>Ga0213917_1000059_pt1 | contig 35544 bp, 44 predicted proteins | sample McNCre117MG_FD_161051 | JGI IMG/M metagenome (GOLD analysis project Ga0213917, IMG submission 161051) | Freshwater microbial communities from McNutts Creek, Athens, Georgia, United States - 1-17 MG | ecosystem: Environmental > Aquatic > Freshwater > Creek | place: USA: Georgia | collected... | reverse complement strand
GAAGCAGACATCCAGCGTATCTTTGCAACCGAAGACTTGGAAGCAGACATACCCACGCAGATACCCCAGTGGATGCACGAGCTTGATGCCGATGCGTTCATCACTGCCATGGCAGTCACTTGCCCTGAGCTGGAGTCCTGATGAAACCCACCAAGCTACCCACCGTGCACCCAGGCAAACTCAACCGCAAGCAGTACATGGACGGCCTTCGAGTCGTTGGTTACTGGGCTGCGCTGTACGTAATAGCACTGGTCATCGTGCTGATGGACTGTATCGTATGGCGGCCGTGATGAAATCCGAACGCGAACTGGTCGCCAAGTACCACGACATCCACGAGACTGTGGACAAGATGGGCAAAGCGCTGCTTGAACTCATGCGCCACCCGGATGCAACGGCTGAACAGCTGGACGAGGGAAGGCTGAAATACTTCGTCACGTACAACACCTGGGTGCAAGCCCGCATGGAATTGCGCAAGCTCTACCCAGCCAAACCGTTCAACCCGTTTCAAATGGAATTGCCGTGGAACCAGAAGTTATAACGCACGTACCCGGCCCGGCCGTCGAGTGGATGCGTAGCCCCATAGCGCCTGAGCTTGTGTTTACTAAAGCGTACAACAGGTGCGATATGTGCGCGTTCGGCACGAGCAGGCACGACAAGAACCTGTGCGGCTACCACCCATGCGACGGGGGTGTATGGGTTCCCGAGGCCGAGGCCGCCATACTGAGGTTGGAATCATGAAAACATACATGATCGAAAACGAGCACGGCGAAGAGATCGAGTGCATCGAGGTGGACCGTAACGCGCTGCGCCGGTACTACGGCAACCCTTACGTGGATATATGCCGCGTGTGCCCAGCATATCAGAAATTCGATGCTGACCCCACAGGCGACGAAGAATACAGATACAGGTGTAGCCGCTTGGCCGACGGCTCACAGCTTGGCTGCCCGGTCGGTGAAATTCTGATGCCGCTCACCGATGCCCGGCGGCCTGCGTTCGTCGCAGCGCTGCTCGAATCATGAACAACAAAGAAGGAGATCGAGCACTGGTCAACAACGTACCGTGCGTGCGAGTAAGCATACCAATAGAAAACCCAGAGCGTTTACTGGGTTTTCGTAGCAGCTTGGCAAACGACCTTTGCAGCTGGTGCCCCAACCTACCAAATTACAGCAGTGAACTCGACGGCTGCCACAGTAGTTGCGGAGCGGGTTTCGTTTGGCTGAACGAAACCTCTTATGTAGAACTTCAGCTAATTAAGTAATCAACCTCAAGGTATAAATCATGCGCTACTCTCAAATCAAGCAATCCATCGTGTCTCAGTTCAGCCAAGATCGCGCTGACGCTAACAAGACTGTGTTCATGATCATGGGTCGCCCTGGTGGCGGCAAGTCAGCCTGCGCCCGTGACGCACTCAAGACCCTTGGCTTCACCGATGCCAACACCGTGGAGTTCGTAGCATCCCTGCGTGACCCGGTTGACGTGCTGGGTACACCAAGCAACGCCGGCGACTTCACCAAGTGGGTGCCGCCCGAAGAGTTCTACAAGCTGCGCGCTGGCCAAGGTCGCTGCGCCCTGCTGCTCGAAGAGCTGCCCGATGCCCAGGTGCCCATGCAGAATGCACTGTGTGGCGTGATCTACGACCGCCGCGCGGGCCAGTTGCAGCTCTCCGATGAGCTAGTCATCATCGCCACAGGCAATCGCACTGAGGACAAGTCTGGTGCCAACCGTGTGACATCTAAGCTGGCTGGTCGCACCCGTCGCCTGGACTTCGATGAGAACCTCGAAGAGATCGTGCAGTACGCCTTGGACGCTGGCTGGCCCACCGAGCTGATCCAGTACCTGCGCTTCAAGCCCGACGCCCTGGTGGACTGGGATGCCAACCGCTTCGCCAATGCCACACCACGTACATGGGAAGACGTGGCACGCATGAACCCCCACATGTCTGCAGAGCTGGAGCTGGACAACATCGCGGGCTCAGTGGGCGCCGGCCGTGCGGCTGAGTACGTGGGCTTCAAGCAGATTTACAACGAGCTGCCTGACATCACGGAAATCCTGATGAACCCGGCCAAGGCCATCGTGCCTGAGAACTTGGCTGCACGCTACGCTGTGATGGGCGCTGTTGCACGCAAGGCCAGCGCTGACAACTTCGAGAACGTGTGCGTGTACACCGACCGCTTCGCGCCTGAGTTCCGGGTCATGTGCATCAAGGATGCCATCAAGCTGGCACCGGCCATCAAGCGTACGAGAAGTTTTCAGAGCTGGGCCTCGGCTAATGCAGACGTTCTCATATAAGGGCAAGGCATACAAGCGTATGCCTAACATAATCCCCGACGAATCGGCCACCCCCACGTCAGTGTGCTTGGGCTGTAAGTTCCGAAACAACTCAGAAAGCCGTCGTACCCAAGGCTGTGCCGCTGTCAAAGCCGCGTTGGGAGACGCCTACTGCGACGACGACATATGGATACCTGATACCCCGGCTGGCATGGCCAAGTACATCGCACTCAAACTGGAGAACTGATGCACAAAGTACCCAACAGAAACTATGCGCGGCGGCTTGCAATGATCGCCCGCAAGTTCACCCAAGCCCGCACTGGGCTCAAGCACTACATTGCCGACACCATTCAACGGAGATTACCATGAACATGGGATGGACAACTATCGACACATCCGTCGAACTCGCACCACTCAAGGTGGCCAGGCTGTCTGACAAAGCAGTGGAGGCCAAGCTGGTCATCCGCCGCACAACACTGGTCAAGCGCGACACGGCCATGACAAACCAGCTGCGCCAGTCAGACGAGTCGGCCGTGGCATTCACCAAGCTGTTCCGCAAGAAAGACGGACCTATCGCTAAGATAATGACTGCCGTACAGGAAGTGTACAACTACCACTGCGACAACACCGAGCGGTGCGGCGACAAGCGCCTGGTGCGCGGCGACAACATCTTTGAGTACACCGACGGCCTGCGCCACCTGATCGCTGTGGTGGACAGCATGAAGGCCACCCACATGCCCGCGTATGACCAGCACGTACTCGACGACATCGCGTATCGCAACTTTGGCAAGGCCAATGGCACTGCATCGTTGGCAGACTACCCCAGCGCACAGCAGTTTACTGATCGCATCGCGTTCGACCTGCGCATCATCCCACTGCCTAACGAAGAGCATCCACTCTTTGACATGGCTGAGGAAGACAAGGAAGCTGTGCGTGCCCAGTTCAGTGAGATGCTTGCTGACACCAACAACGCAACGATTGAGCGCATGCTCAAGCCCCTGGAGTACCTGACACAACGTCTGGGCACTTACACCGGCGCCAAGGGTGAACGCTTCCACAGCAGCGTGCTGGAGAACGTCTTGGATGGCTGCAAGCTGGCACGTAAGCTGGCTATCAATGCATCGCCTGCACTGGTCAACGAAATCGCTGAGATCGAGCGTATGGTGCAAGGCTACACGTTCAACGTGGACAGTATCAAGGCTGACGACGCCACACGGGCTGCAGCCAAGGCCAACCTGGAAGCGGCAACGAAGAAGTTGGCCGACTACTTTGCGTGAGATGGCGTCGTTGTTACAACGGCTACCAATTGATGAACTCTAAAGATGAAGTTATTGGCACGCTGTGGAAAGATCGCGGAACGTGGTACGCCGGCCGCGCTGATGCCTATGGGTACACCTTAGATGTTACCTACCACGACTACTTCATAGACGCCAAGGCGACGTTGGCGGCCCGCGTAGTAGCGCACGCACTGGAGAACACATGATTTTCACCGTCGAAGACGAAACCAAGTACACCGACCATTACATCAAGGACGACAAGGGCTTGATCATCGGCTCGGTGCGGCCTACTGCCGTAGGCTGGGCATACCAGTCGTGTGTAGCTCACGCCAAGCCCGACAGCTGGGGTTACCCTGAATATGAACGCACCAAGATGGAAGCGGTCAATGCCTGTGTCGCAGATTACATCGCAAGGAGAATGGAATGAGTACACGAAGCACGAAACAACCAACACGCCTTTGGATAGACCAGTATGGCAGCCGCTACTGGGCCCGCACAGTCAAGGAGCTGCGCGCTCAAATCGGTATGGGCGGCTGCCGTGTCAGCAAAATGTACTGCGACATGAAGGTAGGACCCCCCAAGCACACAGGCTACGTGATCGGCAATCACTGGCTCACAGGTTACTATCCCATGAGGAACCCAGCATGAAAGCAGAAACCTACGTGCAGTTTGGCGGCGACTTCATGCTGCCTTTGCGGCTAGCCGAAGCGCTGGGCGAGCTGGTCCCCCTGAATTCCAAATACGAGAGCGGGCCGGGGTATGTGTACTCGCTGAACCCCGACCGCAAGGTCCACGTCAACATGCTTACCAAAGACTACGTGGCAGGCATGATCGCAGAAGAAAAGCTCAAATGAAACCAAGCAACAAGATGCGCAAGCGCGAGTCCCGCGAACAGCGCAGGCTTGAGTGGGGCGCAGCAAGGGCTGCCTTCCTGCTGGCCGGCGGACACAAGGACTGGATCGTTCCGTTCCACATGAACTGGCGCGGCCAGTTTGCGCAGATGACATCCAACCTGGAAGCAGGCAACACTTACTACACCAACCCAAGGGCACACCATGACAGTTTTGCTTACAAATGGGCAAGCAGCGCCCGCAGCGGCAAGTCCTACATCTACAACCAAGCAGCTTACCGCAAGTGAGCTCAAGGACTTCGAGTTCAAGATCAGCAAAGCCAAGACGCAGATCGTCTTGCAGCACCCCTTCTGGGCAGTTATCCTGCTGCGCCGTCAGCTCATCCTCGGGTACAACGTGCCCACAGCGTGCATTAACCGTCGCAGCCAGATCACTATCAACCCACGCTGGGCCAAGGATTTCTCTGTTGCGCAGCTGCAGTTCCTGCTGTGCCATGAGGTGGGCCACGAAGTGTTCGACCATATCAACCGACGCGGCGCTCGCAACCCCGGCAAGTGGAACAGAGCAGGCGATGCAGTCATCAATGACTTGCTCAAGGAATGCAAGGTGGGTGAGTTCATCGAGGGCGGCGTGGACATGCCCGGCTCCAAGGACAAGACCACCGATCAGGTCTACAACGAAATGCCTGACAGCGACAAAGAACCCGGCGGTATCGGCAACGACATCGACGACTCTGGCTCCCCCATGACCTCGGAAGAGATCGACACACACAGCGCAACGCTGCGCGTAGAACTGGCTCAGGCTGCGCAGGCTGCCAAGATGGCAGGCAAACTCCCCGGCGTACTGGAGGAACTGGTGGCGTCGATCCTCGCGGTGAAAACGCCGTGGTACTCGGTGTTAGAAAAGCACATGGTTTCGTACATTTCCGGCGACTACTCGTGGGCCCGGCCTAACCGTCGATTCATCGGCAGCGGAGCGTACCTGCCGAGCACTGGTCGCAAGCAAAGCATGGGCACCGTCGTTGTACAGATTGACGTGTCAGGCAGTATTTCCAAGACTGAGCTGGACTACTACAACGGCCACCTGTCGCGCATCATCGCTGACTGCAGCCCCGAGAAAGTCCACGTCATCTACACTGACACCAGAGTTGTCAACCACATCGAGTTCGACCAGGACGAAGAAGTTACGTTGCAGTTCTACTCAGGCGGTGGCACGGATATGCGAAGTGGGATGGCATGGTGTGACGAGCAGGGAATTGTGCCCGAGGTGTTTATCACGCTTACGGACATGTACACCCCATTTGGCGAAGACCCCGGGTACCCCGTCATATGGTGTGCAAGCACCGACATTGTAGCCCCCTACGGGGAGACGATTCACTTCGAGATGGAGACTTAACATGCTAACACCCCTCATCCTGTTCGTAGTCGCCCTGTGGCTTGCACCAGCAATGCCTGAACCACCTCACTACGAGCCCTACATGTGTTACTCAGGAGCATGCGCATGATCACCCACTGGGTTCAGGCCGGTTCGATCTTCATACTCAAAGGCGATAACGGCAAAACAGTTGGCGCAATACGCCAGGACCGCGAGACAGATCGCGGTGCCACGGGCTGGAAGGCGTACTACCTGGGTGCACCGACAGTACCCCTTTCAACGTTCTTTCCAACGCGGCGCTTGGAGCCCGTTGGGTTCTTTCGCCGACTCAGAGACGCCATGAAACATGTCATGGTCTTGCACAAACTGGAGGAATAGTTATGGGATTCGGAATCAACGCTTACAACGCCAAGCGCGTAAGGTCTTACGAGGACTGCGTAGAGCTATTCAAGGCACCAGCATACCTGCGACGTATGGGCTGGGGCGCAGATAAGCGCCCGCTCGACGGCGTGCGCAAAACCCACATGAGAGTAGAGCGCGGACCCGACGACACCTTCTTTGACGTGATGCTGTTCCGCACAGCCATGGCACGCTACTACAAACCTGAGATCATCGACGGGCATGATCACCGCGAGGTATGGTACAACGTGCACGGAAGTCAGAGCAGTTCGACGTTTCAGCGGAACGTCCTCGGGTTTGACAAGCTCAACCACGTACGGGAAACAACGACAGGAACTAAAGTAATTGTCGGCATGAACCCCGAAGCCCACGGAGTATTCCCTGTGCGCTTGCACTTGGTCGATGGCAAAGTGTGGGTGGACCGCAGCCGAGACTCCCCCGCAAAGATGGCAAACACCACATCAGCCGAGCGCAAGGAAGAACGCAAAGCTTTCAGAAAGTGGCTTCGCCCCTACGAGGCCATGAGCAAGATCGTAACGGGGCACGGGAAGCTAGTTCCGACATGGATGATGGTGCAGGATTTGAACCGGTTCTATATAACTAAAGAGTTGTTTGATCCGACCGACCTTTGCGCTTACATTCAAGCAACCGGAATCGCCCAGGTCGTGAACGCAGTGTTCCCGCTCGGCAATGTCGAGAACTACAACCCTTCACTCAAGGACGCATCATGAGACTGATCCTAGCTACGTTAGCACTGGTCACACTTAGTGCGTGCGCTTCACCCCCACCCGCTGATGATGTACTGCTCTTGGGCCTTGGCATCAACCTTTTGTTGCACAGAATTCCATGAAGCCTGCAGATGAAGCCATGTTAGCCGCCGTGCGTAAAGCAGTGCTCGGCAACGAAACCCGCCGGCTCAGCGGCATGCAACGCAAACTGATGGCAATGACAGTACAGCGTGACGAATGGAAAGAACGTGCTCTGCGCTATCGCGCTCAGCTACTGGAGAAAACAAATGAACTCACTTAAACACCTCGGACGTTTCGTGCTGATGGTTGTGCAGCTGCTGACATTGGCCGTTCTGGCACCGATCTGGATGCCGTTGTCGCTGGTGTACGCCATCAGCGTTTACATGTATGACCTTTGGGAGGAAGCCCGATGAGCGACCTACAAGAAGCCAAGCGCATCCAGACCTTCACCGTTCTGCAATTGCTGGAGTACGTGATGACTAACCCTGAGTATCTGACCGACAGCTATTACAGCGTGTTGGGAACCGCTATACGCACACGCTACAAGGACCTAACACTATGAGCCGCCTACTTTTCGCAGCCGCCCGTGGTGCGCGGGTTCAACGCCAACAAGAATCTTTGTCAGGGACTATCTGGTGGGAAACCGTTGCTATCCAGTGGGGGCTAGATGAGGAACTGCGCATCCGCCCCGATGACGAGCACTTGCAATACGGGCCGATCAGCACGGCGTTGCGGGGGATGGCTATAAATAACCAAAAACCAACTGAAAGTCTGTACACCGTGTCAGGAGCCATAACTGATTGGGCAAGAGACGACAAGCACAGCATGCGGTACGACACGATTGAACTCCACCGCTCCCTGTTTCTTTTAATCTTGGCCGAAGCACTGGCCGATGAAGGACTTTGAAATGACACAAAACACCGTACCGCTGCCGGAGCCGGTCGCACTAGTTGTTCAGAAAGTTATCCGGGGTCGCAAAGGTGCGCCGGACACTTACAAATATGACTTTGTTTTGTGTGACCCGACACTTAGGCCATGCAAACTATACACCGCCGACCAAATGCACGCCCACGCAGCAAAGGTGTGTGCGGAGAAGGATGCGGAGATTGAACAGATCGAAGCGACAGCACGCATACGTCGCGTTCGTAACGAAGTTCTTGAAGCCGAACTCACCACCCTCCGTACCGCCGCACAGCAGGCGCTGGAGGCGCTGAAAGGATGGCCGGGCAAGCCACGCGCTGCCTTTGAAATTCTAACCGCAGCACTGGAGAGCAAATGACCACCATCACCAAACTGAAGTCCGCGCTGGCGGCTCTGCAAAAAAACGGAGAGCATCTGCCCGTTGATTTTGACTACCACTTTGAAGCGATGGAAGACCTGCGCTCTGTGATTGCGGAGATGGAGGCGGGGGAGCCCGCCTTCTACGGTTTCATGCTTAAAGACGAGTGCCGTGTAGGTATCTGCTACACACCTGGGGCTCCCGGAGGGCCTAATAACGAGTTGCCGACTGCCTACTACACCCACCCGCAGCCGAAGGTCAAGCCAGTGCAGGAGCCGCATAAGGGTTGTGCTTGCCGGTGGGATGCTGACGACAACCGTGTTGCTACATGCGAGCGCCATCAAGGTTGGCTTGATGTAGTCCAGGAGTGGGCTGACCGTGCTAGAGCAGCCGAAGCCGCCGCGCCCCAAGCAATGCCAGTGCAGGAGCCGGTGAAGTTTCTGGCAAATGGCATGCGGTTCAAGCTAACTGGCAGCGCTGGCTGCGCCGCGTCATACATCGGATTCCCGCCGGAGCTTGGTGGTCGCTGGGTCGCACTGGTTGCAGCGGAAGATAACTGCCACCTCGCCGCCGCACCCCAAGCAAAGCCACTGACGGATGAGGAGATAGATCGCATTGTGGACGAAATTACCTCTTACAAAGGTGAATACCCACATGCTATTGCCCGCGCCATAGAAGCCGCCCACGGTATCAAGCCATGAAACGCCCAATAGAGCACGAGTACAACAGCTTTGTCAGCTACGCCAGAGAGCTTGAGAAGTATTGCAGTGAACTGGAAGCAGCGCTGGCAGAGCGGGAAGCATTGATCACCGAATACCTGAGCATTGCAAAAGATTCGGTGCATGAAATCACCACCCTCCGCACTGCCGCACAGCAGGCGCTGGATGCTTTGAATGATGTAGAAGACACAGTGCGTGATTACGCCGCTGAAACGCATGAGAAGTACAAGGGATACAAACCACACAGGCACATAGCTGTTGACAAGGATGTTGCTACTGTCGCAGCAGCCATCACCGCCCTCACCGCCCTCACCGCAGCACTGGAGAGCAAGACATGAACTTTCCTTGTTTCCACAAATGGAATAAGTGGTCTGATCCAGTTAATGGGATAGCTACGCAAAGCGGAACAGACATCGGTTACTTCCGTGTTTTACAGATGCGTGTTTGCGACAAATGCGGAATTGCACAAGTGCGAAACCTGCCACAAATGCGGAGTATTGATTCTTTAGCTATGGAAGGTAGAAACAGAAAATGACCACCATCACCAAACTGAAAGCCGCGCTGGATGCTTTAGAGTGGTACGTGAAGGAGGATGACGTAATAGAAAACATGGATGGCAATGAATTTTGGGTAGATGCAAAGCGAACTGCGGAAAAATCCATTACCGACTTGCGCTCTGTGATTGCGGAGATGGAAGCGGGGGAGCCGTATGGATGGCATTACTGGAACAATGGTGGCGCGTCTGTGCTGCATCGTGGGCCGTCAAAGCGGCTTGATGCTGATATGGCTGTTGCGGATCAATACCCGAATGTGCATCACTGTGTTGCCCTGTTCGCCCATGCGCAGCCAAAGGCCGAGCCATGAACCAAAAAACCCCCGGCATTGCACCGGGGGCTAGCACCTTAGTTAACGCGAGTGTTAGCAGCGGTCTGTTGACCGGCTGCACCGCTCATGGTTCCGAGGTTCACGATGCCCTGTTGCAAGTTCTGGTGGCTGGCCAGAATAGCGCCGAGGCGGTCGTTGAACACTTGGAACTGCTGCTGCTGCTGGGTCTGAGCCTGTGCTTGGTTCACGGTCTGCGTGATGTTCAAGTCAGTGGCACGGCCTTGTGCAGCGAACCGTGCATCACTGCGCAGTTCAACGATAGCAGCATTGGCGTCAGCCAGCTGGCGTTGCAGGTTGGTCTCGTACTGGCTGGTAACCAGCGCACGGGTCTTATCTCCATCGTTGCTGATGGCCTGCGTCACGCCATTGATCATCTGCATCAGGGCCACGGTGTTGGAGTTCGTGGCATCCTTCAAAGAGCCAATGGCCGTCTGCGTTGCACCCGTGCTGGCGTTAACGGCCTGCATCAAGGCAATGCTTTGGTTAGCGTTGGAAGTCTCGGCCGCAGCAGCGTTGACCGCAACTGCTTGCTTGATGTCACCCAGCGTAGCCATGATCGACATGTTGGCCGTGGGCTGCATCACGGAGTTAGCGTCACCAACGCCCGTACCGCCGAGCAAACCACCGTTGCGCAGGAGAGTGCCCAGTAAGAGACCACCCAGCAAGCCTCCACCAGAGCCGCCCAGCAGACCGCCATCTGCGCCACTTTTGGATGCCATGGCCATCATCGCGGCCATAGTGGGGTCGGTGCCCGCAGGGGCATGGTTGTGAATACGTACGTTGTCAGTAGTGGTAGGTGTGTCGGCCATGATAGTTCCTTCAGGAGTAGAGGTTAAATGAGCAATCAAAGAGTCATATCCCGCAAACTTTTCAGCGTTTTGCTTAACGTGCATAGCAAAGGCGTTGCGCAAGTTTTGGATTTCTATTAGAGGATCATCCATATGAATTTCCTTTCCGTTGTGCTTAAAGGCACGAACACAGTGTTACCCGGAACGAGTATTACGAACGCTTGCAACGTAGTACGAACGGGCGCAGTATTACGACATGCGCTCCAAGCTCAAGCAGGACAACCCGATGGACGTTTACCCCGTCAGGCTAACTGCGGCTCACGCAATAGCGGCGCGCAGGCTCGGGGGTGGCAACCTGTCAGACGGTGTACGGCTGGCTGTCGAAGCAGCAAAGGCTGCGTATGACGAGCGACTACCAAGCGGGGGGCGCGACGTACCTGTACCCCGAAGCCGGCGATAGCTGCCCACGCAGCAGCGCCAAAGTAATCCTGCTAACAAAAGGAGGCATAGCTACCACTGGTCAGTGGGACCCAGATTTCTGTGAAGGATGGGCACCACTCCCTAAACGCGACAAAACCAAAGAAGCTCTCATAGCCCAACGCAACAAGAACACTCATGCAAAAAGTTAACAACGCATTCAACTGGCAAGGTCAGCCTTCCATATTCTCAACAGGCAAAACTGCTGCGGATTTCAACGGCACAAACAGCCGTCGCAGCGAGCTGGCTTCAGAGTCCGCCGTACCTAACACGATCAGTATGCCTAACAGCAGCCTGTTCCTCCCTCCCAAGATAATGGGACCTAAACGCGCTCAACCAAAAGGAAAACGACATGGACAATAAAACCGCGATGGACGTGCTGAACGCACTGGCCGAAACAGACATCAGCAAATCATTGGGCATCAGCAAATCTATGCTTGGCACCCAGAAAGCCCCTGCGTACGAGCGCCCCCGAGATACAGTTTTCACAGTGCGCGAAGTGGAAAACGGACGGCTGCTTTTGCTGGGGCATAAAACGTACCTTGTACCGCAAGGCACACCTTTACTCGACGTAATCGGCCACGCCTTGGTCGAAGCTCAACTGGAGAAGTAACATGGCAGACACACTCACACAAACCCTGACAGAACGCGGCAACCGCTACGGCCCATTTGTAGGCCACGCAGAGGTTACGCAACACCTCAAAGCGTACTATCGCGACCAGCTCGCGGTACGAGGCAAAACGATGGCAGCAGACCAGTACGAAGCCATGGACATGATCATGCACAAGATCGGCCGCATCGTAAACGGTGATCCTGACTATGACGATAGCTGGGTGGACATCGCAGGCTACGCCCAGCTTGTAGCTGACCGCCTGAAGGGAGTCGTGCGATGAAACGCTGGATTCTTAACTGGCTGGGCCTGGGCCCCAAGCAACCACGGGACGGCTATGCCACTGCCTCAGGGCTTGTATCTGGCCACGGTGAACAGCTGTTTAACGGCATGCGCCAGCGCAACTACTTCGAGATCATCGACGCCATCAATGGCAAGATCGTGGTGTACAACCGCCATCGCATGAACCCCACTGGCCCGGACCGCAATGACCTGGAGGTTTACTTGGTTCACGAAGGCGACAACCTGATGGACACCGTGACCACGGCCATCGTCTCGGCAGGGTTGAAATGAGCTCCCCATACATTCCGGGTATTTCTGACCCACGCCACTGGGACAACGATAGAACCCATTCAGGCTCTGTAGAGCTGCGCACCAAAGCCGCGTTGCGCATGGATGTTCTATCTGTTAGCAGCGGGTACTGCATTGCCGTTAACGGAGAAGTTTACGCAGGCTCCACGGTGGACGAATGCGTCCGCCACATTGTTACGGCCCTTGTGGCCAAAGGACTTGAAACATGAAACTTACCCCTGTCTACATTGACATGGAGTCGTTCTGGAGCGTGACACACACGCTTTCCAAGATGACCAACATCGAGTACGTCATGCACCCTGAAACGGAGATCATCTCCATGTGCATGAAGGTCGGCAACCAGGGCGCGGCCATGGTGTACTTTGGCGAGGATGAGATCAAGAAGGCTTTGTCCATGGTGGACTGGTCGCGCTCCATGGTTATCGGGCACAACATGTCGGGCTTCGATGCGCTCATCCTCAAGTGGCGCTTTGACATCAGCCCTAAGATGTGGGGTTGCACCCTAGCTATGGCACGCTCCCGGTACAACGCCGACGTGGGTGGCTCGCTGGCCAAGCTGGTGGCACACTTCAAGGAAGAGCTGGAGGCCATGGGCATCAGCGGTGTGAAGGACATGAGCGCCCTGGTGAACACCAAGGGCAAGCACCTCAAGGACTTCACCAAGGAAGAGATCAAGGCCATGGCGATCTACAACAAGGACGACACCGAGCAATGCGCCGGCCTGTTCAAAATCCTGGCGCGCGACTTTCCTGCCAAGGAGCTGCTGCAGATCGACCTGACCACGCGCATGCTGGTAGACCCCCAGTTCGAGGTAGACCAGGGGCTGCTTAGAACCACACTGGCATCCGTACAAGAAGAGAAGCTGCGTTCTCTCAAAGAGCTGACTGATCTACTTATGAGCAAAGAAGAACAGGTTGTGCACGTACTGGAGACAGGCTCACAGCTGGCTGAGTTCACCAAGACTCAACTTATGTCGGCGGCCAAGTTCGGTGAAATCCTGACCAAGCGCGGCGTAGAGATTCCGATGAAGGCCAGCCCCAGCAACCCAGGCAAGATGATCCCTGCGCTGTCTAAGACGGATGAAGCGTTCCTGGCTCTGGAAGAACACGAAGACCCCGTGGTAGCCATGGCAGTGACGGCACGCCTGGAGGCCAAGAGCACGCTGCTGGAGACCCGCATCGCCAAGTTCCTCAGCGCAGCCAAAGACTGCTGGGGGTTCATCCCTATGCCCTTGCGGTATGCGGGCGCGGCCACCACTGGTCGATGGAGCGGCGAGATTTTTAACCCGCAGAACCTGCCTCGCATCGACCCCACGAAACCGAAGCTGTCAGACGCTTTGCGCAACAGCTTGCGAGCACCCAAGGGGTTCACGGTAGTGACATCGGACTCCAGCGGCATTGAGCTGCGGGTCAACCATTTCCTGTGGCAAGTACAGTCCAGCATGGCATTGTTCAGAGCCGACCCAGCTAAGGCGGACTTGTACCGACAGTTTGCCGCAAGCCTGTACCAGATAGCTCTCGCTGACGTAACCAAGAACCAGCGGCAGATCGGCAAGATTGCTCACCTGGGGCTAGGCTTCGGTGCAGGCGCCGCGACATTTCAGCGCATCGCCAAGATGATGGGTGGCGTGGACATGGACTTGGATGAAGCGACGGACGTTACCAACAAGTGGCGTGAGGAATACGACGAAATCTACCAAGGCTGGCGCACCTGCCATAACGCCCTCAAAGCCATACACAGCGGCAACGAGCAAGCTATCGATCCCTGGGGACTGTGCAAAACCGGAAAAGATCACATTGCACTACCAAGCGGGCGTAAAATCTGGTACCCCGGGCTCCACCAAGAGAACGTCGGTGGCAAGTCTGAGTGGTGGTACGGGACAGGGCGCAACCGAGCACGCATCTACGCAGGGAAGATCGACGAGAACATTGTGCAGGCTTTAGCGCGGGACGTGCTTGCTGACGTTGTTAGGACCATGTGGACAAAGCATAAGGTGCGGCCATGTTTGCTTGTTCATGACGAGTACGTTTGTATCGTGCGCACCGAGCAGGCTGATGAAGTTGTGGCTCAGCTCGACGAAGCCATGCGTGCCCCGACCGCGTGGTGGCCTGAACTTGTTAAATGGAGCGAGAGTGGTACCGGAGAAACTTATGGCCAAACTCACTGAGAACCTCGGTGCATACTGCATCAATACAGTGGCGCAGTTGGAAGAACTCCCATCTCAGGTGTTGTACATGCGCAAGTACATTGAAAAGATGGCTTGGGAACAGTGGAAAAGAATGGAGCCCGGAATGATCATGACCGGAGATTTGTGGGGGCAACCCTTTACCTGTAGCTACGAAGTTGCGCGGCACCTAGCAGCTACGTACGCACTGGAGCAATGATGGACTACATAGACTGGCTAAACGTGGGAAGCATCGTAATGTTTTTTATGATACTTGCACCTTTCCTTTACGCAATTTTTGGGCAAAACGATGAATAAACCTATGGGGTCTTGGACCTACTCACGGCTGTCTGCGTTTGAGACATGCGCCAAACAGTTCTACCACACCAAGGTACTCAAGGATGTAGTCGAGGGCGACACAGTAGCAACCCTGTGGGGTAAGAAAGTCCACACCGCTTTCGAGAACGCCATTGAGAAAAACGAGCCCTTGCCTGAAGGTATGACCCAGTGGCAGTCCATCGCAGATAAGTTTGCCCGACTGCCTGGAGAGAAGCTGGTGGAATACAAGTTTGCGGTAGACAAAAACTTTCAACCGACTGACTGGGACAACGCCTGGAGTCGAGGTATTGCCGACTTGATCGTGCGTCACAAGGACCGTGTGTTGGTAGCAGACTGGAAGACAGGCAAGAAAAAGCCGACCGAGCAGCTGGACTTGTACGCTGGGTACATCATGGCGAAGTGGCCAGAGACCAAAAGCATACAGACAGCGTTCGTGTGGCTTGCTCCGAAACAGATGACCAAGAAAACACTGGACGCCGAGACTGCAGTGCCTATCATCTGGCAAGGGTTTGTACCTCGTGTGCGCCGTATGGAACGGGCCTACGAGCAGGATACGTGGCCGGCTAAACCTTCGGGACTTTGCAAGGGCTGGTGCCCCGTGAAGACTTGTCAATACTACAAGGAGAAATCGTAATGGACGAAATGATCGTTGACAACAAACCAGCACTGGTCGCTGCCATTAAAGCCGGCATGCGCCAGACGTTTGAAGAGGCGAAAGCCAACCCATTCCAGGTCACCCTGGGCACTACCAAGTACACATTCAAAGAAGGACTGCATGAACGACGCGCCAAAGCCATCATCAAGCAAATACACCAAACGCCCGCCGCAGCCTTCCGTCAGCCAGCTTGACTACGTTACAGCCTTGATGAAACAAGGCATCCCACCCGAGCAAGTGTTGGCAGCAAATAATTTATGGCTACACTGTGGACTGACCCAAGTGCTACTCGGTAGCCGGTACTACGACCTACGGGTCTTGGAGGAACTATGACGCCCGAAGGAGCCATCAAGGAAAAGGTCAAAAAGATACTCAAGGCCGAAGGCTGGTGGTTCTACATTGCTGTAGCCGGACCCTTTTCAACGCACGGTATCCCCGATATAATGGCTTGCAAGAACGGCCAGCTTCTCGGTGTAGAAGTGAAGGCGAAAGGAAAGCGAAACAACACCACAGCAAACCAAGATCGCGTACTTGGTGAAATGGCTGCGGCCGGAGCTTGGGCCATCGTTGTCGATGACGCTCAGCAACTCATTGATTTTTTGAAAGAGAAAGCAAATGCCTAAATCATCCCCCGCCAAACTGGCGTTTCAAAAAGCATACAACGCCACCCCCGAGCAGAAAGCCCTGGGCGTGGAACGCCGGCGCGAACGCCGCCACGAAATCGCTGCCGGCAAGGTGGCCATCGGTGATGGCATTGACATAGCCCACATCAAGGCAGCCAGCGCCGGCGGCAAGACAGTGCCCAGCAACCTCAAGCTGGAACCCGCAAAGGCAAACCGCGACTGGCGCAAGGGTGAGGCTGGCTACAAGGTGCCAGTGGACAAGAAGAAATGACTTCTTACATATGGGGGAACGAGCGCGATGCGTACATATGCAACGCGATTGCTATGGGGCAGACGCGCAAAGACTTAGCTGTGGAGTTTGGGGTTCAAGAAAATCGCATTCGCGTGCTAGAACTGCGGCATCTGAAACGATTACCCGGGCTGCGGCGTACACTGGAAGCTAAATATTCTGCCAATTCCAGAGAACAAATATCTTTGTTGGTGCGGGACTTATGCATGCACCGCAAGGCTTTGTATTTCCTTCAACACTACGATGAAATAGCTGACAAGCTGTTCCCATAATGTACATCCACAAGAAGAAAAAAGCCGTAGTCATGAAGCTGCGGCACCCCTCAAGGGTTACAACGGTGATACCGACGGCGCGCATGGTGGGCGACCACGTAGTGGCGCTTCCCCACCGGCCTGACGAGACACGGGTGCTTCGCAACTTGGGATTTGCTGTGCCGGACCCCATGCCGTTGCACTACACCTACCCGCTGGCTAACGGACGGTTCAACCCGTTCGAGGTACAGCAGACCACAGCGACCTTCTTGTCGATGAACAACCGGGCTTACTGCCTTAACGATATGGGCACCGGCAAGACGAATTCCGCGCTGTGGGCGTATGACTACCTCCGCTCCGTGAAGCAGGCCAAGCGCATGCTGGTTGTCTGCCCGCTATCTACCATGGAACGCACTTGGGCTGATGGGGTGTTCATGACATTCCCTCACCTGGATGCGACGGTACTGTACGGGTCTCGTGAACGACGGCTCAAACTGCTCAAGCAGGACGCTGACATTTACATCATCAACATCGATGGAATCTCCATCATCGCAAAGGAACTAGCTAAACGACCAGACATCAACGTCGTCGTTATCGACGAGTTGGCCATGGCGCGCAACGCGCAAACAGAACGATGGAAGCTACTAAACGAAATCTGCAACAGACAAACTCCCCGAAGAGTGTGGGGGATGACTGGCTCACCTACGCCGAACTCCCCTACCGACGCGTGGGCACAGTGCCGCCTTATTACCCCGGACAACCCCGACGTACCCAAATACTTCGGCCGGTTCAAGGATTCCGTGATGCGGCAGCTAACACCCTTCAAGTGGATCGCCAGACCCACGGCAAATGACACAGTGTTTGGCTGCATGCAGCCTGCCATACGGTACGCGCTGGATGACTGTGTGGACTTACCCGAGCAAGTTGTGCTGACCCGCGAGTGTCAACTGACTCCTGAGCAAGACAAAGCTTACAAAGACATGCTGTCCAAGCTGTCCACGGAAGCAGCAGGCGGCCAAATACTCGCAGTCAACGAAGCTGTCAAGGCCAACAAGCTAATTCAGATCGCGTGTTTAGCGTATAATACCGACGTACTTACCGACATGGGTTGGAAGCAAATCGCAGAGGTAAACGCGACTGACCGTGTGTGGGATGGTTTAGAGTGGGTAGATACAAAAGGCGCAATCCGCAAGGGTGCGCAACATACTATTCAACGCAACGGCCTTCGACTAACTGAAGACCATTTGGTGCTTTCCGCTGGGGGGCACTGGGTGCCAGCAAAGGAGATACGAAATGGTGACACGGGCAAAGGACTTGCAAGGGCAAAAGTTCGGCTTCCTAACAGTCCTTACCCGGAGTGGGGTGACGGGCGGAGCGACAAAGCAAGCGACGTGGGTGTGTCAATGCGACTGCGGCAACGTAGTTGTGCGGATTGGGAACAACCTACGGAAAACCAATCGCCCCAACGGGAAGCACTGTGGATGCCGCCACGGGCTTTGGAACCAGACCCATGGGTTGACACACCACCCACTGTACTACACATGGACGGGGATGAGGCAACGGTGCGAAAACCCACTACACAAAGACTGGGAAAATTATGGAGGGCGTGGAATTACAGTGTGCGCGCGGTGGGCCGACTTCTACCTATTTTTAGAGGATATGCTGGAGACTCACAAACCGGGGTTGACCTTAGACCGCAGGGACAACGACGGACCATACAGCCCGGAGAATTGCCGGTGGGCGACGGCTTCGGAGCAAGCAAAAAATCGAAGGTCACGCAGTACGTGGATGTCTATGATCTAGTTGACTGTGGCCCAAGAAATCGGTTTGTTGTGCGCGGAGCAAACGGCGAATTGTCCATCGTTCACAATTGTGGCGTTGCGTATGGAACGAATGGCGAAAACATAATAATTCCATCTAAGCCGCGAGTCGATTTAGTCAAGGAAATTATCGAAGAGTCGGAAGGAAAGGTGATAGTATTTGTCCCCTTGACCGGTGCGCTAAACGCCATCAAGGCCGAATTGGAAAAGGATGTCACTGTGGAGGTTGTGAACGGCGAGACCAGCAAAGCAGAACGCGACCGCATTTTCGGTGAGTTCCAAAAGCAGGCAGAACCTAGGGTGCTACTGGCCAATGCACAGACCATGAGCCACGGGTTAACCCTCACAGCAGCCACAACGATTGTGTGGTATGCGCCGGTGCATAGCAATGAAGTGTACGAGCAGGCCTGTGCCCGGGTTCGCAGGCCGGGGCAGACAAAGAAAACGGTGATTGTGCACATTGCAGGAACACCGATGGAACGGACAATTTATAAGCGACTGGCAGCCAAGCAGTCCATGCAAGGCGTTCTCCTTGATATGGTCAAAGAGAACAATGGTGTCGAACAGTAACTCAAGGAAAAACATGAAACTCTCAGAAGCAGTCGAGGTCTACATCGGACTTCGCGACAAAAAAGCAGAAATCTCCAAAGCTCGCAAGGAAGAAGAAGCCGTTATCCAGGCCAAGATGGACAAGCTCGAAGGCCAACTCATGGTAGCCCTCGACAAGCTTGGCGGTGAAGGCATGCGCACCGCTGCCGGCACTGCGTACATCAGCTCTCGCACCAGCGCAACGGTTGCTGACAAGGATGCATTCATGGCGCACGTCAGGGCCAACCAAGCGTTTGACCTTATGGACGTACGGGTCAACAAGACCGCCGTGGATGTCTACGCTCAAGAACATGGGGATGTGCCCCCAGGTGTGAATTACCGCACTGAACGCACAGTTTCGATCCGCCGCCCCACCTAATTCCCCTTCCGCTTAATAACCAAAGGATATAAGCATGTCTTCTCTGATCCCTTTTGAATCTGCCAAACTGCCAGCTCACTTGGCTGGTATCGACATCAAGGCGTTCAACGCCGACCTTACCGCCCACGCTGGCGCGGGCTTCCCTGTCATCTCCATCAAGGGCAAGGTCTTTGCCGTGGTGCGCGACGGCGACCGGATGGTGTTGCCTAACCCCAAGGACCCTGAGTCCCCCGCCACCAGCATCGACGTGGTGCTGATCAAGGCCAACAAGGACAAATCCAAGGTCTTCTACATGGAGAAGTACGATCCTAACTCCAGCGACAAGGCCAAGAAGCCTGACTGCTATTCCACGGATGGCACCAAGCCGGCCCCGGACTCCGAGCACAAGCAAGCTACCAGCTGCGCAGTGTGCCCCCACAACGCTTGGGGCAGCGCCACCAACGAAAAGGGCATTGCTACCAAGGGCAAAGCCTGCCAGGACTCCGTGCGCATCGCTGTGGCGCCCGGTGGTACCCTGAACGACCCCATGCTGGTACGCGTGCCTCCCGCATCCATCAAGGCACTGGGTGAGTATGGTCAAATGCTGGCCAAGCGTGGTGTGGCGTACAACATGGTGGTGACCAAGATCGGCTTCGATCAGGACGCTGAGTCTCCCAAGCTGACGTTCAAGCCCGTAGGCTTCCTGTCGGCCGAGGACTATGAGCAGGTCAAGGAGACCATGGACTCCAAGATCGTGGAAGACATCGTGGGTGCGGCCGGCCTGTTTGACGGCGCTGAAGCTCCCGCTGAAGAAACACCGGCACCGGCTCCCAAGGTCGAAGCTCCTGCCCCCGAGCCTGTCAAGGCCGAAAAGCCAAAGGCCGCCGCAAAGCCCAAAGCTGAACCCAAGCCTGAGCCTGTGAAGGCTGTCCCCGTTGTGGACGAAGACCCTGACCTGGACATCGACGGCATCGACTTCGACGACTAAACCCCCCGGAAATCGTCCGGCTGGGCCGGATGTGGGACACCGTAACCCACACATTTTCTTTAACCTTACCGGGGGCGGTATGACATTTTCTCCAAGGGGTATCAATTGGATACCCTGACGTTTCTCCAGACAATTTTGCCCGAGACGGGCTTCAAGTACGTGGTGCTGTTCGAGAAGGACCGCCCCTACCCCAAACACCGCGCGTACGAATCGCTGGAAGACATGGCCACGGCCATTGCCAGCTTTAACCGCGACCCACAGTACACCGCTGTCTACCACGCCTGCTCCAGCTACTTGGCCAAATTCCAGGACGTGGAGATCAAAGGCAAGCCCCGCCGCGTAACGCGCAAAGCCGTCAACTGGAAGTCTGCCAAAGCGTTTTGGCTGGACTTGGACTGCGGCGGAGGCTACTCCACCATGGTCCCCCCAAAGGGGTATGAATCCAAGAAAGAAGCTGCTACGGCGGTCTCCAAGTTTGCTCACGCCATCGGGTGGCCCAACCCCATGCTGGTATCCAGCGGCAACGGCTTACATGCGTACTGGCCTCTGACCAACGCGGTAAACCATACCAGCTGGGTGAAATGCGCTGACCTGCTGAAAGCTTCAGCTGCCCTGTGGGGGCTTATCGCTGACCCGACACGTACCGCAGACTTTGCATCCATCTTGCGCCCGGCTGGCACGTCCAATCGGAAGAATCCTGAGAGCCCCAAGAAGGTAGCTGTGCTGCGTGAATGCGCTGCCCAGAACGCCAAGAGTTTGTATGAGGCCATCAAGGAGTACGCCACGACACACAACGTGGCCACGGCTCCAGACCTCGGCGCACTGCCTGCGCACCTCCAGGGTGAAGCGCTCAACAGTGATTTGACTGCACACCTGCCGTACAGCAATGCTCCGGTAGATGCAGACCAGATGGCAGACAGGTGCAAGCAGGTAGGCACCATGCGCAATACCGCAGGTGACGTTGGCTACGATCACTGGCGCGGCGTAATCGGCTTGTTGACCCACAGCGAAAACGGTCGGGCGAAGGCAGAGGACTGGTCTAGCGAGCGCGCGAGCACTGGTCACGACTCCACCGACTGGGCTATGCGGTACGACACCTGGGATGCCGGCCCATCGACCTGCGAGTTTTTCTCCAAGTGCAACCCCGAGGGTTGCGTGGGCTGCGAGTTCAAGGGCAAGGTCAACACACCTCTGGTACTTGGCCGGGTTATCCCGATAACCGTGGAGCACGAAGTCGAGGTAGCCACAGCCACGGAGGAAGTCGAGATCGTCACAGTTCCGGCTTACCCGCAAGGCTACCAGTGGGCGAACGGTTTGCTCTCGCGACTGCTTCCCGACAAAGACGGCATCACGCAGGTGCACAGCTTCACGCCCCATCAGTTCTACCCCACCATGCGCATCCGGGGTGAGGACGGGGCCTACAAGATCGGGCTGCGCATGCACCTGCACAACAACCGAATCCGGGATTTCCAGATGCCTTTTGAGGCCATGGCGTCATCCACGGATATTCTCAAATCATTGGCAAAGTATGAACTCATGCAAACGAATCACCCCAACGCAGGCGTCCACCTTACTGCGTACCTTCGAGACTCGCTGGAACAGCTTAAGCGCCGCGTTGAAGAAACAAATACGCTCACGGCTTTCGGCTGGAAAGACGAGATGCGCGGCTTCCTCATCGGTGACCGCTATTACTCAGCTGATGGCTCAGTCAAACGAGTTCTACTGGGAGGTTACGCGGCACAGAAGCAAGCTGCTCTTACCGCTCCACAGGGCACCTTGGATGGATACGCGAAGCCGCTCAATTACGTCTATGCCCGCGACGGCATGGAAAGCCTACAGTACGCTATTTGCTCAGGCTGGGGCTCGATCCTCAACCCCTTCTGTGAAGAGCTCTACTGTGGATTACTTCTGGCGATCACGGGCGGAGATTCGGGCAAGGGCAAATCCACGGTTGCGTATGCTTCCGTCTACGCCTTCGGTGATTCAAATGCCATGGCTCTCAAGTCGGATGACGCTGGTACGCGTAACGCGCTCTGGGCCACTGTCGGCGCGTTCAACAATCTTCCTCTCATATTTGACGAGCTTACGGGAGTGGAGGCGGACTGGTTCTCTAATTTCACGTACACCCTCTCGCTGGGTGAAGAACGTGCGCGCCTGCAGTCCACAGGCAGCGGAGTCAAGTTTGCGAATCAGTCGTCGTGGCGCATGAGCCCCTTCGGCACTGCCAACAAGGACCTGCACGGTGTACTGGCTGCTACCCAGGCCAACTCCCAAGCCGAGGCCGTGCGCATGGTTCAAATCCACGTGGACAGCTACCCCATCCCCAAGCTGGAGGAAACCGAGGTGCAGACGGCCTTGGCCCAGATGAAGGCCAACCGGGGCACTGCAGGAGCTGCGCTGATCCAGTACGCAGTGACCCACACCGAGCAGCTGTTCGAGCGCATCAGGGCTAAGGTCAGCATTCTGGTGGAGCACATTCCCGGCACCAAGTACCGCTTCTATCGCAGCCATGCTGCATGCACCCTGGTAGCTGCCGAGATTGCCGTGGAGCTGGGGATTTGCGAGTTCGACACCGCCAAGCTGACCGAGTTCTCCATCACCCTGATGCAGAAACTGGCCAAAGAAATCACGGTCAACAACACCGTGACCAGCGAAGACGCTTTCAGCCGCATGGTAGCTGCCATGACCCCTGGTATCGTGGTGACCAGCGAGTACCGCGACTCCCGCAGTCTGCTGGGTGTGGAAACCCCACGCAACACGCTCAAAGGCCCCATCGTTGGACGTTACGTGCTGGGAACCAAACACGAAGCAGCGTTTGCCGGACGGCTTTTCCTGTGCCAGAAGTCCATGCGCGAGTGGTGCATGAAGAACCGCACCGACTTCCAGAACGTGCTGGACCACCTGCGTTTTGCCGGCGCCCTGGTAACCGAAGACGAGCGTGTCACGTTGACCCGAGGAACAGACTTGCCGCGCGTGCAGCAGCGTTGCGTGATCGTGGATTTGACCAAGCTGGAAGCCAGCGGCCCGGTCTTGGTTATTAACAACACGCAGCCTCCAGCCGCCCAATCTGGGGTATAGTTCACCCCGACAGGTCACCCTGTCTCCTTGAGTGAAGTGCTTTCTGCCCCCGGCTTAGATCACCGGGGGCATTTTTTATTGCGGGAACTGCTCCGCAGCACGCTGATCTTTTCCAGGCTTGTACTGCAGGCCGCCAGGAGTCGTAAAGATTTGGCGGATAAGCTGCTGGGTCGGCGCCTTGAGCAAATCGCCCAGAGGCGTCGGCTTGAACCCACGGTCCATCATCTGCTGGCGCAGGCTGTTCATAGCCTTGACATCGCCAGACACATCCCCACCGTCGCGCACCGTGTTGGTGTAGCGCTCCTTCAACATGGCCAAACGGTCCTTAAAGTCTTCGCTCGATTTGATCATGGCACCCGTTTCGGCTTGCATCAAAGCCTTGGAAGACGGAGCAAATCCGAGCGCTTCCAGCATGGCTTCACCCGCATTGATGTTGGTCAGTTTGTCGCCCTTGGTGTTGGTCACGCCCTCATTGAGTTCCCGGGCGCCCTTCATCACGTTGGCAACACCTTGAGGCATCAGCCCTTCCCACGCTTTGTAAGTATTGCCGACCAGCAGATGGTGCAGCGACTGCGCTGCGCGGCCCACCAAGCCACCAAACGGGCCGGCTGCAATCTGACCCACGGCATCCTGCACGCTCTTACGATCGGCAAGGTCTGCGTCCACGTAAGGTGCAATACCCAGCATGTCGCCATAGCCCACTTTACTGGTCAGGTCCACACCAAGCAGCCCGGGCAAACCACGTAGCAGTAAGTTAGCCGTATGCGTGTCACCAGACGCCTTGGCAATCTGCGTCTCCCAGTCTTCACCGGTCACACCGGTCAGGGCATGCTGCATCTGGCTGGCAGCCCAGCTGAACGTATTGAACCCCGGCATACCCACTGCACCGCCCAAAGCCGCTACGTGGGCCAGAGTAAATGCCAAAGTGCGCAGCGCCAGAGCGCGCTCAGCGGGATCAGCGTTTTTCAAATTGCCGATCATCTTGGCCATCTGAGTCAGCTGCACCAGCTGGAACTTGCGGAACTGCAGCGCCACTTTGCCAAAACCGTTGTTGAATGCACGCGGGGCGTTGGCCCGGCTGTGGTCGCCGTGGGTTTCAGCCACGATGTCGCCAGCGTAGTGCAGGGCCTTTTCCGGGTCGCCGGTACGCTTGAGTTCCAGCCGATACGCCGAAGCTGCAGTGGCCAAGCGGTTCAGGGATTCCATCTTCAGCGAAGCCGAAGTAATCCGGTCTGTGGCTGCGTTCAGCGCCCGGGTGCCCGCACCACGCTCGCGCATGGACATGGAACCGTACTCGGTGTTCATGCCAATATCCAAACGGCCCAGCTCCAGCAAACGCTTCATGGGCTGGCGAACGTCAGCAGGCATGTCCTCGACCTTCAGGGATTTGAGCAGCCCCGTGTTGGCCAGGATGGCGCCAATCTCTTTGTACGCCTTGAAGAACTCACCTGTGGCTTCGCCGTAGCCGTGCTTAGCTGCCAGGGTAGGCAGAGTCATGGTCCATGGCTGCATCAGGTTGCCAACGTAGTGGGCAGGGCTGGTCGCAATTTGCCACAAGGCGGTCGCCTTGGTTATCTTGTTGGCCCAGGGAGTCGGAGGACTGACTACGCCTTGCTCGTGGCGTGCCATAAACTCCTTCATGATGTTGTCTTTGGTCGTGCGCTCTTCGCCGCTACCGCCCTCGACCTGCTTAGCCGCTTGCTTCAGCGTCTGGAGCATCTTGTCGTTAAACTCGATGCCGGCGATAAAGTGAGCATCCGACTTCGCAGCGCTGCGAAACGCCTCGATGGTATCCATCTCACCGTGCACACCAAGGCGGCGCATTTCGGATTTGCGGGCAGAGTTCTGGCTCAGGGCGTCCAGCCACATGTTGGACAGCAGCCGGGACATGGAGGCGTACTTCAGTTTGTCGGCAGGAGAAGACGACTCCGAGCTCATCATGTCCAGCTGGTGCCGCAAGCGCGACATGCCAGCAATCACCCCAGTGCCGCCGGTCAAGTCTTTGATCCAGGTGTCCTTGGGCTTGTAGTAGGTGTGCTCGTCCGAAACGGGGAACCCTGCATCGCGCATGTTCTGGCGCAGCACCTTGGCTTCAGCTTCGTCGTGGGCTGCAGACACCAAATAGTGCTGGGGGTCGGCTTGCATATCCATCAGCGCTTGGCGTTGGGCTTTGGAGCTACCCTCGGCCTTGGCCGCCGCTTCAGCTTTCAGGTACGCATCGGATTTACCCACCGTCACGAAGTCACCATGGCGCTGCAATGACGAGTAGGGGTTACCTGCGTCGATAGCCATCAGGGTGTTGTACTTTTTGAGGAAGCCGTCTTTCTCTGCCAAGATGTCGTCGCGAGCTTTGCCTGTAGCCCCTTCGAGCATGCTGTCGTACAAGTCGCTGGCCACTTGCTGGACGGACTCTTTCTTCTGCTTCAGGATAGTGTCGCCATGCTCGAAAATCGCCTTGGCCACCTTCTGGGTGCGCGGGCTCAGGTCTTCAAACATTTTTTTGGCTTGGCCGCGTGCCTTGTCGCCGTATCCCCACTCGCCCGACAGATTGCTGTGCTGGATGAACTTATTCAGGGCCCGCTTCTCAGCCAAACTGAACGTGCGCACGTCCTCGATGGCGTTGTAGGCCATCTTCTCGAAATGGCCGGCCCGGGTATTGCGCCCCTCGACCAGCTCCTGGTAGCGCGACAAGGCAGTCAGCCCACGCGCCACACCACGATCCACCAAGTCTTTGGTGAACACCACTTTGTCCAGACCTGAGTTGGCCCAGCGAGACAGCGTGTCGGTGATGGTACGAGCAGGCTCTTGGTATTTCTCCGGCAGCTTGGCAATGTTGCGCTCAGTAGTTTTTCCAAATTTAATTTGGCTGCGGTCGCCGCCGCGCATGGACGCCGCACGGACAAGGTTCTTGTCGTTGAATATGACGTGGTTGTGCGTGACCGGTTGGCTTTGCACCTTGATCTTGGAGGCGTTCTCGTTTAGCCACTTTAGGTTCGTAGCATGATACGTACCCCGAGCGTACTCTTCTCCATGCTGCCGTGCCTCTGCGTCCGTAATAGGTACGTCATACCGCGCCGCAGACTCCCGAGCGATCCGTTCGCCATCCAGCTTGTGCTGGTTCACTTTTTCTGTGTACTCTGCCCGTGTTGCCTCGACACCATGACGGAGGATTTCCCGCAGTATAGGCACTTGGTCGTAGAGTTCATGCTGTGGGCCCCCGTTGCGCCCTTTGGCAGTCATGGCAAGCAAGTCGTCGCGGCTGTACGCTTTGCCGCCCACCACAATCTCTTTGGTACTGTCGCGACTGCGCGCATCCAGGTGTTTGCTACCTTTGATGCCAAAACTATCCAGCAGCTTGGAGACGGCCTCATGTGTAGGCATGCCGCCCACTGGGTCAACTCTGTCAAACACTCGCGAGTCCATGTCCCTTAGCTTAGGCAGCACCTTGCGCACCCACTCTTTGCCAGACAGCTCGGTCACGTCAGCGTTGAGGTTGTCCTCGATTTCTTCGCGGATGTCAGTTTCCACATCGTCCCACAGTTTGGCCAGGGCTTCTTGAACGTGGGGGGTCTGCTCAGCTTTGTCCCAATCCAGCATCTCGCGGGGGGCCACGGTGTGGTCCACGCGGAACAACGTGCCTTCTGGCCGGGCGCCGGTTTTAGCGGCTGCATCTGCATCACGTGCTTGCGCTTCTAGGGTACGCGCCCGATCCCGCATGCCGTCGATAACTTTCTTGCCTTCGCCCGCCAGCTCGTACTTCATGGCTTTTTGGTATAACGCCGTCGCCTTAGACCGTTTTGCTATAGCTTCGGCTCGCAGTGACTCGACATTATCCGTAGCTTTACGTCGCACATCAGCCTCATGGTATCCCTTGGCAATACCCACGCGCTCAGCCAAGTATGTACCCCAGCCGTAGGCTTGGGCGCCTTCGCCAGACCCCATGTACTCGTGGCGGAATTTGCGGAACTCCGCAGCCGTACCGTGCCACGTACCAGCCATCTCCAAACGCGCAGCACCGTAGGCCATGTTGACCATATCTTCGGCGGACAACTTGGTCAGGTCACCTCCGCGCAACACGCGACGGATAGCCCCCTTAAACGCAGCATAGATCATGCGCACAAAGTGGGCAAACTTGCCGCTGTACCCATCGACTGCCGTGGGTGACACTCCGCGATCCGCAGCTTCCTGCACAAAATACGCCACGGCTTCAGAAGCCGCTTGGTGGCTCTCAGTACCGGCAGCTTCCACGCGAGCCAGGGCGGCCTTGGCGATCTCGGATTCTTTGGAGCCGTCGTCTCGGGCAGCCCATTCCTTGATGGCCTCATGTAGTCGGTCAATGTTCTTGGAACCCAGGATGTTATCCAGGCCCAGGTGGACTCCCACTTCATGCAGGAACGCGCCCTTTCCAGTGCCCTTGGTCAAACGGTTGGCAATCAGTACCACGCGGCCATCTTTGGTCCAACCAAAAGCGCTTTGGTTTTTTGCAGCAGTAGCCAGATCACCAAGATCAGCCAGCTCAGAAGCGTCGTGGACCACCTTGATATGGCGAGGGAGTTTGTCTACACCCATCCAACCCGTCAGCTCTTTGGTCAGTTCTTCAGCCGATTCATACCCGTTCTCGGCCGTACCGTCAGAGTTCTTGCCGTACTGGTAGTCGTCAGAGTTGCCAGCAGCGTCTTCATCGATGTCGTCTTCTTGAGCGCGCTCAGCTTTTTCGGCCTCAGCATCCCGCAAATCGTACAAATCCTGACGCTCTTTCTCCAACGCTTTTACTTTCTTGTGTTCGCCGGCTTCTTCTGCATCGTTGATCAAGTCGTTGATTTCGTTGATCCGGGCTTCAGTAGACTGACGCTCACTTTTTTCCGGCGCCTTCAGGGGGTCTTCCTTCCCTTTGGCAAACTCGGCAGCCAGTGATTTTTGACGTTCGCGGATTTCAGCGGCTTTCTTGTAGTCCTTAGCTTTCAGGGCATCCTGAAGTTCTGCTTCGAGAGCCTTAGATTGTTCCGCCAAAGTGGCTTCTTTTGTGGACAGTTCTTCGCCGCGACCTTTTTCGTTTTCGGGGCGAGTCAGGATGCCCGTGCGCCCTTGATTCTGGACGTTCATGCCAGGGGTTACCAGCAGTTCACGTTCCATACTCTGAGACTCTGGCGACGTGCCGCCGATCTCGGTATCAGCGCTTCCAGAAGCATTAGCTGCGCGGTCGCGCTTTTCGACGACATCCCCTTGGGCGTACTCCAGAGACTCGCGCAATTTATCTTTTTCCTTGGGGGTCAAATCCGCTGCGTCAATGTCAGCAGGGTCGATGCGGGCTACGCGCTTGCGGGCGGCGTCCGCCGAAATACCTTCTTGCTTAGCAATAGCTTCCCAAGTATCTCCGTGGGCGGCTGCATACGCAGCAGGGCCCGAGGCTCCAAAGGCCTCGACAAAATGTTCTTCGGGAGAAACAGACGTATCCTCAGCGCGCTCTTTCTTTTTGCGGGCTGCCCGTTCCTCATCGGTCATGGCCGCTTCCTGGGCTCGGTCGGTTTCAATACGCTTGCGGTTCTGCTTGGCAGCTGCCAAGCGCTCTTCGCGCTGCTGGCGAATGGCCTGCTTCATAGCCTTGTCCCACTCAGCCTGGGTCACGCGGCCTTCAGCGTGCGCAGCTTCCACCACGCGCTGTTCTTCGGGAGTCAGCTGCGAGTATTCAGGGTGGCCGCTGCGCTTGAGGCGGTTGTAGGCCTGCTCAGCAGTGATGCTGGGCTTCTGCTCGGGAGCTACGTACGCTGCGGTGTCGCCTTCAGACTTGGTAGGCTTCAGCAGTTTTTTGCGGGTTACTTCAGGGGTGAACAGGGGCTCTTGCCCCGTTTCCTTGAGGTGCCGCAGACTCAGGTTGTTGGTGGCTACCGGTGCAGTGTCCGACTCGTGGGGGTGAGCGGCACGCCAAGCTGCGTTGGGTTCGCCCGGGGTATGCTCCAGACTGAAATCAGGGATTTCCTCTACTGTGTGCGTGTGAACACCGGCATCTCCGCCAGCCACAGGCGGCTGCACGCCGGCCACAGGTTCTCCGGTGCTGGGACGTACACCCCCTCCGGCGTCTCCAGAGTCAGGTACTCCAGCGCCCACGCTTCCCGCAGGCTTACCACTCCCATCTCCACCCAGTCCTGCATCTCCGGCTCCAGCCTGTCCAAATACGCTGTCATTTTTGCCTTTCAGATCAGCCAAAGCTTTTTTGGCTAGGGAGTATTTTTTAGCCATGACGGCTTCACGGAACGGCGCGGCAGCAGGGTCTGCCATGTCAATACCGGCCGCCAGGGCATCAGCCACGATACGCACGTCCTTGGCTCCCGGCTGAGCTACGCCCATGCCGATCAGGGCATCGGTAGCATTGAGCTCATGCTGTTCGCGCTGGGCCTTGGCAGCGGCCTTGGTAGATTTAGCCTGCTCACCCTGGGCGGCTTGCTGCTCCGCAGTCAGAGGTGGGAACGCGGCAGTCAGATCAGCTTGACGCCCCGCATCGGGAGCAGGTGCAATGCCAGCAGGAGCTTGACCGCCAAACCCGGGAGTTTCGTTGCGGGCGGCTTTCTCTGCAGCAATCAGGTTGTCAGAATAAGCGTCTGTAGAACGCGCCATGGTGTCTTTGGTGTACTGCTCTGCGCCGGGCTTGCCAATGAGGCCGCCCATTTCAGGCTGAATAGCTTTGGCCGCTTGGTCCATCTTCACCGCATTGAGCAGGTCCACCTGGGTGGTCGGAGTGTTCAGTGCACGGCCGAGGTCGGCACGTCGGGCCGAGTCACCCCACTGGTGGTACGCACCCATAGGAGCCATCATGGCGCCCATATACAGACCAGCGCCGGCGCCTTCCAAGCCGGCTTCGCCTACGTCGCGCTGCGGGGTGCCCTCTGGAGTGCTTGCGTTGTACAGGGCAGCTGATGCAGCACCTTGGCCAGCCATACCGGCAGATTGCACACCTAGGTTAATGCCCTCGTTGGCCGCGAAACGCTTGAGCATCGCAGGGTTCGTAACGATTTGCGCGGCTTGGTCCGCAGTCATCGCGCCGCCAGAGACAGCCTGCTTGAGCTTGGTAACAGCGGTGTACCCGCCACCCGCCATAACCCGACCGCCGATAGCGCCCAAAGCTGCCTGGGTTCCGCCACTGATGAAAAACTGTTTCCAGCCAGCGCTCTGGGCTTGCTCGGGCGAACCGCCTGCCTGAAGGATTTGATCGTGCGTTTGCTGTGCATCGGCTGCACCGAACAGCGGGGCCACGACGCCAATATCTAGCACTGCAGCAGCTCCAGGCATGCCGGCCGCAGTAAGGCCCAAGTTGGCAGCAGCCACGGGGATAGCCATACCAGCTGCGCGCGCATTTCCGATGAACCCCTTGGCGAGCGTGCCACGGTTCAGTGTGTCGGCAGGTTGGTCTGTTCCGAGAAAACGGTCAGCCGCTTGGCCAGCGCCGATAAGACCCGCACCCACGTTAGGAGCGCCGGCCCACTGTGCCGCACGACCCGCCACATCGAGTCCACCACCGACCACACCACCAGCAAACTGTTTGCCGACTTCTTTGGTTGCATCCCAAGTGCTACGGTTCAGGTTTTGCAGGTAGTTCTGCACCTCAGACGCATCCACCGGCTGAAACCCTGGGCGCAAGTTGGTCGGACCCTTGGCCGCTGGCGTTTGCAGCAGCTGGGCTGCCATGGTGGGGTTGTCCTTCATCGGAACAACTGTGTCGCCTACCTGCAGTTCACCGTTGGGGCCCAGGCCGTATTGTGGAGTTGCGTCAGCCTTGGGCTGAAACATCTGAGCGATGACTTGCTGGTTTTGCTGCGTGACTTGGCTGTACGCATCCATGCCGGGCACTGACAGCCCCTGGGGTTGCGCAGTCTGGCCACCAGAGGCAGACGCGAAGAAATTAGGCACACCGCCCGGCATTCCTTGTGGGAGTGCCGTCGGCTGCGGACCCCGAGGGGTGTTCGGGTCTTGTGGAACCCCAAGGATAGCCCCTGTGGCACTGTTGCCGCCGCTGAGGGTTGAACTGGCGTACGAATTCGGGTCTTTTGCAGCGGGGTTCACAGCCATGAGGGCTCCTTGTTAACTGGCCATATTCTACCTTGGCATCTGCCCACCGGATACAGTGGGGCCACCCACCAAATTCGGTTTCGTCGGGTTGACCACTTGGAACTTGCCAACCAGCGGGTCGGTGATGAGCCACGAGCCATCGATACCCTGAGTAACCTTGGTAGCCCCGGATTCGATGCGCTTCTGAACTTCTTGGCTGGCGTTGATACCCAGCTGTTTAGCCAGCTCGGTTTGCAGTTTGGCCATTTCGACCGGTTGCTTAGCGCCTTCGACGGCGGTGGCTTTGGCAGACTCTTCCGCGTGGATTTGAGCCAGCTTGATGGCGTTGGCGCGGGCAGCGGAATTCAACACGCCACCCAGGGTGCCAGCCAGAGCTGAGGGGTCGCCGTGAGCGATGACTTGACCGCCTTTGGCGCGCAACGAATAGGAACCATTGCCCTCTGGCACCACCTGAATGGGTTGCCCCACCTTGTTGGAATACTCGTTGAGCAGCGCGCTGAACGCCTGCGGGTTGCCGGCTTGAGCCTGCTGGGTCTTGGCGTAGATGTCAGCGTCGTACAAACCTTGGCTGATCTGCTGTGCCTGCCCAACTGCTTGCTGATACGCCTGAGTTGTCTGCGGATTTGGGTTTTGCTGGTATTGCATCCACGCCATGTGAGCAGCATTTTTAGCCATCACCGATTGCTGGCGCATGCTAGCGATTTGGCCGTCGTCGTACTGCTGCGGAATCGTGAAAGTCGATCCGTTGGCTGCTGTAAACACAGGACCTTGCGCAGGGGCTTGTGGGGGAGCTTCCGCAGCTTGGGCGTTCTGGCCGGGAGCCATAGCTGTCAGAACACGCGACACAGAAGACGGACCCGACCCTTGACCTGTTACCTTGGCAACATACGCCCGGGTCTCTGCTGGCATTTTGCTCGGGTCGGAGCCCGCAGCTTTCCAAGCATCGAAGTTGCCTGGACCCCAGTTGTACGCAGCAGCAGCTTCAGGCTCATTGCCGTATTTTTGCAGCAAAGCGTTGGCGTAATCAGAACCCACGCGCGAACGCTCGCCCAACGACGCATCTTTAGCGGGCTGCACCCCAAATCCAGGGTCGGCTGCCGTCCTTGGCATAACTTGCATGTCGCTGGTGGCGCCCTTGGGGCTTACCGCTTGCATGTTGCCGCCACTTTCCGCTTGACGTATGCGATCAACAAAACTGGCACCAGTAGGGCCAACATTGGCAGGATTTGCCGCCGAAGTAAGTGATTGCTGTCCACGAGACGCTGCGGCAGCAGTGTTTTTCATGGCAGCCAATTTGGCATCGGAGTCTTTTATGAGCTGGTCGATGTTCGGGATAGGCTCTTGCCCAGCGGGCAGAGTGTCAAACGTGCCCTGATGCGCGGCGTATGCGCGGTACGCGGCGTTGCGCTGCTGCTCTTCCCGCAGCTGATCCAGTGTACTTGGCTGCGCCGTACGTCCGGCCCAAGCGCCGGCGGGGTTAGGCGCCATAACCTGTTGGTCTCCCTGGGCTCCGCCGCTGCGGCCACCGGCCGTAGGCGTTGCTGGCTGAGCTGGTACTCCACTGACAGGGGATGCTGGGCCTGCCAGCGTTTGGCGTCCGGTCATTTGCGGGCTACCAGCGCCGATGCCAGCTGCGGGGACGCTACCAGAATCGGGCAGGCTCATAGAGGTAGAAGTACCTTCAGCAGCAACTTGCTGCCCGGGCACCTGCTCTTGTTGGCCGCTGGCTTCGTACCGTTGTTGGCGCGCAGCAATGAAGTCTCTGCTGGCTTGGTCCTGCGCACGCAGGTTTGCCATGGTATTGCCGTAGTCGGTTACTGCAGAGCCGCCTGCTTGAGAGAGGTCCATGTTAGCCCTTAGTTATATATCGTCGAATCGGTCTTTTTATCAGGGTTCGACCAGATGTCAAATGCAGTTTTGCCCAGGCCAGCCAAGTCAGAGGCTTGCTTGTTTTCTGCGCCTTGTTGTGCATTTTGCTCGCCGGCCATGGCACCATAGCCCGTCAAGTTAGGAGTCATCAGCCCGGCTCCCGTAGCTTCTTGGGTTGCGCGTTGACCTTGGCCAGCGGCGTAAGCGGTGGTCTCCGCTTTGCGGTTATCCATTTTTTGCTGCTGCATAGCAGAGTCATATATCGCATCGCCGGGTTTATACCCTTGCTGCTGGAGCTGTTGAGCTTTCGCAGACTCCGCACTGGCGCTTGCCCCCTTGGCAGCTGCTTCAGCGTTATTAGCCAAGAACGGGGCCTGATTAATCAAGCTGGTTCCCACGGCAGACCGAGCAGCGTTTCCAGTAGATGCGGCGTTGTACCCAGCAGTCGTAGCCGCAGAGGGGGAAGTTTTGCGACCAAGAGTCAAGCCGGCCTGGATACCTTGGTCTATCAGCGAGGGATTCTTTTTCGCCCAGTCAGTAGCTTTACCCATCAGATCGGCACCGCCCGAGGCTGCAATGCCTGCTCCACCAGTCAATCCAGAGTAATCGGCACCTGCGCCAGAACTGGCAGCATCTATCCCCGCAAGGCTCGTGGTGTTAACGGGCAGGGCGTAACCGCCAGACAGCGCGTTCGACGATGTATCCGCAAGGCCAGCTGCTTGCGTAGGAGCAGAGCCGGCCAAGTCCTGAAGGGCGCCAAGCGCTTGACCGCCGTAGTCGGAGACTGCGCTGCCGACATCGCTGAGCTTGCTTCCAACCCAGTCAGCAACGTCACTTATGGGGTCCCACCAGTTACTACTCATCTCTTGGCTCCTTAGCGTCCGTGCTGCATGGCAGCCGGCGTGTGGTATTTGCGAACGATGTTGTCGAAGAACTCTTTACCCTTGGTGGCTACCACGTCGGCGGGAATAATGTACTCGCCGTTGGCAACGCGCAGCGGTTGACCAGTGCTGTGGTTTACGGCAGGTATAGAGTCGCTGGTGCCAGTGCCGGGGCCGTTGATCTTGCCGCCGTCTGCGTACGCGCCGGGACGGTCGCCATGCTGGGATGCTTGCGAAGCAGCTATCAGCGACATGCACACACCCTGGTCAAACTGCATCGGCAGTTTCTGGGCGTCAGGCAGGTTAGCTTGAATGGCAAACTGGCGCAGCTTAGGCCACAGTTCAGGGTGCTGCATGGCGGACTGTGCGAGCTGACCCATCATCTGGAGCTGCTGGGGGTTGAGTTGCCCGGACTGAATGGCTTGGTCGATGTGAGCCTTGATGGCTTGCATCACTTGTGGGTTGGCCAGTTTGTTCTGGACGTGCAAATTAGCCAAGGCCGGGTGCATCGGGCCGCTGGGTGCTGCAGGGCCTTGCTGGTCGGGCATCTGCAAACCGGGAGGTCCGGGGGGTTGCGCACCAGGAAGGGCTCCAGGCTGACCAGCACGTTGAAAACCGCCAGGGCTTGCCATGCCGCCGTCAGCTGCTGAGGCGGAACCGGAGTCTCCTACAGAGCGAGTAAGACCGCTGCTGTCTGCTGCACCGTTGTAGCCTGTGCCGGAGTTTTCTCCAGCTCCACCAAGGCCTGAAGCTTGGCGCCAGGAGCTACTAGAATTTCGCGTTGCTGCGTTAGCCAGATTGATGTCGTCCGGTTGCCCCGCAGCAATTGCAGGGCTCAAATTCGCAGCCTGCGTAATATCTCCAAGTGGTCGATCTTCCACTTGCACTTGGGTGGGGTCTTGCTTACCCAGCATATTGTTGCTGATATGTCCAAGCGTGTAGTCCCCGGCGCCCATGGCACCTGCATTCGGCCCCGTCAGGGAACCCAAACCGCCCGCTAGGCTGCGCTTTCCGCCGTCCGCCGAAAAGTCTCCGCCGGTAGCACCTTGGTACACGTCGTATGCGCTTTTTCCGAGCGACAAGATACCAGACAGGCCGGGGACAAATTTGCTAGCTACCGCTGCAATGGATGGACTGTTCGCCGCTTTGGAGAGGTCTGCGTTTATCCGAGCGCCTTGTGCGTCCGGATTGGTCGTGCCGTCAGGGTTCTGTTCTTCCGGGGGCTGCTGAAACGTAGGAATTTGCGCCGGGCTGCCCGGGCTACCGCCTGCTGCTTCGGGTGTTGGGGGAACATAATTGATCAGGCCAGCTTC
>Ga0213917_1000058_pt1 | contig 35636 bp, 46 predicted proteins | sample McNCre117MG_FD_161051 | JGI IMG/M metagenome (GOLD analysis project Ga0213917, IMG submission 161051) | Freshwater microbial communities from McNutts Creek, Athens, Georgia, United States - 1-17 MG | ecosystem: Environmental > Aquatic > Freshwater > Creek | place: USA: Georgia | collected... | reverse complement strand
GGTCCGTAGGTCCGGTGCCCCGACTGACTATCTGCCCGATGATGTCGCCCCACGGGAAGGTCGGCGCCGCCGTATCGACCTGGATACCATTGCCCTGCGTCTTCGGGAGGATGAGGTTGCCGCCACCGGTCAGCAGAACATCCTTGGTCGAGGAGATGCGCATCATCTCCGTCGCATTAACATCGAATGCCAGCGGATAGATGCTGCTTGATGCCAGAACGGAGCGGCTACCTGTCACATCAAGGGACAGTTGGGTCTTGTTCGCCGTGAAGGATGACGAGCGCACCGTCACCGTCGAGGTGCTGCTCTGACCATCAACATCGAGCTGCGTCGTCGGCGTGTTCCCGATGCCCACATTCCCATTGAACCGGTTCAGCGCCGTGCTGTTCGCGTAGAAGTTCCAGTTCCCAGCACCAGACGGAATATCAGCGTAGAACCCCTGGTTCGTGCCGGCGCCCGTGATGGAGGCATCAGCATAGAACGCGCGCTGTGTTGTGATGGATGACCCTGCCCCGATGGTGTTCAGCGACGCCATATAGTGATACAGGTTCGTACAGACGAATGCCGCTGCCGCCGTCGAGGGAAGCGTTCTATTGACGATGGCGTTCGTCAGCACATCGCTGGCAATGACTGGGTTCTGATAGGTCCCGTAGGAGGTCGCATTCCCCGTCATCCCACGCGAGAGTTGGAACGAGACGGATGCCGCCGGGACCACCCCGAAGCCCACCTGCCCGATGGAGGTGATACGAACGCGCTCGGTGGCATTCCCGCCATTGACGCGCGTCTTGATGGAGAGCGCACCACCGTAGGTGCCACCAGTCGCATCCTCCTTGAGACCAACAAGCTCGGCGAAGCCCGTGTAGGCATTCGTCGTGTATTGACCGCCGAGTTGAATGCCACCGCCCACATTCGCATTGAATGTATCCGTGCTGAACACCCCAACAACCGAGCTGAAGTTGCCGGCGGTGTAACGAGTGCTATAGACCTCCTGCTTCAGCAGGTCCGCCGTCCCAGTTACCGCTCCGATGATGTTGTGTCCGGTTGAGGAGATGCGCCACACCTCAGCACCGTTCGCTGATGCGTTCAGCGTGTTCGCCGCCGAGGACCACAACCCAGTCGAGGTGCTGCCGCTGATGGTCAGCGACGGCGTGCCGACGGCGCCCGATGGCAGCGTCACGACCCCTGAGGTGAGCGTCACGCCGGCGAGACCACCGAGCGTGGTGCTGGTGCCACCCAGGGCGATGGTCGTCGTCCCAATGGTGAGGGATGAGTTCGTGAGCGCCGAGTTCGGAATGCCGCTGAAGTTCGTCCCAGTGAGCGTCGGCGTCGAGGACCAGGTCGGCGCACCCGTACTCGAGTTCGAGATGATGACTTGACCCGTGGTGCCGTAGTTCGTGCCGTTGATGCCGAATGCGCCGGTCGAGGAGATGCGGAAGCGCTCGGTCGGAGAGGTGTTGTTCAGCGCCGTGACGCCGAATGCGAGGAGACCCTCGGAGTTCGTGGCGGACCAGGTGCTGTTCGCCGAAGCGGCGATGTTCGCGCCGTAGGTCCGCAGAGATGCTGAGTTGTCCCCGCCGAAGTAGATGGTGCCGAGGTTGTCGCCCGAGATGACTGGGTTGAAGGTGCCCGCCTGAAGTTGCGCCGTGGTGGCACGGGTGCCGACGAAGTTCAGTCCGGAGCCGCGCTGCGAGGTGCTGCCGATGCCGGGCGTGATGATGCTGACCAGACCTGGGTTGTTCTCGTTATCCGCTGATACGCCGATGAACTGCGCAACTGGGTTCTTCGTAACCAACTGCGCCGTCGTGATGGCGGTCTCGGCACCCGCCGTCTTCTGAACCGAGAGCACCGTGTTCGCCTGCTGGAACACCGCCGTGCCGATGGTCGTTGGAACAACGGCACCGATGCCGATGAGCCCAGTGCTGCCAACACGAACGCGCTCCTGCCCAGAGGTGGCAATGCTCACGATGCCAGTCCCAGGCGACCACAGCCCCGTTGATGCGGACCCACTGAAGATGAGCGACGGGTTGCTGACGGTTCCCACTGGAAGAGTTAGGATGCCAGAGGATAGCGTCAGGTTCGTCAGTCCAGCGAGAGCGGTGCTGGTGCCACCGAGCGAGGTGCTGGTGGTCCCGATGGTGATGCTGCTGTTCGTCAGCGCTCCGTTCGGAATGCCCGTGAAGTTCGTGCCGGTCAGCGTCGGCGTGTTCGTCCAGGCAGGAGTGGCACCACTGACGAGAACCTGCGAGGAGGTCCCGGCGGCGAGCATCGCCGTGGTGCCTGAGCCCGTCTGATACGGATGCGAGCCAGCCGCACCACCAGCAAGGTTCGTCGCCGTGGTTGCCGTGGTCGCATTCCCACTGAGCGCACCCGTGAAGGTCGTCGCTGTGACGCCAGTCAGTCCAGCCAGCGAGGTCGCCGTGGCGCCCAGAGCGATGTTCGTCGAACCCACCGTGATGGATGAGTTCGCCAGTGAAGCATTCGGCACCGCACTGAGACCGATGGCAAGAGTGCCACTCGTGGTGATGGGTGACCCAGAGACGGTGACGCCACCTGAACCAGTGGCAGCCACCGAGGTCACCGTCCCAGTCGTCGGCGTCACCGCCTGCCAGCGCGAGTTCGTGGAATTCCACGAGAGAACCTGTCCCGAGGTCGGCGATGGCACATACACATCGTCCAGGTCCGTGAGGTCCAGTCCGGGCGCCGGGTTACACCAGATGATGCCATTGACCGGATGACTGCGAACGACGATGCCCACGATGACCCGGTGCGTCGGCGAGGTCGGAGCGATGTTCGTCACGGCGCCGCTCGTCCCGAGATACAGCGTGTCGCCCTCGGCGAACGAGTGCGTGTCCAACCCATGCACCAACCCGAGCACCGTCACGAACCCCTGCGAGTTGTTGTTGATGTCCTCGGTTGCCATTCCCAGCGTGCCGTGCGAGGTGGCGTGACTGGTGTTGCTTGCCAGTCCAACCTCGAGGTCATCGGCGTGCGCCCCAAGAACATAGACGACCTGCCCGTTCAGGATGGTCGAGCCCGTGCGGTTGTAGCATAGCGCCACCGTCTCCTGCCCGAGCTGCAGCGTCACATTGCCACCGACCAGCCCGACCTCAGGCGTCCCGTAGGTGCTGCTCCACTTGAGACGACCGACCGCATCCGCCTGAGCGCCGCCGGTGTTCAGGTCCAGCGCATCCACGGTTGGCTTCGTCGCCACGAAGTTCCCGAATGCGTCACGAGCGACGAGAGTGCTGACCGTGTTCGCCGAGGTGCCGTCGGAGGTGATGGTGACGCTGCTTGTGCCTGAGGTGCTGATGTGGTTCGTGCCGCTGAAGGTCTGGTCACCACTGTTCGTGCCGGAGAGGTTACTGCCAGTCACCGTGCCACTTGCCGCAACCGAGGTTGGCGTGATGTCACCGAGCCCGATGGCGATGGTTCCAGAGGAGGTGATGGGACTGCCGCTGATGGTCACGCCCTCGGAGCCACTCGCTGCGACGGAGGTCACGGTGCCAGTGGTCGGTGAGGTCCAACTGACCGCAGCACCGACGCCACCCGAGGTCAGAACCTGTCCGGCGGTCCCTGAGGAGCCATCAATGCTCCAGGAGCCATCAGCACTCAGCTTCAGCGAGGTTGTGCCAGCCACGAGCTCGAGCGAGCTCTGCGAGGTGATGGACCCAAGGAAGTTCGCTCCGTTGTAGTCGCTGCGAACAGTTAGACCGCCGTTATAGAGCTCATAGGTGGAGAAGTCACCAGCATAGATGAGCCCACTGCTGTCACCAAGCCGAAGGTTCGCGCCTGATGGTGTGACCTGATACGAGGAGGTATTCGCAGCGCCCTCGAGTTGTAGTCCAGATGAGTTATACCGAATGATGGATGTTGGCACCACCGGCTCTGGGCGTGGAATAGGAATGAACCCAAGCGCGGTCGTCACATCGGCTGAGACAAGTATTACATCACCAGTGCGCCCATCGAATGAGCGAACCCCGCCGGTAACATCCACCAGATGTCCATCCACAACCAGGTCACCGCTGACCTCGATGCTCTCACTGAACAACCCCTGCTTGTTCGCCGCCACCGTGAAGGTCTCACCAACCGGAACCACGAACGGCATCATCTTGTCAGCAACCGTCGCCCAGGTCAGTCCAGTCGTCTCCGTCGAGCTCGCCGTCAGCACCTGTCCATCCGCACCCACCGGCAGTCGAGTGCTGCCAGCGTCATCCCGAACGAATACATCGCCCTTGGTCGTCAGCGGGCTCAGCGCCTCTCGCGTCGGGGTTGGGTCGCTGAACACGAACCCACCGGTGACCGGGTTGTAGGTGATGAGCGCCGTGCCGCTGGTGACGCCAGCGTTGTTCCACTGAAGTTGGCCCGATGAGCCAGCCGCCGTCGGCGTTGTCGTGATGGGGTTGAATGAGAGGTCCGTCACTCGACCGGCGTTATCCACCGTGAGCGTCGGCGTCAGCGATGGACCGCCGTAGGTGCCTGGACTGAGGAACACCGTCTTCAGCGTCGTCTCAGAGGTGTCCGCTGGCTTCGTAACATCGCCGGTTAGAACGCCGCCCTCGGTGCTGCTGACATTGAAGGTGTGCCAGGTTGTTCCGTCGGAGAAGTAGATGACGCCGGTATCCGTGGCGAAGTAGAGCACACCCGCCGTTGGGGCTGGTCTGTCCGCATCAGGACCAGCTTGAACCGTCTTCACTGCATTCGCGATGCCCTGGAACCAGAACGCCCAGGCCTGCTGGACCTTGTTGTCCTTGTTCGTGAGGTCTCTATTGAGCGGAATGAGTGAGAGTGCCATTCGTTGCCTTAGTATTCTACGATGCAGAGGCCAGCCTGACCCTGCCCGCCGACGCCATAGGATGAGGTTGTCGTGTGCCCACCAGAGCCAGGACCACCGTAGCCGGTCGTGTATGGAGTTCCAATGAGAACGAAGCCCGTTCCAACCGAGGAGTTCGCGCCAGGCGTTCCACCGCCATCAACCTGACCCACGCCATGCCCACCGCCACCAGCATAGGCAGCCGTGATGCCGAACGAGGTCTGACCGCCGTCCTGCGCTGGAATAGATGGCGTTGGACCACCAAGCCCACCGGCGCCGATAGTCACCGTGTATGTATTCCCAGCCGTGACGGCGAGATAGGTGAAGGACATTGCGCCACATCCACCGGATACGCCATCGTGCGGATGCGGGTCCGGACCGAAGGTGGCGTAGCCAGCACTGCCACCGCCACCGCCACCGACGCAGGTGACCTTCGCGAATGACACGCCAACCGGAACTGTCCAGGAGCCATTCGAGGTGAAGACCTGCCCACCACGTGGCGTGGCACTTGCCGCCGGCGCCGGAAGCGCATTCAGAAGAACGAAGTCCGTCCCATCGTAGATGACCTCGCTGACCATTCCGGTGGTGATGACTGGTGCCACCTTGGAACCAGAGCTCGAATACTGGAACAGGGACTTCGCACCAGTCCCAGAGATGTTCAGCGTCGGCGCAAGTCCATTCGCAATGTGGAACTTCACAACCCAGGTCTGGTTCGTGCTCAGAACTGAGGCAGGTGCTGGCGTCAGAATGTAGGCGGTGCTTGTGCCCGTCGTGACCTGCACGGTCTGCGTGCGGTCAATGTAGGTATTCGTCGTCGCATCAGCCGTCTCGAGAAGTCTTAGCTTGTTCCCCACGGTGCCGCTCGTTCCATACGGAAGAGTGCTTGAGTAATCCACGGCGCCCGCATCAACAATGCGGCCACTTGTGATGGCGATGCTCCACTCGGCAGCTGAGAGGGAGCCGTCGATGGCTGTTCCATCAAGCTCCAGCGTGACCTGCGTGGTTGGGTTCGAGAACGAGACCGCCGTTACCGTGCCATAGATGAAGCCAGCGTCGATGGTCAGTCGAGCTCGGTTCCCAACGGTGAAGTTCGTCGTCTGGTCGCCATCAAGCAGGAAGATGCTTGGTGAGAGATAGGTCGGCGCCGCTGGTGCCGCATTCCAGATGAGGTTGCTTGGTCCGCCAGTTGTGGTCGATGCCGCCACGCCGATGACGCCATCAACGGCGAAGAGGACCGTTGTGGTATCTGCGAGAGTAACCACGAAGTTGTAGTATTCACCGTTCAGAAGCCACAGGTCCGTTGTGATGCGGCCAGAGCTGTCCATCACAACGGGGTTGCTGTTCGGAGTTGCCCCAGTCGAAGATGAATAGGTAGGCTTCTCGATAGAGAATGAGCCGCCATCATAGGTGAAGAGAAGCGCACCTGATGCCGGCTTCCCATCATTGTCGAAGACCTGAACACCATTCATCAGAGGTGAGATAGATACGCTCATTGTTCGCTCCCTGTTCTACTTACTTCAGGCGACCTCAACTTGGGCCCACACTGTGACGCCGTCTGGGGCCGTAAGAACAATATTCACTGGAGTGCTTGCCCAGATGGCATTCGGAAGCCGACCAGAACTGTCAAGAACCAATGGCTGCGGGTTCGGCGGACCGTCATTGGACGAATAGGTCGTCGCCTTCACGCTGAAGCTGCCGCCTTCATACACGAACAGCTTCGCTCCTGAGGCAAGGTTCCCCATCTGGTTGAAGAATGACATCAGCGGCGTTGCGCATTGAATGAGGGTCATACGGTCTCCTTATACTTGCAGTTATCGAAGTGCCACGACTTGAAGTTACCACCCTTGCTTGACTTCTGGCAATGTGGGCAAGTAAGAAGAGGCCGTCTAGCAATTCCTGCAGCGGTCGCAATACTTACTGCCTCTCGCGCACCCGGCTTGTTCATATTGCGTCTCGCTGTATCGCTCATCTGACGCCTTATCTCAGGCTTAGATAGGGCCACTGTCACAGACTTGCTCATCCGCTCTCTTGCTCCTGGGGCGTTATTGGCCCGAGAAGCAGACGCTCGGCGCTTCGCCTTCACTTCTTCACGCGCATTCGCCTTAGCTTGGCTCTCCCTCAGCTTAGTCTTGTATTCAGCTGACCCTCGAGCTATTGCCCTCTTCACCTTCACCTCTTCACGGGCACAAGCCCGCTTCGAGCCTTCACTATTCTTACGCCTTGTCTCGACTGAACGAACATAGAGACATCCTTCACCACCAGGCGTCAAGTTGAATAGCGTCCCTTGCCCAAGGTCTTCACGCCCGATGAGGGCGATAAGGCAGGTCTCCATCTCGAACGCATCATCTTCATCTGTGGCTAGAACGATACGAGGCTCAACAGCATATCCTTCTCGGAGACGCTTCCGAAGGGTGCTCCCCAACCGGCTCTTCGCCTTCAGATGAGAGATAGCACGGTCTTCCTTGCCCTTGCCGACATAGATGGGGGTATTCGTCTTCGGGTCCGTCCAGATGTAGGTGTAGAACTGGGTCATCGTTGTCTCGCGGTTGTGGTTCCTTGCTCATCTTACTATGTATCGTGTTCAGCAGGCAACCTGTAACCTAGTCGAACTATTACACTTGTATCTGAACACCTAGGTTGATAAGTAGAGTATTATACCTATAACCTGGAGAACACAGTGCTGCACATCATCCTTCTCATCCTTGGCTTCTGGTTCGCCGTCTGGCTGTTCTTCGTGAAGTTCGGCACTCCGGTCTGGCTCATCGGCAAGAGTATCATGTTCTTCGTCAAGGATAAGAACGAGGACGAGGCACCAGTGAAGGTGCAATATCTCGCCGAGCGGCAGCTGCTGCTCTCAGACGAGGAGTGCGAGCGCAGACTTCGCAAGCTGCGCGAACGCCATCTTAGTCGCCTGAACCACGCCCTTGCCGCAGACGCGCTCTCGCATAAGCCCTGACATCAGCCAACGGGCCGCCTAGCTGGTCCGGCTCACCAAGCGCATCTATGCCAGCTGCGCCAGCACCCGGAGTAACATAAGGTGCCACCGGCGCAAGCATTCGAGCCGCCGCACTGCGAGCAACAGCCATTGTCGGTCGAGCCACTGCGGCAGCAAGCGGATGAGCATTGCCGGTTAGCATTGCCGGCGTCGCATTCAGCACATCCTTGACGACGGCGCCAGCTGATGGAAGCAGACTTGGCTTCTTGAAGTGCTCGCTCAGTGCCTGCGTTGCCCCTGGCGCTGGTGCCCCAGAGCGAATGGCCTGCGCATCCTCGATGGCCATATCCTTGAGGTCCTGAACCGCTGTTCTCTGACCCGGTATCTCATAGACCTGACGCAGCTTCTTCGTCGCCTCACCAGTTCGAGCCCGAGCAAGTTGTTCTAGAGCGGTGGCAAGCCAGTCCGTCTCCTTCGGCGCAATAGCCCGAGCCACAGGCCCAATAGCGGTTAGTGGTGCATCAATGAGAGCGCCTTCGAGCATCTTGCTTCGCTGCTCCTCCGGTGTAAGCGCAACCTGGCCACCCCCAATGACGCCACCCATACCTGCACCGATGGCGAGACCACGCGGAATAGAGGTGGCAGCGCTTGCCAGTGGCCCACCAGCGGCGGCGCCTCCAACGATATTGCCACCGATGTAGGCAAGTGGATACCTGTTCGACGCATTCTTGTTCGCTTCGTCCTCAGAGAGAACATTCTCGATGTAGTTGTCCGCGAAGTTCCCAGGCTGGAACGGAGCCCGAATAGCCGCGCCGAGCTTCGTGGCCTGCCCGAAGGTTGCCGCATTCGCGAACCCACGAACGCCAGCCGCGATGTTGTCCATCAGGTCAATGTTGTCCTCGCGCCTCTTCTGGTCAGCAGCATCCTGCGCCTGCTTCTGCGCGTTATACATCGAGTTGCTCTGCTTGGCGGTTGGCCCGCCTTGACCTCCGCGCCCTCCACCAACGGCATCCGGAATGTAGGCGTCGTATGGGTTCGCGCTTGCTGGAATGTAGGCGTCGTATGGGTTGTTCGAAGCCATCTTAGAGCTCCTGTCCTGTTGCCTTCTTGAAGTGCTCACGAACCTTGCCTACATCAGCGCCACGAGCAATGGCACTGTTCGCCTTAGCACGCTCGCCCTTGATGTCCATCTTCCCTGATGCTGCGGCTGGCGCTGGCGCTGGCTTCACTGCAGCAGGTGCTGGTGCTGGCTCTGCGGCTGGTGCGCCACCGAAGGTCTTCATCTGCGAGAGACCCAGCTGTGTCTTCGCGAATTCACGCTGCGTATCAGCAAGCTGCTTCGCCTGCGCGCTAAGGCCCTTGCCATCCTTACCCTGCCAGTCCAGGTCCGGCACCTGTGAGGTCGCCGCCTGAAGAGCCAAGAAGTCCGGATCATTGCTTAGTCGGTTCTTGTTGTCGGTGATGAATGAGCTAACCTTGTTGCTTGGCTGCATCAGGCCACGGCTCATCAGTCGCTGCGCGATGGCGCTAATGTTGTCATACGCCTTAGCGCGGTTCTCGTGTTCAGCACTCTTCGTGATAGCTGCCGCCTTGACCTCAGGAGTGACGACGCCGCCCTCGACGATGGCCTTCCACTGTGGCTCCTTCATCATTGCTGAGTGGCTAAGCCCATCAGGCACGCTGATACCGGCTGACCGAAGAATGTTCCGAGTGGCATTGCTTACCGGTGAGTTCGGGTCACTATAGGATGGGCCGGTTCCGGATGCCTCACCTGCTTGGCGCGTTGCCTCAGTGGCGTTCTTGAGCTGTCCGCGTGCGACCTCAAGGTTACCCTGGCTGAGCTTCAGGTTCGCCTGCTCCAGCGGCGTCATCGTCGCGGCAAGAACGCCCTTAGCAACCGTTGGGTTGTAGTCGCCGAGCTGCTCAGCGGCGCCAGGGATAAGCGAATTCACATAGTCGCGCCCCTTATCCCAGAGAGCCTTGGCAGCGACTGGGTCACTGATGTTCTGAGTAATGTTCGTCAGATGCGCTCGAGCTGCCTCGAGAGTAGTGCGCGCCTCACCAGCATTCTTGATAACACCAGCCTTGTTCGCAATGTCCTTGGCTGCGGCGCCCTGTGCCACATCCAAGAAGCCTGCCTTCGCATGCTCTCGAACGAACTTATCAATGTTCAGAACACCAGGACCCTCTGGGTTCTTCGGGTCCGCATCCATCCACTTATCAGTGTTCTCACGCTGGAACTTCAGCGCATCAGCTGCGTATTGGTCCTGCGCGCTCTTCGCCGCAATGCCAGGCGTTCCGGCCTTCGTAGCCTCCGTGCTCGCCTTGCTTGCCTCTATCTGCGCCTGAATGAGCTCCGGCTTCATTGAGAGCGCGCGAAGGTTCATTCCCTTCTCGATGCTCCCAGCGAAGTCCGGCTGCTGGAACTTCATCGTTCCAAGCCAACTTGTGTCGATAGGCATTCCGTGCTCCTTATGGCTTCTTCGGCAGGTTGTTCAGATACTGCAGACTGAGCCAGTTGTTCGCGCCGTTGTTCAGCGCACCAGCCCAGGCATTCGCGGACCCGATGGTGCCAGCGGCATTCGCATTCGCAGCCTGTGTGTTGAAGTTGTTCGCCGCATTCACGCCGGCTTGAGTGTTCGAGGTGATGTTGCTTGCCGTGTTCCCAGTTGCCGCCGTCGTCTGGTTCGTGGCATTCTGGCCGATGCCAGCTAGCGACATAAGGCGTCCAACGGACCTGTCCTGGTTCGCATTGAACCGGTCATAGGCGTTCTGATACTCCTGCGAGGCGGCACCCTGAGCGTAGTCCGTGATGGCATTCGCGCCCTGTCCAGTGAGGAGCTTCCCACGAGCGGCAGCGCTGTTCTGCAGCGCCTTCAGGCCCTGCTCAAGTCGCCACTGGTATGATGGGTCCGTCGTGAGGTCGCTCGGGCTGAAGCGCTTGTTGAACTCGCCGGCACCCACGGTTCCAGCGGCGGCATCAAGCTGTCCCTGCGTGGCGTTGTAGTTCTCGGCGGCATATGGACGAGCAACCTCATTCCCCTGCGCATCCACAAGCTGCCCAGCGGCATTCGTGAAGGTGCCGGCACCAGTTGGGTTCGTTGGCGAGACAACTCCGCCAAGCGAGGTCAGTGCCTGCGGTGAGCCAGGCGGAGCGACGGCGGTCGATGGAGCGAAGCCGAAGCCCTTGCCGAGCGCGGCCAGCGCCTGCTGACCTTCCTGCGTGTATGGCGACTGCTGGGCAAGCTGGCTCTGATAGAGCTGCCAGTTCAGCGCATTCGTCTCACGAGTGGCCTTCAGCGAGTTGTCGCTGGCATTCCGAGCCGCATTCGCCTGTCCGGCTGCCGCCGATGATGCCGCATCAGCCTGCTGACTTGCGCTGATGGCGCCAACGGCTGCCATTGCGGCGGTTGCGGCATTGCAGAACTTGTCGCCAAGAAGCCCTTCATCAAGGTCGAAGGATGTCTTGTGGAACTTCATTGAGTATCCTCCTTAGGAATGAGGACCTTCGAGAATAGCACCTCGAAGGGTCTGTAGTCAAGTCCGATGAAGAGCTTGTCGTGGAAGAGATGCAGCTTCGAGCCCTGAATGACCTTGACGACGCCGATGTTCCGAAGAGCCATCTCGGCGAACTGGAACATTCCGAGACCAGTTCGGTCGTGGCGATATTCCGGCTTCAGGTAGTAGAGATCTACGAACGCGTGCAGGGTTGTCTTGTAGTGCAGGCCTGGCTTCACCAGCGAGATATGGTAACCAATGAGCGTCTCGTCATCCCGAACCGTGACAACATGAAGCTCCTCAGCATCATCGAACTTCTCGTAGGATGCCCAGTCGATGGCGACGGGCACATCTCGCTGGTCAAGCGCGAGCTCTTGCCAATGGGGTTCGACGAAGGGCTCGAACTCGGTTACGATGTCATTCCAGCGCTCGACTTGATAGGTGATGCTCATTGTTGCTCTCCGGTGGTTCCTTCTACTTATCAACCCTGAGACCTATTAGGCCATTCCTTCCTCGGCGTCGATGAACGCGCTCAGAAGCTGAACCTTAACATTGTCCGTGATGGAGACGCGGAACACGCGGTCCCTGCTCGACCCAAGTCGTGACCAGCGCGCTCGATAGCGCCACTGTCCCATTCGACCCATCGAGGCGTAGATAGGGTTCGACCAGGTCTGACCGCCATCATTGCTTATCTCAAGAACCACGCGTGGAGCCACATCATTCTCTGGGTTCTGGCCATTCTCAACGAGACCGACGCCGAACTGGCAGTCCAACTCGAAGAGCTTGAAGAAGATGCGCTTCAGGCTCTCGGAGATGTGCGGCGTCTGGCGCATCTTGTAGCGACTTCCGCCATTGTCCGTGTAGCAGTCCAGGTTGTAGGCGTAGATGTTCGCGCTTGCGTAGTCGCCGATGATGTGCTGACCGTTCAGCACGCAGTGCGTCTGCCCAAGATGACGGCCGATGACACCCTTCACGGTTGTCTGCCGCTCGTGCCACTGCTCGGTCGAGATGTCATAGCACCAGGTTGTGCTGCTGCCAGGAATGTTCAGGCAATAGAAGAAGTGCCCCTCCTGCTGGTAGCCATACCCGACAGCATTCGCGAGGCTGGTTAGGCCCTGAATGGCGAACTCGACGGCGTGCGTGCTTATTCTGACGGGTGACCCACCCTGAAGTTGATACACCACGCCACCACCCTGTGCATTCGAGCCAAGCCAGACAAGCGTCTCGCCAACTCGAGCAATGCTGTGCGGTGATGCGCAGCCGAACTGCGAGTTCTTGCCGTCTTGACGCGAGAATGGCGTTACAGCATTCTGTCCATCGAGCCACCAGGTCTCCATCGTATTCGCGCCGAATAGATGAACCTCGCGGTTGTTCGAGTAGGCGGCGATGAGAATGTCGCTGTTCCCACTCTTCGCGGCAAGGTTCTCGCCTGGGAAGGTCACCGCATACAGGTCGCTCCAGAAGAAGTAAGGAGTGCCCTTCCTGTTCAGCAGGAAGAAGCCATCCTGGAACGAGACGACATCCGCTGGATAGAAGTTCGGGCTAACAACCTTCACAAGCGCCGTACTGCCGATGGTCATTGAGTAACCATTGTGTCCATCGACCATCAGCAGGTCGATACCATTGTCGGCGACCGAGACAGGACCAGTGCTCGTTGTGAGCGTGCCAGAGCAATGAACCGGAGTGGCAGAGCCAGCGGCAAGCTGATACACCTCGGAGCCGGACACGACATACATCAGCTGCTGGTTCGAGAGCGTATAGACGGCTCGAATGGGTCCAGTGCCGACGGCCTGCAGCAGCTCAAGTCCAGGCGTGCTTATCATCACGGCTGGCTCGTTGCCCTTGCCGGCGCCAAGTTGGTCCATCTCGAGATACATATTGACCAGACGCTGGCAGTCGAACCTGCCAGCTCGAGCGACATAGGATGGACCAACGAACCCCGGAATGCGTGACTTCTTCTCTGCCATTCTTAACTCCCAGTCGAGACGGCCAGCAGGTTGTTATAGACCGAGACGGATGCCCGGCTCAGGGCGATGTCATTCACCATCACCTGTGGTCCCGCATTCAGTCGCTTCAGCACCGCCTTCGCATCCGTTGCAACACGAACGATGCTCTCGGTGAGGTCCTTGCCGAACTCGGCGGCGAGCTCGACGGCAAGTCCGAACCTTAGGGCACGCTCGTAGCCCTTCGGGAGATTAACATCAACATCCAGCGTGTCCTTCGTGACGAGCGGCTGCCATAGCCAGAGCGTGATGGTCTGCGTCGAGGATGGAATAGGCCACACAGTGATGGTTCGCAGCGGATAGTCACCGTTGTCGTAGAGCTTCGTCGGATACGGTGAGGTGATGCCCTTCGTGGCGATGCCGGCGTATTGAGCGTCGTTCAGCAGCTCCAGCGGATAGTCCATCATCGTCGCACTGTAGTTCAGCTCACGAGCTGAGACGGGCGTCCCGGCGTTGAAGGTAAGCGTCGCCTGCTGTATCTGCATCGGTCGCACCACATCCCAGTCGCCACCAGCGCCCAGCGTGTAGTTCTGCTTGTTCGCATGAACCTGGAAGAAGTATGGGTTGATGGTGAAGATGCCCAGTCGCTCCGCGCTCCAGCTGTCAAGCAGCGTGTTGAACGCATAGAGGCTAACATTCATGTCATCAGCCGTTGGGCTCTCATTCGCCTGAACAACATTAATGAGCCGGAGGGAGCCAACGATGAGCTGTCGCATTGTCGTCATACCGTATCTCCCTTAAGATAGTTGAACATCGTTGTTCGTCCGGTCGCAATGCCTCTATCGGTGACCATCACCTGTGGGCTTGAGTTCAGGCGCTTGATAATGGCCTTCGCAGCCCGAGCGGCAATAGGAACCTGCGGTGGAAGGTCCTTGCCGAACTCAGGAGCGAGCTCGATGGCAAGCGCGAACCGAAGAGCGCGCTCATAGCCAGGTGGGAATGCGATGGGGTCATCAAGGTTGAAGTTCGAGAGCGGCTGCCACAGCCAGAGCTCGACGCCATTCGCCGCCGACGGAATAGGCCAGACCTTGATGGTTCGAAGCGGATAGTCACCCGTGTCGTAGAACTTCAGCGGGAACACGGCTGGCGTGCCCTTGACGCTGATAGATGACCACTGCGCATCCGTCTGGCTCTCAAGTGGTATCCAGAGCGTGCTCGAGTTGAACGAGAGACCCGGCACCGTGACGGTTGCTGTCGTGCTGGTGACCCCGTCGGAGAGCGTGACGCTGAATGCGCCGGGGTTCGCGAACGAGTGCGTAACCGGAGCGATGTCGCTGGTCACGGTGACCCCGTCGCCGAAGTCCCAACTGAACACGGTGCCGCTGGTCGAGATGTTCGTGAAGACAACGGGCGTCCCAGGCGGAGCGTTGTTCGGCGTGAAGGTGAAGAGCGCGCTCATCAGCGTCCTCCGATGTTCGGTTGCCGGTTCGCGTTGATGAAGGTGCTATCAACCGTGATGCCGTCGTGGTCGCCGGCGACATAGTATTGCTCACCAACATCGAACGACGGTCCAATGACGATGGTCGCCACCCACAACCCACCGGGGTCGATGCCGGCGAAGTCCGTCACCCAGAGGTGGTCACCCGGAAGTCCGCTGAAGAAGAAGTGCGGCTCATAGGTCGTGAAGTCACCCGAGTTCGTCGTCGAGGTGAAGTCATACACGGCACGCGGCTCAGCCAGCGGCGGGAGAGGACCGCTCGTGCTCCCGACGCCGAGCCAGGTGCCGTGCGCATCCGTGCCGTTGCTGATGAGATACGGGTTCGCAGCCATCGTGTTGATGGATGCGGTCTGTGCGACGAGCGCGCCGGTGTCCAGCGGGAAGGTTGCGTCGATGAAGCCGCTCACGCCAACCTCGCCGAGATACCCGTTGCGGAACGAGACCTCGCCCCAGTGGTCGTAGTGCGGCACGACTGGCGCTGGAATGGTGCCGACGACGATGCGAGCGTTCAGCGTGCGCTCCGGCGAGGTTGCGGATGGACTGAAGCCAGCCGTGCCGTTCTTCAGGAAGTAGATGCCGCCATTGCCATTGATGAGAACGCCGAGAACATCGCCGTCGGCGAAGGTTGGCGCGCCCGAGGTCGGCGCGAGGTTGTAGTCTCTCGAGGTGCCGTCGGAGCGCCAGTATGAGGTCGTTGTATTCGCATACGGCGCATTCACATCCTCGCCGGCGGATGGAACGCAGCCCACGAAGAACAGACCATCGGCGGGCTTCTTGACGACAACCTCGGCGATGTAGGCATTGTTCGCCGATGGAACCGTGATGCTGCCAACGGCGGACTGCGTGCCCTGTGGGTTGAAGTAGATGTTCAGCGCATCCACGAACGATGCATTCGTCGCGACCTGGGAGGTATCGAAGGCGCCGCCGAGTTCGGAGTAGGTCAGCAGGTAGCTATCCAGGAAGGCCGCATACTGCGCCCAGTATTGTATCGACGCCTGCGTGGTGCGCAGCTCGAAGGTGATGTCTGGAATGTGCGTCACAAGAACATCTCCCGAAGCGGTGATGGTTGCCGAGGGCGTCACGACGGTGAGCGAAGCGTGGAAGGTGCCGCCGGTCAGGTAAGTGTGCGTCGGAGCGATGTCCGTCGAGGTGCCGCCGTCGCCGAAGTCCCACGCATACGAGATGAACGAGGTGTCGCTCGGCGTGAAGGTTACATTCAGGGGCGCCGCACCGGTGGTCGGCGTGAAGGAGAAGGAGATGGTCGGTGCTGGTGCTGGTGCGATGACGACGGGGTTCAGCATCACGGACGCCTGCTGAATGTTCATTGGACGCTCGATGCTCCAGTCACCGCCTGGACCGAGCGTGTAGTTCTGCTTGTAGGGCGTCAGCTGGAACCGATATGGTTGAACCGTGAAGATGTCAAGATGCTCCGTGCTCCAGCTATCCACGATAGCGTTGAATGCGGACTTCGCAACCTCAAGGTCATCCGCTGATGGGTTCTCATTCGCTTGAACGACATTGATGAGACGCAGCGATGAGGTAAGGAGCTCACGAAGACTTGACATAGGACCTCACGAATACGAATAGGGGATGGCGATGTCTCACGACTTGGCCATCCCCGAGAGGGTGCTGGAATGAGAGAACCACCACTCAGCGCCTTGCGGCGACGGCACCCTCCAGTTGGTTACGCGGCGATGAGGCCAAGCGCAACAAGCGCGGCGTGAATAGCAGCCGCAGAGACGGCAACGCCGGTCTGCTTCGCTACGCCAGTCGCGCCATAGAAGCCAAGAACTTCCGTGGTTGAGTTCGCTATCTTGGTGCCGAAGGTTCCGCCAGTAACGACGGTCGGCTCTGTGGTTGTCTCGATGTTCGGTGCAGCCATTGGATGTCTCCTTGAAGAATGATGATGTGAAGAGGGACCGAAGTCCCTCTAGAGTTGCTTAGGAGCAGGCCACACGAGCCGCAAGCTGCTCATATAGCGTGTTCGCGCCGAACAGCGTATCGAACCGGGTAATCCAGCGGTCATTCACCACATCGTATTGACGGATGAGACGAACGCTGACGCCAGTCGATGGGTCAGTCTCGCGAGCAGCCATATCGACGCCACCCGGAACATCCAGCTCGGCCCAACCGCAGACGAACGCATCCGGATGGAATGCGAGCGAGAGTTGAGTTGCGACGCCGGTAGCAGCGGCAAGCGTCAGAGCAGCATTGTCGGCAGGTCCAGCGCTCACATTCTGGAATGCTCCAGAGGTCACGATGGCCGGGCTGATGCTGATGCTCATTGCGCCCGTCGTGTCCGACACATCGCTCAGAACCACGAACTGCTGCAGCTGGCTCAGCGTTGCCTTGGACTGCGGATTAACCGCATACACTCCAGCGATGGTGAAGACGGCACCGGCCTTGAGGGTCGATGCGCCAGATGCCCAGCCGTCGGTAACCAGCGTCGCACCCGTCTGACCAGCACCATTCACCAGCGGAGTGCCAGCGAAGGTCGATGCCGGAGCGATAGGCATGTTCTGGTCCATATACATCCCGAAGCCAAGCGCCTCGGTCAGCTGGCCAGTGCGATACTGCTCGGAGATGGTTCCTGCTGGGTTGAACAGGTTCAGGCCGTTCGAGGCCAGAGTTGCCTGCGTCAGCGGGTCCATCAGGAACGAGCGCGTCCCATCGCGCGGCGTCAGATACTGGTCAAGCTTCGCGCCTGAGTTCAGCACCGTTGCCAGCGCCGTGCCAGTCGGACCACCCGTGAGAGCCGTGCCAGGTGCGCCGACCTGGTTATACACCTTCGTCGAGAGCGAGGCGACATAGGCGTCGATGCGGTTCGCGATGTTCGCCATTGCCGGCTTGATGACACGGTCCGAATACAGGTCCAGCGACATTGTCTGCTCGGCGGAGGTGAATGCGAGATCTACGCCGTATTGCTGGTCCATCGTCAGCGGCGTGTAGGTCTCGGTCTGGTTCTCCAGCGAGATGACGGGTCCAGTTCGACCTGTGTAGCGCGCCGGCTTGCGAATGTTGAGCGTCTGCCCAATCTTCGCACCCTTGATGGCGAACTCGTCGTTGAAGCCCCTATTGACATTGGTGGCGAACTTCAGGTTACCGACGAGGACCCGCAGGCTCTCCTTGGTAACCATGCTAATGGTAAGCAAGCTATTGGACATGGTGATGTCTCCTTCTGTTCAGTGATAGTCAGCGCTTCTTGGCTCTGAGCTGCTCCTGGCGCAGTCTCTTGAAGTCCTCGAAGCTGATGTTCGGGTCCGAGATATCGAGCACCTTCGCTCCCTTGCCAGTTGCTGGCTTCATTGGAGGCGGCGCCTTCGTCTCAGTCTTCGCAACCGAGGTTGTCCTCGCTCGCGTCAGTCTCTCTTCGAGCTTGCCAAGTTCCTTGACCTGCTGAAGTGGTGGGAGCCGACTGATGCGCTCCGCCTCAGAGCTGTTCCGAGCAAGCTCATACGCAACGGCAGGACCGATGTCGCTCTCCGAGAGAGCGTTCAGCACGATGGGCGGGAACTTGATGTGCGCGATGTCATCCATCACCTCATCGAAGTCAAGTGCCGTCTTCTTGAACTCCGCCTCGCGCTGAACATAGGTCTTCTGAACCGTCTGCTGCTGCTGCGCTTGTTGGAACTCTTGAAGCTTCCTCTCGAGCTTCCAGTCTGTCACCGCGTCCGTATAGGCATCGATGTCGTTGAAGTCGCTGAACTTAGGCTTCTCGGTTGAGGTCTGTGTCGGAGCGGTAGCGCTTGTTGCGCCCAACGCCTTCGTCTTCCAGAACTCCGCCTCAAGCTGCGCCTCACGGGCGCGGTCATTCAGCTTCTGAACACGACGCTCGAAGCCATTCTTCCGCTTCGGTGTCTCTGTAGCACCAGCATTCTCACCGTCGTCCTCGGCGTTAGCATCTACCTGGTCACTTGATGCTTCTTCGGCAGGGGCTGATGCCTGCTCTTGTTCGACGGCCGCTGGGGCCTCAGCTGTCTGGACATTCTCCAGAACGGGACTATCACTAACTTCCATGTCCATCTTCCGATGTTGTGTTCCTGGCCTAGAGGGACCAGTGCCTTACGATGTTACTTATCGTCCAGAACTCCAATGTCTCAGTCGAGCTCCTTGCCGGTTCCGAACTTGCCGCCGAGGTCAGGGTCCGCATCAGAGCCGACCTGAACCTCTGGGAGCGGCTTCACAGCGCTAATGGTCGCAATGCTCATCTCGGCGCTGTGCTTCAGGCGCTCGGTCTCGGCACGATGCTGCTCCGTGATAACCTTGCTCGCCGCCTGAGCGGCCTGAAGCTCAAGCTGCTGCTTCTGCAGGTCGAACGCCTGCTGCTTCGTCGTCCATTCGAGCTCGGCAATGGCCTCCTGCAGCGCAAGGTCCTGCGCCTTCAGGTTGTAGTCCATCTCGGCCTTCGTGAGGTCCGTCTTGTGCTCGAGCTTCGTGAGGTTCAGCTCCTCCTCCTTCAGCTTCAGGGCCTTCTCGACCTCGGCTGCGTGCGCATTCAGCGCCTGCAGGTTCTTGTTCGCCTGCGAGAGCGCCTGCTGCAGCGCCTGCGCCTTCTGCTTCGGGTCAGCACCATCATCCTCGCCGGTTGCCTGCAGAACCTCAGCGGGCACCTGCGAGCGCAGCCGAGCGGCTATCTCCTGCGAACCCTCGAAGTCCGACGCCGAGACGAGCAGGTCAGCAATGAGCGGACCAGCATTCGGATACGCCTGAATGAGAGCCGTGCCCTGCTCGACCATCTGCTGGCGCTTCGTCTGATAGGTTGGACCAGTCTTCACAACGACATCATACTTCCCGACGCCGAAGTCGATGGGCTTCTCTTGCATCAGGTCATTGATGACCTTCAGCTCCTGGTCGCCGTTGGGCTTCACGATGCGAATGGTGCGCTCGGCGTCATAGAACTTCGGAATGACCTCGACAAGCACTCGACCCAGATGCTTGATGGACCGAACGAGGTTGTCGTAGTAGTGGAAGTTGCTGTTCGAGGACTGCTCCTTGCGAGCAAGAATGGCGACGCCGCTCGTCTCATTGCCCTGGTTGCCCAGGGATGCGTCATAGATGCCGAAGATGGCCTTCAGGTCATCGGACGCCGTATTCCCAGTCGCAATGATGGCCTGAATGGCTGGCTCGACGGATGAGCGAGCTGGTGCGCTGACCTGGTTCCCAGCGACATCGACGGGGTTGTATTCGAGATACGCAAGGTTCTTGCGGTTCGCATCACGCCAGTCATTCTCGAAGGTGTCGAACTGACCAGCAGCGCCAATGAATGGCGCCTTCGGCGCAAGATCTACCGCCTCTATCTGAGCGCTTCGCAGGTAGTTCAGGGCGCGCTGAGCATCACGAGCACGACGAACGGCGCCGCAGACGAAGCGCTTCCCATTGACCCAGAACTCCTCGCCCTTCACCGGGAAGATGGGAATGAACCTCGACGGCCATTCGGTCTCCTCGAGAACCTCGTCGCCAGCCATCTTCACCCAGCGCACCGAGCAGATGTCCGTGGTTCGCTCAGCCAGCTTCGAGAGCGTGCCATCCTTCAGGCCCTTCTCAATGGCAACCGAGGTAACCTCGACGGTCTTCTGGCCGGTGAGGTTGTTCTGCAGATGGTAGAGCTTCTTGGACTTGTATTCCTTGAAGAAGTATTCGGCAACCCGAATGCTGTTCGCCGTGACCCAACCGGGTTCCGAGGTGACGGAGCTCCAACCGCCGTCACGAGCCTGCTTCACAAGAGCGCTGTCCTTGTAGTCATACTCGAAGATGTCCGTTGGAACATCGACGGCAATGAAGCCCCACTCCATGTCGGAGCCATCGGCTTCCTTGTGGAACGGGTCCGTATAGACGGTCAGCGGGTCATAGACCGGTCGAATGACGAGGCGCTGGTTGAAGGTGAGCGCATCCTCGTAGTCCGTCATTAGGCGATAGTAGCCCAGTCCGGTCTTCACGGCGTATTCCTCGGCGACATCATAGGCGATGTCAGCGCCGCTGTCATACTCGATGTGCCGAATGAGCCCACCGAAGACCTTCGCAACCTCCTCGGATGCGCCAGAGCCGGTGGGCTTAACATCGATGGCGGGACGGTTCTGCCGGCTCTCATTGACTATCTGCCGAATGCTCGGGTTAATTCTATCGACCTGCATGCACGGACGACCGCTGCTCTCGCGCGCCTGCCGAGCAAGCGGGTCCCACTGGTCCTCAGCGCAGAACTCGAGGTCCTCCTGCGCCTGCGCCACGAATGCCTGTCGAGCCTCCTGAGCGAGGGCGAAGCGCTGATGCGCCGTCTTGATGAGTTCTGATGTCATTGTCGTCCTTAGAATGTCCTGCTACTTATCGCTTACCAAGCCAACTTCTCAGAGGTCATTGCTCGATGCGGGTCCCGAGTGCGCAGCGAACTAAGCTTCGTCTTCGCGATGTCGCGCGTCATAATGGCATACCTACACGCATCGACGCAATGGTCATCGACCTTCTTGACCTTGCCCTTCTCGTCGCGCTGATAGTTCCGCATCTCCTGCAGCAGGTAGGTGCAGGATGAGAACACCTTCAGGCGACCGGTGCTCAGCAGCTCCCAGACGGTGTAGAGACCCGCCTCGACGGCGTTGATGGCTGGCGTGAGGTGAAGTCCGAGGTCAGAATACATCTGCATCAGTTGCTGTCCGTCTATCTGCGACCGACCTCGAGATGCTGGGTCAATAGCGCCTGGTATCCACTCGCCCTTGGCCTTGATGCCGGTGGTGTGAATAGATGGCTCCTCGCGCTCCTTGAAGTATTCGGCGTAGGCCCAGATGAGGTCGCTGTCGGGGTCAATGGCTAGCCACACGGCTGCGGTCTTGGAGCCCACGTCCATTCCGTAGCAGCGCTTCCAGTGGTCTGGAATAGGCATTGGCGCAATGACGAACTCACTCTCTGGCACGGGATAGATGGCGCCGGCGCCAAGGGCTGGTATTCCATGAACGCGTGCATCTCGTAGGAATGGCGGCGTCGAGGCGATGAGCTTCTCGATGTTCTCTCTTGACTGGTGCGGCGCATCATACATTGAGCACCGGACGACATACCGGCCGGCGCCGACATCGCCCTCGGTGAAGTTCCCATTGACGCTGAAGACCTTGATGACCTCACTTCGTCCCTTCAGCGGCGTGAAGGAATACATCATAATGCCGTTCTTGACCATCAGGCGAACCTGGCACTCGTTGAAGACATCGAATGGTATCTCCTCGTCGCACCACACAATGTCCAGCGTTGCCGCCTGGAATGCCTCTCGACCCTGCTCGCCGGACTTCAGCGAGACGGTGCTGTAGCCGCCGGTGATGTGTCGAACTCGGAAGGTGCTGACGGGAGTTGAGGCGCGCTTCGCATCAACGAGCGTCTCCAGGTCCAGCTTGTCCAGCGGAATGAAGCCAGTTCCGAACTGACCAACCTCGCCGAGCAGCAGCGGCTGAATGGTCTGTCGAACGAGCTCAGAATTCTTGCCGACTATCCAGACGCTGATGGCGCCTTCGGTGAAGCGCCGACCACGCCAGTCAGCTGGATACACGCCGGTCAGGTGATAGACGAGCTCCGTGGCGCAGGCGAAGGACTTCCCAACCTGGTTCCCCGCGGTGAAGAGGCGCGTCGAGAATGAGGCGCCAGCATCGAAGAACTCCCAGTGCTTCTTGTAGCGCTCACGCGTGTCAGCCTCGGTGAAGAACCGAGTATAGACGCCACCCGTTGTTCGCCGGTGCTCAAGCTCGGCGAGGGCGTCCTGAAGCTCAGCGCGCTCCTCAGGCGTCAGCGCCATCGTGCCTCCAGCACTCGAACATCATTGACCTTCTTGTAGCGCTTCAGCACTTGCGTGCCAATGAATGGATGCAAGTTCAGGCGCTCGAAGCTCTCCTGCGTTAGCGTCACCGGAACCTCGACGCGAGTTCGAGCGCCAAGCAGGTCCAGAATGGGTATCCATCTAGTCTCCAAGCTTGCTCACCAGGCTGCGGACACGGTTCTTCAGGTCCTCGTCCGAGAGAACATTCAGCTTCAGCTCCGAGGCTGCCTTGAGTTGCTCAATATCCGTGTGAATGTGGTCGTGCAGCTTCGCGACGGCCTTCGCCTTCAGGTTCAGCTTCAGGCACTGAACCGATGGGTCCTCGTCTGGCTCTGGCTTCAGGCGCGCCTGCGCGAGCAGAAGTCCAACTATCTCCTCGTCGTGGTCCGCCCAAGCCTCACGAATGATGGTCATCACATCAAGCCGACCCTTCAGCGTGCCGTGTGAGCACCCGAACTTGCCGGCGATGGTGCCCATCGTGTTCCGAGAGCGCGCAAGCTGATACACCAATGGCTTCCAGATGTGCATCTCGTCCAGCGGGAAGAACTTCTTGTCTGGTCCTGGCGTTGCCATTACTGCGCCTCGCGAAGGGTCAGCAGCTCGCGCTGCAGGTCAATGATGCGCCGCGAGAGGGTCAGCACCTGCGCCTCAAGCTCCTGAACGCGCTGAACAGCCGGAACGCTGACGAGCTCGTCCGTCTGAATGTTGTAGTATTGCACGAAGTCCGTTGGGTAGTTCATTCCAGAGTTCCTCCTGGGAGAGTAGTGAGCCTAGCGAGGTGCTAGTTCTCTACTTATGCGTAGGAAGCATTACGCGCCGTGTGAGGTCGAAGGGAACCTCGCGAATGACGGTGCTGTTCAGGCGCAGTCTTATGACCTTGGGCGTAATGTTCAGCGCGTTGCAGGCGTCATAGGCGGCATCAAGATGCGCTGGGTTCGCGTCTGGAACGCAGTGAATGAATGCTGAAGGGCTGTTGGGCTTCCAGGGCAGGGAGCCCGTCTCGGCGGTTCTCCGTGGCTTCTGAAGGTCCTTCTTCCGCAGGGCATCAAGACGAGCGCGACGCTTCGCCCAGCCGGTGCTGCTAACCTGACGCTCCTCGAAGCCGGCCGTGGGCTCCTGGTTCGCCTCAAGCAGCAGGGTATCAAGAATGTCCGCCTGCTCGCGCTCTCGGTTGATGTAGTCCTGGAACACATTCTGGCAGGTTCGCGTGTAGTAGCTGAACGCGCTGCTACTTCGAGCTGGGTCGAACTGATGCCAGATGCGGCACAGGCGAGCGGTAGCCTCGGCAACAAGGTCCTCCCGGAACGAGTAACCGTTATACCAGCGATGACGAGAGAGACCCTCGGCGATGGATGCGAGATGCGTCGCAAGTCTCGGCGTGAGAGAGTTCAGCGACTTCGCCTCGATGATGGCGTCCAGCAGCTCTTGGGGTTGAAGATAGGTCATTAGCGCCTCCCGAACCTAAGTTAAGTATGTTATTCTAAGAACCGAGGTTCGAGCGTATCTTACCTATTCGCTTCCGGCGAACCTTGGCTCCGAACGATGGATGAAGTGGATATGGCTGCTGCACGCAGAGATATCGATGCAGACCAGCGGCGAATGCGAGGATGTCGAAGTCCTTGCCGAAGCGGCGCCCGTTCTCGACCTTGCCGAGCACGCTGTTGCAGGCGCGATGAATAACGCCACGAACCTGACCTGTAGCGTGGTTGTGGTCAAGACACGCGAGGGCTGGTGCGAGGGGCTCGCCGCAGAGGGCGCAGCGACCGCCCTGCCGCTCGAGCAGGTTCAGACGGAACTGACGAACCTCAGAGGCCTTGAGCTGTCTCATCGGCGGCTCCAGTTGTGCCGAACCTGAAGCATGCGCTCCATCAGTGGCTTCGCACGCTGCTGAATGGTCCAGGTGTCGCACCACTCGATGCCTGTTAGCCAACGCACGGCATCGCTCAGAACCCAGTAGCATGTGGTCTGTCCGCGCTTGTGGAAGCCAACGGGCTTCGTTGTGGCTTCGCTGAGAGAGAGACCGACGAACGAGCTCAGCGGCGTGTAGCCCAGGTTCGAGGCTGTCGAAGTACCGCTGAGCATCAGCATCTGCGGCTCCAGTCCTGTCGAACGGTCAGCAGACGACGAAGAGGCGCTTCGACGCAGTTCCCGAGCACGCTGAAGTCTCTGATAATACCTCATCGGCTCCACTCGCGGTTCTTGAGCATTCGGTCAAGCAGCGTCACATTCCAGAGCATCGAGCCCCAGGGAGCGAGCCAGTCAAGCTCGCGCTCAATGGTCTGCACCTGTGTCATTGGGACCCAATGACACAGGGCCTTCGCCTCCCAGTCCTTCGGTGGCTGAGCCGGGAATGGCTCACCGTGCAGCATTGAGCGCCGGAACGGAACAAGCCCAGGACCTGGAGTACGACTTCGCATTCAGAACCTCAGCGCCTGATGCCGCGTCACAAGCAGCGCGCAGCCCTTCACGACCTTCATCTTCCCGTCTGGCAGCTCGAACTTGTCCTCGGGCAGGCTCAGTGTGAAGAGCAGGTGCTGGCCTGCTTGTCTGCCGACGCACCACTCGCCTGAAGTTCTGTTGATGGTTATCATCGCGACCACTCGTCTCGAATACTGCACAGGCGCTGAATGAGCTGCGCGTGCAGATAGAATGAAGGCGAGAACTGCCGCGTGCTCTGAATGTCGTCTTCGCTGATGAGCTCCGGGCGAAGAACCTCGCCAACGAGCGAGTACAGGCTGTCGGCACCGTCGATGGCTTCTTGACGCTGAAGCCGGTGTTGGTTGGTCTCAGGAACCAGAGCAGCAAGTCCGCGAGCACGAAGTGCCGCTCTGCCTCCGCCTTCGAGCCTGTAGGCGTAGAACTTCATTCGAACCTCAGCGCCTTATGACGCGTAACGAGCAGCGCGGTGCCCTTGACGACCTTCATCTTCCCGTTCGGAAGCTCGAACTTGTCCTCTGGGAGGCTCAGTGTGAAGAGCAGGTCCTGGCACTTCGGAATGGTGCGGGACTTGCTGTAGGTCTTCGGAATGGCCATTGAGCGCGGCACGATGAATGCGGTATAGCCAACATGTTCGGCGTAGTGGTCCCATATCTCACGAGCGAGCTTCGACTGACGACCGAAGGGTGGGTTCCCGATGAGGCACACATGGTCCCGTGGTATCTGAACACCCTTCGTCGGATGCATTAGCAACTTCGGCACATCGACGGTGAGCGCGTCCCACTGCTGAACATCCGGATGCTTCGGCTCCAGGTCGCCAGCATGCACGGTGGCGTAGTGCTCATAGGGCTTCAGGGCATTCACGAAGACGCCCTTGCCGGCGGTGGGCTCGATGAACTCCACAAGGTCTATCCACCAGGGCTGGTCCCGAATGGTCTGAATGACCCAGTCCGCCGTTGTCTGTGGCGTGTAGAACTGCTCAAGGGTGATGTTCTGTCGTATCATTCGCTTCTCTCGTTGGTAGGCCAACTGGGTGTCGAACCCAGCCCGAAGCCTTATGAGGACTCCGCTCTCGCCGGTGAGCTATTGGCCCATCTATCATCGCAGTCAGAGGTCCAGTCCAAGTCGTTCCATGTCTCGGTTCAGACACCGGAATGTTCCCTTGGTCCCGTCCTTCTTGAAGCTCCATAGGGTAGTCTCCGTCTGCTCTCCCTTCATTCGCCAGATGCGTGGCTTCTTATTCACGCAGGATGCCTCCTTGAAGAAGTTCTTGCTTAGGGCGGCATTCAGCTGCTTGGATACCTGCCGATGAAGTACTTCTTGTCCGTCGATGGAATACCTCTCGAAGTGCCCCGGCAGGTTGCAGTCGGCGAAGCCGGTGCTCTCGACGAAGATGCCGTTCGGACCCTTGACCTTGCTGAGGGTCTCATCAAGATGCTTCAGCGGCTCAGTGAAGTGCTCAAGAACTTCAAGTGACATGACGAAGTCGAATGACCGCGCTGGAACCTCCGTGAGGCTCCCGAAGACTGGTATCTCATAGCCAAGATGGCGCTTCGCCGTCTTCTGCATGAACTCCACCTGAGGAATATTGTCATTCACGGCGGACGGCATGAAGCCAGCCTTCGCGGCAAGAACTGAGGTCAGCCCGATGCCGTTGTAGATGTCCAGAAGCGACCCCTTCGGGAGGTTCGCCACGCGAGTGTATCGCTCAAGGTTCTTGATGACTTGGTTCGACATCATCGAGAAGCAGATGAGGCCCTCGTAGATGTAGTCCGGGTTCTTGTAGATGCTGTAGTCGGTTCTATTCGACTGAAGCCATTGGTCACGCAGGCGGTCGCTGACGATGCGAGCGTAGCCCATTAGCTCCTTAAGCCCGTTGAAGTCCGTTGAAGTCCGTCCCAAGGTTCAGGTTCGTCTCGGTAACAAGGTTGAAGGTGGTCATTGTGTGGTTCCTATTGGTTCTCGTGCAACTCTCGCAGGGTCGCCTGCAGCAGCTCGCGCTTCTCGGCAATGAAGGTCTGCATCTCGACGATGAGGGCGCGGAGCTCGTCCTGGCGGTTCTTCGCGCTGATGATGTCGTCCAGCAGCGCCTCCTTGCGGGAGAGCAGAATGTCACGGGCGTTCATAGTTCCCTCTCGGTAGGTTCGGTCGATGTCACGGTCCCAGGCGTCGTTACATTCCTTGGAGCCGGCAAGATGGCCGCAGGCGGAACAGATGGCTCTCACGGCATCACGATGACGAGATACGCCGCGTAGTTCGGCGTCAAGAGCTGCTGCACGCGCTTCTCGAGCATTGCCGCTACGGTGCTCACGGCTGGCGTGGCGCTGAAGTTCGCTGACGCTGAGCACAGACGCAGCGCCTCCTGCACCCATTCTTGTATCTCGTCGTCATCGACCCAGCAGTCCTCGCTGAGATGGACGAGGGCCTCCTGAAGCCAGTCAGCAGCGTCACTTGATGGGGTTGGCCTTGAGCGTATCATGGGGTTCTCCGGTGATGGCGTTCAGGTCCGGCCACTGCGGAACCTTCTGCCGAATTATCTTCATTGCCGAGGTGATGGGTGTGAATGGGTGGTTCAGGCGACCCGCAAGCTCAACAAGCTTCACGCCCAGCGTTCGAGTTGCGTTCGGGTTAATGGCGAACCGAATGGGCAGCTCGTTCAGCAGCAGGACAAGCAACAGGTCCAGCATCTCCTCGTTCTTCGTCTGCGCAAGAATGGAGTTCAGGCGCTGATGGTTCTCCTCGGTCCAAGTCCGTGGCGGCGTCAGGCGGAAGCCAGCGTTCAGGAACCGCTTGCGTCGAATGGCGCGCTCCGTGAGGTTCTGAACGGAGTGCCTCGTGATGCGGCTCTCCAGCGGGAGCACATTCTTGAGGATGATGCCGCGCTTCTTGACGGAGCGCAGGTCCTTGCCCAGAGCGAGGGCGTAGGGCTCCTCGGTTCGGTAGAACGCCTGCTCATTGTGAATGAGGAAGAAGCCGTTCTCGGTGCTGATGCAGTGCAGTGTCATAGTAGTATCTATGTGGCCAAGCGGAAGAACTTCGGGGAAGAGGCTCGGTATTCCTAGGTCGAAGTGTAACCGCTCGTCCTAGATGTAACTAACCCACCTTATGGCGGGGCGTGTTAAGATTGTGCTGTCGTCAAGATGACGGCGAACATTGGAGAACCACAATGACGGACTTCAGCACAATGACAGACGGGCAGCTCAATAACCTGTCTAACGAACAAGCCGAGGAATACTACGCGTGGATGGCCGAACAGAGCCGTGCCTATCTGGGGCCGGAGGCAGTCGCCGCTCGCACAGAGAAGAAGCGAACAGACCTTGAAGCCAACTTGGAAGTTGGTGACTGCTTCCTTGGTCGTGACCTCTATGCCATGATCTACAAGGCAGCGATACGCATCACTAGCATCACTCGTCAGAAGTCTGGCAAGTTCATCGCAGCGAAGGTTGAGAGGCTCATCTATGATACAGAGAAGCATAGCTGGCTCGTTGATAAGACGAACCTGCCATTCTGGCACACCTATCAGACCCTGCGATGCGAAGAAGCGAAGCACCTGTCGGTCGATGGGTTCAGATCTTCACAACGCGAGGACCTCGAGAGGGATATCAAGAAGACCGAAGAGCTCTTGGCGAAGCTGAAGATGAACCTCGCTGCCCTGTGAGAGCTGTTCGAGGACCTCAGGCTGTCTTCATAACGCGAGGACCTCAGACTGCAGGATGCCTGCTGGGTCATCAAGACCTTCATTCGCCGGCCGGGTGCTGACTGAACAGGGCGCACTCAGGCGAAGCGGAACTCAGTCACCTGCGCTCGCCTGCTGAGCGGAACGCATCGCAGGAATACGGTGCCTGACGGGCTGAAGACGGAGATACCCACGAGCACTCTAAGCGCCGAACCTAGAAGAAGTTCGGAAGAATTGAACCGAGACTTGGGTCCAGGACGATACATACGAGTGATACGATACATCGTGCTCTGATAGAAGTCGTCGGCAATGCTGCCAGGCTTCAGTGATGCAATGTCACCCTCTTCCATGTGGGCCGACGCCTTCTATCAGAGCACCTCCGTCTGGCAGCGGAGTTACCACAATAGGAAGAGCGATGACCTACGAACCGAACTTCGATGACCCGCGCTGTCTGAAGCGCCTCTGGAACGCCTATGGCTTCTGTCGAGCATTCGTCTCGCTGACGAAGCCGAAGGGGTTGTCACGCGACCTCATCAATAAGCACTTCGGGCCGGCAAGCAGCCAGCTCAGTCGCTGGCTTCGAGATAGGCTGCTCATCTGCACGAACAACCACTACAGCATGGACAACGGCAAGGTCAAGGAATACCTGCTGAACGAGGAGGGAGCGATAACCCTTCGAGCCGTTCTGATGGAGAAGGATGTCCTGAAGACGCATGCGTCCAAGACCCTAAGGTCCAAGAACATTAGTCCTTCATCTCCTAACACAATACCAATACAATACCATAGTGATACACAAGTCCTTCCGCCCACTCCTGCTCAGCCCTGCCTGAACTATCTTCATCTATTCGATAAGGAAGTTGCCACCGCCTGGGTCCAGCGAGAATTCGAGAAGGACCTCAGAACGCTGAACTTCTCCTACAAGGATCGAGCCAGTCGCTGGTGGCACCCACTCCAGAATGTGGGTTCAGACATTCGAACCGATGTTCTGGCTGACGCTGGACTGACGCATCACTACGACATCGCATCCTGCGCCCCGACCCTCATTCTTCAGCATGCGCAGCACCTCGGAATGGACGAATACCTGTTCGGTCTGATGGATTACCTTCAGAACAAGTCCAACTTCCGGCGGCATGTGCAGACGGTCGGCGAGATAGAGGACCATCACGACGCGAAGGTCACCATTAATGCGATGTTCTGCGGCGCTCGACTAGGTGCGAACCGAGACTTCGCGCTGTATCATGTGCTGGATGGGAACCTGCGCGGCATTCGCGCCCTTCGAGCCGATGAGCGTCTGACACGGCTGAAGAACGATATCAAGACCTGCTGGGATGCGATAGAGCCATCTCTGCCCGTTATTACCACCGTGTCTAAGAAGACCGGCAGAGAGCGCAAGAAGCCGCTAAGCAGCAAGCGCAAGTGGTGCCTCTACTTCGACCTGGAGCGACGAGTGATGGGCGCCGTCCGAGACTACCTGAAGACGAACGGCTTCAGGTTCTTCCTCATTCACGACGGCTGGGCGACGGACAGAGAGGTTGATACGAATGCGTTGCAGGCGTTCATAGAACAGCGCGCAGGCTTCACGGTTGTTGTCAGCTCCTGACTTGTGATACACTAAGGTATTGTATTGGTATTGTGTTAAGAGATGAAGGACTTCCTCTCGACCTCGAATAAGCACTCATCGAACCGTGATAGAACAGATACATACAGAAGCGGCGTGTTAGTATAGACACATCAACAAGGAGAACCAATGAGAACTAACCCAATAAGACCCGAACCAACACCGAATGACCTCTACAAGCACGATAGGCTGAACTTCCTGTTCGTGCGAATGATGAAGAATTGCACCTGTCACGAGCTCATTCCATCTGGACGCATCTTCCCAACTGGGAAGACCTGGCGAGTGGCGGCTGAGGCGAGCAACATTGAGCTTCAGGATGAGTTCTATGTCGCGCTGGTGCATCCACTCGGGAACGCGAAGACCTACGAGGTCAAGTATCTTGCTCGAACCGATGAGGCGACGGCAAGCTTCATGTATGGGCTCACGCACATGGCCTCGGTTCGACGCTATCACGGTAGCACAAGTCCGTGGAACGACCTGGAGTTCTATCAGCACCTTGAGCAGCTGAAGCTCATCGAACCGCCGACGCCTGAGGAGCAGGCGAACATCAACAGGAAGTGCGGCAAGCTGGTTACGACGCCCTCTGCTCGACTTCGCCGAACAACCCTGCGCTTCTGAGGAGCACCCATGGACATCAACGCCCTTCTGCTGCGGCACTTCGAGGCCATTCAGCAGGCGAACCAGAACCTTCTTCGAGATATCGCGCTGATGGAGGTCCAAGCTGAGGCTGAAGCTGACCCTCTGGCGCCGCTCTTCGAGGCGACCGTTCCGCTCACTCCGGCTGGGCACTCGCTTCTGCTGAGCGCCATCGAGACGGGTCAGCCGCTGCGGCCGCTGACGGTGACCTTCCTTGAGCGCAATGTGTTCGAGTATCCGAATGAGGGTATTCCACGCACGCTGATGCCGAAGAACTGGCATCTGGTCAGTCTTGAGCCGGTCATCGGTCGAACCTACTCGTTCCTATGCGTTCAGCAGAAGAAGAACCTGATACCAGTGTGCTGCGAGCTCACGGACGCGAGCGGCATCTCGCCGAAGAAGCTCTCGCGTGACATGATGCTGCAGGACGACGCCCTGCTTGAGGTAACCATTGATGCCGTGAAGGGTCGTCTTCACGCAACCAGGAAGAACCAATGAAGAAGCACCAGCTCAGTGACCTGCTCGCGAAGCAGGCCTCGGATACGCCACTGACCCGTGGCGAGAAGATAGCGCTCACGAAGATAGGCGCCAAGAAGTCCCCAGCGGAGTGCGCGAACATCGGCGCTGGACGAGCAGCGGCCTTCGAGGCTCGACGAGTGGCGCTCTCGAACGCGATGGAGCTCATCGAGCGCGCGAAGTTCTTCGTTCCACCTGACATTGTTACGATGCTCGAGCAGGCGCAGAAGAACCTTGATATTGTGCGGAGGACATGATGGACCTTGTACTGCCAGTGAAGTTCATTGAATTCCTGAAGTCCATCGAGGGCGAGGTCGATGAGGAGCTCCTCGTCGAGGAGCAGACAACGGAGCAGGAGCTGAAGCATCAGGACGGCGAGCTTCGGTTCGGTCGTTACAGAGTTCCAGGCTGAGGGGTCGGCGTTACATGTGAAGCACGCACTTCTGCGAAGGGCGTGTTATTATACCTATATCGACACAGACCTGAAGGAACCCTGAATGAACTCCTACATCTTCCACATCAATGCTCCCGCCGCTCGGGTTCAGAAGTTCCTTCGTGCCAATGGCGCAGAAGCCAAGACCTGCGCCAAGGTTCAGACGAACCAAGGTGTAACCTCTCAGCTCATCATCGATGGCAATGTCAGCGCCGTGATGTTCATGAGCACCTTCGCCGAGGGCAAGTTCGGCTTCACGGTTCGTCCGACGCCTGGCAGTGCTCCGCTGCCGATGGTCGTCGGTCTCTGAACAGCTCAATAAGGAACCGTCATGGGTAAGCAAGCACGCATCAACGCCGCTCTGAAGCTGAGCACGAAGCAGCCTGTTCTGGCTGTGACGCACCTTGAGGGAGGCTCCTGGGAGCACTGCGTTAAGAACGGAGCGAATGCCGTCCTGTTCGTTGGTCTTACCACCCCGCCGAACTCGGTGCCCATCGCACTCCTGGTCAATGACGGCACGATGTCGGACCATGAAGCCGAGAAGCTGATGAGGCAGGCGCACTCGCAGTATGGCACGAAGCTCTATGGCTACCTGAACCTGAAGGACCTCGAGGAGACCGTCGTCAGTCACACGCAGGGTGCGCTTGGCGCCCAGATGGCGAAGTTCTTCCCGATAATGCTCGAGAAGGTTGGTATTGGCGATGCCTTCCGTGGAATGCTTCGCTCCTCCACGAACCCCGCCATTCAGGCGATGGTCGCCGCCTACATCTGATGACTACCGAAGAATTCATTCAGCGCTGCGGCAACGCTCGGCACGACCGAACGGCGTGGCTCAGCGTCATTCAGCAGTTCTGGACGCAGGTGGTTCGAGAGGACTGGACGAACAAGCCCGCATACTACGCCTGCCTGGACCAGTTCGAGGACTGGAAGGAGACCTGGCTTATGGAGATGCCAGAGCCTCTTCGCGGAGAGTGCTCGCTGGGTCCGTTCTAGCGCGCGGTGCCGTTCTTCTTGTCCCAGGAGCGCATTGCTCCAAGTCCGAGCATCCCGGTGAGCAGCTGCCACAGGTTGTCATCGATGCCAGGCAGCGTCACCGCTGGCGCGTGCCCCGTATAGCCAATGTAGGCTGCCGTGCCGATGGGTCGAAGCAGATACTGATACAGCAGCGCCGCTGAACATACCCACCCCACGGATGGCCGCCATCCACTAACGAACAGCGATGAGGACTTCGCCTCCTCAGTGTTGATGTCCGTCTGCGCCTTCGTCAGCGCCGCATCATTCGCCATCACCGCGAGGTCCTTGGAGACGGTGAGCTCCATTAGCTTCTGCTGCGCGGCTAACTTCTGCGCTGGGTCCGGAATTACTCGGTCAATGACCTTGCTTCCGAAGTCGAACAGAGAGCCAAGTCCGGTGAGGTCCATCACTTCCCCTTCGCCTTGAAGTATTCCACCTGCTTCAGGCGCTTCTCCGCCTGCGGCTTCGTAAGGTTCGGGCGACTAAGGTTCTTGCCGCCCTCGCTCTTAACCTGATAGCCCTTGGTTGTGCGCTTGATGGTCATCATTAACCTCTGTAGAAGAATGTGAAGACGCTCCATCCGGCGCCGATGAGCGTGCTGATGACGACGACGGCCTTGACGAGGAACGAGCGCTCCAGCTTCAGGCCGATAACATCATCCTCGACCTCATCAACGCGCCCGTCCAGTCCCGTCAGGCGGTTCTCGGTGACGGCGCTCGTGGCCTCGAGCACGCTGACACGAGCGTTGTGCGCCGCGATGGCCTCCAGCGAGGTTGCCATCTTCGCCATCGTGGTCGAGTGCTGCTCCGCCGTGGTTGCGAGCCGCTCGATGGCAACATTGACCATCTCGATGGATGACTGCTCGTCGGCGATGTGAGTGCGCAGGTCATCCGCCAGCGTCAGCACGGCATCCTTAACATTATCAACATTGACCTCGAGCGCAACAACGCGCTCGACATAGTCCGCACCGTCGGTGCGTCGCTTGTTCAGGTCCATCACGCATCCACGGCGCCAGCGAAGTCAGCGCGGCTCTTCAGGTGCGTGTAGATGCCGGTGAGCAGGTCACCGGTCGGCGTCGGCATCGTCACGCGCTGAACCTGCAGTGGGCGCTTGTCGGCGGCGCGTGCCGCCTGCGAGACGAACCACGCCACCGATACATCCAGCGTGGTTCGGTCACCGGCGAATGCTTGGACCTTGGCATAGGCGGTCGGCAGCGCCAGACCGAACGGAGTGCTGATGTTCAGAAGAAGAGCCATTGTGTTCTCCGGTTAGAGCGGTGAGAGCAGAACCCAGGCGACGGTTGAGGTGTCAGTGCCCGAGGTTGAGGTGATGGTGAATGAGGTCGCATCAACGCGCGCGCTGATGTAGGGAGTTCCAACGGTGCCGTCTGGCACCTGCGTGGTGAGCAGAATGCGACTGCTCGCCGTGACGCTCGCGTGACTGACCGTGGCGGTTCCACCAACCAGCGTCACGACACCCATTGCCGGACTGGCGCCGGTCTCGGGCAGCGAGAGCACCGCCGGGAACTTGACCTGGTTCGTGCCGGTGAGGTCCAGCGCACCGCCTGGTGAGAGGAAGAAGACGGCATCGCTGTATGGCCAGTGCGTGATGCTGAACTCAGCGCCACTGCCAACCGTGCCGCCGATAGCCATTAGCGGGTTGCTATAGGACTGACCGATGGTGAAGCCATAGACTGGGTCATAGACGAAGTTATTGTTAGCATCCAGAGCACCGCTAACATTGTATTGTATCTCGCCGAAGCCGAGGCCAGCAGGCGTGCTGACGCCGACCGGAATGACGGTCCCGGTCGAGGTCTTCATCTTCAGCGTGTCCGCATCGATGAATAGCGTCGTCTTACCGGTGCTCGGGGTGCCAACATCCGTTGCGACGGTGTCGGTTAGAACTAGTGAAGCCATTGTCGTCTCCCGTTAGGCATCAACCGCCGTCTTGAAGTCCTCGAAGGACCGGAGCTCAGCATACAACCACGGCAGAACCTCGCCGGTTGGAGTGCCGCTGAGAATGAAGCGGCGCTCGAGCACCACCGGAAGCGTCGCCTCTCGAGCGGCCTGCGAGGAGTAGAACTCGACGAATGCGGCGATGCCGAACTTGTTCCCGGTGTATTCCTTGATGCGAGCGTATGCCGCCGGAGCCGTGAGCCCGTTGTCGAGAGTGAGCGGAGTGATGAGAGCCATTGTGAGTGTCCTTAGATGTTAGGTCCAGAACGCCGGACCGTTCTTCTGCTTCGTGCCGATGTTGGTCGTCTGGTAATGCAAGTCGGCCGTGTGAATGAACACGGATGAGACGCCGCCATCGATGGTCTCGCTGCTTAGATAGACCCGCACGATGACGAGCCCGTCCGGCTCAAGAAGGTTCGTGTCCAGCAGGGATGCGCTCCCACCAGGAGTGCTGAGCTGCGTCTCGGCGATGAGATGCCGATACGCCCCCGTGGCACCAGTGGCTGCTGCCTGCGTCGCCGTGGTCGTGACGGCGGTTGGGAACTGCGCCTGGTTGTAGCCCTTAGCGTAGGTGCTCTCGAAGCCGAACACGGCGCTGCCCGTCGTAACCGTGCCGGAGGTGTGCGACCAGTGAGCATGGACATAGAGGTCCGAACCCATCTTGTAGTCGTGTGGGATGTGGAAGGTTATCCACACCTCATCCCCAGCGTGGAACTCGTATTGCTTGATGTTGCCTTGATAGGTCACCCACCCAGGGTCCGTAGGTCCGGTGCCCCGACTGACTATCTGCCCGATGATGTCGCCCCACGGGAAGGTCGGCGCCGCCGTATCGACCTGGATACCATTGCCCTGCGTCTTCGGGAGGATGAGGTTGCCGCCACA
>Ga0213917_1000057_pt1 | contig 35862 bp, 47 predicted proteins | sample McNCre117MG_FD_161051 | JGI IMG/M metagenome (GOLD analysis project Ga0213917, IMG submission 161051) | Freshwater microbial communities from McNutts Creek, Athens, Georgia, United States - 1-17 MG | ecosystem: Environmental > Aquatic > Freshwater > Creek | place: USA: Georgia | collected... | reverse complement strand
GTGCGTGGCGGTGTACGTGGCGGCATCCGTGGCGGCGCGCGTGGCGGCGTCCGTGGCGGCGCGCGTGGCGGCGTCCGTGGCGGCGCGCGTGGCGGTGCGCATGGCGGTGGCCGTGGCGGTGACCGTGGCGGTGGCCGTGGCGGCGCGCGTGGCGGTGACCGTGGCGGTGTCCGTGGCGGTGACCGTGGCGGTGTCCGTGGCCAGGGCTTCCCGAAATGCCTGCGCGTTGTTCTTGCGCTCCCACCAGATGGCGGCAGCGAAGCCGCCAGCGAAAGCCATCACCAGCGGGCTAGAGACGATGACCACACGAGGCTTCTTCAGCCCAGCGGCGGCGTAGAGGGCCTCGACGGCCAGCACCAGGCGCTCAGGGCACACAGGCTCGGTGCTCATGGCGTTGGCGATCCACTTCTTGGCATGGGCGTCCAGGGCGATCTTCTCGGCCGGCGTGATGCCGCCGAGCGCCTTGGTTGGAGTGCGAACGATGGTCATGGCTCAGTCCTTCACGCGACGGATGGCTGCCGGGCTGTACTCGACCTGCACCGGCAGGCGGTAGATGCCCGGCAGCAGGGTGTGCGCGGTGTGCTCTTCGTGACGCAGGGTCACGGTCTCGGTGACTTCCAGAAAGCGCTCGCCGCTCGGCGCCTGCAGCAGGCGGGCCTTGGCGCGGGCAATGGCTGCGTCAGCCATCTCGGCGGCGCGCTGCGCCGGGCGGTGGTCGGCGATGGCGTGGGCATGGCCCGTCACCTCACCGTAGGCCAGCACGATGCGGCCCTTGTCGTTCGGCACCTCGGTGCAGCCCGCCGGCAGTGCAGCCACCGCCACCAGCAGCACGTCGCCTTGTCGAATGCTCAACATCTCAATCCCCCGCCAGCCCCGCCTCGGTGAGGCTGTCGGGGTGGCATGGGATGGAATATAGGCAATGCCGATCAGCCTGTCAACAGGCAATGCCTGTATTTTGTGCTGCACTCACGCCAAGACCGCACGGTGCGGTCTCAACGGGCCTGAGGGCCAAAGAACTGAAGATGATCAAGCCATCAATCGGACGCGTGGTGTGGTTCCAGCCGGAGCACGCTCACGGCGCACCGGAGCGGGACCAGCCGCACGCGGCCCTGATCGTGTATGTGTGGGGTGACCGCATGGTCAACTTGGTCGTATTCAACCAGAACGGCATGCTGTTTGCGGCGTACTCGGTGACGCTGCTGCAGGATGGCGACCCGATCCCGCCGCACGACCGCTACGCGCAGTGGATGCCGTCAGTCCAGCGGACGCCGTGCCGGCGCCGCTGACTTTTGCGTTATAAGGAGGGGCTACCGCCTCGAAATTTTTCCGCAAATAGTTCTTGCAATTGCACGCAATGCGTGTATTATTAAGTCCATGGATGCGCCACATCCGCCGCGCCTCGGGAACTGGGGCCAGGAGATCAAAATGTTCATCACCCCGCACGGCACCGAAGAACTTCAATCCCTCGCCTCCAAGATCGGATGCAAGGTCGGCGAAATCGAAGGCACCCGCGAGTTCCCGCGCTTCCGCGTTGCCCTGTCTGGAAATACGTTCCCGATCAAGGATCAACTGAAAGCTGCCGGCTTCCGCTTCTGCGGCACCAACAAGGTCTGGTTCGTTGCCGGCTACGACCAAATGACTGCTTTCCTCAACACCCTTTAAGGACTGCTCAAAATGATCACCAACGTCGAACTCACCGAAAGCGGCATCAACAAGTTCAACAGCTTTTTCGCTCTGACTGCCAAGGATGGAGTGGACATGCAGGCAGTTATGTTCGAAATGCTTGGCGTCCTGGAAAACCGGGCTTGCATGAGCGAGTCCTTCAGTTACGAACTGCATCATCAATTCACTGTATCCGGCCGTCCTGAAGTCCTCCATCTGGATGCCGACGACGTGTTCATTACCGAAGAAGCCGATGAGTAACCATCCGAACCGGGGGCCGAAAGGCCCTTCTGCCAATCCGGCGCCAGCAGAAATCCGGACCGCCCGCGAGGCGGCCGGGCTGTCGCAAACAGCAGCCGCTGCGCTAATCCACTGCACACTTCGCGGGTGGCAGGAGTGGGAGGCTGGCAACCGGCGTATGCATCCTGGCCTCTGGGAACTGTTCCGCATCAAAACCTCCTCATAACAATCCAGCCAACGGGATGGCGGCGCCGAGTTCTTGACCTGAAAGCATGTGCTGATTTCAACAGGCGGAGCCTATAACAGGCAATGCGCTTGATAAAAATACAGGTAATGCCTATGATGCAGGCATGAACCCGATCGAACAAGCAATCGAAGTCACTGGCAGCCAAGCTGCGCTGGCGTCGTCGCTGGGCGTCAAGCAGCCAACCATCAGTGAGTGGCTGCGTGGCGGGCGTCCCATTCCGCCAGTGCGCAGCGTGCAGATCGAGCGCGCAACCGGCGGGCACGTCATGCGCTGGCACCTGAGGCCGGACGATTGGCGCGATATCTGGCCCGAGTTGGCGGATCGCCCCGATGCACCAGCCGCAACCCCAACCCCCACCCAGGAGCCCACCCATGGCTGACCGCATCGTTTAGCGACAGCGAGATGGCCGACCTGGCAATGCTGGCCGACGCCGACAACCGGCCGGCGTCGGAAATGCTGTGGGTGATGGTGCGGTGGTCCATGTACGGGATCGTCGGGCGCGTCGGCGCCGACGTCGAGATGCACACCAGAAAACTTGGGGAGGCTGTGACGTGTGAGCTTCTGCAGCCATCCGTTTCCTGGCACGTCTTGCGCACCAACCCGTCAGGTGCCTCATCGGCCACCGACCGCGCCAACTCCACCCCTGTTACCTCCGAGGCCACCCATGCGTGACATCTGCACGCCGCTGGGCCGCCACCCCGTTGTCTCCCCTGCGATGCTGACCCCGGCCGCAGGTTTTGCCGGCGGCGCTCCATCACGGATGGCTGCCGGCTTTTCTTTCACCCAAGAAAAAAGCCCACCGGGTACCAGTCGGCGGGCTTCTGTCGGGCATCTGCCCATCTGCGTTACTGCATCGCAAAGCGAGTATCTCATGACCAAGCCAATCACACCTCAAGACCCTGCTGATCCGGCGCTGACAAGCGTCCAGGACGCCGCGCTGCTCGACGCATCCGTGCGCAGCATCCAGCTGTGGTGCAACAGCGGCGCGACTGGCGCGACTGGCTGCGCAGGAGTCGAAATGATGACCCCACTCCCCCTCAATGTCGCCCGCTGCCCAGGCCGTGGCCTCACCGACCTGCTGACACGCCGGCCGTACACCGATCTGTACTGCTCCGACTGCCCGCGCCACATCCAGCACAAGGCCGATCTGGCGCAGTGGGTCAGCGACTGCCGGCCACGCATCCTCGGCGGCGACCCGGCATTGCCTGGCGCCCGGATGACGCCGCCGCCGCGCGAACAGTGGATCAACGGCGCCTGTCCGGTGCGTGCCGAAGATGGAGCTCCAGCATGAACCGCGAAATGCGCCGCGCCGCTGCGCGCTACAAACCGAGCCGCAGCCGACCCGAACAACTGCCGATCCCGCCAATGTTCGGCCTCACGCCGGAGACGTCGCGCCGCCTGGCGATGCGAGACCGGCAGTCCATCGATGCAGTCATCACCGCCACCGGAACGCTGGAGGACATCCTCGCCGTCGAGTGCATCGCCGTCGTCCAGATCTACATGCTACGCGATGCAATTGCTCGGCCGGCCCGGCATCAGGCCGAGCCCGATGGGCTGGCCACGGTGCTGCAGACGCTGGAACGCGATGTGGCCCCAGCTGTCTACGGCGTGATCAGTCGATACCGCGAGACCAGGCGCGTGGGCTGCAGCGGCATTGAACGTCAGGCGCTGTTGATGCTGGCCGAGATCAGCGATCAGACGCTCAGCGCATTGCCGCGCCGGTTGCACTCCGAGGCCTATGCCTACGCGGTCAAAAACCCGCAGGTGCGGATCGAGGTGCCGGCATGAGCAACCCCATCCATCCCGAGAGCCCGTTCGGCGCCCAGTACGAGCCCGTGGTAGCCGATCTGCTGGTGGCCGAGCGCAAGGGTTTTCGCCTGAGCGCCGCAAGCACAGCAGCGCGCGAGCGGCTGCAGAAATCCGAAAACCCCTATGTGCGGGCCTGTGCCGCTGGCGTGGCCGGCATTGGCAAGAGGCGTGACAAATGAGCCGCCGCCAGGACAAACCGCGCCGCGAGCCGCGCACGCTGGCTCAGCAGCTCAATCCGGCCGCCGAGGTGGTCTGCGACCTGTGCGGCGATGCAACCACCGAGCCACACGTCTCCGGCCGCTGGGCGACGTGCCCGGCATGCACGCGTCGGCTGCGCGCGCTCGACATCAAATCAAAGGAGGCCGCCACATGAGCGACCAATCCACCGCGCTCGAACAGCGCGAGATCAGCATCCACACCGCAGCGATTCGCGCGGCTCTGGCGGAGGCACGCAGCCCCGCTGCATCCAGGTCATGCCCTTGCTTCCCCGGCCTGTGTCGTGGCGGCGACGTGGTCGGCGGCGTGCTGGCAAATGGCCAGCGCTGCAGACAGGTGGCGCTGCTGGATGAATCGTGTGACACGCAGGGTGGCAGCCATGACTGATCTGCAGTCCATCATCAAGCCCAAGAGGCCATCTGGCAGTGGATGGCGCAGGAACAGTGAGTGGCAGTGCCCGCCACAGCTCGCGGCGATGGGCTTCCCCATCGAGGCATGGGGGCACCGGGAGAACGGACTGTTTGTGCTGTCCGCCGTTGAAGTGGCGCGTGAGCCCGGCAAGCCTGATCTAGGTCCCGAGTACCACCTGAGCGTGAGCGCCAATTGGCAGCGCTGCAGCAGTGCTGATGCGCTGTGGGTGCTCGGGCAGTTTGACCTGTCTGACGCACTCGAAGACAACCATGTCCCAAGCGGTCGTTTGCGCAACTTCTGGCGTCCCGTCGCTGATCAACTGAGCGGATTCGAGTGCCATTGCGTTGGGCATGAGCCAACCATCCGAGAGGATAAGGGCGATTTCATCTGGCGCGGGGTGACGCCATGACCAACACGCTACCCGATCCGCTCACGCCACCTGGGTGCGACCTGCGCGGCCTCGAATACATGCCGCTGCTCGGCGCCAGGCTGTTCAGCAGCGACTTCAACGCCGGTGCGAGCGATGGTGAATGGCGCGCCGCTGTCACCCTGTGGTGGGCGGCTTGGTGCCAAGTCCCGGCCGGCAGTCTGCCAGCTGACGATGTTGTCCTGTGCCGACTTGCAGATCTTGGGCGGGACATGAAGACCTGGAAGAAGGTCAAGGAGCGTGCGTTGAGCGGGTTTGCCCCGTGCTCAGATGGCCGTTTGTACCACGCTGTCCTATGCGAACAGGCGCTGATTGCATGGGACAAGCGCGGAAAAGAGCGTGACAGAAAGGCGAAATGGCGCATGCAAAAGACGTCAAAATCACAGGGACAGGACGCGGACGTACCACGGGACAAGACGGTGACGCCACAGGGACAGGACGCGGACGTCCCCGCTGACGAGACGAGACGAGACGAGACATTAAATACAACGCTCCCTTCGGTCGCGGCAGCTTCGCCGCCGGAAGCCGCCAAAGTCGAGCCTGTTGACATGGTTTTCGGCCTCGGAGTCCCCCTGCTCACGTCTGCCGGGGTCACCGACCGAAACGCCCGATCGATGCTCGGCCTGCAGCGGAAAACCCACGGTGACCTGGCCGTGATCGATGCACTGCAGCGCTGCGCCGAAGAGCGGCCACTGCAGCCCGTGCCATGGCTGCAGGCCGCCCTCAAGGCCAAAGTGAAGTCCGCCAACCGACAGGCCGCTATCGAAGACGAGAACCATCGGGTTGCTCGTGAATGGGCGAATGGGAGCCACGCATGATCGACCAGGACCGCAAAGCGTTTTCTGCACTGCTCGCCGACGTGCTCGGCTTCTACGGTCGGCCCGTCACGCCGTTCGGCGTTGGTGTCTGGTGGCAAGCCTGCCTCCCGTTCGAGCTCGCCGCAGTGCGCGCCGCCATGACGGCGCATGCCACCGATCCGGATCGAGGGCACTTCGCGCCGATGCCAGCCGACGTGATCCGCCACCTGCGCGGCACCAGCACCGAGGCCGCTGTCTCGGCATGGTCGAGGCTGCTCGACGAGGTGCGGCGCGTGGGATCCTACGGCCGGCCGGAGATCGACGCGGAGTCACGCAAGGCGCTCGACGATGTCGGCGGGTGGGGTGCGATCTGCCGAGCACAGGAGGGCGAGCTGCCGTTCCTGGCGAAGCGGTTTGCTGATTCGTTCGGGGCTCACACACGCGGCGCTGCTCGCGAGGCAATCGGGGCTGCAGTCATCGTCGAGATGGCGAAGCTGGGGAGGTCTGCGGCATGAGTGCACCCATTCGATTCGTGGTCCCCGGCCAGCCGATCGGCAAGGGCCGCCCGCGCGCCACGAAGATTGGCGGATCTGCGCCTCTACACGCCGGCAAGACGTGCGATTACGAGGGCCTGATCGGGCTGCATGGTGCATTGGCGATGGCAGGCAAGCCGGACAAGGACAACGTGATCAAGGCGATTTATGACGGACTGAATGGCGTGTGCTGGGTCGATGACGCTCAGGTGTGCGAGGGAGTGCAGCGCAAGCGGTATGCGGCAGAGCCTGGGGTGACGGTCGAGATTGAGGAGTTGGCATGACGACAATCCAAGAGCGCCACGCGCGCGCCACGACTGCAACCAGCCTTGGCATGGTGCTGGAGCACCAAGGGGCGTCTGATGTGCTGGCATCGGCTGGCTGGGCGGCGCAGGGCGATCAGATGTCGCTCGGCCACCTGCTGGTGAGGCTGCGAGCCGAAGCCGATTCGGTGGCTCGGCAGGAGATCGAGCAGGCCGCTGACGACATCACGGCTCAGGTGTTGGTGCTGATGCGGCTGCAGACGCTGCGGCCCGCACGCGATGCGCTGGGGCTGCACGCCGCCAGGCTGGCGGTGCGGCTGCACACCGATCTGACAGTCGAGCAGCGCGCCAGCGCAGTCTCGGCAGCGCTTGTGCACTGGCTGTGGCAGGGGTGCGACGCGTGCACTGGTCGCGGTGTCACCGGCGGATACGGACTGCCGCAGCACGTATGCACGACATGCCACGGCAGTGGGAGGGCCAAGCCGCTACGGCTCAAGGCCGCCGACCAGCAGCGCCTGGCGGATGAATTGCTGGTCGAAATGGACCGCAAGGCATCGAATCTGGTTGACAAGATGGCGAGGAGCCTGCGCGAGGCATAGAATCGCGCCATTCACCGCGAGTCCCGGCCGTGCCGGGTGATCCGCCACATGATGGAGGCACACATGGTGGACAAGCTCGCCCCTACATTTCGATCTGCCCAGCGCAAGCCCGGCGGGTTTTCTGTTTTGAGCCATGAATCTGTTCCGAGCCCGTCACGAAGGGGTGAAGGCTTTCCAGCGCGGCGAGGATCAAGCGGCCTGCCCATTCCCGGCAATGAGCGAAGAGCAGGGCGCCTGGCTGCGTGGCTGGAACACGGCGCGTTTTGGCGCAACAGACCCAGTGTCCACCCCAATGGGAACACGAGAGCATGAACAACGAATCGTCATCGGAATCGCGGGGGGTGGGTAGACCATCCAAATACCGCCCTGAGTTTGTCGAGCAAGCCGAAAAGCTTTGCAGGCTTGGCGCAACAGATTGGGAGGTCGCTGATTTCTTTGAAGTCAACATCGCTACCCTCTATAGATGGAAGAACGAGCACGAAGAGTTTTGCGATGCCCTAAAAAGTGGCAAGGTCGCATCTGACGAGCGAGTGGAGCGCAGCCTATATTCGCGTGCTCTTGGATATGAGCATGATGAAGTTGATATCCGGGTAATTGATGGAGTGATTGTGAAGACGCCAATCCGAAAGTTTTACCCACCTGACACGACAGCAGCAATTTTTTGGCTGAAAAATCGACGCCCTGAAAAGTGGCGTGATAAACAGGAAGTTGAGCAGACCGGAAACATCACGGTCACCATCAAGCAGTTTTGACCGGTGGAAATTGATCTGCCGAACGGCTGGCGGCCCCGGGATTACCAGCTGCCGGCCTGGCGTTATTTGCAGTCAGGCGGACAGCACGCCGAACTGCTGTGGCACCGACGGGCTGGCAAGGACGATATCTGCCTGCACCACGCCGCCTGTGCGGCCATGAAACGGGTGGCCGGCTACTGGCACATGCTCCCTCAGGCGGCGCAGGCCCGCAAGGCGATCTGGTCGGCAGTCAACCCGCACACCGGGAAAAAGCGGATCGACGAGGCATTCCCGCTGGCGCTGCGCAAGACGACGCGTGAGCAGGAGATGTCGATCGAGTTTCTGAACGGCTCGACGTGGCAGGTAGTCGGATCGGACAACTTCAACAGCCTGGTCGGCTCAACGCCGGCCGGCATCGTGTATTCGGAATGGGCGCTGAGCAACCCGGCGGCTCGCGCTTACCTTCGGCCCATCTTGGCCGAAAACGGCGGCTGGCAGCTGTTCATCACGACGCCGCGCGGCCGGAACCATGCAAAACAGACATTCGAGGCTGCGCAGAAACAGGCTGGAGCGTTCACGCAGCGGCTGACTGCGCATGACACAGGCGTTTTCTCGGTTGAGCAGCTGGCCATCGAGCTGCAGGCCTACATCGATGAGTTCGGTCCCGACATGGGGCAGGCGATGTTCGACCAGGAGTACATGGTCAGCTTCGACGCCGCGATCCTTGGGGCCGTGCTGGGCCGTTGGATGACGCGGGCGCGCCTGGCCGGGCGCATGACAGACGGCGGCGTGTTTGACCCCGACGGCGCGCCGGTGTGCATCAGCAGCGACCTGGGGTTCAGGGACACCGCATCGTGGTGGTTCTGGCAGCCACGCCGCGACGGATTCGGTCTGGTGGGGTACCTGGGCGCCAGCGGCAAGGATGCAGACGACTGGATCGATGAGCTGTGCGAGTACATGCAGGCGCGCGGCATGAGGCTGGGCCAGATCTGGCTGCCTCACGACGCCCGCAACAAGACGTTCGCTACGAAGCACAGCCCGATGGAGCGCTTCCTGGCCAAGTTCGGTCCGAAGAAGGTCAAGGTGGTTCCTCAGACCAAAATCAGCGACCGAATCAACGCGGCGCGGCGGGTAGTCGAGAAGTGCGTGTTCGACGAGGCTGCCTGCACTGACGGCGTGAGCGGCCTGGAATCTTGGCACTTCGAGTACGACGCCGAGACACGCACGATGAGCAAGGAGCCAGCCCATGACTGGGCCAGCCACCCGGGCGATGCTTTTAGCTACGGCTGCCAGATGATGGAGCAGGATCCGCCGCCAGCGCCTGAAAAGGACCGGCCGCGTTTCTTGGATGAGATGCAGTTTGATGAGGTGATGTGGCCGGAAAAGCCTGGCCACACACCCGCACCAAGGATTTGAGATGAGCCTCGGAAACCTTCCTGTTGGTCAGCCAAAGGTCTGCTCAGCCAGCTTCAGCGGAAACGTGAAGGTCGGCCAAGGGGCAGTGCTGGGCTTTTATGCGAGTGTGGCCGGTACCGCTTCGCTTTATGACGACGCGGCCACCGGCACCAGCGCACCAATCGGTACCGCGCTGGTGATCAATGCTGGGTGGAACCCGTTTCCAGTGGCGTTTTCCGCTGGCTTGAATCTGGTGCTCACTACTGCAGCCGGGACGCTGATCTATGTCTGATCCGGTGATCGATACCGGCAGCCAGAAGTCCAAGCTGGTGGCGAAATGGTCTTATGAAATCGACCAGTACAACCACCGCATGGATGCATGGAATGAGCGCTGCGACAAGATCACGAAGCGCTACGCTGACAAGCGTGGCGGAGTCACCGAGACGAACAGCAAGCGCCTGAATGCGTTCTGGTCGAACATCCAGACCCAACTTCCGGCCATCTATGCCCAGACGCCAAAGCCGGAGATCGATCGCCGCTTCAAGGACGCTGATCCGGTTGGCCGTGCTTGTGCCGAGCTTCTGCAGCGCTGTGCCAGCTTCGCGCTGAGCAGCCAGGATGCGCATCCGATCATTGAGCAAGCGGTTCTGGACTACCTGCTGTTCGCGCGCGCCACGCTGTGGGTGCGGTATCAGCCGACGTTCAGGGACATTGAAAGCGCTGAGCTGGCGCCAGATGATGAGGCCGGACCAGGTGAGCCAGTCGGAGAGCTGACGGATGACGCCGAGCAGGCCGACCGGCCGCAGGATATTGAATTCGAGGAGGTGCCGATCGACTACGTGCACCGCAAGGATTTCGGCCACACCCAGGCGCGCACGTGGGAAGAGGTCCGGGCCGTGTGGCGCCGTGTTTTCTTGGACCGAGACGAGCTTGTGAGCCGATTTGGCGCTGAGATCGGTGAGAAGGTGCCACTGAACCACACGCCGGAAGAGCATACCAAGGACGACGCCGAGCGCGAGCGCAAGGCGGTGGTTTATGAGATCTGGGACCGCACCAAGCGCGAGGCGGTGTGGATCTGCAAGGACTACCCGGATGAGCTCGACCGGCGGCCAGACCCGCTGCACCTGCGAAAGTTCTTCCCGTGCCCGCGCCCGCTGTTCGCTACCCTCACGAATGACAGCCTGGAGCCCATCCCTGACTTCGCGATGTACCAGGATCAGCTCAATGACCTGGACGAGCTGACCGCACGCATCTCGATGGTCACCAAGTCCCTGAAGGTGGCCGGCTGCTTTGATGCCAGCGCGCCAGCGCTGCAACGCATTCTGAACGAAGGCGTCGAGAACACCTTGATTCCGGTCGATTCCTGGTCGGTCTTCGCCGAAAAGGGCGGCCTGAAGGGGGCGATCGAGATGCTGCCCCTGAAGGAAATCGCCGACGCTCTGCTGCGCATGTATGAGGCACGCGAGCACACGAAGCGTGACATGTACGAGATCACCGGCCTGTCGGACATCATGCGTGGCGACACCGATGCGGATGAGACAGCCACTGCCCAGAGCCTCAAGAGCCAGTTCGCCAGCACTCGGTTCAGCAAGCGTCGCAAGGACGTGCAGTACTTCTTGCGCGACACGATCCAGATCGCTGTCGAGATCATCAGCGAGCACTTCCAGCCCGAGACGCTGAAGCGCATGAGCGGGATGCAGATGTTCGACACGGCGGCTGAAAAGCAAGCTGCTGTGGCGCACTTCTCTGGCGCTTCCCCCCAGCCGATGCCGCAGGCCGCGCCAGGGATGCCGCCGCAGCCGTCTCAACCCGTACCGCTCCCCGATGAGGCCATGGAAATGCGCCTGACCTCGCCGACGTGGGAGGAGGTGATCGGGTTGCTGCATGACGATGCCCTGCGCAGCTTCCGCATCGACATCGAAACCGACAGCACGATCAGGGTGGATGAAGAGTCTGAGAAGACTGGTGCCTTGGAGTACGCCAAGACCATCGGCGGCCTGATCAGCCAATCTGGCGAAATGGTGGCGAAGGCGCCGCAGCTCGGCCCGCTGATCGGTGAGGTGTTGCTGTTTGTCAGTCGGCGTTTCAAGATCGGCCGCCAGCTCGAAGGCGAGCTCGAACATGCCATCGATGAGATGAAGAAGGCCGCCGCAAACCCACCGCCACCGCAGCCGCCGATCGAGATCCAGAAGATCATGGCGCAGGGCAAGGTGGACGCTCAGAACATCCAGTTGCAAGGGCAGATCGAGGCGCAGCAGGCCGCTGGCAAGGCGCAGGCATCGGCTCAGGCCGAGATGGGCAAGGCACAAGCAAAGGCATGGGGAGAGCAACAGCGAGCCCAGGCTGACGCCCAGGCTTCTCAAGCCGAACAGGCGGCGCAGGCTGAGCAAGCGCACCAGCAAAACCAGCTCGAAGCCCAGCGCGCCGCGATGGAATCGCACATGCAGCAGCAGACCGAGCTGTTCAAGGCGCACTTGGCGCAGCAGGCCATGACCCAGCAACAGCAGTTCGACTTACTCATGAAGCGACTCGACAACGCGGCCAAGATCGAAGTTGCCGAGATTGCCGCCGCCACCACGCTGCAAGCCGCGCAGGTCAGCGCGGCCCAGGTAGCCAGCGAGTAAACCATGCCCATCTACACCCTGAAGTGCCACGCCTGTGACCGAACCGAAGACGTTTACCGCACCGTGGCCGATATCGATCGTGATCTGCCTGAGTGCCATGGCCAGCGCATGACGCGCAAGCTCTGCGCCCCGATGATCGCTGCCGACATCCGGCCCTACCGCAGCGTGGTGACCGGTGAACAGATCGACGGCCGCAGCCAACACCGAGAGCACCTGCGCAAGCACCACCTGGTCGAGATCGGCAGCGAGAAGCAGCCGGAGTTCAAGGCGCCTGACGTGTCGCGTGACCTGCGCGCCGATTTGGCGCCGATCGTGCACGCCAAGGCCAAGTTCGCCTGAGCTGATTCAGGCGCCGCACGCAGCCCGCCTTGAGCGGGATTTTTTACGTCCCAAGGAACAGAAATGACCATCGAAAACACTATCGGAACTGGTGCTGACCAGTCCACCGATGATGAAGAACTGAGTTTGCGCGAAACGCTGGCCGCCGCGTTTGAAGACGCTGGCCAGGAGACCGAAAACCAGAGCGCGCGTGAGCGTGACGAGGGTGGCCGGTTCGCATCACAGAAGGCGGCAGTCGCCGATCAAACTGGGGGTGCCGAGTCCACTCAGGGCGCTGTTCCTGCTGCTGAAGCCAGTACCGAGACCAAGACGGAGACGGCGCAAGCCATCCAGCCGCCTGCGTCCTGGAGCACTGAAGCCAAGGCTGAATGGTCGAATCTGACCCCCAAGGCCCAGTCCATCATTGCGGCCCGCGAGGCGGAAGTCCACAAGGGCTTCACCCGCCTCGACGAGGACCGCCAACTCGGGAAATCCATGCGCGACACCCTGTCGCCATACATGGCCACCATCAATGCGCTGGGCGCAACACCGGTTCAGGCGGTGCAGTCGCTGCTCAACGCCGACCACGTGCTGCGCAACGGCGCGCCAGCGCAGAAGACGCAACTGCTCGCGCAACTTGCGCACCAGTTCGGCGTCGATCTGTCGCCGCTCGCTGCCAATGCGCCGCCACCCGACGCAACGATCCACGCCCTGCAGCAGCAGGTGCACGAGCTGACGGCGTTCATCAGCGGCCAGCAACGCAACGCTCAACAGAGCGTTCAGCAATCGCTGGTCAGCGAGATCGACGCATTCAAAGCCGACAAGCCGCACTTCGACACCCTGCGATCCGTCATGGCCACGCTCATGGAGAGCGGCCAGGCCAACAGCCTTCAGGACGCCTACGACCAAGCCTTTCGCGCCCACCCCACAACGTCACAGCTTTGGCTGGATGGCGAGGTGGCGAAGCGAACGGCGGTTGACCCGGCCAAGGCTCGTGTCGCACGAGCGAGGAGCGCTGCAGTCAGCGTGACCGGCAGCCCCGGCAGCAATGGTGCAAGCGCACGCACTGTGCAACCCGACCTCCGCAGCGAGTTGGCCGCCCAGTTCCAGGCGGCCGGCTTGCGAGTCTGACCCCAATCCAGATCTGAAAGGCCATCATGGCACTCGTCAACCCATCGTCCACGATGACGGAAATCGTCACCACGACCCTGCGCAACCGAACCGGCAAGCTGCAGGACAACGTCACCAAGAACAACGCGCTGCTGAACCGCCTGAAGAAGAAGGGCAAGATCAAGAAGGTGCCCGGCGGCCGCACGATCGTCCAGGAGATCGAATACGCCCAGAACGGCACGTTCAAGCGCTACAGCGGCTACGAGGCGCTGAACATCAGCCCAAGCGACGTGTTCACAGCGGCCGAGTACAACTACGCTCAGGCGGCTGTGGCGGTGTCGATCAGCGGCCTGGAGATGCTGCAGAACAATGGCCCCGAACAGATCATCGACCTGCTCGAAAGCCGGATCAGCAACGCCGAGAAGACGATGACCAACAACATCGCGCTCGACATGTACTCGGACGGCACCGCCGATGGCGGTCGGCAGATCGGCGGTGTCCAGCTGCTGGTCAGCACATCACCCACCAGCGGCGTGGTCGGCGGCATCGATCGCAGCACCACGGTCGGTAGCTTTTTCCGCAATGCGGCATTCAGCGGCGTCACCAACGGCGGCGCGCCGACCACCTCGGCCAATATCCAGAGCTACATGAACCGGCTGTACCTGCAGCTGGTGCGCGGCGCGGACGCGGTTGACCTGATCGTTGCCGACAACAACTACTACCGCCTTTACCTGGAGAGCCTGCAGGCCATCCAGCGCGTCCAGTCTGAAGAGATGGCGCAGGCTGGCTTTCAGAGCCTCAAGTACATGGGCGCCGACGTGGTGCTGGACGGCGGCTACGGCGGCGGTGCGCCGGTCAACAGCATGTACATGCTGAACACCGAATACGTCTACTTCCGGCCGCATGTCGATCGTTTCTTCGCCCCGATCGGTGATGACCGGTTCGCAGTCAACCAGGATGCCATGGTCAAATTACTCGGGTTCGCTGGCAACCTCACGCTGTCGAATGCCTTCCTGCAGGGCGTCCTCAGCGCCTGAGACCGAAACCAACTCACGAAAGGAGCCCGAAATGGCTTTCGTTGCACAAGACTCCCTGATGGGCTTGGTAGACCTCTACCTGCCCGACAACAGCGGCCCCGGGCCGTACTCCCTCACGGGCGCCAGCGCCGGCAAATTCGGCCGATTTGCGTACCCGAGCGGCGGCGTTGACGGTGTCGATCCGGTGCTGGGTGGCGGGTTTTTCATGTTCGCGCAGGTCGCGCCTCTGGCGGCCCAAAGCGTTTCGTCGCTGACGATCAGCGGCAACACAGCGACGCTGACCACTGGATCGGCTCACGGCCTGAGCGTGGGCGCGGTGATCCAGCTTGCCGGATTTGTGCCTGCCGGCTACAACGGACTGTTCACTGTCGCCACGGTGCCCAGTACCACCACGCTGACCTTCAACGCGAACTCGATCACGGACCCGGCCTGGAATCCGTCGAACCTGAACGTGTCGAACAAGGCCAATGCGGCGCTGCCTACTGGCAATGCCACCACGCTGGGGACCTACGTGCCCGGCATCGGTGCTGGTCAGGTGGTGCAGTTCACCCACGCGAAGGATTCGTTCGGGCAGCTCATCCTGCAGGCCCAGGCCTGGACCGGCGCCGCCAACAGCGGACTTACGCTGGGTTGGTCGCTGGGTAACCCGCTAGCCACCACGGCGAGCAGCAGCCCGGCAAATCCGTTCGGCGGACAGTTCGCGTGGTTCCAGGTGGGCGGGGCGGCGGTGTCCTATGCAGCTGGCGCGCCAGCTGTCGGCGCGCAGACCTACTGGAATGGCGGTGGCGGATCCAGTCTGGGCGGCTTCCTGACTACGGTGGCCTTGGCCTCGAAGCAGATGCAGGGCGCCCAGTTTTGCAGCGCGCTGGCGGCCTCGTTTGGCTCGGGTGCATCCGGTACCTGGACGCTTCCGGCCAACATGGCGCTGGTATGGGGTACCTACCCGTTGGCTCAGGGCGCCATCACCTGATCAACCACGCAGGCCCTTCGGGGCCTGAAATCATTCTGGAGCTCACATGACACTCGATGAAGTCAAAGCGATGGCTGCCGCAATCGCCGCAGCCAGCCGCCACCCCGACCCGCAGGCGTTCGCCGAAGAAGTGGCGGCAAACTACATTCCGCCTGCACCGCCTGCACCGCCGGAACCCCTGCTGTAATCGCGCAACTCACCAAGGATCACCATGGAATTGGCAGAAGCCCGTGTCGTCAAGGTCGGCAATCAGCTGCATGTCGCGCACGGCGAAGACAAAGACCTCTACGTCGAGTTCTCGAACGAGGCCGTTCATCAGCCGTTCGAGAGCGATCAGCAGGGACACCCGGTTTACAAAAACGTCGCGTTCATCACGATCATGTTCCCAGGTGACCGCACGAAGACCGTGCACCGGCCGGCCAAGCTGAAAGCAGACAGCAGCTCGCCGGGCGACCCCGAGCGCTTCCCGCGCCAGTGGGCAGCGTTCCAGGCCGGTGAAGAGCAGGCGCAGGACGGCCAGCCGCTGGAGGAGTGGCCGATGGTCACCAAGGCTGACGTGCGCATGCTCAAGGATCTGGGCATCAAGACCGTCGAAGGCTTGGCCGCCATGGGCGACAACAACCTGACGTGGCTCGGCGCCCGCATGTACCGCGACAAGGCTCGCCTGTACCTCGACCAGGCGCAAGGCGGCGCCGCCGTCTCGAAGATGGTGCAGGAAAACGAAACCATGCGCCTGGAGTTGCAGCGCCAGAAGGACCAGATCGCCGAGTTGGGCGAGGCTCTGCGCGAGCTGCAGAAGGCTACCCCCAAGCAGCGCGGCGCCCGCGCGGAAGGCTGACCCATGACCACGCAGCAAAAACTGATGGGGCTCGGCACGGCCGCTGCCCTGGCCGCCCAGATCGCTGGCGACATCACCGCCGGCATTACCGCCGCCGGCAGCACGCAGGCCACGGCCACGCCGATTTACTCGGACGTGAACGTGATCTCGACGGCGGCGGCCAGCACGGGTGTGCTGCTGCCGAACAACCGCAGCGCAGGCGACACGGTGGAGGTGACCAACCTCGGCGCCAATGCGTTGAGCGTCTACCCGCCGACCGGCGGCAACATCGGTACGGGTGCGGCCAACGCGGCCTTCTCGGTCCCGGTGTCGAAGTCGGCCATCTTCCGGCAGGTTTCCGCTACCCAGTGGACGCAAACGCTGAGCGCGTGAGGTAACGAATGGACCTGCAGATGCTTGCCAGACTTCTGAGGGGTGATCCTCAGCCTGATCAGCAGCCGGCCAACTCTGTCGGCCCCGACTATCTGGTCGCACAACCGAACCCCATGCAGGGCTACTTGAGCGCGACACCGCGCACCAACCCGCTGGCAGGCTACGCAGCAGACGCGCTGGGGGCGCTGACGGGCTATGCAAGCCGGCCGGACCCGACGATGCCGGGCGGCTTGGCCAACCCGGCGCTGTCGGCTGCATCGAACCTGATCGGCTTGCCTGCAGTGCAGCGCACGCTCGACCGCTACAGCTACGGCCAGCCGCTGACCAACGCCGGCAAGGCGAATGTGCCGCTGATCCCGCAGGACACGGCTGATGCGGCGATGGCGGTCGCTCCGCTGGCGGCAAAGTTCCCGCGCGCAGCCGCTGGCGCTGCAATGGGGCTTGCAGGGGCGGCAGATACCGGGGGCATGTCTCTCGCTGCGACCGTCTGGCATGGATCTCCACACAAGTTTGATGCATTCGATGCCAGCAAGATAGGTAAAGGCGAAGGCGCGCAAATATATGGGCACGGCATTTACTTTGCGGAAGAGCCGCAGGTCGCAGAAGAATACGCTCGAAAATTATCAAAACCGTTTGCGGAGTTTGATAAGCAGCCAAGCAACGAGTATGAGCAAGCGGTAAGTGACGCCATAAATTCTGCGATTCAGCGCGCCCAATATGATTCCCGCACAAAATTTGCAAACGATCAGTTCAATGCGATAGCAAACCCGATCCGTGATCGGCTTTACGGTAATGCATACGCGGGGTTAAAGCCCATGCCCAAGGAGCAGCTAGACAGGGCGCTTGCCATGCAGGCTGCCGCAGAAAGCTTGGGGCGTCCGCGCATCTCAGATGCTGGGTCGCTTTACAAAGTTGATTTGCCAGATAGCCAAATCAGTAAAATGCTCGATTGGGATGCAGGAGGTGAAGATGTTTGGCGGGATGCGGTAGCCAAGCATGGGAGTGCAAAGAAGGCAGCGCAAGCGCTTAGATCGCAAGGAATACCAGGAATCCGATATTTAGACGACGACTCTCGCAGCGCTGGCGCAGGAACAAGCAATTACGTAGTGTTTCCTGGGGAAGAAAACATCTTGTCCATCCTTTCCCGCAACGGCAAGCCGGTGAAGTGATGGCTAGTCTCGACAAACCACAGCAGCGTATCCCACTAGGCGCCGGCAATTGAAGTATTCAAGGGCTAACAATGTCAATTCTCAGCATGATACAGACGGTGTGCGCAGAGGTGGGCATCCCCATCCCCAACGCCGCCATGACCTCAGGCGATCCTCAGATCGTCCAGATGGTGGCGCTGGCGCAGCGCGAAGGCCGCGAACTGGCGTCGTTCGCCGTCAAGGACGCGTGCTGGAGCGTGCTGCAGAAGCAATACCTGTTCACCACGCAGTTCATCACGCTGGCTGGCTGCACGCTCACGCTCAACAGTGGCGTGGTGCTGGTGCCGAGCACGACAGGCCTCAGTGTCGGCATGGCTTGCACTGGCCCGCTCGGATCCGGCCTGGCGCCGTCGGCAACGGTTCTGAGCATCGACAGCCCCACCCAGGTGACCATTGATCAGGCGGCCACCGCCAGCGGGGCTGCGCTGTCGCTGACGTTCAGCCAGATCGCCTACCCGTTCCCGGCCGACTATGACCACAGCATCAATCAGACCGCATGGGATCGCCAGTACCGGTGGCAGATGCTCGGGCCATTGACCCCGCAGGAATGGCAGGTGCTGAAGTCCGGCATCGTCCCCACCGGGCCGCGCCGCCGCTTCCGCATCCAGGGCAATCAGTTCCTGCTCGATCCGCCACCCACCTCGAACAACGTGCTGGTTTACGAGTACATCAGCAACGGGTTTTGCGTGCCGGCCGGTACCCTGGTGTCACCGCAGGCAGCGGCGTTCCAGACGGCATGGAGGCTTGACGGCGACGTCGGCGTGCTGAGCGAGGATCTGATGACGCTGGGCATCAAGTGGCGCTGGCTGCGCGCGAAAGGCTTCGCCTATGACGAGGAGTTCAAGACCTACTCCGAGGCGCGCGAGCGGGCCGCATCGCGCGATGGTGGGGGTGCCCGGTCGCTGGTGCTGAACCGACAGTTCATCAGCTCACCCCTGATCACGTCGGCACAGATCCCTGATGCTGGATTCGGGGTTCCGTCGTCATGAGGCCAGATCGCTCGGGCGTCAATCGCCAGCAGCGCTCGCGAGTGGCCAGCGTTCCGGCCCCGGTGGGCGGCTGGAATCAGCGTGACAGCCTGTCGCGGATGCCCAAGGAAGACGCCGTCATCCTGGACAACTGGTTCCCGACGCCCTATGACGTTGGTGTGAGAAAGGGTAGCTCGTCATGGGCCACCGGCATGCCTGGCAATGTCGAGACGGTCGCGAGCTACAACAGCGGCGGCAGCTCCAAACTGTTCGGCGTGTCGGGCGGCAGCATCTACGACATCACGAACAGCGGGCCTGTGGGGGCTCCGCTCGTGTCAGGCCTTGGAAGCAGCCAGTTCCAAAAGGCCCACATGGGCTCAGCCGGCGGCCAGTTTCTGGTGATGGTCAACGGCATCGACCTGATGCAGGTCTACAACGGCAGCGGCTGGGCCAGCATTGGCGATGGCACGGGCGCCGGCATCGCATCCGGCACGGCGGTGGGAACCACCTGCACTATCACCACCACGACGCCGCACAAGCTGTCCACTGGCATGTCGGTCACGTTGACGGGCTGCACGCCGGCGGCCTACAACAACACGAACGTGGCCATCACGGTGACTGGCCCGAACACCTTCACCTTCACGGCTGCTGGCGCGCCCGGCGGCGTGATGACGGTGCTTGGCAGCTACACCTACGCGCCGGCAGTCACCGGCATCGCCACCAGACTGTGGAGCAACGTCTGCTCTCACAAGCAACGGCTCTGGTTCGTCGAGAAGAACACCTTGCGTGCCTGGTATCTGCCAACCAGCAGTGTTGGCGGGGTTGCGCAGCCGTTCGATTTCAGTTCGCTGTTCAGGGCCGGCGGCCACATCGTCACGATGGACGTTTGGACGCTGGACGCCGGCTACGGCATCGATGACATGTTGGTCATCATCACCAGCCGTGGCGAGGTGGCGGTCTACAAAGGAACCGACCCGAGCACGGTGGCTACCTGGGCACTGGTCGGCATGTTCTCGATCGGCTCACCCATGGGCCCGCGCAGCACCATCAAGTTTGCCGGCGACTGCCTGATCATCGGCCGCGATGGGTTGGTGCCGCTGTCGGCCGCGCTGCAGTCGTCTCGCATCCAAGTGGCCGAAGCGCTGTCGAACAAGATCCAGTGGGCCATGTCGGCCGCAACCACCAACTACGCACAGAACTATGGCTGGGAGATTGCCGTTCTCCCCAGCGAAAACATGGTGCTGGTGAATGTGCCAATCAGCGGAACCGTGTCGCACCAGTACGTCATGAACACCGTCAGCAAGGCGTGGTGCCGATTCATTGGCTGGACGTCCTACAACTTCGAGTTGTTCCAGGACCGACTGTTTTTTGGCAGCTCCGGCGGCAAGGTGCTTGAAGCCTGGGTTGGTGTTTCCGACGACGGAAACAACATCCAGGCCGAGGCCTTGCAGTCGTTCTGTTACTTCGGATCGCCCACCGCCAACAAGAAGTTCAACCTGGTGCGTCCCATGCTGTCATGGGACAACCGGCCAACGCTGAACATCGGCATCAACACTGACTTCGACCAGTCCACGCCGACCGGTGTCATCACGAGCGGTCCATTGCCCACCACGGTGTGGGATGGTGCGCTGGCGCGCTGGGATGCACTGAACACCGTCTGGATGGGTCCGCCCGCATACCAGAAGGGGTGGCAGACCGCGTTCGGCCTGGGCTACTGCGCAGCGCTGCACATGGTGTCAGCCACCAACACGCAGCAACTGCGCTGGGCCTCGACTGACTACACCTACGAACTGGGCGGTGTGCTGTGAGGCGCATCGTGACGGGTGCTCCTGTGGTGGCCTGGGTGGATGCCATCAACGGCGGCACGCCAGACCCGTGCGCCATCGGCATCGGCCTGGAGCGCGACGGCAGGCTGATTGCGGGCGTGAAATACGACGCCTGGAATGGCGCCTCAATCTGCGGCCATGTCGCAGCCAGTAGTGCCCATTGGCTGGATTGCGGCTTCCTCTTCGCAGCCTTTGACTACCCATTCAATCAGCTGCACGTGCGCAAGATCATCGGCTTGGTGGATGCCGCCAACGCCCGCGCCCGCGCCTTCGACGAGCACCTTGGTTTCCAGCTGGAGGCAACCATCCACGGCGCCGCGCCAGGCGGCGATCTGCTCATCTACACCATGACCCGGGAGCAGTGCCGCTTCCTCGACCTCAAGGACCGCCATGGGAAGTAAATCATCGCCGGCGCCAGACTATGTCGGCGCAGCGCAGGCCACTGCATCAGGAAACCTTGATGCCGCCAAGTACACGACCAACGCCAACCGAGTCAACCAGCAAACGCCTTATGGAAACCTGACCTACACGCCACCAACAACGCCTGACGGGCAGTGGTCATCCACCCAAACGCTGAGCCCTCAACAGCAACGGCTGCTGGACCAGAACTACGGGCTGCAAACTGGCCTGCTCGGCCTTGGCGGCCACACGCTGAGCCAGATCAGCAGCAGCATGGAAAACCCGATCACGGCATCCGATATCCCGTCCAGCATGGTGCATGCTGGCGAGAACGGCCAGCAGGCGTACATGCGCATGGCAGCACCCGATCTGAAGATGAACAGGGAAACCGCCGAGAGCCAGGCTGCGAATCAGGGCATCACGCAAGGATCCGAGGCATGGAACAACATGGAGCGGCAGCTCGGCGTGAATGAAAACAACGCTCAGGATCATGCCATCACCAGCGGTTTCGGAATGGGGCAGCAGGCGCAACAGCAAGGACTCCAAGTGCAGACGGCGTTGCGCGATGCTCCAATCAATCAGATCAATGCGCTGCGCACCGGAAATCAGGTCACCAGCCCGACATTTACTGGCGCACCGCAGCAGCAGCAGACAACCGGCGCCGATCTTCTTGGGGCAACGCAAGCGGCTGGAAACTGGCAGCAAGGCGTGAACAATGCCAATCAGGCAACCACAAATTCTGAAGTGACCGCCGCCGCAATGGCGGCCATGTACTTCTACTGAGTACCGCATGGAATTCGACCCGAATGCGCCATCGCCAACCGATCAGGCAATGAAAGATCAGCAGCAGCGCCAAATGATGGCCATGCTACTTAGGCAGCAATCACCCGGGGCATCTCCGGCGGCATCAGCCATTAATGGCCTGATGCAGGGCTTGGCGATGAAAAATCTGATGCGGCCAGGGCTTGCCGGCATGCCGCCAAAGCAGCCTGGAGTTGCGCCAAACCTGGCAGGGCCAGACGCCGGCATGCTCGGAGATATCGGATGAGCTTTTCTGAAAAACTCTTGTCATCCGTCCGATCGATCAGCATCTGCGCTGATTTGCGCAATCCTCGTGTGCTGATCGACAACCTCGTGTTCGTTCACCAGTTGATCGTGGCCAGCGAGCAGTTGATCAAGGCCGCCATCCTGAGGCTGCATGCTTCCTCGCCACATGGTTTTGATCTGGATCTGTTGCGCTACTACCGTGCCCATCTTGAAGAGGAGCGGGACCACGCTGAATGGCTGGCGACCGATCTGAAGGCCGTTGATGTGGATCCGATCAGCCAAAAACTGAACCTGGCTGCAGCCGAGCTGGCAGGAGTGCAGTACTACCTGGCGCACCATGCGCACCCGGCAGCGCTGCTCGGCTACATGGCGGTGCTGGAGTGCTCCCCGATGCCTCTGGATGTGGTGGAAGAGCTGGAAGCGCTGCACGGCACGGCATTGCTCAAGACGCTTCGGTACCACGCAACCCATGATGTGGATCACGGCGCTGACGTGCAGCGCATGCTCGACCGCATCCCGGATGAGTTGCAAAACCTCGTGCTGCAAAACGCCATGATGACTGCCAGCAAGCTCAGCTCGGCGGCCGCACGATTCGGAAAGGACTGACATGCCGCAAGCCATCAGCCCAATGGCCGCGCTGCTCGTGCAGCAGAGCCCAGAGCAGGGGCAGCTCTATGCAGACCAGGCGTTGCAGCAACAGCAAGCCCAACAGGCCCAGATCTATGCACAAATGCTTCGACAGCAGGCCTTTTCGCCCATCGACCAAAACCGGACAGTTCCGGGCGGTCGGGTAGCTCGCATCGGGCCACTTGAGGCGATCTCGAAGATTTTGATGGGGAAGATGGCGCGAGATACGCAAGACGAGGCCAACCAGAAAGCCGTCGAGCTCGCCAAGACAAATCTCAGCATCGCACAAGGCCAAGGCGCCGCGATGCGGTCGATGATCTTCGGCGATCAGCCGGCGGCAGCAGCGACACCGCCAGACGGGTCTGGTGATCCGACGCCAACCTCATCAGCAGCTGCTACCCCGAGCCCGGCAGAGGCCGCGCTCGGCGCGGGCGCAGCATCCGGCAGCGTTGGGCCGACAAACCAGAATGCGGCTCTGATGGCCGACATGCTTCGACAGCAGCCGGCGGCAGCTGCGCCGATGCAGCCTCAGCCGGCGCCCACCGGAGTGCCGGCGCCAAGCTTGCCGCCATCATCAGGGGGCGGCCCGCTCGCCATGCCCGGCATGACGCCACAGCGCGCAATGGCGGCCATGCTGCTTGGCGGGCCTGAGGCCTACACGAAAGAGTTCCTTTCGCGCACGGACAACCGCACTGACCTGACAAAGACGCTGCTGAGCGCCGGCATCGACCCGGCATCGCCTCAAGGCCAGCAGGTGCTGCGCAACAACATCACGAAGCAGAACTATATCGCTCCGACCAGCCTGCGCCCCGGCGGCTACGTGCAGAACCCGAACGGCACCCGCGATCAGCTGCCGCAGGTGCCTGAGGGTTTCCAGGCGGTGCAGACGCCGACCGGATGGCAGATCGTGCCGGTGCCGGGCGGTGTCGGCGCCATGACTGCCGCGACGGCCGCCAAGGAAAGCGGCAAGGCTCCGTTCCAGCTGGTCGAGGGCTTCGACCCGGCAACCGGTGCGCCGTACCGAAACTACGTCGGCAACGTGCTGACCCCACCGCAGGTGCCCGGACTTTCCGGTGTTCCGCCCGTGCAGGCCACCGGTGCGCCGCCCATCAGTGCGCGCAGCGCACCGGATCGAACGGCCGCTGCCGGCGGGTCGGTGAACAGCTACGGCGCCGACTCGCTGGCCATTCTGCAGCAGGAGCGGCAACGCATGGTGACCAGTGGAGCGCCTCCAGCCGATCTGGCTGCGATCGACCGCGAGATTGCACGAGTGGCGCCGCGTGTCGCTGCTCCAAGCCGTGCGCCAGGTATCCAGACGGGCCCGGCGCTCGGCCAGGCTGCCACCGCCAACGCCCTGGGAGAAGGCACAGCCAAGAACGCCGTGCAGTCATACAACGACCTGCACACCCAGGCCACCACCGCCGCGCCGCGCGCCATCGCCCTGCTGCAGTCGATCGAACAGCTGGCCGACAAGACGCTGGCCGGACCCGGCGCTGACAAGCTGCAGTTTGTGAACGGCGTGTTGCAGACGCTTGGCATTCCCGTCGGCAAGGACTTGGCGCAGAACTACCAGATCATGGTCAAGAACCTCAACATGCTGGTCGGCGCTCAGCGGCAAGCCGCCGGCAGCGGAGGAACCGACGCGCTACAGGCGCTAGCGGAGGCATCCAACCCGAACGCAAAGACCATGAACGGCCCGGCGATCAAGGAGGCCGCTCAGGAGCTGATTGCCTATCAGCGCATGCTGATCGCAAAGGACAAAGTTGCTCCGAATCCGAACACCACGAGCCCGCAGGCCTACGCTGACTTCGAGACCAAGTTCTCGCCAATGGCTGACCCGCGCCTGTGGCAGATCGAGCATGCCGCCAGCGACCAGGAACGGGCTCGCATCCTCAGCCTGATGCCTGCCACTGAGCGCGCCGGATTCCTGCAGAAAGCCCGGCAGGCTCGACAACTCGGAATCCTGAACTGACATGGCCTCGACCTCGAACAACTGGGAAGACCGGCTCGCGCCAGCTGTTGCGACGATGCCGGCACCGACGAACTGGGAAGATCGAATCCATGCCGCCAGCGTGCTGCCGCCACTGACGGCTGATCCGACCGAAGGCATGTCGCCGCTTCAGCTTGGCCTGGCGGGGGCCGGCAAGGCCATGACAGATCTGGGGCGCGGCGTTGGCCAGAAGCTCGGTCTGGTGTCCACCGATGACATTGCCGAATCTCGCCGGCTGGATGATGCCCTGATGAAAACGGGCGGCGGCCGTGCCGGTCATCTGGCTGGCAGTGTTGTTGCAGCGCTGCCGACTGCTGCCATTCCTGGTGTCAACGGCTTGGCGGGTGCGGCTGGCGTCGGCGCGCTGCTCGGGTGGGCTCAGCCGCACCTGACGTCTGGCGAAGCGGTGGCCGACACACTGGGCGGTTACGTTGGCGGCGCAGCCGGGAACATCGCTGGCCGCGCGCTGCAGTCAGGATACGGGCTCGTCAAATCCACGCTGCAGCCTTTCTTTGAAAGCGGCCGGCAGAAGATGCTGGTCGATGCCTTGCGCCAGTTCGTGCCGGACACGGCGGGAACCATTGCCAAGCTCAAAGCAGGCGGTGCAGAGTTGGTGCCGGGATCGAAGCCGACGGCGGCGGAGGCGGCCGGCACCGCTGGCCTGGCGCAGCTGCAGAAGCAAGTGCAGCAGCTCAGCCCACCAGTGCGCGATGCCTTTCAGACGCGCACCCAAGGCCAGAATGCTGCACGGGTTGCGGCTGTGCGCACGGTTGCGGGCGATGTTGGACAGCGTGACTACTTCGCCGCCGATCGGGATGCAGTTGCCAACGAGATGTATGGCGCTGCACGCAAGGCCGGCTTCGATCCGGAGGCGCTGACGCCGGAGGCTCAGGCCAACATCGTGAAGTTCCAATCTCGCGTCCCACAGCCGGTGCTGAACACGGCGCGCGAGATTGCCCAGGTCAACGGCACACCGATGAATGACTCATCCGTGATCGATGGACTGCATTGGACCAAGATGGCGCTGGACGGGATGATTTCGATCGAGAAGAACCCGGCGCTGGCCGCCGGTTACACCGGTCTGAAAAACGATCTGGTCACGGGCATCCGCAATCTGAGCCCGCTCTACGGCGACGCCATGGACACCTATGCAGCCATGTCCAAGCCGATCAATGAGATGGACGTCGGCCAGCACATGCTCGACAAGCTGGTTCCTTCCATCAACGACTTTGGTGGATCTGGCGGCCTCAACACGGCCGCCTACGCGCAGGCGCTGCGCGGCGGCGACGCTGCAGCCCGGCGCATCACCGGCATTCCTTCGGCGACGCTCGACAGCGTGCTGCCGGCCGAGCATGTGGCGACACTCAACTCGGTGGCACAGGATCTGGCGCGCAGCAGCAATGCCACCAAGCTGGCGGCAGCACCAGGAAGCGACACTGCTCAGAACCTCGTGAGTCAGAACATCATCCGCAGCGTGCTTGGGCCGTTCGGCGCGCCGGATGCCGTCGCCAAAAACACGCTGCTGCGCACCCTGCTGGCGCCTGCGCAGTACGCAGGCCAGCTCGCTGAGCCGCAGGTACTGCAGAAGATCGGCGACACCTTGCTGTCACCTGAGCTGACGATCAAGGCGCTTCAGGCCTCGAATGCACCGGCCGCACTGAAATCCCAGGCGATGGCCGAGCTGCTGCGCCGCTACACCAGCACCGCAGGGAGCGCCACGACCGTCAATGCGCTCGCCCCCACCGTCGCCCCAGCGCTTGAGCAATAACCGCTTCAGTGGCCCATCGCGCATGTAGCGCCTCACGGCCCAGGTGGCCGGCCAGATGAATACCACCCAGATTGCCAGGTGAACGAATGGCCGCAGCAAGGCCACCAAGAATTGCTCGTTCATCGCCATGACTTCAGACCGCCCATGAGGCGGTTTTTCTTTGCTCGGAGAACTCCAATATGCCACGCTTAGGAAACGGCACTTTCAGCCTGCACTCGACCAATCCGGTTGTCACCGGAACGCAGATCACGACCGGGTGGGCCAATCCGACCATGGCCGACATTGCCGCCGAGCTCACCAACTCGATGCCGCGCGATGGTCAGGCGCCGCCAACAAACAATCTTCCGATGGGTGGGTTCAAGCTGATCAACCTTGGTTCTGGCTCAGCTCGAACTGATGCGGTAAATCTTGGCCAGCTTGCTGATGGGTCATTGCAATATCTAACTGGCATTTCTGGTTCAGATACAATAACAGCCGTTTTGATGCCGGCGCCAACTAACTACATTGCAGGTCAGGTGTTTCAGTTTGTCGCAGCAGGCACAAGTTCATCAGCGCCAACTTTAAATATCAATGGGCTTGGGGCAAAACCAATATTATCTGGAACATCCCCAGCGGTGCTATTTTCTGGAATTGGTGTTCAGGTATTATATGATGGTACAAATTTTCAGGTAATCGGCGGATCTCAATTTGCTGGTCAAGTTGCATTACAAGATTCTCCTGATTATTGGATTTCCACCAATCTGGAGGCGCTCGCCTCAGAAATCGGGAGCAACCTGAGAAAATGGGTGACAGTCACTGATCCGCGCTTCGGTGGCATGGTGTCAGGTTCCTGGCACACCGCCAGCAATGCTGCCGGCGCTTACGCTGCAGCGAACGGACTTGGCCTGCGCTTGCTGCCACAGTCTGGTGGGTATCCCCATACTGGCGCGATTGTTCTGCCGCCAAACATCCCGATCGACATGACGGGCACATACACGATCTACACTGGCGCACGTCCAGCGATCGCAGTGACCATCGGCACAGCGGGCACGCCGAACATCAAGCAGCGGATGGTGCTCGACTGCCGCAACACCACGCTGTCGTGGGATGCATGGACCCCCATGCTCGGCACTGCGCCCGATGATGTGACGCTGCTGCTGAACGACCCAATCGAGTGCTCAATCGATATCCTCCGCGTCGAAAACGCAACGTGTGGCTATGTGGTGGCCTCAAGCGCTGGTGCCGGGGCAAATTACAACGATATCAAGATCAAGAAGATTCAGGATTGCAAGTACGGCGAGGTATTCCGCACGTATAACAGTTCTGGGAACATCAATGACAATAACATCTACTCCGGTAGTGTTGCGTGTTCCAGCTCCACAAACGGCCTTGGCTCGGCGTACGGAACGGTTTTCTGTACCTACGATTCCGTCCACCCGTCTTCCATAAATAATAACCGTTGGTGGGGTCGCGCCTATGAAATGGGCGGAAACTCAACAAATCTAGTCCGTGTCCCAATTTGGCATGCTGGCGCAGGTAGTTATTGTTACTGGGGTGATCCGCGCCACGAGTCAAACTCTGGAGTTTTTGCAATTTGCGATGGCAATAATAATGCCAACGCAGTTGTAGATAATATCTATGACATGGGTTACTCTTCGGAGCTTGTACCTACTGTTGCTGATATTTCTCAGATCAACGGCGCCTATGGAAATCAGTACCTTCCTACGTGGCGAGCCAATCGTAATAATCAAACTTGGTTAAGCGGGGATATTTCGTCGTTTATTTCTGGGCAGGCAGCAAATACGGCCTACATTAGCGGTCCTTTCCACTTTGTCCAGAATAATGCAACCATATCGAAGACGCTTACGAATGGCAGTTTGGATGTAGGCTACGAAAATGGCGTAGAGTATTTCTTAGCAAATGGCGGGAATATGGGTGTTGGGGCATTTGTATCGTGCCCAACAACCAGAAATTTCCATATTTCGTCAAACACCATCCCGGGTTTTACGGGACGCATTTACATCCAGTGTTTTGACTACAATGGGAATCCACTAACCAACACGTCACCGACATATCCTGACGTTCGTTCAACGGCTACCCTTTCTTACGCCGCCGTGTATGGCAATGCGTATGGAACTACTGGTGACGGGTTTAGACAGGGGACATTTACTTTCTCTCAATCCGTGGCCTTCTTCCGTGTGATGCTCGTGAATGGAACGAACGCACTGAAGTTGTTCAGTTTCAGCGTCACGGCGCTTGGCTGCGTCCCTGATGGGGCCCCCATCGCAGTCTGGGCCGGCCCAGGCATTAAGGACGATCCTGCCATCAGGCTGTCGAGCGCGAAGCCTGACATTGCCGGCGAGCACGGCCGGTACGCTCAGGGTAATCCGGTCGGCAACTCGGCTTCGGCGGCCTCCGCCGCCAATGGCTGGACATGCTCGCTCGGCGGTGAGCTGGCGAAGTCGTGGGCAGCCAGCACCGCCTACACGGTCGGCCAGCGGCGCAAGAACGGCTCGAACGTCTACGCCTGCACGGCTGCCGGCACCTCTGCAGCCGCTGGCGGCCCGTCCGGCTCCGGCATCGTGGACAACACCTGCCAGTGGACGTGGGCGGGCCTCATCACGCCAGCGGCTTGGACCGCCAGCACTGTGTACAAGTTTGGCTCGATCGTCAGTAACGGCGGCAACACCTACCGGATGATGCTCACCAGCGGCACATCAGCGGCCAGCGGCGGCCCTACTGGCGTGGGTACGGGCATCGTGGATGGTGCGACGGGTGGCTGTGTGTGGTGCCAGATCGGCCTGCAGCCGGCAACGGCCTGGGCTGCCAGCACTGGCTACGGGACACTCGGCACGCTGGTCAGCAACGGCGGCAGCATCTACAAGCTGGTGGCAACCGGAACCTCTGCAGCCAGCGGCGGCCCTACTGGCCAGGGGATCGCGGACAATACCTGCCAGTGGATCTTGGTATCGGCCGTGGCCACATTTGCAACGCAATCCAATTTGGTGTGATATGGATCTGATGCTATTATTTAACATCGCCATGTCAGTAATTGCATTTTTGGGAGGTTGGCTGATCAAAGGCATATTCGACCGCCTAAAAGATTTGGAGCGTTCAGATCTCCTGTTCGCCGCCCAGGTCGCAGATATTCGCGTTGCACTTCCGACGCATTATGTGCGTCGTGAAGATTTCAAAGAATTCAGCGACAGCTTATTCACGATGCTGCGCCGGATTGAAGACAAGATTGACGAAAAGGCGGATAAGCCATGAATCTATTTGGTCAAATACTCACCGGGGCAGATAACCAAACTCATGATCTCGGCCGGTGGTCGTGGGCAGGAAGTTTCCTGGCTGTCGTTGGCGCTGCCGGCTGGCAACTCTGGTTCGGACAGCCGATCAGCCTGCAGGAGCTTGCAACCTCGCTCGGGGTGGTGGCGGCCGCACATGGCGCTGCGCTCTGGGCAAAAAAGGACACAGAACCATGCTCGAAATAATCACCCTGCTCGGAGGCGGCATGATGCGACTGCTGCCATTCCTCGTGGACTTCTTTAAGCAGCGCCAGGACGCGGATCACGAATACCGCATGACACAGCTGCAGCTGGAGATCGACAAGGCCCGCGCCAGTCAGCAGCTTGACCTGGCGCATGTGAAAGGACAGATCGCAGCCGATGCAGCTGACCAGCAGGGGCTGATTGATGCCCTCAAGCGGCAGATGCAGCCGAGCGGCGTGAAATGGGCTGATGCGCTCAGCGCGAGCTTTCGGCCGATCGCAGCGTTCTGGTGGTGCATCGTCCTGTACAGCGCTGCCAAGATCGTGCACATCGTCGTGGCGTTCCAAGCCGGCGCTTCGCTGGCCGAGTTCAGTTCGCTGCTGATGACGCCATTCGACCGGCAGGTGATCGGCAGCATCCTAGGCTTCTGGTTCGCAGATCGCGCGATCCGCAAAACCGACGGCCGATGAGCGCGGCATCCCTCCTTGAGCAGCTGATCCGGCGTTTTGAGGGATGTCGCCTGCGCGCCTACCTCTGCCCAGCCGGCGTGCCGACGATCGGCTGGGGCAGCACTGGCCCAGATGTCCGGCTCGGCGAAACGTGGACGCAGGCGCAGGCTGACCGGCGCATGGCGCTCGACGCCGCCGCGTTCTTGCACGGTGCCCGGCAAGCTGTACCGATGGCCGACACTCCTGGTCGGCAAGCTGCGCTGGCCGATTTTGCCTACAACCTGGGTTTGACGCGCCTGCGCGGCTCGACGCTGAGGCGCAAAGCGCTGCGCAGTGACTGGCCTGGCGTGCGTGTCGAGTTGTCGAGGTGGGTACGCGGCGGTGGCCGGGTGCTGCCTGGGCTGGCCACGCGCCGTGCTGCCGAAGCTGCGCTGATCGATGTGGTCATGCGAACAGCTCCATCTGCGGTGCCACCAGCACCAACCGGTCGCGTCCATCCGTGATGCCGGTCCGGCGCAGCGCCAGTCCGAGCCAGCAGTCATCGGGGGCCTCGGTCAATCCGAGCAGCTCGCCGCCGACCGGCTCAACCGTCTCCCAGGTCTGCATTCTCAGATTTGGATTGATCATCCAGACCCGCTGTGACTGGGGATCCGGTTCCACTCGGCGGCCCATCAGGCAGCCTCCCGCAGCTGGCCCAGCACGCCGTCAGCGATCCAGTGCGCGGCGATGGTGTCCGGCAGCTGTGCCGGCAGCGCCTTGAGCGTCCCGAACACCAGCGCGGTGTCGATATCACCATCTGCCGCCAGGATGTCGAGCCACGCGATCAGATCAGCCCGGCCAGGCAGGTCGAGCACGTCGAATCTGTCCAGCACCAGCATGCGCACGCCGGACAGCTGCGCCACGGCAGCGGCCAGCATGGCGTCGCAGCGCCACTTCTCCGACTCGCTCAACAGGTTGTAGGCGCGCCACACGGTGCCGCTCTTGTTTTGGGCCGCTAGGATGTTCATGTCGTGGTCGATCAAGACCTGCGCCCACTCGGCGGCCTCGGCATGCGCTCTCAGCGCATCGTTTACCGGCCCGAGCGCGGCAGCCAGTAGTTCGGCCGGGATGCCGCCGGGCGACAGCGCATCGCCGATCGCATCCCACGCCTGCACGTCGGCGTGATGCCGCGCGGCGTCCTGGGTGCGCTGGCGTGCAGCTTCGGCAGCGCGCTTGGCGCTGGCGGCGGCGTCCAGGCGGGCGCGGATGGCTTCGCGCTCGGTCTTGAGCTGCTCGACCTGCTCGCCAGCGAACAGGTTCACGGGGCGCGTGAGGTGCGCATCGACTGCGCGCGCGCCAAGGAAGTTCTCGACGCGTATGTGGGTGAGCTTCATGCTCGCTCCTTGGTGATGGCGGCGCGCAGGCGACGCCGCTGGGTTACTCGATGTTAGCGGCGGGGCGCGGGCGGCGGCCGGTGGCGGCTGGCTGCTGTGCCTTGGCGGCGATCAGCTCGGCGTGGCGGCGCTCCAGCATCCCGGTCAGCACGTCAGCTGCATCGGCAGTGAGAGCGCCTGACTCGAACGCTCGGCTGATGTCGTTGTCCAGCGCCGTGACGGCCTCAGCGCTGTCGGCACGGCTGATCTGGTCGGCTATGGTGTCCGCTGGGTCGGCAGCGGTGGCGACGGCAGCGGTGGTGGTGATTTCTCCAGTGGCGGCGTCTGTGCGCTGAACGATTTCCGTCACTGGCGCGGGCTGCTCCTGCGGACGCAGCTCCGACACCGGCACCTGGTGCACGCTGCCGTCCGGGAATACCTCGAACGTGCCGGTGCCGCCGATGTCGCGCTCTTCCTCGGCAGTGCGGCCCATGCCCATCACGACATCGGGAGCATGGATGTTTCCGAAGAACGTGCCAGCGCGATACTGGAACATCAACGGCGCCAAGCCGGTCTGCCACTTCGACCCCGGCTTTCCATACCAGCCTTCCTCGACCGCCAGCTTCATCGTCACTGGTGCGGATTCGATGACCGGCAGGCCGGCCTTGCGCGCCTGGTCCAGGCTGTAGATTCCGGGCGGGATTTGGAAGCCGCGTGGCAGCGCCCACGCAATGCACTCGACGTCGTCAACCTCAACGGTGCGCTCGGTGAATGTTGGCCGGCGCGCCTGGTTGTCCCAGCCAGTTTTTTCCTTGTAGCTGGCCTTGATGCGGCCCAGCGGGCGCATGTTGAATCGCAGCGGCGTGAAGCGGCCTGAGGCATTGATTGCGGCAATCACGAACTTTCCGGACCAGCGCAGCTTGCCCTCGATCATGTCGGCGTTTTGCATCACCGAGGCGATCGACATGCCGACAGCGCGCGCCACTTCGATGGCCACGATGCAGTTGCCCATTGCTGCGGGGTTCTCGACCCACGTCTCGTTCCCGCCAGCTTTTTTCAGGTTCTGCATGCGGAACTGTGCCGGTACGGCGTCGCTGTTGGCGTAGGCCTTGGCGATGCGGTTGGCCAGCGCAAACCCGCGCTCGGTGAACATATCGACGGCCTGGTCGGGCATCGTTGCCACAGCGCCGCCGTTGGATTTCAGATCAGATACAGAAAGTGGTGCATTCATGATTTCACTCATGGAAATTGCAGGTGGCCCAGCGGCTGCAGTACTTCTCGCTGCACAGCATCGACTGGGGGTTCGGTGGGAACAGGCCGGTGCGGAACATCTCGGCTGCGAACTCGATCAAGCCGCGCTGCTCGCCGGTGCCGACCATCACGCGCTTGGCGTCGAACACAACGCTGGCCAGCGCCTGAGGCTTGCTGGTGGTCTGCAGGGCCAGCACCTGACCGCCGACTGTCTGCACGCCCTCGCTGTGCTCGTACATCAGCTGGTAGGCGCCGATCTGGGCGCTGCGGCCCCGGGTCTTGGCGACGCCGTTCTCGATCACACGCGATCCGGTCTTCACGTCTGGGATAACGGCGCCGTACTCGGTCTCAGCGACGCGTGCCCGGTCCATCGTGCCGGTGAGCCGGATCACCTGGCCGCCGCCGCAGTCGATGTCCAGCGGCTTGAGCGTCATCTCGACCGAACTGAACTCAAATTGCGGCGATAGCTCAAAGCAGTACTTCGAGTGCAGCACGAGGCCGATCTTTTCAGCGTCACCCAGCGTCAGGCTGTCCACCGAGTAATCGACATCTCGATCAGGATTGCGCAGCGTGTCAACGAACACGCCGGCCGCATCATCGACGCTGACATGGTCGGCTCCAGGCAGGCGGCTGCTGTCGAACAGCGCTGTGCTGGCGTGAATCGCCGTGCCGAGCTGGGCGCGCAGGCCGGACGGTTTGCGCATGCCCAGCAGATGCTCTGCCTCCCATTTGTGGGCGCAGTCGAATAGCGAGCCCCAGCTGCTGGCCCGCACGGTAGTGATGTGCATGTTGACCTCGGGTTTGTGGTTGATGGACCAGGGCTCCCACCTGGTGCCGATCCCCTACAGCTTCCGCACGGGGCTGATCGTCTGCACGTCTCGTGTGCCACGCCGCTGGCGCATTCGTTGCGGTTCGGTGCCGCGTTTTGTGCCGGTAGGTGGCCGGCCCCGATGCCGCCCCGATGCGCTGGCCGGTGGCGGCGGCATCGGGCTGATGTCAGTTGCGCGCCAGCGCGTAAAAACACGCCAGCGCCAGCGGTGCGCCGATCCAGTAGGCTGCGCGCATCAGTGCAGCGCAGATGCGCTGGATGTGTTCGGCGCGCTGCACGCTGGGCTGCCGGTAGACATCGGCCGCACTGCGTGTCTGGCCGTTGGCCAGTTCGATGCGGTCGCCTGCCTCATAGCCCATGGGCTCGGTGGGCGCGAAATCAATCACCGTCACGCGGTGCAGCTGCACGGCACGCGGTCGGTGTTCGCACGGCTGGCGGCCTTGGTCGCAGCTGCCGGCGCACTGGTGGCCGCCCATGCGGCGGCTCTCTTGCAGCTCAGACAGGCGCTCGGTGATGCGAGCAGCGCGGGCACTGCTCTCAGCGTCGCGGATCTTGCTGTCGAGCTCGCCGCTGTACTGGGGTAGCCCGACACGGCGGGCGCGAGCGTTATCTGCGGCGCTGCGGCGCGCGGCGACAATGGCTGCAGCGGCAGCTGACAGGCTGATTCGTTCGATGCTCATGATTGCTCCTGTGCGGCAATGAGCCGCTCTTCGATTACGTTCAAGCGACCCAGCGGGCAGTCGGTGTGCGCATGCGCCAGGACGGCGCGGATCTCGAAGACAGCCAGGCGGACCTTGACGGACTCGACTGGCGACATGTGCGCAGCAGCCAGCTCGATCAGCTCGCCGCCGATCTCATCGATCCGTGCAGATGCGCGGATGGCATCAACTAGGAATTTTGAAATGCTTTCCATCACGCGGCCCTCAGTGAGTACATCCAGGAATCAGCCTCTTGCTCGTCATCGACGGAAAGCCGCATGCTCAGCTCGATGTCACGCGTGACCTCGGCGTCGATCAGATCCATGAGCGATGCCGTTGGCTCTCCGTTGCCGTCGGAGTCGAAGAGGTCGCTGACATCCTCTGCCCCGCAGTGCACAGACCATTCGCCCAGCGTCCAGCGGACATCAGCGGCTAGGCGAACTGACTCTTGCTCATCGTCTGGCTCGTAGTCGGCGCGCACCACTAGGCCAGGAAGGCGTGGCAGCTTGAATTCGATGGCGGCCATGGCTGCTCAGCTCTCGGCGACCGGTGCGTAATCGCGCCAGTTGCGATATGTGAGCGCGCCGGTCAGGCTGTCGCGCCAAGTGCTCGCCGCTGCGGCGTGGGCGTTGCGTGCGGCCTCGCCGCCGTAGGCTGCCGGGTCCACGCGTAGCATGTAGCGCTTCGTCGTTCCATCCGGTTCGGGTGTGCTGTTGAGCAGATCGACGTAGACAATTGGTTCGTCACCCGGCACATCCTTGCGCAGCAAGCGCGCGGTGCGCAGTCCTTGCATAACGTGGTCGGCCGGCAGCTCGTGCACGACGATGGCGCCGCTGTCAACCACGTAGCGTGCCGGGCCGTAGCGGTCGATCATTACGCGGCGCAGCTCGCTGTTGGTCTGCGCCTCGATCGCTTGCACGGTGATCAGCTCAGGGGAGTGGACGATGTAGGCCAGCTTATTAGGAACACGCAAACCGTGCCAGTGATACAGCTCCCATCCGTCGCGCCAACGGTGCGAGGGTCCGGTGGCGTTGTGCGGGCGGTGCTGATCGTCAACAGTCAGCACTTCTGGGCGATCGCTGACGATGCAGAACTCTTCATGCACGATGCGAAAACCGCCCTCAACGGCGCATGCCTCCCATGCCCGGTACTTTTCGTGCTCTGGCAGCACCAAGCCGAGCACATCGCGGAACGCCGACAGGTAGCAATCCCATGCGCTCCACATGTTGCCGCCCTGGTACATCGGCCACCAGTTCGCGGCGCACCGCAGCATCAGGCGATCTCTGACGCCGAACTCGCGGCTGATTTCCAAAGCAAGACGGGAAAACATTTCTGCATCCGTGGCGGCGTACGTGGCGGTGTCCGTGGCGGCGTACGTGGC
>Ga0213917_1000056_pt1 | contig 36646 bp, 48 predicted proteins | sample McNCre117MG_FD_161051 | JGI IMG/M metagenome (GOLD analysis project Ga0213917, IMG submission 161051) | Freshwater microbial communities from McNutts Creek, Athens, Georgia, United States - 1-17 MG | ecosystem: Environmental > Aquatic > Freshwater > Creek | place: USA: Georgia | collected... | reverse complement strand
GATGGAGGCAAGGAGAGCATTCAGATCAAGGGCGGGCATAGAACCTCCGTGTCGATGAAAGGTATCTTAACACGACAGGCCAGGATGTACATACCCAAGGTTGTAACATCCTGGCGAGTTGTATCAGATGGCTGATTCGGACTGGGCCTTGAGGCTCTTGATGAACTCGTTCTTGAAGGGATGGCCTTCGAAGAAGTCAAAAGCGTGTTCAACTTCACGGAAGTCCACTAGCTCCTTGGTACCTGTGATGGAGGCGCGGTTCGTGCCTTCCGAGCTCTTCATCCCGAGGTGGGTCAAGGCCCTGAACAGGAGTCGGCCAGCTTCGTCCTGCGGAACGTGGTTGATGACGATGTCACCGTTCTCGTCGCACACTTGGACCACCGTGATCGTCTTGAAGCCACGTTGGGCCCAGGAGTTAACCCAGGCCTTGACTTGGCCTGGGTTGTAGTCATCGCACAGCACAGGCAGCATGTTCGCGGCCTGAGTGCGAGACATCATGCTAACGTTGATTTCGATGCGAGCAGGATGGAGCTTGATGGAGTTGAAGAGGAAGTTTGACATTTTGAGGTCCGGTTGTTGATTCAATAAAGGTATCTTAACACGCCTGGCCAGGATGTACATACCCAAGGGTGTAACATCCTGGCGAGTTGTATCAGTCCTCGGGCAGTTCAGGCATCTCCAACGCCTTGTTGATCAAGGCACGAGCAGCCAAGAGCTCGTCCAGCATCCCATCAAGCAGGATGGCAACGGCATTGGCATACTTCGCCTGGTCTTCCTCGTCCATTTCGTTGAACTGGCGGCAATCTTCCTGGTCGATGGAGGACATCGACATCTCATAGTCGTGCATCGAGCGAGTCAAATCAGCCAGGTTGTAAAGTTCAGAGGAGTCCATTTGAGGTCCAGTTGATTCGATAAAGGTATCTTATCACTCCTACAGACCTTGTACACCTCAAGGTTGTAACGACCTTTCAAGAGTGTAACCGATTCCCCGGCGTAAATACTCCATCTCGTCGCGCAAGGCGACTTCCCGAACAACATCGGAGGAACAATCTTGAAGCTCTCCATCTCAGAGATTCTCGCGCGCCTTGAGCAGCTCGAGGCCAGAACCGTCGAGCTTGAGCTCACGGTTGCCCTTCTTCGGCGGAAGCTGACCACGCAGGGAATCGCGGCATGAATCTCACGAAGCCATCCACTCCGTACAAGCGCACCTCGCCTGAGTGGCAGGAGTACGCGTACGCGCTTGCGAGCACGTTCAATCTGCATCGGAAGCACATCTCGGCGAAGCTTGGCATCTCGGTGTACACGCTGGACACGCACTCGGAGGTCCTGGCGCGCATTCAGGAGGGCTGGTGCGACTTCGCCGCCGCCGCGATGGGCGAGCTCGTGCGCTTCGCCTTCGATGACCCAGCGAACTATGATGATCCAGTCGAGCGCGCGCAGGTCCGGTCCGCGAAGCTTGATGCCACGAAGACGCTGAACAAGATTGTCGAGCACCGCGAGGAGATGCTGCAGACGAAGGAGGAGGGCGAGGCGAACCGCAAGGTTCTAAGAGACCTTACTCCTGAGGCGCTGCAGGCCGAGCTTCGGAAGCACCTGAAGTAAAAACGGTGGATTCGGCGTTCAGTCTCACGGAGCTTCTTGAGGAGATCACTCGGCGACAGACCGAGGGCGGCTGCTTCGAGCGCTTCTTTCACACCGATGAGGAGCGCAGTAAGTACGCGCTCTGGATGGATGCCTTCAAGGCCGGCGCAACTTATCGTCAGCGGCTCGCGCTGTGCGCGAATCAGGTCGGCAAGACAACGTTCGGGCTATTCGAGGTCACGTGCCATCTGACTGGTCTTTATCCAGACTGGTGGGAGGGGTATCGCTTCGACGGCGCGAATGAGTGGTGGGTCGGCGGCGTCAGTCAGAACGAGGTTCGTGACAACCTGCAGGGACGTCTGCTCGGCAAGGTCGGCGAGTTCGGCACGGGCTTCATTCCGAAGGATTGCATTGACTTCGCGTCCCTGAAGGACGCGAAGAAGGCTGACACACCGATTCCAACCGCTCGGATTCGGCACATCAGCGGTGGATTCTCGACCGTGACCTTCAAGTCCTACGAGCAGACTCGAGACGCGTGGCAGTCCAAGCCCGGCATCAGCCTGCTGCTCGACGAGGAGCCGCCGCTGGCAATCTACACCGAGGCGTTGATGCGGACGGTTGCCGGCAACGGTCGCACGATTCTGACATTCACTCCACTGAAGGGCGTGAGCGACACCGTCACGAACTATCTTGGCGACAAGGACATTCAACATCCGACCGGCGAGGTCGGTCCAGGTCGATACCTCATTCGCGCGAGCTGGGATGACGCGCCGCATCTTTCCGAGGAGGCGAAGGCTGTACTTCTTCACAGCATTCCGAAGTTCCAGCGCGACGCTCGAACTAAGGGCATTCCAACTCTTGGTGCTGGTGCCATCTATCCAGTTCCAGAGGATGTTGTCTTCATCGACCCATTCGAAATCCCACCATTCTGGAAGAAGTCCTATGGGCTTGACGTTGGGTGGAACAGAACCGCAGCCGTCTGGGGTGCCATTGATCCCGAGACGAACAACGCCTTCATCTACAGCGAGCACTATCTCGGCGAAGCAAGTCCATTGATTCACGCCGCGGCAATTCGCGCTCGAGGTGACTGGATGTCCGGCGCCGTGGATCCAGCGGCTCGCGGCAGAACGCAGGATGAGGGTCGGAAGCTGCTGGATTTGTACACGGAGCACGGCTTGAAGCTAACGCCGGCGAACAACGCCGTCGAGGGTCCGCTGTGGGAGATTGCAGAGGCCTTCGAGCAGGGACGTCTCAAAATCTTTCGAACGTGCACGAATCTGCTTGCCGAGTACCGAAAGTACTCACGAGACGAGAAGGGCAAGGTCATCAAGCGTGAAGATCACGCTCTTGACTCGCTCCGCTATTGGTGGAACTCCGGTCGAGCGCTCGCCTCAACGCCGCAGCGTCTAAATACGGTTCTGAACGGAACTCCGACCGTCGGACGCCGCTTCTAAAGAAGGAATCATCGATGGACATCATTCAGCAGGCGCTCGAGCGCTTCAAGTTCGCGCAGGACTCGTACTCAACGCAGCGCCTGGAGGCGCGCGAGGACCTCTCGTTCGTCGCCGGACAGCAGTGGGCATCGTCGCCGGACGACGATGACTTTCGACTCACCGTGAATCTGCTGAATCCGTTCCTGCGGCAGATCACGGCCGAGGCGCGTCAGGCGAATCCGGCCATCAACGTCATTCCGAACGGAGACGGCGACGAGGACATCGCGGACGCGCGCGGCGGATTGATTCGCGCCATCGAGCAGGCCTCTGACTCCGAGCGCGTCTATCAGAATGGCCTGTGGTACGCCGCGGCAGCCGGCGAGGGTTACATTCTGCTGGACACCGAGTACTGCGACGAGGAGACCTTCGACCAGGACCTGCGCCTGCGCGGCGTGCCGAATCCGGAGATGATTCTGATTGACCCGCTGCACGAGGACCTGACCGGCGAGGACGCGGACTGGGGCTTCGTCGTGCGCGACATCAGTCGAGACGCGTATCAGCGCCAGTTCAAGGGCTCGAAGCTCAGCGAACTTCTTGAGTCGCCCTCGTGGAATCTGCTCAGTCTGCCGAACGACTGGGTCACGGACAAGACGGTACGCGTCGCGCAGTACTGGGTCAAGGAGTACGAGAATCAGAAGATTTGGCTGATTCTGGACCCGACGACGCTCGAGCAGCGCACCGTCGAGGAGAAGCCCGCGAATGACGTCGTGATTCTGAAGACGCGCACGGTTCGACGCTGCCTCATCAAGGGCTACACGCTGAACGCCACCGAGGTCCTGGAGACGATTGACTGGCCGGGCACTCGCCTGCCAATCTTCAAGGTCACGGGCGACTCGTTCTACGTCGGCGGTCAGAAGGTTCAGCACGGCGCGATTCGAATGGCGAAGGACCCGCAGCGCCAGTACAACTACAGCGTCTCCCGGCAGACCGAGATGATTGACCTGGCTCCGAAGAACTCCTTCGTCGGCGCGACCGGTCAGTTCGCGAACAATTCTGAGAAGTGGGCGAACGCGAACCGCATCAACTATGGCTTCCTGGACTACACGCCAACCGCGCTCAACGGACAACCAGTCTCGCCGCCAACTCGCGTCTCCGGACTTGACCTGGCCGCGTTCCAGGGCGTCTCTCAGACGCGCACGCAGTCCCTCGAGGATCTGAAGCTCGTGTTCGGCCTGAACGACGCGTCCCTGGGTCGTCCGGGCAACGAGACCTCTGGCGTCGCCATCACGAATCGCGTCGAGCAGTCCTCGCGCAGCACCTATCACTACTTTGACAACCTCCTGCTGACAATCAAGGCAATCGGCCGCGAGCTGAACGCGCTGATTCCGTACTTTTATGACACGGACCGAATCGTGCGCATCGTGAAGCCAACGAACGAGGACGAGGTCATCGCCATCAACAGCCTCACGAACAACAATCGATACAACTTCACGTCCGGAAAGTACGCCGTGACCGTGACGACGGGACCAGCGTATGCCTCGAAGCGGCAGGAGGCGTTCGACGCACTAAGCACGATTATGACGGCGCTGCCGGATACCGGACACGTCATCGGCGACCTGGTCGCATCGCAGGTTGATTCGCCAATCGCGAAGCTCGCCGCCGCTCGAATCCGCGCGACGATTCCACCGGAGATTCTGGCTGCGGACGGAGACAAGACGGACCTGGCGCCGAAGGAGCAGGTGCAGCAGCTGCAGCAGCAGGTCGCGCAGGCGCAGCAGCAGCTGAAGCAGGCGGCTCTGAAGACGCAGGAGCTCGAGGTCGAGAACAAGACGATGAAGGACACGGCAGCGCTGGAGCTCACGAAGGCGGACCTCACGCACAAGGAGAGAATGGCGCAGCTGCAGCTTGATGAGCAGACGGCCGAGGTCGAAGCGCGCCTTACTAAGCTCAAGCTGGACCTGGAGTCGCGGAAGCTTGACATCGCCGAGAAGGAGTTGTCAATCAAGGCGAATCTTGCGCTGCATCAGGTGAATGAGGCCGGCAGACCGGAGCCAATCGGCGAGATTGACACCGGCGACATCGGCGGCGACACAACCGACATCGGTGGAAACATCGACTAAGCGCTAAATACTGAACCTGCCCGATTGAGGGCTTCCCTAGTCACGGAGCACTGACACAATGAATGAGCAAACGAACCCGGCCGAAGTGCTGGATGAAGAGATCAAGGACGAACCAGCTGTTCTTGAGAACCCACCTGAGCTCGAGGCGGGCACGGATACCGAAGCTGCTGACGACCCAAAGGAAGCTCCTGAGGAACCGTCAGGTGAGCGCAAGAAGCTCTCGAGGACTGAACGAATGGAGCGTCGCTACGGCGACGTGCTGCGGCGACAAGAGGACGAAATCAAGTTCCTGCGCTCGCAGCTCTCAAGCGAGCCGGCTGCGAAGCCGACCGAGAGACCAAAGTTGAATGACTTCGAGAACGTCGAGGCGTACGTCGAGGCGCGAGAGGCGTTCCTGCGAAAGGAGCTCCTCGCTGAGCTCGAGGCGAAGACGGACACTCGTGCCCGACAGACCTCCGCACAGAGCGCCTACGAGCAGAAGGTTCAGGCGGCGAAGAAGGAGCTGCCTGACTGGGATGATGTAATGGAGGATGCGGCCGATGAGCCGACAACTCAAGAGACCATCCAGTTCTGCCTCGAGAGCGACGTGGGTCCGAAGATTGCGCACCACCTGGCGAAGCACCCAGAAGAGAACGAGCGCTTGAACAAGCTCTCGCCCGTCCGTCGTCTGGCCGAGCTCGGAAAGTTGGAAGAGAAGCTCTCGAAGCCAGCTCCAAAGGTCGTCACGAAGGCGCCTGGAAAGCTCAGCAGCGTGAGCGGCACCGGATCCACGGCCGCGAAGGACCTATCAACATACATTCCACGAAGCTACACCGAGTGGAAAGAGTTGGATACGTTGCGCCGTAAAAAGTAAAGGAAGCACAATTAGAAGACAATGGCGATAATCCTATGAACTACCAGCGCATCTACGACCAGCTGATGGACCGAGCCCGGACCAGAAAGTTGGAAGGATACTCTGAGAAGCATCATCTTCTTCCGCGTTGCATTGGCGGGAATGATGAACCAGAGAATCTTCGTAGGCTAACGGCAAGGGAACACTTCGTTGCTCATGAACTTCTCGTGAAGCTCTATCCAGACAACTATGACCTCAAGTACGCGGTCGGAAAAATGTCTCACAATAGACGCTACAATTCACGAAAAATTGATTGGGTTCGAAGACTTCATTCTGAGGCGATAAGCCACAACATGAAGGGAAAACCAAGCACTTTCAAGGGTAAAAAGCACACCGAAGAGGCAAAGGCTGAGCAATCTCGCAAGGCCTATCTAAGACCTCCTCCAAGCTCTGAAACCAGAAAGAAGTTGAGCATTGCGAGTTCGAAACAGAAAGAGACAGGCGGTCCAAATCTTGGAAGAACCTTCACAGATGAGACCAAAAAGAGACAGAGTGCGTCACGCAACGAGTTCATCGCCAAGGTGGGCGTCTCTGAATCAACCTGCAAGAAGCTTTCAAAGATTCGAACTGAATACTGGGCAGCTGAACGTGTCCATAGGCTTATCGCCAAAAGCTACCTGATTGACTTCTAGTCTCATTCATTGAAAGGAAATTCAAATGGCTACCTCAAATCGTTTTCTCACGATGGCGGACGTATCATACCGTTCTGCCGAAGTGTTGAGCAACTCGCTGGGCTTCACGAACAAGGTGAATCGCGGCTACGATGACCGCTTCGCTCGCACCGGCGCGAAGATTGGCGACACGACCTCGATGCGTCTGCCGGCTCAGTTCCGGTTCTCGAATGGCGCCGCGATTGACATTCAAGCCCTGAACGACAAGGGCCTGCCGCTCGTGCTGAACAAGCAGTACCAGCGCGCGTTCGTCATGGACCAGAAGGACCTCGCGCTGTCCATCGATGACTTCACTGGCCGCTATCTGCGTCCGGCGCTGATCTCGATGGCGAACGAGATTGACTATGACGGTCTCGTCCTGGCGAAGCAGTACGCGAACAACGCCGTGGGCACCGTCGGCTCAGCGCCGAACACAACCGCTGGCGTGCTCGGCGTGATTGGCGCCGCTCGTCAGAAGCTCGTCGAGAACCTCGCTCCGGTCGGTGAGCCGCTGAACCTCGTCGCCACTCCGGCGGCAATGGCGCTGGGCTTCCAGTACCTGACCTCGCTCTTCAATCCGGTCGCTGACATCAGCGCTGGCTACAAGGGTGGTCGCGTGTACAACGCCGGCGGGTTCGACTGGATGGAAGAGCAGCTCATCACGCCGTACACGACCGGCACGTACGGTGGCACTCCGCTCGTGAATGGCGCGTCGCAATCTGGCTCCAGCCTGATTACCGATGGCTGGTCCGGCGGAACGACGCTCGACGTGGGCGCCGTGTTCACCATCGCCGGCGTGAATGCCGTGAATGGTCAGACGAAGGTCTCGCAGGGCTATCTGCAGCAGTTCACGGTCACGGCCAAGAACGGCGCGGGTGCAACGCAGACGCTGAGCATCTCGCCGGAGATCATCGGCCCAGGTGACCCACGTCAGAACGTGGATGCGCTGCCGGCTGACAACGCCGCAATCACCGTGTTCGGCGCAACTGGCGCATCTGCCGTCGAGGCGATTGGCTTCCACAAGAACGCCTTCGTGTTCGGCACGGCTGACCTGCCGGAGCCGCAGGACGGCGCAACTGGCTTCCGTGCCTCGGTGCCGGAGCTGGGTCTGTCGTGCGTCGTGACGAAGCAGTTCGACATCCACAGCTACGCGACCATCATGCGTATCGACATGCTCGGGGGCTGGGCGCCGTTGTATAGCCAGTTGGCAGTGAAGGCAATCCTGTCGTAAGACAACCGGTGAGGATAACCTCCTCACCATCTTGACCACCAAATCTTCGAAAGGAACTCCAAAAATGAGCTCGACCTCGACTCCAGCAGTCACCACCACCTCCGACACGCAGTTCGTCGGCCCTCAAGTTCAAGTCGGCGGCTCCACCGGGACCGTTGGCTTCTTCGGCGTCGCTCCGGTTGCGCAGCCGACCGCGGCATCAGTCACTGACTACGCCTCGCTGAAGGTCGCCCTGCAGGCGCTGGGCCTCATCGGCGCCTAATCCGTCGACGGGACCTCCGTCGACCTCTGTAAAAGGACACCCGTGTCGGGAGACATCGGTGTCCTTTCGAGTAAATAGTGACTTGGAGGACCGACCTTGACCACAATCCACCAACTCACAACGAACGCGCTGCGCCTGCTGAATGTAATCGGCACGAACGAGGACGCCACCGCTCAGGACCAATCCAATGCCATCGAGGCGCTGGACGCGCTCATTCAGTCCAAATCGGCGGATCTGCTGAACATTCACACGTTCGTGCCGCAGCGATTTGAGCTCACGCCGAACAAGAACGCGTACACGCTCGGACCGGCGCTCGGCGAGGATGGACTTCCAACCGGAGCCGACTGGGTCACGGAGCGTCCGATGCGAATCGAGGAGGCGAAGTTGATGCTGTTCACGGCAACGGAGCCAGCCCCATTGGTTGTCACTCCCACGGCAGCCGTCACGGTCACTCCAGATCTCGGCAACGTGCAGCTGCACGTCAGTGCGTCCGTGACCTGCTCGAATACGCCGCAATCCTACTCGTGGGACTTCGGCGATGGCTTCACAAGTTCGCTCGCAGCACCGACGCACACGTATCTCACTCCCGGGAACTACAGCGTCTCGTGCGTTGTCGGCACCGAGTTCGGCGACGCAATCAGCTCGGCACCGGTATTCGTGAGCGCCTCGCCGGACGTCACGTTCGAGCTGCGCACTTCGCAGGCCTCGATGCAGTACTGGGCTGAGTACGCGGCGTTTATGGATGCGTTCCTGCTGACGTACTCCGAGCTCGGCGGCGCTTTTGACACGACGCAGGTCGCAACGAATACCTCGTTCGTTGACTCCCTGAACGTGTACTTCAATCCGCAGGACATGCAAGCGGCAATCGGGAACACCGCCGTCCCAGCCGCGAACAACGCGTATATCGCCGAGGTCGTCGTCAAGAAGCCGCAGACGGGTCTGTTCTTCGTGGGCTGCGCGCCAACGACGGGCGGCATCAACGTGGATTCGCCGTACATCAACGACTACAGCACCTGGTGGCGCTCCGATGGGACGACGAGAGACTACAATCTGACGCCGACGACGGGAGCGCCAACGTTCGACAACGGCGACGTGCTGGGCGTGATCATCAACGGCAACGGCGGCATGTACTTCATGAAGAACGGCACGTCTGGCTTCAGTCCATCTGCGACCTCGCCGGAGCGCACGGTTGGCGCGAAGATTATGGTCGGCACGCATCCGGCGCCAATCGTGCCGCATTATGACCACTGGCTCGAGGTCTCGTTCCGGAATGGCTTCGAGGGACAGGTCGGCGTGACTGGATTCATTGACGCGACGACTCCAATCGACGTCGGCGCGTTGATTCCGCAGACAACGCCAATCAACGGAATGACGGCGAATCCGTACCTCATCAGCAACGGCACGGATGCGCACGGCACCTGGCTCGGCGTCGGGAACACGGCTGGTCCGCTGCCACCTCTTGCTGAGCCGCGCGCCGTCTATGACTACGTGCAGACAACGAATCCAGGGGACTTCACGACCTATGAGCCGCACTACCTGTTCTCAGGGCTGCCGGGTGACCATCTGTGGGTCACGGACTACTTCGCGATTGACTCGCCGGGTGGTCTCTGGGTCGCCACGGTGGTCGTCGGTCCAACGCCGACGGACGGCGAGCAGTACTACGTCGCCGGTGACCACGATGGCATCACGGTTGACAGCACGTACATCAACGTGAATCGCCAACCGAACATCGGAGTCCGTTGAGATGAATCTCGCAGCCATTCACATTGACCCGTCGTCGGGTGCAAGTCCACTGAACATCATCGGCACCGTGACCTCCGTCACTGGCGACGCAACGGAGTACCTCTGGGTCTGGGGCGATGGGACGAGCGACTCGAATACAAGTCCAGCGAGCACGCCGCACACGTACTCAACGCCGGGCATCTATCAGCCGACGCTGTACGTCTCGTACGCCACCGGCAACAGTCCCGTCAAGGCAACCGAGAGCACCGTCACGGTGACGCCGTTGCCAATCTCGCTGGCGACCTTCGAGGTTCAGCAGGCGCACTCGTACTCGAAGCAGATTACGTTCGTGCCGCATCTGGCTGGCGGCGCCCTGAGCGTCCACTGGGACTTCGGGAACGGCGTGACGTCCTCTGGCGCTGGCGCTCAGACGCAAATCTTCGAGATTGGCGCGTACAACGTGACGCTCACCGTGACGTACGCAACGGGCGCCGTCAGCGCGTCGCAGCTCGTCACCGTCGTCAAGACGCCAGTTCTGACGGACCAGCGCACAATCTGGCTGGACCTGGAGAAGCTCTCCGACGAGGAGTTCTCGTCGATTCGCCTGCGTGGAATGTGGAACAAGTGGCCAACAGCAATCTACGATAACGGGAACTATCCACTGCGAACGCTGTTCTTCTGGCCAATCCCACAGGACGTGAACGCGGTTGAGCTCTGGATGTGGGAGCCGCTGAACGTCTTCGTGGACCCGAACTCCGAGCTGAATCTGCCGCCGGGCTACGAGCGCTACCTGACGTATCAGCTCGCTCTGGAGCTGGCTGCCGAGATGGGCAAGGAGCCAGCCCTGACGGTCGTCTCGATTGCGACGGAGGCCGAGGCGAATCTGAAGCGGCTGAATCAGCAGCTGCCAATCGCGCAGCGCTCGTCGGCGGCTGGCTCGCTGAAGCGACGCGGACACGCCTGGACATACTATGACATCATCGGAATGGCGTACGTTCCGAAGACGAAGGGATACTAACGATGGGAACGATTCGGAACCTAATCACGGGCTCGCTGCGCTCGCTGAATGTTGTCAGCACGAACGAAGATCCATCGGCGGATGACGTGCAGGTCTGCCTGGACTCGCTGAACTCGCTGCTGGCATCGCTTGATAACGATTTGCTAAACATCTACACGTTCACGCCGCATCGGTATCTGTTCGTGCCCGGACAGCAGGACTACACGCTCGGACCCGCATTGAACGATGGCCTGCCGACGAATGCGGACTGGGTCACCGAGCGTCCAATGCGCATTGAGCAGGCGAAGGTGCTGCTGTGGCCAATCGTCTCGCCGGGCGTCATTGATATCGGTCCCGGCACCGTCACGACGCCACTTACCTCCCTGTCGATGTACGAGTGGACCCAGATCGGCCTGCGCACGATGCCGAACAACTGGCCGACCGTGTTCTACGACAACGGGAACTATCCGCTGCGAACAATCAGCGTGTGGCCAATCCCGACCCAGCAGCAGGCGATTGAGCTCTGGCTGTGGGAGCCGCTGAACTCGTACTCGTCGCTGGACGAGGAGCTGAACCTGCCGCCGGGCTACGAGCGCTATCTGCGCCTGAAGCTGGCGATTGAGGTCTCCGCAATCTTCGGCAAGGAGCCAAGCCAGACGCTGCTCGCCACCGCCGTGATTGCCGAGGACGCCGTGAAGCGCCTGAATCAGCAACTCCCGAAGGGCGTCGTCAGCAACACCGGTCAGGCATTGACTCGGCATGGGAACAGCTGGGCGTACAAGAACGTTCAGGGCGGCGTAACTCCACGGCAATGGTGATTCAATGGAACAGCTAAGCAAGTCTCAATGGCCATTCCTTGGCGGCAGCTATCAGGCTCGGTCGCGAACGTTCGATGGGCAGCGCCTGGTGAACATGTACTTCGAGCTGAACGACCTCGGCGCCGGCAAGGGTGGCGAGCCCGGCGTGCTGTACTCGTGCGCTGGTCTTCGACGCGTTCAGAATCTTGGGGTTGGTCCGATTCGCGCGACGTACACAATCAGCACGGCGCAGCGCTCTATCATCGTCAGCGGGAACGAGGTGTACGCGCTCACCGCAGCCGAGAGCACGCCCGTCCTCATCAGCGGGAATCTGACGACGTCCGTCGGGTTCGTATCCATCACGGACAACGGCGAGGACGTGCTGCTCACGGACGGCGCCAATGGGTATCTGCTTCATCTGGCCACGAACACGCTCACGACGATTGTTGATGCGCACTTTTACAATGGCGCCGTGACGTGCACGTATCAGAACGGGTACTTCATCGCCGACGAGGGTCCACTTGTCAGCAGATTCTTCATCAGCGAGCCCGACAGCACCATCTGGCCATCTCTGAACGAGTTCAGCGTGGACTCGAGTCCGGATACGCTCGTCGCCGTCATCAGCAACAATCAGCAGCTGTACCTGCTCGGCTCGAGGTCCATCGAGGTCTGGGCGCCGGATTCAACGGCAGCCTCGGTCAGTGGAGCATTCACGCCAATCCCGGGTCGAGCGATGAACGTTGGCTGCACGGCAGCCGGCACCGTCGCTCGAATCGCCAGCACGTTCATGTGGCTCGGTGCGAACGACCAGGGTGACGGCGTCGTGTTCAGCATGGAGAATGAGAGTCCGACGCGCGTGAGCACGCATGCCATCGAGCATCGGCTGCAGGAGCTGGGCGACCTCAGCTCGAGCACGGCGTTCGCGTGGCAGGAGGACGGGCACTACTTCTACGCGCTGAACCTGCCGGGTGCCAGCACGACATTCATCTATGACCTGAGCAGCAAAATCTGGTCCGAGCGGCAGTCGCTCATCGGCGGCGTGATGGGTCGATGGATTGGTCAGACGCACTGCTTCCTGAACGGCGAGCACCTCGTCGGGGACTATCGCAACGGACAGCTGTACGTGCTGGACCAGAGCTTCTATCTGGATGATGTGTATCCGATTCGGAAGCTTCGAGACACGCCGCACTCGACGACGGGCCTCGCCTGGACATTCTACAAGACGCTGCAGGTGGACATTCAGCCCGGCGTCGGCACGGCGATTCTGAATCCACGCGTCGTCCTGCAAATCTCTCGCGACGGCGGCTTCACCTGGGGGAATCCAATCTACGCCTCGATGGGCAAGATTGGGCAATACCGCGCGCGGGCGCGCTGGCAGCGGCTCGGACGAGCGCGTGACGCGGTATTTCGAGTCTTCACTGACGAGCCGGTCAAGGTTGCGTTCCTGAGCGCCTATCTGGACACCGAGGCTGGCACCGCCTGAGTAAATAGACGACTATGGACCTGAATCTCATTCCACGCACGGATAACTCGGCGCTCGCAAGTCTGAATCGACCGAAGCGGCTGAATCTGGTTGAGTTCGAGGCGCTCGAGGTTCCGGATGCCGAGCTGCGCGCTCGTCTCGGAATCTACGCGCTCGAGGAGACGATGCATTCGATGCCGGATTCGGTTGATGACCAGCATCTGGACGAGCACGGCATGACGCCGGTTCATCGATTCGCGCACGGACTGTACTCGCGCGAGCTGTACATTCCGCCGGGCAAGGTTGTCGTCGGAAAGCGGCACGCGATTGAGCATCTCGTGATGATTACAACCGGACGCTGCCTGTGTATCACCGAGCGCGGCGCGCAGGAGCTAAGTGCGCCATACACGTTCGTCTCGCCAGCCGGAGAGAAGCGCGTGGTGATGACGCACGACGACGAGGGCTGCACGTGGGTCACGCTGCATCCGACAACCGAGACGGATCTCGAGGCAATCGAGAAGGACGTCATCATCGCCGAGCCCGAGCGGGCTGAACACTACAAGGCGCTTCGAAAGAAGACAAAGGAGCTTGCTATGACTGATTTTGAGGTGCTAACATGACGTGGGCGGGTGTTGCAGTTGGAGTTGTCGGCGGAGTCATCAGCGCGGACAGCGCGCGACAGGCTGGGAACTCGCAGGCCGCGGCCGCGAAGCAGGCAAGCGACAGCACGCTCGCCGCGACGCGCGAGACGAATGCGCTCACCGCGAACATGTACAAGAACGGCGTCCTGCAGCAAGCGCCCTATCAGCGCGGCGGACAACTGGCATTGAGCGCCCTGATGGGTGGCTTCGGACTGGGGCCAGCACACAATCCATCGGACGTCCCAGTGGCGCCCAGCGGGAACGTTCCGGCGGCTGGCTCAACGACTGGGACCGGCGCAACCTCGGCGGGCACGTTCGTGAACGCACAGGGACAGGCCGTGGACGCGCAGGGGAATCCAATCTCCTCGAGTGACCCGTACGGCATCGCGAATCTGAACTACGGCGCAACGAACGCGGACCTCACCGGAGCCAGCAAGACGCTCGCGCCGGATTACTTCACGCATTCGTTCAACGCCGAGGACCTCAAGGCCGGCATCGATCCGGGCTATCAGTTCCGTATCGACCAGGGGAATAGCGGGCTGAATGCTCGTCGTGCCGCAACCGGGAATCGACTCGGCGGGCAGGCGCTGAAGGACATCGCTGGCTTCAATCAGGACCTGGCGAGCACCGAGTACGGGAACGCGTTCGCTCGGTACAACGCGAATCGAAGCGACATCTTCAATCGCCTGAGCTCGCTCGCTGGAACCGGACAGACGGCCGGTCAGAGCGCGGCAACGCTGGGCGCTGGCGCCGCCGGTCAGATTGGAAGCAACACGATGTCCGGCGTGAACAGCTCGAACAATCTTCTGACCTCCGGCGCAGCCAGCGCCGCGGCTGGTCAGGTTGGCAGCACGAACGCGCTCGTCGGCGGTCTTAACACCGCGTACAACAACTACACGCTCGGCAGCTATCTGAACGGCAAGAAGAGCAACATCACGACGCCTGGACTCAGCGGCAGGTGGAATCCTGTCACCGGTCAGTTCGACGCCTAAACTCTGGAGAGACACGAATGGCTATTCAACCAGACATCGCGCTCAGCGCGGGTGCGAACGTTCCTCCGGTGGATGTCGCGGGCACGCTTCAGAAGGCGGCGACGCTGCGAAATCTGATGACGGCGAACGAGTACCAGCCGGCGATTCTACAGCAGAAGCTCTCGACGGAGGCCTCGGCGCAGCGCGCGACGGACCTTGCGAACGAGCAGGCAACGCGCGAGCTGGACGCCAAGAAGCGCCTTGCTGACATTATGCGCTCGAACTCGTCGGTGGACGCGAAGTCCGGCGTGATCTCCGTGGACTACGGCACGGCGACGAAGCAGGCCGCGTCCGAGGGCTACGATGTCGGCACCGTGCTCGGACTGGCTGACAAGGCCGCGACGACAGCGCAGAATCAAATCAAGACGGCCGATGACGCGCGGAAGTTCGCCGAGAGCGTCTATGCGCCCGTTGACAATCTGCTGCGCGTTCAGACGGACCCACTGAAGGCGGCTCAGACGGCGCACGGCGCCATCGAGGTCGTCAGCAAGGCCATCGGTCAGGAGGCCGCGCGGAGTCTCGCCTCGAAGTACTGGAGCGTGCCGGAGCAGCCGCCAGTGGATCCACAGACCGGTCAGGTGGATGTCGCCGGCGTTGGCGCGCATCTCATCAAGCAGGCTCAGACGAACTCGAAGGCCGGCATCAGTCCGCAGCAGGCCATCAGCAACGCGCAGACGCAGGAGTCGCTCGCTCAAGGTCGTGAGTCCCTCGCGCAGGGTGGTGCGGCTGGCGTGACGAGTCCAGAGGCGCGGGACCCGACAAGTCAAATCAGTCAGCAGGCGCAGGAGGACTACCTCGCAGCGAATCCGACGGCCGACCGGGGACGCGTGAAGCGCCTGAGCGCCGCGAACCTGCAGCATCTGAGCACGACGAGCAACCTCACCGCATCCGTGATCCCGACGGCCGGCGAGCGCGTTGCGGCCAAGGGTGCCGAGGCGAAGACGGGTGGCGATGTTGACGTCATCGACGCTGGCCTGAAGGCACTGCCGAGCCTGCAGCAGAACTTCGGTAGCAAGTTCGGCTCGATGTCGCAGGACGCGTACAATCGACTTGTCACGCAGAATCCAGCATTGGGCTCGGCGGATGCGGCAATCACGGCGTACAACCTCCGGAACGGCACGAATCTGAGTCTTCGAACGGATGGTGCCGCGGCAGTGCAGAACGCACTGACCACGGAGCGCTCGCGTCTCAGTCGCGTCAGTCAGGCGCAGGGTGAGGTCGCAACAAGTCCAACGCTGAAGACCGGACAGCAGCCGACAATGCGCAAGACGGGTGACATCATCAAGCGCAACGGCAAGACGTACCTGTACACGGGCAAGACCTCGGCGCTCGGCACCGGTGACGCCGCGAACTCGGCGAACTACAAGGAGCAATAATGGCTCTCAGCGACTTCCTGGACGAGCTCGGTTCGAATGCTGGCGCCGCCGTTCGTGGCTACGGCAAGGGCGCGACGCTCGGACTGATTCAGTATCCGCAGGCGCTCCTGAAGCAGGCCGTGAATGGCGGCACGTTCGGCGAGAATCTGGCGGACCTTCGGCAGTCCGAGGAGCAGCTGGCTCAGGAGCATCCGGTCGCGTACTACGGCGGGAATCTCGTCGGCGGGTTGCAATCAGCCGTCGGCACCGGCGGTGGTGGGCTTGTCGGACTGATGGGACGCGGTGCGATTCAAGGTGGCGTCGCTGGATTCACGCAGAACGAGGACCTCGGCGACGCGGCGGCTGGTGCTGGACTCGGCGCTGCGCTCGGCGGCGTCGCGCGCGGCGTGGATAAGGGACGCTCGATGTACCTGCAGAAGGCCCTGCGCGAGCACTATCAGGGGACGAAGGCCGCGGCAACCGAGAAGCTGAATCAGATGATTGTCGCGCGCGCACAGCTTCAGGCGGCGCGAAGCACCGCAAGTCCGGCGGAGCTGAAGCAGATCAACGATGGCATCAGTCAGCTGAACGTTGGGATTGGCGGCGCTCGTGGAGCCCTGAAGCAGGTTGCACCGAAGCTGGCGATTGCGAATGGCAAGGACGAGGCGGCGATGCTGGACCTGGCCTCGGGGACCGGACTCATCGCCGGACCACTGACGAGCAGCGCAACCAAGGTCGGCGTGGGTGGCACGCTTGGCGCCCTGAGCGGCGCGGTGGGCTCGTACGCCTCGGGTGGGGACCCATTGAAGGGCGCCGCGATTGGAATGCTCAGCGGTGGCGCTGCTGGTCTGATTCCGGCGAAGACGGCGATTCTTGCGAAGATTCCGGCTGGAGCGTCAGAGACCGCAGCGAGAGCGGTGACGAATGCCGTGACGCCGGCGCTCGTTGCGCCGCAAGCAGCGCTCTCATCTCCCTCGCAGCCTTCGGAGCCCCATCCTTGGCAAGACGGGCCCGCTGTCGAGCGCGCCACTCCCGCTGCTGCTGGTTCCGCTTCAGGCGCCGAGCCTCCGCCTTGGCAGGACTCATAAGGGATGAGCCCGAGCAGGACATCACGAACAGAATCAGCGGCTGAATGAACACCAGGAAGAACACGTAACCAACGAGGGCGGTGAGCATGAAGTGCATTCTGAATCTCCGGACAATGCTGACATCATAACACACACTACGGCGAACAGCAACTCGAAAGCGTAACAAATGCTCAATCTTTCACCGGTCTTTACAGGTCAGCTCCTCACGAACGACGGGAAGCCAGCCGCTGGCCACAAGGTCTTCGTGTATCAGGGCGGCTCATTCAGCACGCTGAGCACCTCGTACTCGGACAGCGCTGGCCTCGTGCCGAATCCGAATCCGGTGATCCTGGACAGCGCCGGTCGGCTGGCGCCGATTTGGCTCACCGTCGGGCTGCGCTACAATCTGGTCTTGACTCGAAGCGACGGGACAACCGTGCTGCAGACCTTCGAGAACATCGGCGTCAGCGCGCTCTAAACACCGGAGAATCCAATGAAGCTTCAGTCGCCAATCTTCAATCTGCCAATCTTCGAGGACCTGAACGGGAATCCACTTGCCGGCGGACACATCTACACCTACGATGCCGGCTCGACGAGCGTTCTGAAGGACACCTGGACGACGCCCGTCGGCGACGTGGCGAATCCGAATCCGGTCGTCCTGACGGCATCCGGACAGCTGCCGGCTGGCGTCGCATTCTTTCTGACCGAGGCCGAGGCGTACAACTTCGTCCTGACCAAGAGCGACGGAACCACGGTGCTGCAGACGTTCGACAACACGCTGGGCGTGCCAAGTGGCAGTACCGGCGGCGGAGGTGGTTCAACATCCCTGTGGGTCTCGCTCGGCGCGGCAACGTTCCTGACTGGCACCTCGTTCCTGGTCAGTGGGAATCACGTGTCTGAGTTCTACGTTGGGAATCGCGTTCGCCTGACGCAATCCAGCAACTACACGTACGGCGTCGTCTCGGGGAGCTCATTCAGCTCGCCGAACACGCACGTGGACATCATCAACGACGGCAGCCCACTGAACTCCGGTCTGACGCTGGCTGAGTACTCGCTGAACGTTGTCAATGGGAAGACCGTGGACGCCGGAGCCGTGAGCTTCTTCGACAGCGCGTCGTACTCGACCTCGAACACCGTCGGGAACAAGATCAATGCGGTGAATACGGCGCTGACAACGAGCATCGCCACGACCGAGAATCAGCGCGCGCGAGACGCGCTGGTCTGGACGGCGACCGGCGTGAACACGTACGTCGTGACGCTGAGTCCGGCGTTGACCTCGTACTCGACGGACCAGCACTACCTCATCAAGTTCACGAGCGCCTCGACCGGCGCCAGTACGCTGAACATCAACGGAGTGGGCGCGCAGCCCCTGAAGATGTACGATTCGAGCGGCGCCCTGGTGGACGTGCACATCAGCGCCGGACAACTCAGTCAGGTCGCCTGGTCTGGCTCAGCGTTCATTCTGTTGGATCCGTTGCCGGCAGCCGGCACGGTCGTTCCGCGCGGACAGCAGATCTTCACCTCGAATGGCGTGTTCACGTGTCCGGCGGGCGTGTCCTACGTCAAGGTGACCTGCATCGGCGGTGGCGGTGGCGGCAGTGCTGGATACGCAACCTTCGGTCCGGATCCGCATCCACACGACGGCGTATCCGGCGGCTGCGGCGCGATGTCATTCACGTATCTGCCCGTCACGGCTGGCAATGCGTACACCGTCGCGATTGGCGCGGGTGGCGCGGGTGGTCCGTCGACGTCAATCCCAGCGCAGGACGGCGGACAGACCTCGTTCGGCATCACGCTGGCATACGCCGGCGGTGGTGGGCACGGAACCGGGCAGGTTGACGGTGGTGGCACGCCCGGCGCGAACAGCTCCGTCGGAACTGGCTTCGTCATCACCGGATTCCCGTATCTGACCGGCTACGGCGGGCCCGGCGCCGGCGGACACACGACAACCTCATCGTACGGCGTCGGCGGCGCCGGGCAGGCTGGCCTGTGCTGGGTGGAGTACTGATGGCTCAGTTCCCAGTTCAGGTCCCGTTCACGGACAGCAAGAACCTCATTGACCGGCGCTGGCTGGCGGTTCTGAGCGCGCTACAGGCAAGTCTACCGCCGTCGGGGTCCGGATTCGTCACGGACGGCTCAGCGACGAGCTACGGTCCGATGACGCTGTTTCAGGGACCAGCCGCGGGAAGGCCACCGGTCCCATCGGTCGGTGAGCTGTACTTCGCGCTGGACACGGGCGTATTGTACTTCGACGCGGGTGGCTCCTGGACGCAGTTCTCCGAGGCGCTCACGGGCGACGTCATCAAGGCGAGCGGCAGCAATGTCACGTCCCTCGCCTCGGTGTTCCTCAGCCCAGGGACGTACGGCGGTCCCTCGCTGACGCCGACGCTCACGGTGGATCACGCGGGGCGTGTTACGGGCCTCTCGTTCAATCCCATCACGGCGACGGTAGCGGCTGGCGGAACCAGCGGACAACTGCAGTGGAACAGCTCCAGTGCATTGGCTGGAGCGCAAATCTACTACAACTCCGTCACCGGCGGGTTGACCTTCACGGATCCGGCACCGACGCGCGAGGCGCTCTCGCCATTGATTGCCACCGGCGACATCTTCGTTCGAGATGCGACGGCAAGCACAAGGCTGCCAGTGGGCGTCGACGGGCAGACCCTGACGGCGGACAGCACTGCAGCAACGGGACTTGCGTGGACCTCGAGTCGCACGGTTGACGTCCCGTTCCAGTTCAATGTCGTGCCAATCTTCCCACTGGTTCTGGTGCCGGCCGATGTCGTGGTCAAGGTAATCACGACGTACATCGAGATTCCGTTCGACGGGATTGGCGCGGTCCTCACGATTGGGGATTCAGTGGATAACGCATCCCTTCAGACAAATATTGATCCGTACGAGGCGGCTGGCTATCAGAGCACCAGCGCCTCTAAATACGCAGTTCCGACGCAGGTGAACCTGTACATCAATCCCGGGTCAGCAACTCAAGGCGCGGGTCTCATTTCCATTGAACTTCAACAGAGGTAATACAAATGGCTATCAAGCATCTCTTCGCTGACCTGCTGGGCACCACGCTCGGCTACTTCCGCATCGGCAAGACCGGTCCGCGTCTCAAGGACAACTCCGGCGCCCTCGAGGTCCGGAATACCGGTGACACGGCTGACGTCGCCGTCACGGCTGACACGTTCAAGGCAAGTGGGAACACGGGTCTGACAATCAACTCGGATTCGACCGGCTCCGGAGCGGACTGGAAGATCAACGTCGCTCGGCCGAGCACGGGGATGACGGCGGACTGGACGCTGACGCTGCCGACCAGCGCTGGCTCGCCGAATCAGGTCCTGAAGACGGACGGCTCAGGCAACACGTCCTGGATCGACAGTGCCTCTGGTGCGACCGACGTGTCCGACACGACGACAATCTCGTTCGGCGATACCTCTCCGGTGACGCTGTTCACGCTGCCCGCGAATGCCATCATTCTGTCCTGCAACGTCATCGTGGACACGGCGTTCGACGGCACGGCATCCGTCTCGATTGGCGTCGCCGGCGACACGGCGAAGTACATGGGCTCCGGCGACAACTCGCTGCAGGAAATCGCCATCTGGCAGACGAACCCAGGCATTCCGGCTGACGCATCGCCGGAGTCGCTGATTGCGACGTACTCCGCCGGCGGCGCAACCGTGGGTTCGGCACGAGTCGTCATCTCGTACTCCATTGCCGCGTGACGCTAAATAGGTGAATCGCTGGGGAGGGCGCAACTGCTCTCTCCTGTTCCATCACCCATTGAGGGAACTGCGTGAAGAAGTTCATCCCAGTACAGCGGGGCACCCGAGAGCACAAGTTCCTTGTTGGAAACTTGGATCTTGACGCGTCCGTTGTCAGCACGCCATGGACCTTCAAGTTCCCAGCCGGCCCGGGCACCTCGGGCTTCGTGCTCACCACGGATGGCGCGGGCACGCTCAGCTGGAGCGCCATCGGAGCGGCAAGTGATTCAACGACGCCGTATTACATTCCGAGCGGCGAGGTATTCACGAACAACCTGAACAAGCAGAATCTGTTCTCGCAGGCAATCCTCGTCGACGGAACGCTCGAAATCAACGGCCAACTTCTTGAGGTCTAAGCAGCATGTCAATCGTCACCAAGAATGTTGACCCAATCAGCACGCCGAACCCAGCGTCCGGCAAGACCGAGTTCGGCACGAACGGCTCCTCGCAGGTCTACGTCAAGGACTCCGCCGGCGTCGTGACGCTGCTGGCAACCGGTGGAACCGTGACGTCCGTCGCGGCGAGCGGCAGCAACGGGATTACGGTCAGCGGCAGTCCCATCACGACGGCTGGGACGCTAGCGCTCGGACTGGGGAACATCACGCCGACCTCGGTCGCTGCGACCGGGACGGTGACCGGCTCGAATCTGTCCGGCACGAACACGGGTGACCAGACGATTACGCTCACTGGAGACGTGACTGGGACCGGGACGGGCTCATTCAGTACGACAATCTCGAGCGGCGCCGTGACGAACTCGAAGCTTGCGTCGATGGCGGCGCACACGCTCAAGGGGAACAACACCGGCAGCAGCGCGGCGCCGACGGATCTGACGAGCACGCAGGTCACGGCTGAGCTGGATGTCTTCACCTCGACGCTGAAGGGCCTGACGCCGGCCAGTGGCGGTGGCACGACGAACTTCCTGCGCGCCGACGGAACCTGGACCTCGCCGGGCGGTGGCGTCACCTCATTCAACACGCGAACGGGTGCCGTGACGCTGACATCCGGCGATGTGACGACGGCGCTTGGATTCACGCCAATCTCAGGACCGGCCGGCTCGGACACGCAGCTTCAGTTCAACAATGCTGGCTCATTTGGCGCCTCGAGCGAGCTCACGTGGAGCGCTCGAACGCTGACGGTGAGTGACTACACGCACACGTCGGCGCTGAACCTGAGTGGGAACACCATTCAGTCCTCGAACGTGAGTCTTGCCCTCATTGCGCAGGATTCGACGCACGGCGTCGGTGGGTCCGGCGTTGCCGTGAATCTCAGCGCCGGCGGTGGCACCGGCGGAACTCCTGGGACTGGCGCAACGCTGACGCTCGGCGCTGGAAACAACTCCGGAACGAGTGGGTCCGCGACGCTGGCCTCCGGCGGCGGCTACATCAGTCTGGACGGCACTGGCTCAATGAGCCTAATCATCAGCGGCCTGTTCGTCGGCGGCTCGCTCGGATCCTACGGACAGGTGCTGACGGCGCAGGGCTCTGGAGCACCACATTGGGTGACGCCAACCTCATACGTGTCCTCGGTTGACATCAGCGGCAGCAACGGCATCGGCGTCAGCGGAGGTCCAATCACCTCGGGCGGCACGATTGCGCTCTCGCTCGGAGCCATCACGCCGACCTCGGTTGCGGCAACCGGCTCCGTCACTGGGTCTAATCTGTCCGGAACGAACACGGGTGACCAGACGATTACATTGACTGGCGATGTCACTGGCTCCGGGACTGGCTCATTCGCGGCGACGCTGGCGAACACGGCCGTCACGCCGGGCAGCTACACGAATGCGAACGTCACGATTGACAGCAAGGGTCGAGTTACGGCCGCGTCCAATGGGACAGCTGGCGGCGTCACCTCGTTCAACACGCGCACCGGCGCGGTGACGCTCACATCCGGAGATGTGACGACGGCATTGGGATTCACGCCGGGCACTGGCTCCGTGACCTCCGTTGCCATCGGCGGAAGCAACGGCATCGGCGTCAGCGGATCTCCCATCACGACGAGCGGCACCGTGTCCCTCTCGTTGGGAGCCATCACGCCGTCCTCAGTTGCCGCGACTGGGACGGTGACCGGTTCGAATCTCTCTGGAACGAACACGGGTGACCAGACGATTACATTGACTGGCGATGTCACCGGATCCGGGACGGGCTCGTTCGCCGCAACCGTCGCCGCTGCCGCCATTACGAATGCCAAGTTGGCGGCGATGGCGAACAATACGGTCAAGGGCAACGTCTCTGGTTCGAGCGCATCGCCGAGTGACCTCACGCAGGCGCAGCTCACCGCATTGATCAACGCATTCACCTCATCGCTCAGTGGGGCCGTGCCGGCCAGCGGTGGTGGCACGACGACCTTCCTTCGCGCCGACGGAACCTGGGCTGCCGCCGGTGGGTCCGGTGGTCTTGATCTTGTCTCTTACACCTTCGCAGGAGGCCTCTAAATGGCTGTTACCGCTACCCCCGCATTTCCGCAGACTCCACTTCTGGCCGCCGCTGCGCTCCTGAGCACAACCGGCGCCTTCACCTTTGCTGCAGCGAGCAATGTTACCACCAACCTGGTATCACTCGTTGCTGGTGGCACGAATGGCGTCCTGGTTGAGGCGCTCACCGTGTCCTCTTCAGATACAGCTGGTCGTGATTTGGTGCTCATCCTCAACAATGGGACCTACAACTTTCCATTGATGACGACAACTATTCCTGCCAACTCAGGCTTCAATGCCTCGACGCAGCCAATTGATCTACTTCGCATGGTGTACACGCCAGGCTTGCCGGTGGATACCTCTGGCAATCGATACATCTACGTCCCGGCTGGCAGCACTCTCTACGTTGGGACTCTGACAGCAGTCACCGCCGCGAAGCAGGTCAGCATTGTCGCCGTCGGCGCCACCTTCTAATAGGAGCACCTGATGCCACTTGGAAAACTCGCGCCAAAGGCGCCTGTCAAGCCTAATGCCGCGCAGCTGATTGTCTCCAGTCAGTTCGGCGGACAGGCTGGCTTCTCTGGTGATGGGAGCACGATTCAACCACCAGCAGTGATCAAGATTGGTGCTACTCCATCGATTGCTATTGGTGGTGGAGCCACTGCAGCAGGCGCGGGTAGCATTGCAATTGGCGCGGGTGCACCGGCAGCAGGTGCAGGCTCGACGCTTCGTCTTGCGACGGCATTTGCTGGTGACCCAACACTTGCATCCAACTGTATTGCGATTGGAGTAGGTGCTAAGGCGGGAGCACAAGCATTTCAAAATCTAGGTTACTCTGGCTCTAATAGCATTGCAATTGGCGTAGGCGCTACAACATCAGGCACGAGTGGTATTGCGCTTGGCACAAATGCGTCTATCTCTGGAAACTCTTCAAACGCCATTTCGATTGGAAATGCCGCAGTCAATACTACCACAAGTGGCATTGCCATTGGCGTTACGGCAAACTCTGCAGGTGGCATCGCTATTGGAAACGCGGCAAACTCTGCCGGCGGCATCGCTATTGGTGGTAGTACCACCTCAGCGGGTAACTCGGTTGTCATTGACGCGACAGGCACCGGGACAAATCTCAGCAATGCACAGCGCGCAATCGCTATCAATGTGGCGGCAGGCAGCGCGGCAACTTGGCCAGTAGCAGGGTTTGGGACAGTCGGCATTGGAGCCGCAGCGCTGCCAGAAGGTCCAGGACAGTTTTGTTTCGGCAACGGCAGTTTTGCGAGCACTCCACTTGGCACAGCGATTGCTGGATTTTACATTCTAAGAATGTCAACGACAACGGCAACCGTCACGGAGTTTGGGTTGGCGGATGCCTTTGGTCAGTTGTCATCAGCAACGCCAACTGGCAAAATTGCGCTAAGCGACAACAGCACCTACATCTTCGATGCAGACATCGTTGCTCGGAAGTCCTCGACGGGCACGGACTACTCTGCCTGGAATCTGAAGTTCTGCATCAACAGAGAAGCAGGCGCAGCCACCACCGCCCTCGTGGGCACAGTGACGAAGACTCTCATCGGTCAGACGGCCGGCGCCGCGACCTGGGACGTAAATGTCACCGCAGATACCACCAACGGCAGACCGAACATCTCTGTCACCGGCCAGGCAGGCACTACGATTCGTTGGGTGGCGAACTGCAGAATGACGAAAGTGAGCGGCTAAAATGGCTCTGAACACCAACCAACTGACCGAGATCATCACGCCTGCAAGTGGCACGATGGGCGTCAATGGAATGCTGGACCTGCCGAAGACCTCCGGCTACGGTATCAAGGTCGACAATGCCAGTCCGACCTTCCCGTGGCGCGACATCATCGGGGACCTGAACGCGCGAACCTCTGGCACCACGGCGCCGCCATTCAATACGTTCATCGGGAATCTGGGCGCGTATCAGTTCAACTCGTTGGGCACGCCTGGAACGGCGCGAACGGCGTACATGGTGTATCACATGCCGCACGACTGGGCGCCGGGCACGGATCTGTTCTGGCATGTGCACTGGGCGCACAACTCAGCATCAGTGGCGAGCGGCGCCGTCACGTGGGCTTACGAGGCGTCCTACGCCAAGGGCTTCAATCAGGCGCCGTTCGGCACGCCAGTGACCGGCACAATCGTGCAGACCGCCTCGACCGTGCAGTATCAGCACATGATTGCCGAGGCGCAAATCAGCGTTGCCGGCGGCAGTGGCTCGCAGCTGAACACCACGAACCTCGAGGTCGATGGCATCATCATTCTGGCCTTCAGCCTCTCTGCGAACACGCTGAGCGCGGCAACGGACCCATTCGTCTTCACTGCTGACCTGCACTACCAGAGCTCGAACATCGGAACCAAGCAAAAGGCGCCGAACTTCTACGTCTAACCAAGAGGACATCAAAAAATGGCACTTCTTCGCACCTTCACCAAGTTCGGCTACACGTTCCCGGCGGCGTACTCACGAGTTGCCTCCTACGACGGGAACAAGGTCAGCACCTCCTTCGTGGTTGACACGTACACCTGCGCCGCGGCGCGCGAGACTGGCGAAGCCCCGATTTACTCGCAGGACTTTCAGGCGACGTACGCGGCTGACCTGCTTCCGTCCCTGTACGCCTTCGTGAAGCAGCAGCCGGACTTCGTTGACGCCGTGGATGCCTAAAATGGACAGCCCACGTCGTCGCCTGACGGACCTCGAGGACGCGCCCGTTCGAATGGCGGCGCTCGAGATTACGGTGAAGCACGCGAAGGAGGCGATTGACGACCTCAGCAAGGACCTCAAGGAGCACGTCGCCGAGGAGCATCAGAACCTGAAGGCCATCACGTCCAGCATTCAGCGCTTGGCATTCACGAGCGAGTCTCATCAGACAACGCTGACGAGCATCGCCGGGACGCTGCAGGATCTGGCTGCTCAGGGCGCGCGCATCACCTCGCTCGAGGAGTACCGCGTGCGCACCGAGAAGCTCGACGAGAAGCAGGACAAGCTGCTGACCGAGCTCGCCGTGCAGCAGGAGCAGACCTCGGAATCCGTCGGCCGCCTGTACTGGGTCGCGGGATTGGTCGCAACCGCCGTCAGCGGTCTGTGGGCCGTGGCGACGCGCTTCAAGCTGTTCTAAAGAGATGGTGAGCCGGCGACGCTTGGACCGGCTCAATGGACGATTCGTCGTTACCCCTCAGGATGGGCGCTGGCGATTGATACCTGAGGACACCAGCACACGTAGGTCTTGAACCCCGCTTGTTCCCGCCACATCGTCCAGATGGGAATGTCAATCGTCCTCAGTAGAACCTGTACTCGCCGCGCTTCAGACCGCGCTCCTTGGCGACCTTCTTCAGCAGCGCGACGCGCTTCTTGCGATACTCCTGGTAGAAGAACCAGTCCGGATGCTCGCGCTGATGCCGCTCTCGCGCGCCGCGATTCACCGGATGCGCGCAGTTCAGCTCTGGATTCGGAAAGCCCTGCTCGCGCCGAACGGCGACGGTAATCTCGTGCACCTGCGCGTGCGTCAGCGTGAGCAGCTCCGGCAGACAGCCACGAGCGCGGCGTGATTCGCGCTTGTTCTTCCGACCGGATGCGGAGTCCTCGGTGCCGATGGGCTTCCCAATGCGACCGGTCGAGCGATTCAGCAGCGAGCCCTTGAACGCGCGATGTAGCTCCTTGGCGCACTCGTCCAGGCGCTCGCTGGCCTCATCCGAATCCAGAATCGTCAGCAGTGGGCGCCGGTCGGCATTCAGCTCCTCGAGGACCCAGCGAACGAGACGCGAGCGCTGCAGGCCGTGACGCTCGCGGTACTTCGCGTTGTTGATCAGGTCCGTCAGGCGCCGAGACGCTGACAGGCCGGTCACGCCAACGTACTTCATCTCCTTCGGATACGAACTACTTGACAGCGCGTACAGAATGTACATTCAGCAGCTCCTGTGAAACGTAGACGCCGGGCGCGATCTGTACCAGCGGCGGCAGAACTGGCTCCGGCAGCGGCGCCTGCACCTCCTGAATCGCGGCGTCCAGCGCGGCGCGCTCGGCCGAGAGGCACTCCTTGAGACACACGTTCAGGTACTCCTCGGGAGCCAGATGGAACATGTCCTTGCTGAACTCGGCCGCCTCGTATTGACTGCACTCGCGAACGAAGCACGCGGCAATCGGATACAGGGACTTCCGAGCGCCGGGCACCGCGATGAAGTTGTACGTGGCCGGCGGCAGGTCCTTGTACGAGACGAACTTCCAGTACTTCGGCTGAAAGCGCATCGGAATCTGCGCGTTCGGCAGGACGAACGTGCCGTCCTCGCGAATCGTAATCGTGAAGGACCGAATGTCCAGGCCGAACATTCGAAGGAACTTCAGGCCCTCGTCGGTGGCTGGAACGGGTGCGGACTTCAGCAGCTCAAGCTCCATTGTAAATACTCCCGTTGTTTAGACAAGAGTATTTACACCGACGTCAAGTTCAATGGCGCCTTATTTCGAACTGATCTCGGCGCTATTTTTAGGACGAGAGCCCCAGCGGCGCTCCATCGCCGCACGACCGGCCGCGCCGCACTTCAGGGCCTTGGCATCCATCTGGGCCTGCAGCTCCGCGACGAGCTCATCACGCAGGGCCTTCGTGGTCGCTCCTTGAATGCGCTGAATCAGAACGGATGGCTTCATGATTGCGCCTCCCGACTGACGCGCGTCAATCGCAGCTCCCAGATGGAGTCCCCGTCGATGAACATCACCTTGGCCCCAGGAACGAAGCGATACGCGTTCCAGACCTCGCGTGGGATCGCGACGCACTCGCTGCCGAGGAGCATCTTCTGCAGGGATTCGAGCTGCTGCAGCAGCTTCTCGTGGGTTGGGATTGGATTCATAGCGAAGTGTCCTCGTCGGTTGAAGAGAGGTCCATCATAACACGCCCTATGGGAGGCGAACAACCTGATTCGAGGTTCAGATCATGCCTCGAGACTTGGCCCACGCTCGAACTCGCGCCTCATTCGTCCAGAAGTCATTCGTCGGGTCCAGGCGGCGCTTCTTCTCCATCAATGCGGCGAGCGCATCATTGGACATCGGCGCGAACTGCGACAGGTTCCTGAAGTGCATCCACTCCTTGCTGCCATCACGGCGCCACTTGTCTTGGTTCGGCGAGATTACCGCGCCAGGGATGCCGATGCCGTGAGCAAGGAACGGACGAACTGGCGTCGTGCCCTGCTTCAGCAGCTCAACGGCGATGAGCAGCCTATTGGCTTTAGCTTCTGGCGCGCTGTTCCATTCATTGTTCTTGTAGGTCGTCTCGTTCAGCTCGTCAATGTGAAGCCGCTCCAGTCGAAGCATCTCCTCGAGCTCGGCAAGATCGCTGCGCGTGTAGAGGTCGTTGTTGAAGTCGAAGTTCAGGTTCGGGTTCATGCGTGTTCCTCGGCATCTTCAATTGTCTTCGTACTTCTGGCGTTGTTGTAGATCATTGCTGAGCTGTAATGGTCGTCGCGACCCATCCACTGCTCGACGGCATCTTGGTCCTGCCAGAAAAGCACCGACTGAGCGGACTTCGACTGCCGGCGACCTTGAGGCGAGACGAGCGCACGATTGAACAATGGCAAGTCTTCTGGTGGCACATACTTCCGAAGATCAGCGAGAATTCGCAGGACATTGGTTGAGACGCGGTGTTCGTTCTTCGCGGTCTTCAGCTTCTTTGCCATCAGCTCTTGAGTTGTCATCATTTTCTCCGTCAGTAATAGGTTGCGTTGTATTGCTCGAGCTCCTCAACCGTTCGCCTGAGAACGGCGGCTCGAGCCAGTCGCCAGCTCTCACGTCGATTCAGCATCAGTGCCGAGCGAGCTGAGTGCTCCATCCAGCCCTCAAGAGGACCAGCGTGCTCGAGGCGCTGAACGCCGTGCGCCTCAAGATAGTGCAGCAGCGAGCGGCAGGTTCGCTCCTGCGTCAGATCCTCGCTCCACTCGGCGAACCTCAGCATTGCATTGCGATTGCTGACCCACTTGGACTTGAAGCCGGTTCTTGACCTCTTCGAGAAGCCGCCGCGCTTCAACAACTTGAAGAGATGCACGAAGACCTGTGAGGCGGCGAGGCCGTACTCATCTCGAATCTCACGTGCCGTCACCTGCATCGGCGCATCATCGAACCCAGTCTGTGCGGCGATGATGCGGCACTGCATTGGGATGATGATTCTGAATAGAAATCTATTGAACCGAGTGAGCTCGCCGAACGAGCGAATCTCTCCGGTCTCCTGGTCGATGTCATCAAGAAGGTTCTTCGTTCGGCGCATTGCGTCTCCGGTGATGTTGAACAATAATACTTCTATGTATCGACTCCAGGCAGGCACGAATCAGGTTCGCGTTAGACAAAAATGTACTAAGGGCTGGCATTCAAGTCTCAAAATTGGAATTAGACTGGCCAGTCTATTTGGCAGAGATAATAAAGAGAGCTAGAGCTTCTGCCAAATAGCGCGTCATCTACCTCTTGCTAGGACCTCCATTGGAGCGGGGGCCCCATCGAACTCATCTGCAATCCGTCTGGCTGCGCCATCCGTCTAGCAGATGAGTTCGATGCCATCCCCGCTGGTCGAAGGGAATCGAGCACTCCCTCTCGAGAACACTGCGTCCCTCCGGGGGCGCCGGTATTCGTCTTCTGCCGCTCAGGCGGCGGCTGTTGGCGCAGGCCTTAACTCGTCCTCTCGTCTCAGGGACTTCGAGCTGGCTTCGCTTCGCTTCGCCAGTCAATGTAATCGACGAGAGGACTTCGCTCACCTCAGTGGCCGGCTTCGCTCCGCTGCGCCGCCCCCTTCGGTTCGCTCAGTCCTCTCGTCGATGTCACTCGCCTTCGAGGTGAATTCCTTATTCAGCAACTAGTGCTACAATTCGCGCTGAGCTGTGGATCTCACCCGATGACACCTCCCACCGGGTCGCTCGCCGACTCGTGTGGGAGCAATCAGAGACGGACCTCTCTGGCTGATGCACCCGTCCGAAAAGTTCGCACCAGGCGCATCCGTTCCGCTCAGCAGGCGAGCGCAGCCCATTGAGTTCCGCCGCGCCTGAGAGCGCCCTGCTCAGTCCGTCCCGGGCGAGTCAGCCGGGATTCTAGGTTCGGGACCGAATCCTCATCTCCCGGCGGCCGTAAATAGCAGCAATGGACTTCACCGTCATCACCTGCCTGGTCGGACACTTCATTCGGACGCCGACGGAGCTTCTGTACCTATCCGATTCGAAGGCGTCCTTCAAGAAGGAGGTCAAGATGCTGTCACCGACCGATCGTCGCCGCGCGAAGCCAGCGACCTTCGTGATTCGCCGGCGCGCGATTCTGGTCCCCGGAGAGCCCGGCCTGATTCCACGGTTCGAGCCGGCCGCGAGTCAGCACGAGGCGACGCAGCGCCTGGCGAAGTACGAGCGCTTCCTGCCGCACACTCGCCTGGGACGCCTGCACTGCGAATCCGCTCGAATCGCCCTGGTCCTGACGCCGAAGCAGCTCACGCACGCGATGAGCATCCTGCATCCGCCGGAGGACGAATGATCTGCTCAGCCTGCGGCTTCATCGCTGGCTCCAAGGAATGCAACGACGCCTGGGACCGTGACATCGACCGAACCTACCGAGAGGGACCAACTATGAGCAGCATCACCGCCGACGAGCTTCAACTTCAACTTGAGAGCCTGCGCGACGAGCTTCTGTATGACCAGAAGAACGATGACCTCAGCGGCCGGCGCACCTACGCGCGCGCCTGGGTCACCAGCACCGGCGCTCTGGTTCAGCTTCAAGCGAGCATTCGAGCGCTCGATGAACCTACACCGAAGGAACTATGAACCAGCGTGACATTCTGCTCTCCCGCAAGGAGGCGCTGCTGGACGACATCATCAGTGCGAAGAACCGCCAGGATGAGCTCCGCGCCCTCATCGTGGAGATGCAGACCTTCATCGGCGAGAAGCGCGAGCTGCTTCAGAAGACCCTGCGAGAGCTGAAGGAGCTCGATGAGACAACTCAAGGCATCTGAGATCAAGCAGTTCAGGCTGGACCTGCTCGAGCGGCAAGGCGGCGTCAGTGCCCTCTCAGGACTTCCAATCGCCGCTGGCTGTGAAGTTCTTGATCATTGTCATCGGTCAGGCGTCATCAGAGGCGTCATCAGCCGCGCCGAGAATAGCGTATTAGGTCGAGTAGAAAACGGCCGCCGCTATGGCAAGGACTTCAACATCCTTGCCTTTGCGGAAGGCCTCCATCAGTACCTGGTCGCTGAGCGCGCTCAGGTCCTGCATCCGACTCATCTCAGGCGCTGCAGAAGGCGCTCGAAGAAGGCGAAGTAACTCCGAGCGATGCGCTCGCTCTCCTCGGCGAACTCATCTTGACTCAACGCATCCCTTGCCTCCTGCAGCCGAGCGACAATCTCTTCGGTGACATCGCCGCAGAGATCCCCTGGAAGGACGTGGCGCTCATCGCAGATCCGGTCGAACTCGTGACGCTCTCGCGTCGTCAATCGTCCCGCAAGATACTGCTCCTCGTACCAGGCAAGTCTTGACTCGCCGAAGTCAGGCAATGCTCCAAGATGATTGAGAATCATGATGCGTCTCCCTCTTGATTCCACCGACGAAGAAGAACACTTAGCGGAATGGCGTTTCTTGGCTTGTCCACCTGAGCCTCAATCTCCTTGATGAATTGCAGTCGAAGCTTGTTGAACTCCTGAGCGATTCGCTGACGCTGCGCAGCGTACTCGTGAACCGGATAGAAGCCAACGATTCCGTGCAGCGCCTCGCTCTCCTGTGTGGCAATCTCAAGGCAGAGCGCGCCGCGCTTGACCTGGAAGCTATCGCAGATGAGCTCGTATCGCCTGAGCTCGCCGGCAGTGAGCGCCTTATGAAAATACTGCAGCTCGAGCCAGTGGAACCAGCTCTCGGCGAACCCCTCGCTCGTCTTGAGCAGATTGTCGATTGTTGTCATAATGTCTCCACAAGAGGCGGGTGAGTTTCACCCGCCGTTGCATCAGGCCTTGCTCATCAGTGCGTAGAACGGCGCGGCATACCTGGTGATGCCACCGGCTCCGCCGAGCTTCGTGAATCGCGTCGCTTGACTCTGAACAACGAACGCACGAGCCACCGCGCCGTATCGAGCAACAAGGCACTGAATCAGCACTCGCTCCGAGATGTCCGGCTCAGCATTCAGGATCTTGACGGCTCCAATCATCATCCCGGTGAGCATCGTCTTGAACATCGCGCCAGCGCCACCTCGAACCCACTTGGGCCACTCGGCGTCGCTGAAGATGAGGTCATCGGTGCACGCGGCAAGCGCGCGCGTGGACCCACGAAGCAGCATGTACAGCTCGTCGTAGTCCTGCCGAAGCACATTACTCTCGGTAATCTTGACCTCCCTCAGCGCCACCTTGATTCCGGCCTCGATGGCGCTGAGATCCAGGCCATCCTCGGTCGTGTACGAGAACTTCGTCCGACCGAGGAGCGGAGAGCTCTTGTCCGTGGCAAGCCTTACGGCCAGGTTCGAGAGAACGTGGCGTCCCTCGATGCCGGTTGTGCTGACCGTGTAGAAGCGCGACCGGAGACTCACGCCGAAGTTCGGCTCGAGGCGAGCGCGCTTCCCATTCAGAATCTCCATCAGTCGAATCTCATCTGCCGCCGAGGGATTCAGATAGAACTGCACGTATACCAGCAAGTTCGCCCAGCTCGAATCCGTGCGAATCAGCTCATCGAGCGACCAGAACCGACCGGCGCCGTCCTTGATGCTTACATACGTGTGCGAGTCCCGCAGCAGCTCAGTGAGGTTCACGAGCTCGCCGAGCCTGAAGGCCCTCTTGGTGTTCTGAATGACAATGTGGAAGTTCTCGGTGATGAGCTCACCGCCGCCCTTCATCATCGCCGTCAACTCAAGAAGATCCTTCTTGAGCTTGTTCTTCCGAGTTGTGCTCGTATCGCGCTGAACCTTGCCGTCCTCTGGGTCCTCTGACGTCAGCACGTCCACCTTCGCTCGATTCACCAGCAAGCTCATCGGGATTCGGCATCCAACGAGCTTCAGGCCGAATTGGGACGCCACAACTTCCGCCTTGATGGCGCCGTTACTCTTGATCATAGTGCATTTCCTCAGGGGTGAGTTACGCTCACGACACGGATGGGTGACAGGTTCATCAGCACCTTCGTCTGCTGGGTCATCTCACTGAGATGACCACTGAGACGTTCGAATCAGTGAGAGCATCTTATACCAGGCCGGCAACCGTCGAGTGCGCTATTCCTAGGTCTAAGGTGACTTAACTAACCTACATCGGGCGACCCATGCAAGCCTTGTAGACGATTGCCTCGGCCTGCTTCGGCGTGCGCGATGGCACCTCAGTGAGGTCCTCGATGGTCACGGCGGCGATGGAGACCATCATTCGCGCCGCCGATTCGTCCTCCGTGAAGGCGACGATGGATTCGTTGATCTCGGTCATCGTCTTGCCGGCGCGATGCTGCGTCGCGATGTTCCTCACGAAGGTTCCCATCGTCACGCAGAACGAGTGCTTCTGCTTCATTGACAGGTCATTGAAGGACTGCGCGTGCGCGGCGCACGAGAGACCAATGAGGGCAGTGGCAAGAACTCTCTTCATGTTGAATCTCCAGTTAGGTGCTTGTTGAACTTCAGACGCGCTCGGCAAGCACGAGGCAGTGCCGAGGAGTGCTGAAGCCGATGAGACGGCAGGACAGACCGTTCAGACAGCTCTGGTAGTGCTCCTGTACTCGGTCGAAGGTGCAGTACGTGCTCAGAACGATGGAGTTCGGCGTCATCGTCACCTTGAGTCCGCCTCCGTGAAGGAGCTTGTTCGCGAGCGCCTCATCCTTGGCGCCGAGCTGCTTCGTAACCGGATCCCAGGGCACCTCGGCGATGAAGAAGCCAGCCTCGAACTCGTCGAAGCCCAGGCTCTTGAAGTCCTCGGCATTCAGCGCCGTGCTGCCGATGTCGTCAGCGCTGATTCGCCGCATCTTGGCGAGCTCGCCGGTCACCGTGAAGACGTTCGAGGTGAGCGTCGTCGAACCACAGCTCATGATTGACGGCTGAAAGGCCGGCTTCGCCTTGGGAGTCGCCTTGGCAGCCTCAGCACGAGCCTGTTGACGAGCGCTGCGAGCGGCAGCCTTGGCGGCTTCGCGAAGTTGTCCTGGTGTCATAGCTTGGTATCCTTCGGTTGATTACTTGTCCAGCTTGACGAAGCGTTCGCCAGCCTCATCAATCGTGAGCGTCAAGGACTTGGCGCCAGTGGCCGTCAGCATGCTGCAGACTCCCTTGAGGCAGAACGAGGCCGGGAGGCCAGCCTGAGTTGCCGCCTTACGAAACGTCTTGTCCGTGAGGTTCTCGGCGATGAGCTTCTGCCTCGGCGTGATGATGATCAGATCCATGGCTTGGTTCTCCAGTTGATGAATCCATTATAACATACCTTACCAGGATGTACACTGAAGAAGCGTAACAACAGCGGCACTTGTTACAGAATGCCAATCCGCTTCGCATAGGCTCGAATCGCCTTCGTGGAGACGCCGTACTTCTGAGCACTTCGACGAAGCGAAGGCCGTCCCTTCACGAGCACTGGATTGTTGATGCACTCCAGAAACAGATGCTCCTGCGCAGCCCGATGAGCCTCGTGGCGATTCTTGGCTGCGGCGCTAACCGCGGCACGAGTCTTCTCGGTGGTGCCAGCGGCACGACGGCCATCAGCCAGCTTCACCTTGTCCTCCTCGGTTAGCCTCCGACGGCCAGTCAGAGCGGCGGCAATGCCTGCTCTGTGCACCGCTGAGTTCAGAGTCTCATCGTCCTTGATGGAGTCCAGAATCTCTTGAAGATTGAACACCTTGCGCTCCTTAGTTCAGGTACATGTCCCAGTCGGAGAGGTACTCAGTCTTGTTGTTCACCATCATCGCGGCAAGCTCCTTGACGGCCCGCATCGAGGTGGCAGGCAGGTTGTCCCAGTTGTCATACATCCAGACGAGGAGTTCCGTCTTCTTGGCGGCACTGAGCTTGTACACATCGGTGCTCATCGCCACCGAAGCAACCCAACCCCACTGCTCGTTGCGCTTCAGGTCGAAGGCCTTGTAGGAGACACGGTCCCGAATCGCGGCACTGTGCATCTTCTTGGCGGTGTTCAGATCTTCAGAGGGAGCGGTGAGCTGACGATTCGAGGTGATGATGAACCGAACATTGGTTGTCGGGATTTCGAGGCCGACGGAGCCAGAGGTTTGAAATGAGGACAGAGCCATCCCGATGAACTGATCCGAAGAGGACTCAGACTTCAGGTAGTTGTTGATCAGCATCGTGAGATTCTTGTTGTACGACACGATGTTGCGTTCTTCGTCCAAGGCACCCTTCATGACGTTCAGAGCTTCGGCATCCATGAACAGCGAGTCACAGTCGTCAATCCAGATGGTAAGGCCGTTCGGGCAGCACAGATGTCCTTGTTGGTGCGCATAAACAGCCGTGGCAAGCTTGATCACGAAGGCGTTCAGCGAAGAGGCACCTTGGATCTTGATGAGCGGCACCTTGGCGGCATCAGCAATGGACTGCACCGTGTACGTCTTGCCAGCACCCGGAGGGCTGAAGATGTACGTGTGGCGCTTGGACTCAACCTCTTGATTGGACAAACCGAGACTGTGCTTCACCATCGCCTGAAGCTTCGCGGTGTTGCGCTCACCTTGCTTGATGAACTTTTGCTGTTCGTGACTGAAGCTAGACATTTGGATCTCCGGTTGGTACAAGAGCTATACTACCACGCCCTTGCTCCTTGTACATCGGTAAAGCGTAACGCATCAGACGCTTGTAACGCTATCCCGGACAGCACTCAGATGATCCATGAGCCACTTCGATGGTGACAGACCGTGCTTTTGAATAGTCAAAGTCGGCGAGATTTTGCCGCCGTTGCGGCCCTTTGGAGAGCCGTACACGTAGTCCGTGCCAATCTTGGCTAGGATGGCTTCACGCCTCGGCTGAACTGTTCTCTCATACGAGGTGCGCTGTTTTTCGAGAGATTCAGCCGTGAAAACTTGGCTTGCGCGGGCCATCTTGATCTTCAGGCGAGTCTCTGGAGTTTGAACTTTTACACCTTTTGTGGCCTTGGAGACATTCGCGTAGTGCGAGGCCTTGTTGACGGCCTTGTCGTCCACCTCGATGGAGGCAAGGAGAGCATTCAGATCAAGGGCGGGCATAGAACCTCCGTGTCGATGAAAGGTATCTTAACACGACAGGCCAGGATGTACATACCCAAGGTTGTAACATCCTGGCGAGTTGTATCATATGGCT
>Ga0213917_1000054_pt1 | contig 36992 bp, 29 predicted proteins | sample McNCre117MG_FD_161051 | JGI IMG/M metagenome (GOLD analysis project Ga0213917, IMG submission 161051) | Freshwater microbial communities from McNutts Creek, Athens, Georgia, United States - 1-17 MG | ecosystem: Environmental > Aquatic > Freshwater > Creek | place: USA: Georgia | collected... | reverse complement strand
GCCCAATACCAACCACCCATTAAAATCCAATGAGACCAAAATAATACTTTATATTTAAGACCAAGATGATAAGCGCTTGCTAAAACTGCAGACGTTGTATAAAACTGAGGACCTGTTGCAGGTTGAGATATATTAAGAATATCAGAATCTTTTGCTTCATTTACACCAAAATTAGAACATCTAGCAGATACATAGCCTTGTGCAGTATCATCATAAGATAATGTTCCTAAATTATGAATATAAGTATCAGTTACGTTTTTCAAAACTTCATCAGTAACAGGTCTTGTCGCTAAAGCATTTGCAAAAAACCATGCAACAACAACATCCCCAGATACATGATTGCGATTTAAAGAACCATCTTTATTAAGCTTTCTAATAAGAGAACCATCCTTTTGAAGGAGTTCTAGGCCTTCTTTTTGAAGAAAGCCATACATAGAGAATGCTCCATGATCATCAGCATTATCTAAAAGGGCCCCATTAGCCATAGTAGCTTTTCCAATAGTTGGATCATTAATAGATTCGTGTAATGGATGTTCTTTAGCAAAGGTTGGTTTAAATATGAATAAAAGCCAAATTACATAAATAAAAGGATACACTAGATAGATGACTCCTTGGATAGGGAGTCCTACAAATAAAAAGAGAAGCCAACGTAACATTTAAAACCTCAAACCAATTCCGGCACCTAGTTTATTATCGTTATTATCTTTATTTAATTCTCCATGAATGCCAATAAAGACTGGTCCCCATAGATCAGCAGTAGCGTGTCCATAGTAATTTTTATTACTTAAGATTCCACCTTCAATGCTAAAGCTTTTCTGATTAACAGATGTCACCTTAGTTATAGTAAGTTCAGATATAGTCTTTTTATATTGTGATTCTTTAGAATCAAAATCTTTTTGTAACTTCTCTACTCTTTCTTTATGAATGGAAGCATACTTAGTTTCTATCTGATCTATCTTAGTTTTAAACTCTTGTTGAATTTGAGTTACAACCTTACTAGATTCATTAACTTCACTTTCACTAAACTTTTTAATTTCAATTGTTCCATCTGGCTTAATTAGTTTGTAATATGAAGTTTTTTGTTTAGACTGAAGACTTTTAATCTCAGAGGTTAAGGAGGTAATCTTTTGTTCGGTTTGAACATGAAGTTGCTTATTCTCTTGTAATACAGAAGCATATTTATCAATAGTATCTTTTATTTCTTTAGAGTGAACTTCTTTAAGTGAAGAAATCTCTTGTTCATACTTCTGAGTTATCTTCTCTTCTATCTTCTTAGTCGGATAGAAAATAGCGCCGATCGTAATTCCAATCAACAAAACCCCGACAAGTCGGACCCATTCTTTAGAAAGTAAATCGGCGAAATTCATTATTTGCTCTCAATCTTACAAAACTTTTGTGCTTCTAATAATTCATTAACACATGGTGCAATAGTTTCAGCCAAAAATGCGTCAACTGCATCGCCGTCTTGTTCTTGATATAATTTACATTCATCAGTGCCTTTTAATTTTTGACACATAGCTTTCTTTGTAGTTGGAATATCTAATTGATTCTCACAAACAAATCTAGCAACTTTTACTTCTTGTGCAGAAGCCTCTTTACATTTATTTTCTGAATAAAAATAGTATCCAAGGCCACCTAAAACTAATACTGCTAAAACGATTAATCGTTTATCCATAACTTACTCCTGTCCTACGTGTCCGGTAGAAGCGGACATCATTTCTTTAAAGGCTCCTTTTGAGAGCTCAAGTTGTTGTTCTAAACCAGCATTACGCGGAGCAACTACGATCCCGCCTAATGTTACTAACAAAGATGCTACCGATAAAGCATTGCCGATTGTTACTCGACATACTTTAGCCGGTTCAACGATACCAACTGTTAATGGATCAACAAAAATATGTTGATTTGCATCAAAAACTTGAGTTGGCATTGTTTTAGATAGTGCACAAAGATGAATATGTGGTCCAATGCTAGGCCATACTTCATCTACATTTTCACCACAGTTATTTAATAAAAGATTAAATGGTTCTGCTAATGCTTGTGCCATGATATCCCAAGAAGGTTTCTTATTAGGATTTAATGAAATTATGTATGATAATGTTAGTTGAACAGCACATCCACCAGGGACAATGCCTTCTGCAATAGCAGATTTAACTGCCTCAACAGCATCTTCAACACGATCTCGTTTCTCACGAGCTTCTAATTCAGAACCACCGCCAACCCAGATAGTTGAAATACCACCTGTAAGTTTAGCAATTGCTGCCTTAATATGCATCTTATCAAAATCAGATGGACTTGTATCCATTAAATGTTTTAATTCAGCCAATCGAGCATCAATCTTGTCAGAATCAGGAAGAGCTTGGACAACAGATTCATACATTCCAACCTTAGCACTATCAAAAGCACCAAAACCAGAAGAAGAATCTTCTGTTATAAACTTATCTATTGTTCCGGGATCATAGACAGTTGCTCCAGTATATGCAGACATATCAATGAGGAATGAGGATCTTGAATTTGCTGCCCCAGACATTGGAGTTTTAACAGGTACAACTGTATATCCGCCTTTTGTAGTTTTGGCAAAAGCTTCAATAACAACATCAGCAAAGCCGTGTGCGAAAACCATAATTGGCAATCCGAAGAGTTCAGTTCCTTCGATTGCTTGTTGTATAGCGCCTGGAACCTTGAGATCATTGAGTGTACCATCATAAAGAAATACTAACCCTTTATCCATCTTGGTTTGTTGTAAACCACGGTCATTAATGAATACGCGACCAATAGCACCAATATCTTTTAGTCCAGATGTTACAACAAAACCATCCATTGTCTCAACTTTTAATTGATTACCTTGAGCTTCTTCAATAAGAACATGCCCATCTTCGCCTGCAGCCATTACAGCAGTAACTGCTGCTTCAGCAATAGCCTGATCACCATTGGCTGAAATCTTAGCTACAGAGATAAGTTCTTCTTTACCTTTAACTGGTTTTGCATTTGTTTTAAGAAATGGAACTATAACCCCAGTATATAATTCATTAAGTTCATTAACCATACGTTGAGGATTATATTTAGGGTTTGTTTCAAGGAAGTTTAATCCATGTCTTGTAATTGCACCAGCAAGGACAATAGCTGTTGTTGTACCGTCACCTGCCTCTTTAGCAGTCTTTAAACAGATCTCTTTTGCAGCATCAATAATAACATTAGCTTCAGCATTCTCAACACCTAATGACTTAGCAACAGTAACTCCATCTTTTGTAATAAGTGGAGATAAGTTATCTCGCTCAATAATTACTGGTCTTCCACCAGGTCCCAATGTTGCACCGACAGAGTCAGCCATTAACATAATAGTATCTTGAACAATCTTCTTAATCTTTTGTCTATCTGCTGTTATATTTTTTGCTTTACTTTTTTCGTAAATTGACATTATTACCTTCTTAGAAATCTTCAGATTCTTCTGTTTGTTGATGACCCTTTTTATGAGCTTTTGTTGAATCTTCTAATTTGCCTTCATTATAGTCAGATACTACCTTCTCATACTTTTTTAACTGTTTTTTGTCAGTTTCAAAACCATAAAAACTATGTCCAAGTTTAAGTGCAGCCCTTAAAGAACCTGTTCCACCGCAATATGGATCAAACACCATAGAACCTGGAAGACAATTCGTCATACGAATAAGGAGTTCAGCAAGATCTACTGGATAGCTTTCATCTAAAGAACCTGTCTCAATTTCCCAAGTATTACCCGGACAAGAAAGGTCATCATGTACTTTCATATATTGACGTAAAGGGAGACGATCTAACTTCCACACATCTCCATTGCAGAAATGCATAACGTACTCATGTGAGTTAACTAAGTTAGTTTCAGAGCGTTTGCCTGGAAACCAGGTTTTCTTTATAATAATATTATCTACGTGATTAAATCCTGCACCATCCATAAGCTTTGCAACTTCAAATGGTCGCCATTTAGCTTCGATAGGGGCATAGCAGATTAAGAATACAATTCCATTAGGGACCATAGTAGATTTAAGTTTCTTAGCAAATTCCTCAAATTTCTTTGGATCCCAACCATCTCTTTTACGAATTGGAATACGGGTAATGCATATCTCTGTGTTCTGAGGCCAGACAGCGTCAGAATCCATTGAATCCATTTCTTGGATACGAATTGAAGTTTTAAACATGTTTGAAAGATTATCAAGTTTCATACTTGATATTATACTCAGTCTTCGAGAAGTTTACTCTCTAATGCTTTAGTGAATTCTTGGTCAATTTTTTTGAGAGCAAGTTGATGTACTTTTTGTAAAAAGCCTTCATAGTCTGGAAGCTTTAAAGTGTAACTTAGTAACATAGGGTGTTTGTCTCTGAATGGTTCTGCTTGGCGTTGATAATAATCGCCACCTGCAAAATATATCATGTCTGTAATTTTATGTTCAATTATAGAGAAAACATCAATGGGTGGATCTTGTGATAAGACCATTTGATCTATGTAGAATTTTAAATATAGATCAGCTTCTGTAAAGGAGCTGGTTTGCATATAAGCTCCTCCACTAAAGTAGGCATTAGAATGGATAGTGATTTTAAAATCAATTTTTGTATACTCAGAACCTAATAGAGTTTCAAAATCTATTAAGAGATTAGAATTACTTACCTGTTGAACCAAAACCACCCTCACCACGTGAGGTATTCATATCAAGCTCTTGAACTTCTTCGATAAAATATTGTTTATTATATGGATGAATAATAAGTTGAGCTAATTTCTCACCCTTTTTAATTACCAATGGCTCAGTTCGCATTAATGGAAGACCATCTTCATCTAGACCCGCAATTAGAGCAACATTTGAATGAATTACATTAATAACACCACGATATTCTTCGTCAATGATTCCAGCTCTGACTGAATGACCCTTACTGCCTAACCCAGATTTTGTAGTTATCTCAGCGTAAGTGTTAAGTGGAAGTTTTAGTCGAACATTAAGTGGAGTTTTGCCAGATTGACCTGGATAAAGATAAATATCTTCTGTTGCAAACAGATCAAACCCTGCATCAGATTCTCTGACTTTATGTGGAAGTTTTCCGCCATCTTCAACTTTAACTTCTATTTTATAAGCTTCGCCATATAATTTTCGTAATTGTTCCATTGTATTTTTATCCATAATACTATTATACATTTCCATATTTACTATGTTGGCGAAAATATATTTTCAAAACTGAGTTAAAAAACACGTTGTCGCGGGTAAAATAGATTTGACGAATTGAAACACACTTCTCTATACTAACCTATCTAACCAGAGAAAATTTAATCTACCATTACGTGCGTGTTCCACGCACTCGCGCGTAAACGCGCGGTATGTAGAGAAAGAAATTCTGAATAAGGAAAAGAGGGACAGGGCCCTCCCCGAAACTTTTAAAGTTTGATTGTCTTATTGAGTAGTTTGTAGATTAGATTTAAGAATAGAATTCTATCTACCCGTAGTGAGTAATTAATATATGTGTTTGGGTATGCTGGAAATGAATTGTGACGGTAGCATGTAAAAGTAATATCGCGTACATCTTGCCCAACTAGAACATCAAAGTCAGATGACTCGCCACCGCAGTTAAAAGTACCGTTATTATAAGTTGTATTGCCATTCTCATTTGAGACATAGGATATATTAACTTGCCAATATCCACGATGTAATTTGATGCCAGGGATCAAATTCATGTGTAATATTTTTGTAAAGTCATTACCTATTGAATTCATGTAAAATTCTTTATTGATATTACTTTAAGTGCTACTAAAAGATTAAATAATGGTATTGCTTTCAATCCATCAGGAGTCCAAATTGTCAAAGGCGAGTATGATAAAGGATTTGGTGCATGATACATAAAGACTGTATTTTTCATAAATTTGGAGCTCCAGATGGGACTCGAACCCACGACCATCGTTTTTAGAGAACGCTGCTCTAACCAACTGAGCTACTGGAACTCATTCTCTGTTTAAAAAAAGGTGCACAAGCTGAATTACGATTAATTTAAACCTTTTCTCCTGCTAGCAGGTAATTACGGTATCAATCCCTAACAACATCAAGTATCAGCATGTAGGCTTCAAACAAGAAAAGAACGTCGTAAAACTCTTTACAATCCCTGTGTGATGTTACCATCCATTTACGTGGTTGTGCAGATATATTATACTTCATTTTTAAAAATGGGTGCCCGAAGCAGGACTCGAACCTGCGACCCCCGATGCCGGTAATTACGCGGACTTATAACGGTACTCTACCACCTTGATAGGCGTTCTCGACTCAACTATTGCTGTACACACAATAACCTTTTAGACCTTCTGAGCTATTCGGGCATGTAATTAAATTAAATTCAAATCTTTAACGTATTCATCACATCCATAGCAAGCTACAGCAGTCATGCGATTATCCCAATGAGGTTCAGTGAATGCTGTTCTCATACAACCTCCCAGGATACGTTTATAATAATCAAGCAGCTCTCTTTCACAACTCACCCCTAAAAGGACTAAGCTTTCATGCTTCCAATCTGGATATGCTTTTGCAAACTCAATTGCCGCATGGCAGGCCTGAACGGCCTGCTGCGATGGTTTTAATGTTTTATCGATAAGAATATAAAGCTTATGCGATATTGGCTTGTGCATTTACTGCCTCCAATATATCTGCTACGATTTTAGCTGCTTGTTTACGTACATAAGCATGATTATAATCGTTTGGGTCTCTAAGTTTTGGTTCGATTTGTTCTAATGTTCTGCCACGTAACATACATCTTGCAATATGTTTAATGCGAAATTCGTTTTGAGCATTACTCAAACCTGATACATATCCGTGAGGACATTGTTTACGTGTTGATTTTAATTGTCTAATTTCAGATGCAAGAACTTTAAGTTCTGCTTTTAATTTTGTTAAATGAGTTTTCATTCATTTCTCCTAAGTTAAGTTGATTTATTGATTAATCTTGATACTTAATTAGGGTAGTTACGGAGGCTTATCGGCAATCTATTTTTTCATAATCTCGTCCTCCAAATCTTTTAATTTGTTATTAATATCGTCTTCACTCGGTCCATCCGGTAATAACGTATCAGTGTTAGATTCTACCATTGGCTGTAGAAAAAGTGAACGCTCAGCCTGACGTCTTCTAGTTAGTCCAGGGAGTTGTTGTCCGCCAGCCTTATCCCAACGTAAGAATTGATCAGCAACTGCAGTACGATCAGTCCCTGCATTTAATAACTTCAATAAGGTTGATCCGCCAAGTGCTCCACTTCCAACATTATAAGAGAATGATGCTAAAGCAGCAAATTCATTATCATTGATTGGTACTTTAATTAAAGATTCAATTGCTGATGATTTTTTATTAATTTCAAATTGTAAAAGTTCAACTGCTCTCTCTTCAGAGATAGCTGGATCTTGCATAGATACTTTAGTACCATCTTCATATTGAATAGTTCCATAGCCAATAGTTGGGATTTTAATAGGGTCTAAGTAAGGTTTTAAGAATAAACCCTCGAATCCCTTAACTAAATCTATACCAGCTTTGTTCACTTTTCTCATAACTTAATTATACACTAAACTTTCTTTATAATTCCAACTTTAGAGGCTTTATTATATTCTTTAGGAATTGTTGCACTTAGGGTGACAATATTCCCTAAAATACTGGTAATAGTGCATTCAATAGAGGCTTTATCATTAGCCGTTAAAACTACAGCATCATTTATTGCAAATTGAGAAACACCTTCAACTTCTAAAGTATTTCCAACTGGATCCTTAGTTGACCCAGCATAGCGAACTAAGTTACTAAAAGTTGCTAACTTATCAGTAGTACTTTTAACTTTATCTTCAAAATTAGTCTTAGCTGCCTTTAAACCATTGGCTTGATAAATTGGCCCATTGGCTGTATTTATAAGGAATCCAAGGCATTTGAATCTCTGTAAATAATTACCTGTCCCAGAATAAACACCTTCAGCATCTTGAGATACTGAACCTAAAGCTGCAGTGATCTGGTTTGTTCTTGAAGCAAACCCAGAGATTCTATTATTGTATGCTGTTGCTAAATTTGTTAAACTTGTGTCGACAAATTTACCAGAAGAACCTGTATCAGAAAGAGCAAACCATACAGAATACGCAGATTTAGCGGCATTAACAGAAGTTTTTGCTGATGCAATTTGTGATGGTTGATCAATATTAATATTTAATTGTGATAATTGATTAGTTAAAGCAGTATCCCATAATGTGGCTGCATTTTTAATTCTATTTGTGAGATTTGTAAGTAATTCTTGATATAAATTAGAAATAAGCGTTTGTCTTTCGCTATTAGTAAAACCTACTACAGTATTACGTATCGTTGCACCAACACTTGAAAAACCAAGTTGAGATGGAATTACACTACTAATAAATAAATGTTGAGAAGTTACAGAATCTAGCAAATATAAACCACTACTTGATCCTAAATTTATATATATAAATTGTCCAGCACTAAAACCAGATGTGCTTTGTACATCGATCTGCATATTTGAAACTATCCCAGCGGGAATATTATATAATGTATTTTGTGTAGTTGTCGTTGCATTTGATCCTGTAATGCCGTTTTTTAATAAATTAATTTGAGAAATTAAACCATTTGAAGCGATAGTGTTATTTAATACAGATGATTCACTATTAATACTTGATGTTTTAGGATTACCATTTGCATTGGCTTGTATTTGCGGATTGCTCTTTGTCCAAGATGTTGGAAAGAAATATGTTGATCTTCCATCGGTTCCAAATGTTTCTATTTGAGATTGAGTAATTGTAGTATATGTAGTTCCATCAATCCAGCGATGTTCAGTTTCATAAGGTGTAATTCTCTCTACATGAGCATTATTGTATAAAACATATATTCTAGATGCTTGTTCATCTTTTGCAGATACTTGCGTTTGAATATTAGGAATAGCATTCTTATCGTTACCAAGATCTCCCTTGGCAACTGCAAATTCTTTAGCTATATCTGATAAATCTTTATTACTTAAAGGCATAACCTATTATACTAGCTTTTTAGCCCGATATCTTGTTCAAATTCAGCATCAAAGTATGTATTCTCAATAAGTTTAGCAAAACCGGCAGCAACTGCATCGGCTATAGCTTGTTGCACGCCAAATTGATTATTTAATCTAATGGAATTTTGAAATGCTTGTTGAAGTTGATATTGATCAATATTTATGTTAACTTGACCAGCTTGATAAGCTGCACTATAGGCTGCATTTTTAATATCGTCAAGAACTTCTTTTTTAGTTTTCTTTAACATCATATTGTAATTACCTTTACTTTATCGGTGATTTCTTCATAAAAACCAATCCGGTTATTTGCATGCCTACTTAACATAGTAGATCCCATTGGGATATAGTCAAGTATTAAGCATTTAGTCTTTGTACCCTGCTTCCGCAATCCGCGTCCAATAGCTTGTGTAACTGGTCCCTTTGAAGCAACAAAGTTAGCCAAGATAAGGACATCGACATTTTTCGTATCTGTTCCTTCCCCAACCTTGCCATCAGTTCCCACTAAACCTGGTATTTTCCCTGCATTAAGATCATCAACATAAGATTGTGATTTCTTATCAAGACCTGTAGCAAAAGGAATACCAAGGGCTTTAGAGAGTTCTTCTCCATGAGCTACTTCATCTACAAGAATTAACACTGCTTTGCCAGATGCCATCATTGCTTTTGCATCGCCTTCAATTCTAGATTTCATTATCTGATTATTAAGAACATGTTCTTTATATGATTTAAGTTTATCATCTTTAAAGTCTCTACCAGCAGTAGGAATTTCACGAATAATGAAATATGGTTCTGCTAAGAAACCATTCTCAACACCCCATTTAATATCTCTACGAATAAGGACATGTCCACAGCCGCCAGTAATCATTATGTCTTTTCCATCTGATCTGTAGTCGGTTGCAGTGAGTCCAAATATCTTACCAACTCCTCTAAGTCCCTCTGCGATGTCAAAAAAAGTAGTTGCTGGAGTGTGATGAGTCTCGTCGAAAATAACCAGACCAAGATCTGCTGCTTGGAATTCGGATACATATTTAGAGACAGAAGCAGCAATGCCAACCGTAATTTCACTAATTTGCTTTTTTCCGCCCCCATAAAAACCAACCTTCTTTTTTCCAAAGCACTCAACAAATTGATCATAAAATTGTTTTGCAACTGAATCACTAGGACAAACTACTAATGTCCGCTTTTTATACTGTTGAACTAAATGAGTTGCAACCAATGTCTTACCTAAACCAGTAGCAAAGTTAATAACTCCCCTATAGTTTGATAACATAAGATCAACTGCCTCTTGTTGATATGGTCGTAATGGGTGAGGCTTATTAACCCATGGAACTACAATCTTAGCTCCAGTGTGTTTTCTATTATCTAATATGCTTGCCATCTTCATTTCATTAGGAAAGTTCTCTAACAAATATCCATAAAAAGCAGAACTAATCATCATGTCGTTTCCATTCATGGTGTATAGTTTGCCCTGTACTTCTTGTTGCAATTGTTTATACAATGGAGATGTTCTTCCCCAAACTGTTCTAGATAATCTGCGCAACTGATATTGTTTAGCCTTATCTGTATAAGTTAACTCAGATTGCAAAGTTTGTATTAACTGTGGAGTTGCTCCAGAGATATTTGTATAATCATTATTAACTGTTATCTTCATCTTCATATTCTACCCGGGTATAAATAGCCTTAGCTTTACGACCGATTTTAATCTGATCGTATAATCAATTTATAGAGAAAACCGTTTTTGGAGGTTATATGGAATATGCAAATAAGTTAAAAGATTCTCTTTACTGGTGGCTTGGAAAGAAAAAGCCATTTATTATTAATAACGAATATAAGTTAGAGCTTTTGTTTGTTGACAAGATCAACAACTCGGCAAAGATTCGTGTTACAAACCTTAAGACAGGTGTAGCCATTGAATCTTCGGCACTTCCGTCTGAGGTTGAAGATGGACAAGAATAAACTAATTGAATTAGCATTTATTGAATGGGCTGCAAACTTTAAATCTGGTGACAAGAAAACAAAGAATGCTAGAAATAATTTTGAAGAGCTATTCCAGAAATGGAAAGATGCTGAAGCAGTTTTTGATGATGTATATGAATCGTATTTACCAAAAGTAATTAAAACACATCAACCTCTACCATCGGTAGCAAGAAGTGTTTATAAGAACTTAAAATCTAAACTAGACAAATCTGAAAAAGAATTCATTGAAGAATGGAATGATAGCATTGAAGCTACTGCAACTGAAGTCTTCTTCGAATTCTTTCCTGCAACGCCTGTAGATCACGATCCGGAACCAAAGGTTTATGGGAGTATGTCTGCAACTGAATATAAAGCTCAACGTCGATATGCTGATCAATTCCCTACATTAAACACGGATGAACTCGTCAAACGATGGCGAGATCAATTAGAGTACAATCTTGATGTAGAAGATACATTACAAAACGTTTTAGGTGATAAAAATGAAACTAACTCCTGAGCAAATGCAAGCGCAGCTTAAATTGGCCGGTAAGGGTCCTACTGCTGACGTTCAAATTTCCCTTGATGATATTGAATCATTTGGTGATCAAGCTTCAATGAGAGAGATGCTTACTGATATAGGTAAGTATAAGAAAATGCTCTCTCAGCGAATTACATTAATAAATGATGCTCTTAGTGCAACAATACCGTTTACTAGAGAAAATCTTTATCTGTTTTGTGCATATACTGGTTCTGGTAAATCAACAGTTGCGGCAAATATTACATACCCCTTATGGCTTCAAGGTAAGAAAACATTAGTTATCTCTAATGAAGAATCAAAGCAAGATATTCTATTTCGTATCGCTTGCTTACATCTTGGATTAAGCTTTAATGATTATAAAAAGGGAATGATGCCAAATGAAGATATGATGAAAGTAGTCGGACTATTTCCTGAGATATCTAATTATGTAAAGGTGCTAGATGTTACATATCAAGATGGCATTACAACTAAAATTGAAGGTATTAAAAAGGCTTTAGAAGCTGTTAAAAAAGAAGATAGTTATTCTTGCGTTTTAATCGATTACTTTCAATTAATTAAGTATTCAATTAAAGATTCTAAGAAAACTGCATACGAAAATCTAAATGATCTTCGTGTATGGCTTGGACAATATATTAAAGGTTCTAGTATGCCTGTTGTTTTATTTGCCCAACTTTACTCAGTTTCAAAAAAGGGTGGAGCCAAAGATATAGATACGCGTATCAAAGATTGCTCTGCTATTGTTGAACCTGCTACAGTTATTATTGAAATTGTGCCAAATTATGATAATCAAACATCTGAGTTTATCATCCATAAAGATCGTTTTGGCAAGCAGGGTAACAAAATCGTTTGTGCCTTCGAAAAAGGTAGATACGTAATGATATCGGAAGATGAGATTCAAAATAGAACTAAAAATAGTCGTTTAAATGCTGCTACTGCAGCTCTCGATAGATTGCAAGGATCAAATGGCGCAACGTGATAATCGTTGGTGTTTAATCTGCCAACCAAGAAATAGAACACTATATTGGCATGCAACTGAACCAGAAAAAATGGAAGCTGCTCGTGCTAAAGGCTATGAACCGGATCCATTCTGGTGCTATTGCAATAAATGCGATCGCGCCTATTCATTAACACAATATTGTGAGACTGCTGGTATAGATAAAGATGAATTTATTGGGGCAGGTGATTTTTATTTTGTTGAAGCTCAACCAAATGAAGTTTCTGCAATGGCTTGGCCAGCAAGATTTATTCCTTTATCAGATCCTAGGGCAATCAAAGGCGTAGAATATATTAAGTCTCGTGGATTGAATTTAGATGGTGATATGTATTATGACCTTGATCAAGAGGGAATAGTTTTTCCATATTACTTAGAAAATCATTTCTGTGGAGCACAGGTTAGATTTGTAGAGCAAAGAGTTAATGAAGATGGTGATGTGTGGAAAATAACTACACTTCCTGGAACACGATTGGGATTATTATTTTATGGGTGGAATCAAGGGAAATTCTTGGCGCAAGTTAAAGGAGTCATTGTTACAGAAGGTGCCTTTAACGCTATCGCCATCCAGCAAGCGCTTAATCAAGCTTACGGCGGTGTGTCTCATTGTCCCTGGAGGCTCATTGCTTGCTCTGGCTCTGGTGCTACAGAATTACAAAGAGAAACGCTCAAAGAACTCAAAGACAGAGGACTCAAAGTCGTCGTCGCCCCAGACACAGACGAAGCCGGAATAAAGATGTATCAGAAGTTTGCTGAATCAGGCTCAATTACTCATTATGCATTTACAAATGATAGTGAAAAAGATTGGAATGATATGCTAAAACAACTAGGTCATACTGAATTTGCTAAATTTGTTATTAAAAGTATAATACCAATATAATGTCATCCAAAAAAGATATGCTTGCAGAAATAGAGAAGAAAGCACAGAAGATTCGTGACAAACGAATCGCTGCCGCTAACAATAAAACTCTAGAAGCTGCTGCATTTGATTTCTTTCGCAATATTGATGCTACAAGAAATTTTAATGGCGAAAATAGCGGATATAATCCAACATTATTTAAAAAAGCTAAAGAGGCATTAGAACAGCGTGTAAGAGGATTCGATCCTGGTGGAAAAATATCTATAGAATTCAATGTTCATGAGGACTTACAAAGTTGGGACGAACAGCAGGTTCGTGGTGTTACAATTTGGTGGAGTAAAGTTTATATACTGAGGAATCAAGTTGATCCCTCTTTATATATTGATATCAATCAGATGCTATTTATTTAATAATATTCAGTAACTTCTATATAACCGCTACCGCCAGCGCCACCAGCAAACCCAGAAGTTCCTGCAGTTCCGCCAGCGCCACCAGAGCCAACTGTATAGCTATAAGTAGTATTGGGGCTTGGAATAATTGCATCAATATATCCACCAGCTGCACCGGCATATCCACCAACAATTGCATTTCCAACTGGAGCACCGCCACCGCCACCAGAGCCAGAATTAGCTGCAGCTGCTTGTCCTGCAGCCCCATATACCCCAACACCAGCTCCTCCAAGTGGAGAGGCTGCACCAGTTACACCGGCAAAAGTTGTAGCAGAAGGAGATTGACTACCTGCTGGACTTGCACCACCAATTGAACCAGTTCCATAAGCAGGAGAATTTATTGTTATTGTTCCACCTGCACCTGGAGCAGTTGACACTTGAGCTTGGCCGCCGCCTGCAGTTAAAAGAGAAGTTCCAAAACTTGTTGATGTGCCTACACTATTTGATGTATTTGAAGTTCCAGATCCACCACCGCCACCGCCACCACCAACCATACGAACACGAAGAAATTTACAATTTGCTGGCGTAGTATATGTACCAGAACCAGATGTAAAGCGTTGTTGTGTTGGTAATCTAGGAATTTGAGTAATAGCCATATTAGCTCCCCATATTATAAACTTAAAGCTGCAACTTCTTCTTCAGAAAGACCTAAAGCAAGGAGTTTAGCTTTTGCAGAAAGCTTTTTATTTTGTTTTTCAATTTCAAGTTGAGCTTCAGATTTATACGACACTGCTTCGCTTGAAGATTCGTCTAATGCTTCCCAATATGCCTTAATAGTATCTTGATCTTCTTGAGATGGCATTTCTTCGAACCAAAGTTCCAAGCAATTAGCTGCTTGATTGCCTTTATAAGAAGGATATTCGCTTCTTAATTTGGCATCAACTGCTCGTAAATCTATATTAATTTGTTTCCATTGTAATTCTAATTTTTGCATATAATTCCTTATTAAAGCTCTTCTACAGTTAAAATACTTGGAAATAAAGTTGATGTTCCACCATTGTTTTTCCAATAAACATCAACTTTATGTGTTCCAGCTGATATTGGCACTATTAAAGATGTAGTTAAATTATCACTTGCAGCACCAGTATAAATAGTTCTATTAACATCAATACCAACCTGTACGCCATTTACAAAAATACCTAAATATGTATCAGTCCCGGCAACACTGTTCCTGAATCCCATATTTGCAGAAATCTTTAAACGTCCATTAGATCCAACCTTAACAGTACAAGATAAATCACCTGTTGGAACATAAGATGTAGATGTTGTAGTTAGTGATGAGATTCTTATTGCTTGCGCCCAAGCTTTTTGAGCAGGCAGTGCTTCTTTGATAGCAGAAGTTTTTCTGTTGTCAGAGATTGCATTTGATCCAACTGAAAGAGTATTCTGTAAATCAGCATAAATATTTGATTTATATGAATGAATTGGAGTGATGATTTGAAAACCAATCATTGCAAGAGTTGCTGATGCTCCAATTGATGCAACAGTTAATTTAATTGTATGTTTTCCAAGACTAAGGCTTGAAATTTGCAAGTTTGCACTACTGCCACCAGTCACAAGTGCTGTACTTGTACCAGGTGTCCATGTCATAAAACTACTATTACTCACTGTTGCTGCACCTGTATAAGCTGCACCATCAATTTGAACAGTAACACTGCATGGATTGTTAGCATAATACATGCCAAATTCAATACCAGTTCCAAAAAATGTATACTCTAAAGTTTGACCAGTTGTAGTTGTATCTAATGAAAAACTGGTCAAATTAACATCATTAAATCTTTGAGTAATAGCCGTCCAAGTTCCAGTAGGAATAACTTCTCTACTCATACTTTTTGCTAAGACACCAGTTGAAGGTACATTTGATGTTGTACTACTTGATGCAACATATGTTGCCATAATATTGTAATCAGCTAATTCAACTGCACCAGAAGGTAGAGAAGGTTTCTTAGGTTGATATGGAATCAGTTTTCTAATAAAATAACTAAAAACATTTGGGACATTTCTAATTAATTTAAAAGTATGTGTTCCATAAGGAAGACCAGATGCTACTTTTAAAGTAACAAAAGCTCCAGCACCAGCACTTACAGTTGGTAGGTTGATTTGAGATCCACCATCAATTGTATAAGTATATGCATTCGCATTAGTATTTGTTCCTGCACTGTCAATATAAAATTCGACATCTAAGCCAGTACCAACAAATGTAAATATTAATGAACTGGCACTATTAGTAGTAGGGGTAACTCCATTTAATGTTGAATGTGGAGTTACCGCAATACCTGTTAATGTCGTCGTTCCATCATCTAAACTAAAAGCCACATTTACGTTAGTGCTTGCACTTGTTAATAAACTAAAATCATCAGATCTTCCTGCACCAAATTCTCTCCAGTGATAAGGACGGATTGCTTCTTCATTTGTATGAACAACTGAAGGATATGTTAAAGAACTTGCATCAGTTGGTGTAACTGCTTTTGCAATACTGCCATCTGATTTTTGATAAACTAGAACCCTACCGCCACGAGAGCCTAATGTACCTGTTTCAAATCCAGAATTATAAGCAGGAGATTGTTGAGCTAGTGTAGTAATTTTTTTACCAGCTAAATATGTAGAACCTGGATTAACTTTTAAAGTTGAAGATTCGTTTAGAACTTCAAAACCATATAAAAACATATTTTGCGATGCACTAGCATTTCTAATCTTAATTGTGTGAATACCTAAACTTAATCCAGTTACTACATTACCTAATTGATTTTGAGCATAATTTCTGCCAGTTAATACATTAGATCCAATAATATAAAAATTTGAACTCTCTGTTCCACCATCTACTGTGTATCTATAATCTCTTGCTGTTGAATCTGGACTATATAAAAGATTTAAACCAGTTCCGTAAAAAGTAATCTCTACAAAGTCATTTTGAGAAGATGCGATAGGGAAAGTACCTTGAGATGAATTAAAATTACTCCAACTCCCTACAAATCTAATCTGACCCCTGTCATCATTTGGTGTTGCCCAAACAGGTTCACCACTAGATCCAAATTCATTTTGAAGTTGGTAGATCTGTTGAGTCATTATTCTCTCAATACCCATTCTAACTTTAAGATCTTTACTTAGATCTACAATCGAAGCTCTATTTGTGATTGATGAATAGAAGGTTCCAGTTGCTGGAGTTCCAGTAGTTGTTGTTGCAGTTATTACATCGGCAGTGCGAATAAAACCTTGTAAGGCTTGATCTTGGGATTCATACAATTGAGTAAATCTTGCATCCTGTAAGAATTCAGTCTCTTTCTTAAGACCTAGTTTAATAGCTTGAATATTTAAAGAGGCAGGAATAGACTGAACGAGTGTTACAGTACTAGAAAATCCAAATGAATCAATTGCAGTAAAAGTAAAGTCATTAGTTAATCCTGGAGTTAAAACTTTTCCATCAACTGTCAGCATAAAAGAGTCAGCTGCATTGACTGTATCAACTTGAAAAGGTAGGTTAATTACAGTTTGATTTAAAGTTGATTCTGCTGCATACCTAGCAACAACCGGTTGACGTGGCTGTACTGGCAGATCAGCATTACTGTACTGCTTTATATTTGATTTAGAATTTACAGGTTTCGTCAATGACATTAAATACTCCGTTTACTTCATTATACATCAATTACAGCGGGTTATAGTTGTGCATAAATATATCAATCTATTTAGACTTTATAAAATTCATCAACAATAATAATTCCTGCAGCTCCAGCACCAGCAGTTGCATTTCCAGCAGCACCACCTGCTCCAATAGTATAGGTATATGAACTCGCAGGAGATGGGATGAGTATATCTATATATGCTCCCGAGCCACCACCAGAACCATTAAAGGATGCACCAACTGAATTTGCGCCACCGCCACCAGAACCACTATTAGTTGCAGCCCCACCAGAACCACTTGAATTTGAACCACCATCTGCTCCACCAGCACCTCCAAAAGGAGATGTACCGCCCATACCTCCAACCAAACCGCCAGATGCAGCTCCACCGTTAGTAGTAGAACCTCTAATGGTAATTGCTGTTAGACCAGTTGTATTTGTTGCAGCCGCACCGTTTGTAGATGGAGAGTCATCACTATTAGCAGTTCCACCTACTCCACCAGCGCAAGATAAGTTTGCACCAAATATTGTTGCTCCACCAGTTCCTCCTGTAGTAGAGGCAACATTTCCACCACCGCCGCCACCACCGCCGACCATCCTTACACGAATGTACTTGACTCCAGTAGGGAGTGTGTAGGTACCAGAGCCCGAGGTTAATTTGGTTTGAGTAGGAGCTGTTGTATGAATTCCTAAAATTTTAGACATATTAAACCTCTTCCACTAAAAGATTTCTTCTAACGCCGTTAGACGTAGAAGTACCTGCAGATGTATACCAATAGACATCAATCTTATGTACTCCAGGCGACACATTAACGTAAAAACTATCAGAAACTGGTGAGTGAACATTTGCAGTTGCAACTTGTAAAAGTTTCTCTGTACCTACCGCAGATCCATCGACAAATGCTTGAAGAAATGCTGATTGTCCACCAGATGCACTAGTAGTTAATGAAGCAGAATAGCTTATTTTAATTCTACCAGTTCTATTAAAGTGAACAACAGACATATCAGAAAGAGGTACAGCAGTTGTTGATGTAGTAGTTGGACTAACACTAATTCCAACAGCTTGTGCAATATTTTTAGTTTGAGCACTGGCTTCTTTGATTGCTGAAGTTTTTCTGTTATCAGAGATACCTTGAGAACCAACTGGTAATGTGTTTTGTGTATCTATATAGATGTTAGATTTTGCCGAATGAATTGGAGTGATAATGTCAATTACATCCGCATAAATCACATTTGTTGAATTTGCCAAAAATTTAATAGTATGAACACCTAATGTCAAGCCTGATAATTTTAGTTTAACATAGTTATTAGAAGATGTTCCACTCAATACTCCAGTAGCAGGAGTATAGACAACACCAGTTCCACCCTGAACCATAGTAACATTTGTATTAACTGCACCATCAACTGTAAAAGTGGCATTATTAACACCATTAGCAGTTAAAAAGCCAAGCTCAAATCCAGTGCCGAAAAATGAATAACTTACATATGAATTTGCAACAACGGAACTGTTATTTATCCCACTCTCAAATGTTGCGGCTTGAACACCGCCAATTGCCCATGTGCCAACGAATTGTGCTTCTCGTACAGCTAAACATTTTCTTAAAACTCCAGTACAAACTCCACTGCCTGTTACGGTGGTTGTTCCAGTGTAATCTGCAATCACATTGTAATCAGCTAATTCAACCGCTCCAGATGGGAGTGTAGGTTTTTTAGGTTGGTAAACAATAAACTCATTTATTGTTATATTTGCAGCAGTTGCTATTGTTAATTTAACTGTATGTGTCCCGTATGGAAGACCTGATACAACTTTATAGGTTCTATATCCAGTAGTTAAAGTAGTTATATTTCCTACAGAAGCCCCATCTACAAGTGTAACAATTGTATTAGCTGATGTTGAATTACAATTAATATCCAAACCAGTACCAATAAAAGTTAAAATTAAAAACCCACTAGTGCTATATCCAACACCAGTTCTGCCTGAAAATAAAGTATTTGGCACTACTGCTGCACCAGATAATGTAGTTGTTCCGTCATCAAGCGTAAAAGCATAGCTTCCTGCTGCGGTCGCTATACTAAAATCATCAGCTCTTCCAGCTCCAAACTCTCTCACTGAATATATTCTAGAAACCTCTTCACTTGTATGATCGGCACTTGTCAAATTAAGCTGTGAACCGGCTGGTTGAACTGCCTTAGCTATTGTTCCATCAGACTTTTGATAAACTAGAACCCTACCGCCTCTTGTTCCAAGAGTACCTGATTCAAAAGACGAATTATAAGAAGGAGATTGTTGAGTATTCGTAGTTATTTTTTTATTGTTTATATAAGAAGAACCTGGATTAATTTTTAAAGTTGAAGCTTCATTTAGAACTTCAAAGCCAAACACATTTAAAGAATTTGCTACAGCTGCCAGTCTTAATTTAACAGTATGTGTACCTAAAGTAAGTCCAGCAACAACAGGAACAATAACATTTGGGCTATAAATTCTATTTTGCAACACAGAAGATTGAAGAACAAACAAATTTGCGCCTTCAGTACCACCATCTACAGATGCCCTAATATCAGTTCCAGCAGAACTGTTAGGAAATGTTAACCAGTTTAGACCAGTTCCATAAAAAGTAATCTCTATAAAATCATTTAAACTATTACCTTGAATAAATGGTCCGTGTTGTCCGTTATTTGGAACAGTTTGTGCCCAGTTGCCTACACACCTAATTTGATTAAAAAAGTCATTTGGAGTTGCCCAAACAGGTTCACCACTAGATCCAAATTCATTTTGAAGTTGGTAGATCTGTTGAGTCATTATTCTCTCAATACCCATTCTTACCTTAAGGTCTTGAGATAAATCAATAATTGAAGCTCTATTTGTGATTGATGAATAGAAGGTTCCAGTTGCTGGAGTTCCAGTAGTTGTTGTTGCATTAATGACTTGACTTGATTTAATGAACGCCTGAAAGCCCTCACCAGTTGCTTCTTGAATTTGAGCAACAGCAGTTGTATTTGTATCAGATGCATCTACTACAGCAACATCTTGAACAATTTCAATTGCTAAAGCAAGAGATGTGTAGTCTTGATCTAATTCAATAGTATTTTGATCAATTTCTTTATAATAAGCATCTGCAGTTGTTGTGGCATCAACGTATCTAGGAACTTTTTGGCCGTTTAAATAAACTTTTATTGAGCCATTAGCTGTGCCAGAATTAACACCAACAGGATAAGACCAAGAGAGTTGAACCCTTGTTTTTCCTGATACATTGGCAATTACTGCAATATTTACTTTAGTTCCAATACCATCAAGTCTTCCATAAGCTTGATTTAAAACACTTCCATCAGTGAATGTTGCATCTCTATGAAAGAATGTTTTATAATTTAAAAGATTAACGGCGCCAAAGCCAGATGTCTTATTAACAACAAATCTTACATATAGATTAGTTCCAGATGTAGGAAGATTTAGCATTGATTGAGTGTCGCTTAAATTAGTTGCGCGATTTGTTAATGAAGAATAAGTAGTTCCATCAGATGATGCTGAGTATCCAATTACTGGAGCAGCGTTAGCATCAAAAATAATATCATTAACAGTCGTAGTGTCTTCATAAGACATTAAAATCTGACTAATATTAGTACTAAAAGCAGTAGAGATAGGATATCCATCACCAGAATAGTTATTTAAGTCTTTAGTGTAAACACCTTGAGAGATTGTAACTTGTCCAGCAAGAGTTGGAGCAGTTGTAAAAGCTTCAGTTGTAAAGCTGCTTTGAGAAGCTACCGCAGTGATTCTTTTTACATCTGTTCCATAAATAGCAAAGTCACCAACTTTAACAGTAAATGCAGCAGAAGCTGAGATATTTAAATTGGTTGTAGTTGTTCCAGCTGTGACAGTTTTAGCAGCATCATAATTTAATCTAATGTATTGATTTACAACACTCAAAAGTGTTGCATCAGTTTTATTTGATCCATAGTCAATAGTGGTTGTTGTATCAGTAGATAGTTCAGCAAATGTATCTGTTATGCTTGCTTTAAAAGTTAAAGCATCTAAATCATCGCCGACACCGCTCCCCGATCCAGTTCCAGAACCAGCAGAACCAAGTCTTGCTGATTGACCTTCATTGAATGCAGATCCGTTTCTAAAATAAAGACGCTTTACTCCATCTGGAGAATCAACACGCTTAGCAATTAAAAAAACCTCTTGATTAGAAGAGGTTATTGCTGGAAGAGTTGCAGAATCGTCTGTAACTGTTGCCGTACCAGCTGTTCTATTAATAACTGCATAGATCATTCGACCATCTGCAGAGATTGTTCTTGTTGTAGAACCTAAATCAATAATAACTGGAGAACCGCCAGCTACTTTTGAGTTTAAATGAATTTTTAAAGACTGAGTAAATTGAACACTAGTTCCTAAAAATGAGATTAGACCACCGTCAGTTATTTGAAGGTTTCTATCTTCAAATAGTTTTGCCAGTTCATCATTAATTTTAGGAAAGATTGTATCTAATGTATCATTAGCAGCGGATCCAAGCATTGCTTGTGCTGCTGCCAACTTAGACTGTCTTGCGTCAATTTTATTTGCTGCCATTAAATTCCTCTATCTATACGAAATCGTACAACTTCTGCTGCTAAAAGATCAAAAGTAAAACTTACTTGTGTTCTTGGTGCAGAAGCCCCAACATAATTATAATCTAAAACCGGTGTAAGTCGTACATTGTTAAGATAAACTTCTAATTCTTGAGAATCATAGGTTTGACTAGACGGCAAAGTAAGTGGAGAGCCAGTAGTAAGTCCACCGCCTCCGATTACTGAGTTCTGATCATAAATCACAGGACTTGATGATTCATCAAATGATCTCAATGCTCCTGCTGATAACCTTAAAAATCTACCCATAATTAGCTATTAAGCTATACCTCTTAATTGTTTAGCATCAATCCAGATCTTACTAGTAGTTTGTACCACGCCGACACAAAATTGAGCTTCGTTTGCAGTGTTTGCTAAAGCGGCACCAAGTATGAAAGCTCCAGAAGAACCAACAAATACCTCTTTACCTACATCACCAGATGCAAAAGCTGAATCGCTTGATCCTAATGTAAATTCACCCATCATAACAACATCAATGTTTCCACCTGCTGAAACAGCACCAGTAGAAAGAGCAATACCGATTGCCATATACTTATTAGAAGTACTTGCATCTTTGTCTGCTTTATAGACTTGACCAGCAGTTTCGCCAGTTAATGCCCAACGAACTAAGAAAGATGTATTTGCTGCAAAAGCCTCACCAGCAACTAAAGTACGCTTCATTAATGGTGCACTTTGAACCGCTAAAGCAGAACCAGCACCGCCAGTAATTGTAGATTGATCGGCTACATTACTTGCTAATTTAGCTGCAGTAACGTTAGCGTTTAGAATTTTTGCAGTTGTAACTGCATCAGATGTAATGTCACCAGCTACAATGCTATTAGAAAGATTTAATTTTGAGTAAGCAATAGCTGCAGCAGAATTAATGTCTGCATTAACAATACTATTAGAAATATTTAACTTGCTATAAGCTATAGCTGCAGCAGAGTTAATATTACTATTAGTAATAGTGTCTGATGCGATTTTAGCGCCTGTAACTGCTCCAGCTGCAATAGTTGCTGCAGCACTTTGAGAACCAGAAGCAGGACCAGCTGTGATGTCACCAGTTAACTGATTAATAGCATTAATTGTAACAACGCCTGTTTGGCTATTGACAGAAACAACTGCATTTGAATTAACTGATTTTTGCCATACATTGCTAGAATTGGCAACAACCCAGTCACCAACAGCAAATGTTTGAGAACCAGAGCCTAAGTTTTGAGTACCTGCGACACTTACTAGATAGACCATACCTGCATTTGCGCCATTAGCATTATCTGCAAGAGTTGGAGTATTTGTAGAAGCATCCCATACACCTTCAAAAGTCATTACAGAATTAGGTAATTGAGAAACTGGAACTTTTCCACCAGCGTCTAGAGTTGCAACACCATTGTTTGCACCTTTTTCAGAAGATGAAATTTTAGTACCAATAGCAGTATTTAAAGAAGATGTTGAGAAATCTAAAGCTAATTTAGATTCAACAATTGCAGCTGAAGCAGAAACATGAGAATTAGTAATACCTAAAGCTTTAAGACTTAAAGCATCTGCATTGATTTCAATCGTTGAACCATCTACATTTACAGCAAGATCTAAAACTTCGTTACCAGCTGGATTTGTAATTGACTTACTTAACCCTGCGCCAGCAGTTAAAGATTCATCTAAGTAGCCAGATGTTGTATCTGTTGCAGAAACCTTAACCTTAGTACCGGTAGCAGCTGCTAAAGCACTATCAATTCCCGACAATGCACCTTTAACAGTAGCAGCAGCAGGAGTAAAATTTGAATATGTATTATCATCACCAATCAGATCAGAACCTGAAGATGAAGTTGCAGAACTTAATTCTGCTTTTGTATTGTATGCACCATTATGGTTGTGTAATGAACCCGCATCACCACCACCTGATAAAGTAACTAAATTGTCAACTAAAGTTTTAGTTAACTCTGTATTACTTATACCACCGCCAACTTTCACCGACAATACAACTGGCGTGTTGGTTGTTAAATCTACATTTCGCAAAGCACCATTAAGTAACCTTGCTAAAACTGAAATATCTGCCATATAAAACCCCTATCGTTTACTTAATATCTTGTTCGTTATCGAGCTCATGAAAGTTTAAAGTTACACTTACAGAGTACCCGTATTTTTTTAACATCTTATTGCACTTTGTAAGTGCTCGGTCAATCACTTTACCAACTTGTTCACCTAACATAGTAGCAACTTTTGCTCTTTCAGAAACAGGAAGTGCTTTCATATCTGCAGGTTCATTAATTGTATTCATAACCTATAATTCTCCTATAATTTGGATATTAACTAATATATCTTTAAGAATTGCATTATCATTGTTTTTTGCTATTACGCCAACTCTAATAACCCAATCTCCAGTTATAAAACCATTTACACCTATTGAAGGTTTAATGTTAGTTAAGTCACCAGACTTAGATACATACATTATATCACCAATAGTAGCCGAAGTTGTTATATCTTCAATAACTCCAGAATTTACTATATCGCCAACTTCTGCATTTGCTATGTTGGCTTTAATTAAACCTGCTATTGCATTTGCACTAGCTTCATCAGTTACATCAATTAAAGCAGCACCAGTTGGCGTTAACCTTACTGGAGTAGCTTTAACAATAACTGATCCTGAGTTATTGTACGCGCTTCTTGCTATTGATTTAGATGTACCTGATGGAATTCCGCCTTTAGCATACATTAAAATAACCACCAATTTCCTAAACCATCTGAAATAATTGTTAAAGATCCAAGATTTGTTATTCCATTTGAATTAAAGCTAAAAGTAGATGATCCATCTATAAGATCACCACCAGTTATTTGCAATACTAAATCATTTGGTGCATTATTGCTCTTTTTAATCATGTATTTTTTGCCAGCATTTGCAGCAGAACTAGGAAGTGTCAGATTTATTAGTCCAGATGTTGTATCTGCTACAATCAAATCATCACTGCTAATTAATGTCCAGTTTGCTGTTACTGGTCTAACATTCGTTACATTGTTTAATCCAGCTAAAAAATTTGCTCTGGTTTGTTTTTTATAAGCATTTGCAGCTACATCATAAATTAATGTATAGTCTAAATCTGAAGCAGTAATCTTTGTAGGAAGTGTGTAGAAATTGTCATCAGCAGCCCCAGCCCCGCCAGACCCTGGCCCGCCAGTTGCATCAATTCTAAAACTTAAAAAATCACCTACAACTAAATCTTGATTTATAGTGATTTGAGAGCTAGGTGTTAAAGAAGTACCAGATTCACTCCAGCCACCAGTTTCACCTAATTGCAATACCTGTCCATTTAAGAAAATCTCTAAAGTGCCTTTACCAACAATATAATATTGTTGTGGAGATCCACTTAAGCGTGAATTTGTAGGAAGTGTTATGGTTGTGCCACTTGTAATTGGACCAGCCAATTGATTACCTGTTGGAGAAGATGCCACGATCTCTCTAAATTCATCATAAGATGGTTGATCTAATGTTGTAAGAATTGAATTAACATTACCTACTGTTTGACCAATAGCTTGAGTTAAATCATTTCCTTGAACTACAGAATATGGAGCAAGACCATTTGTTACATTTGTATATGTCGGCGATGAATCTGCTGCATCTGGTTGACCGGTATAAGCCAATGTCTGATTTGAAGATCCAGCATAAAGCTTCTTAGATTCTCCAGTTATTAATCTCATTGAACTACTACCGACAATAATATCGCTACCTTCTCTACGAGCAATCATTACTGCATTAATAGGTACATTAGCTAATGTTGTGACTGTAACAGTAAGATTAGAACCGCCAGCACTCAAATTTGGAATTACATATGCAACATACTGAGTTGCTGGGAATGTAATAGGACTTTGGCTAACAGGTATTGTATTGTCAGAATAAGCTAATCCAGCTTTTTCAAGATACATATCAGATGTAAATGTTAATTGAGTTCCACCTACATTAGTAAATGTTCCACCACCAACAACCTTAATTCCTTGACCTTGATATTCAGGGTTAGGAACTACTTGATCTGATGGTATTCTTTGACCATTCCATAACCAAACATCACCAGTAGAGAGACGTGTTGCGAGGATAAAAATATTTTCATCAATAATAGCGTCACTAATATTTGCAATAGTGACTGCAGCTAAATTGGCAACAGAGAAAACATTATTGCGGTCAACTGTTATATAAGCAATTTTATTTGCCGCTAACGTTAATGATCCAGTTAAACCTACAATGCCGTTATTTGCAGAACCTGGCATTATAATATTTAAAATTGGAGGCGGATTTGCATCAGCATTAAAAGATATAATTTGATTAGATCCGCTTGTTACGTTTGCAGTACTTTGAAAACCTTGACCTAAAAATTTAACAGTCTTATCTTGAGCTTTATCTGCCATCATAGCAGTAAGTTTAGAAACACGGGCAGTTAAGTTTTCATTAACTACGCCATTATAGTTTTGCATTCCATCAAGAGTATTATAAGACTCAGGAATAGAGTATGCGGGTTGTGTCTCTGAGAAAGATTGCATTCCAATATACTGACGCATATTGTCAGCAGCAGAGCCACCAATATCAACAGTTTGTCCTTGAATAACAGGCGCAACTGCACCTTCTGTTCTAACAATCATTCTTGCAAGTGTTGCAGTACCAACTGTTTCAGAAGAATTAGAAGATGTAACTGGTATAGTAAAATGTGTACTATCAATTACATTGATTTTATAACTATTATTGTAATTAGTTGTTCCGGCTATTGTAATAGTATCATCTGTTTTAAAATTATGGTTTGCAGATTCTAATTGAAGCCCATAAGCCGTTGATCTTGCAGCAGTAGTTACTGTTGCGTATCTTGCAGTCTTACTAGATTCATTTGCAAAAGGTCCACCAGCAAGTGTTATATAAAACACAGTGCTTGATTCAACTTCAACCTGGAATGTTCCATTAAAGTTAGTTGATCCTGAGATATTAACTCTATCATTGTCAACTAAACCATGAGCACTTGAAGAAGTAATTTTTGCAGTTTTTCCATCATGTTCGGTGATATTAATAGTTAAACTTGTTGTAACAATATTGCCGACATTTTCAATCGTATCAGATCGCATTGCAATCCAATGGAAATTTCCACCAACATTGCTAATACTTGTAGAGTTTCTATCTGATGTAGCTACATCTGAACTTAAATAAATCCCCTTATCATATCGACCTTTTTCGGCCAATGTTACACCAAGATAATTACCATTTAAACGAACAGAACGGGCTAAAGCCGCTGTAGTTGTTGATCCACCAAGACTGATAGCATCATAGAACTCTTCAACTCTTAGCCACTTATCAGAAGTATCATTTGCCTTCTTAACATAGTCGCCTTTAGCAAGATTGCTAAATAAACCAACAGCACCGCCAATTGTATTAATATAAGGTTGACCATTAGTCCATTGAACAGATTCATCTGTTGGATTAATTGACTGATTGCGTACCATTGGTACATACATCACTTGTTCATCACTTAATGTTTTATTACCATTGCGAACAATGTATGTTCTAGGATCAGCAGTAACTTTAATATTAAGATCTTCAGTCCATGTCAACAAACCTGGAACAACAGTATCGTGCACCCACTTACCTTTAGATTTAAAAGCAGTAGCTACAGAATCAACAAAGTTAGAAATTAAACTATAAGAAGAAGTATCTTCATACCAATATGTCGTACCACCAAGTTCGCGTAGTTTAGACATAACTGCATCCATCCACTCTTTAAGTGTAAGGATATTCTTATCTGCCCCTTGAAATGGATTAGTTCCACCAGCAAGCATTGTAGTTGGAGGTTCAGATCTTTGAAATCCTGAACCAGGGAGAGATCTCCAAGAGTATGTATTAAATGGGTTAGTATTAATACCACCAGATCCCAAACGAAACATCATGTCGCGAGCATCTTCAATTGCAGTAATAACTACTGGACCAACTGTGATTTTAGCTACAGGGATAGTATTTGCAGGAAATGATCCTGTAGATACGTTGACTTGAACCTGAAGTACTGATTGAGTATTTACATCTTGTGTAAATTCACCACCAACACCACCGTCTTTATCTGGATCCCAGAAAGCACGTGTATCTGTTGATGTATTGAAAGTTGAAAAAGTTAAGTAAACATAGTTTACTGCATTTTTACGAAGTTCAGGAACTAAAGGAGTTGATTGCGAATTGCCTTCTGGCAAGCCATGAAAAAATGCCCCTGCACTAGAACCTGGATAAAAAGTAACTGAATCTGCAACACGAATAGAACATGATTGTGTCCCTATTGCATTACCTGGATCAATTACATCAAATCCTTTAAGGATATATGGTTTAGAATCACCAACAAGGCCTTTAAGAAAAAATTTCCAATCACCGGCCGCATAGCTGTCTAGCGACAACAGGTCCGGAAGATCTAAGCGTTCCGCTGAGCTGACTAATAGTCTACCTAATACTGCCACACTATTCTCCTACGATCTCAATTATACTATGGAAACTCTTAACCAGGATCTATGCCGCTTTGATACACATCTAATGTAGCATACAATTGCTCTGGGTAACGAACCAAGAAATTTACAAAAATACCAGCTGACTTAACAGAACGGATCAAATCTTGAAGAATAAACCTTGCTTCTGATGGATCTGTTATATATGGAGGATATTCAGTAGCCCGACCGCTCATTTGATGAGGGCCTTTACGACTAATAGCAACAATAGGCGAATTAGCGGTATGGCTATGTTTAAATGTATAAGAAGGATCTAAAGCAATAGTGTTGTCAGTTGGCTTATATAAAAAGCGAACTGGCCCCTCTTGAGTACTTCTCCCATAATCAAAAATTAAATATCCACCATCTTTAGAAATGGTGTTTGAAGATACATTTAAAAGTCTAACAATCTTACCGGCTTGTATGGCATCTGAAATTTGTGCTGTATTTGATGATAAGACAAATGTAGCAGCTTGATCCCAAATGTATGTCCCAGTGATTCGACTGACATTATTAGATATACCGTCTGCTACTATAATTTTAGATCCAGAGTTGGCCAAACCAACTCTTTCAACTCTTGCAGTACCTGGTGTAATTGCAGTGCCATCTACACCAAGCTTAATATAACTAAAAGTATTTGAAGTTACTGCTGTAATTACTTTACTTACATTCATGTCATCACCACTGATGCCACTATTGCCAGAAATAATAACAGTCTCACCTACTAAATATCCGTGTGGAGTTAAGGTTGTAGCTGTTACTAAATTACCTGTACGTGACATAGAGCTAAGAGTAAATTCATTTAAGCTAGAGGCTTGAGGTAAATTTGGAATAATTCCTTGCAAAGTATTACCTAAAAATTTAATAGTCTCACCTACACCGCTTGCTATGGCTGGAAAAGATAAGTCTACAACTAAACCGACAATGTTAGTTACTCTAGTATAGGCTGGAAAGAAAGGGTGGATAACCTGGTCACCAATGTTTACTCCAGAAGTTGAAGCAACAGTAATTTGATTAGTATCTACAGTGATTGTACCTAAAGTAGTAAGTGAAGCTCTACTGGTATATTCATATCTATCAATTTGATGTTGTAAGCGTGTATTTATCTTCTTTGAGACAATTTGATTTTCCGTTGATGTTAAAATTCTTTCTTGAATTTCATCAACTCTCTCAATCCAAAAAGTTCCAGACTCAGGAAATTGAAAGGCGTCCGCTACATCAAGAGATGTATCGCTGTTCCTATTAGTCATTTGACTAAAAGCGCCATTTATATGGGCTGATCCTTGAAGAGATCTTTTAACAACTGGTGGAGAAGTTGGCATTTCAACAGTTACTTCACCAGGTGAAGTTTCCCACGTCATAGCTCTTCTAGGATTAAGGTATGCGACAAACTTTTGAGGTCTAACAAATTTAATATCATCAGAGCTAGTGTTAGTGAATACACCGGTTGTTGCGAACAAGTTAGTAAATGTAATACTACTGTCAACAAGATTGACATCAGAAATAACAAAAGACCCTTGATTATTGGGTAAATCAATAATTGCTAAATCACCTACTTGTAATTTATCAATGCCAGGGTCGGCCCCACCTGTATTTGTAAAAGTAGCTTGATCTCCAATTTTTGAAACAGTCCATTCTGTATTTGAACCATTTCCAGCATCATTAATAAAGCCATTAAAACGAAGAGCCGTATTAGCACGTCCACCAAGAATCCGCAAAGATCCTTTAGAGCCTACTGTTGTACTGAAAATTCTAATAAAAGTGTTTTTAGATATGCTGTCATAATATGCTGTTGCATAACAGTACTTAGTTTGACGATTGATTGCAGCGACTATTTCATCAGCTGATGCCTTATTAATATCTGTAAAATCAGATGTTTTAAATATAACTCTATCAATATTATTTTCATCAACTGAAAACTCTAATTCCCAACCGTTGTTTAAATTAAAAGGTTGGAAGGCTATAGACGTCATAAAGGCTGTAGTACTCTCTTTAAAAAAGAAAATATCAAGCAATTGATCTATTATAAGTTTAACCTGTTTAGGTTGATAAGAGAGTACAGGAATGTATTGTCTAAAAGATGGATCATCCATGCCAACTAATCGTGGACGAGCAATTTTATTATTTGCTGCTAAACGATCTAAATATGGTCTAGACGCAGTCTTAACAAAGAATTGCTTTCGCACCTCTGTTACAAGGTCTGCTGTATTCTGATCTTGTTCACCAAGAGCATCAACTAAAGCTTTCCAATTAGTATTAGTCTTTGAGTGTAAGTGCCCTGGTAATAAGTCATGAATCTGATCTATTTTGCCTTTATTATTTGCCATTAAGCTATTCCAATATCTTCAGGCGATATAGTCGCCTTCTCATTATTAGCTATAGTTATACGCTCTGTACTTGGAACTGGGTTAGTAAATGTTACTGCCCCAACTCCCTTAATTGACATTATAGAAGCAATAATCTCAGAAAGGATAACATCTTCTCCAACACCTAAAGTTTGAATGTAATTAATTACTACAGATTTAATATTATTAGAAATATCTCCTAAGTTAACACCTTCATTTGTAGTTACATTAATAGTTATCATTATCTTGCGGATAAGTGGTGGAAGTGTTTCGATTGCTCCACCAACTGCTCTACGTCCAGGATAATTTTGTGCATCTGGTTCATATCCATCAACTATGCGCTGAACTCTACGCAATAATCCTGTGTAATACAAGTACCCATCGATACCAGTAGTTACATCTGTGCTATATCCAAGTTTACCCATATGAGTAATACTAGTTGCATTAGCATCGCTAAATTTATAATTTCTATTAGAAGGAATCGCATAGATAGCTCGTCTTTCTAAGTTTAAATCATCTAATGCTACATTTGTAATTTCACGTATAGTTGAAAACTTATTAGCTAACCCTTCAATTAAATATAGACCAGAAGAATCAACAGACATTAGTCTATTAGATTCTGCAACACCTGCAGCATTTACAACTCTAATAAAAGGTTTAAAAGTAATAGCATTTGTTCCAATTTCAGTTACTTCAAAGCTTCCCATGTTGCTAACACTAAACCAATTGCTGTTAACAATATTTTGTACAAATAAAGTATCACCTGCAGTTGTAGCATCACCCTCTAAGAAAACAAGATCCTCTTGTCCTTTAAGGATAACACCTTTATCGTAGTCATTTAACATGTCATAGCTTACACCAGACGATATTGCAGTGCTTCCACCATAATTTCCACCAAGTGTAATTTGTGTAGCAGTGTCTGATGTACTTGGTGAAAAAGATATAACTTGTCTATAAAGAGAGTCTGCATCTTCAGGTTTCTTAACCCAATCACCAATATTTAAGTTTTTAAAAGTTCCAGCAATACCGGTTACAACATTTACGTTTGCAGTCCATGTTGCTGATAGACCCTTATTATTAAAAGGTACTGTTGTATTTAATTCATCACTTGCTGAAGCATTAACTATAATAATAGAGTTACTGTCTACTGCAAGAACACGGAATCTTCCGTTATTGTTTGCTTTAAATGATTCTCCACCAATTATAACGTAATCATCAACTGCTACTCCACAATCTAAAAATCTTGGAGATTCGCCATCTTGACGAGATATACGAACCATACTATTAAAGCCAAGTTTCTCTATACGATAACGAGTAGGGACTAGGCCATCTTTAATTAAAGAAGCTCCAACAGATGCTTCTGTAAAATTTGAACCAGAGAGTGTAAATGTAAATTGATTAGAACTAGTGACTGTAATAGGACCATAAGATCCATCTGCAATATTATTGCTATCAATTATGTCAACATTATCTCCAGAATTTAAATAATGAGGAGCAGACGCAATAACAGTAATTGTATTAGAACTCCGCACTATAGATGATATACTAACTCGACTTGCATGAGCAAGATTCCATTTAATTATAGGCGTAGGGCAGATTTGAACTGTATTACCAGCACCAATAGCTGTAGAGCTCATAGCCTTTCCATAAGGATTTACTACATCAAAGTGATTAGCAGAATCATTTACTGCAATAATTGGAAGACCAGCTACTAAACCGTCTCCACCATTTCGAACCTTATTTCCTTGTGCCCAAGATAAAGTATTGCCAAAAGCAAACACTTGATCACCAGCTTTAACTTGTGAAAGTGTGGCTGATCCGTCATGTTCCCAACGCCATACAAAGCCTGCAGGTCTTCCATAAGATCCAGAAACATCGGATATAGTGAATTGGGTGCTTGAAAGTGCACCAATCGCCTTTGGATTAAAATTATATTCAATTATATTAGAAGAAGGACTAGTTACATCAATACTGTCAGTAGAAGATAATCGACTTAATCTTTTAACTCCCGCATCATTTTCAATCTTAATGTAATCACCTGTGTTAAAAGTGTCTGGGAAAGCAGGGATTTTCATTAATAAATAGTCGCCACTTGTGTCAGATGCAACTTCAGATTCTCCAAAAATATATGCTTGAGCTTTATTAGCATTTCCACCAATAACTTCAATAGCTCCAGCAGAACCAAGTTGTTTAGAAGTAATCTGAACATTTTTGCGATCTTGAGAGATTCTAATATTAGAGATAATAGGAAGCTGTGATAGTGCTTTCTGAGTTAAATGATGATGTACGTTTTTAACGCTAACTGGTATTAATTTAACCATCTCACCTAAGTCAGAAGTATTATAATTTGGAGCTGTATCCATTTGATAAACAGAAGAAGCTACACCATTTAATGTGAAAGCTTTTTTCATTGTAAAGTTAGGATTTGTATTTTGGAAACTCTTAACCCAATTAACTCCATCATATAAATTAATATGATTACGAGTACTTTCAGCTGTTGGATTATGTCCATAAGCTAATGCTGTAGAATTTCCACTATAGTTATAAAACTCTTGAACGGTTGATCTATCGATTGTAAGTGATGGACTACCTACTGGCGCAATTTCAATTACAGTGCCTGCATTTACAGTATCTGCTATAGTTTGAACATCGTTTCCAACCAATGGAAACATAACTATATTTCCTGCATTAGTAATAAGTTCAGATGTAGGGAGAGATCCACTTACTGAAGACATGCTAAAACCAGAAGTTCCAGCAGTTGCATCTGGTACATTACCATTTGCTACATTAGTAATAGTAATAACATTTAATAAATTAGATGCTGTAAATAAAATATCAGGATTTATAGCCGCAACCGTTGCTGCAGCAACTGTGGTTGCAGAATCGCCGAAATTCACACCAGCGACACGAATAGATCTATCTGCACCATGGAATGGTTCAGATGTTCCATCATCTCCTACGTCATACCAAACAGCTACAGATCCATTCTCATCATTGATAATAAAGTATTTACCATCAAGAGAATTGTCATTTGTACCTGTGCTCGAAGATACACTAAAACCAGAAGTTCCAGCACTTGCAGAAGCTAAAGCACCATTAATTATATTTGTAATAGTGATTTGATTTGTAATTGCGCTTTCAGAGAAAGCATTATCTAATGCTAAAACTTGTGCTGTCTTTGTTGCGACATTATCTGCAGAATCTCCAGTTACAACAGTTGCAACTTTAACATAACGATTAGCCCCTGCAGACGGAGCAATTGCTCCGGTATTGTTTATATCATACCAAACGGCCACAGACCCCTGGGAGTCATAAACTATAAAATATTTTTGATGTAAAGAGCCAGCAATATCAGCAACAGTATTAATGACATATTGTGTTGGAGTTCCAACAATGTCAGCAACTGTAGTGATAGTTGTAACTTCTTGAGCGCCGGCTGCTGTAGTTGAAGCATTTGGATTTGCTACACGTACAGTTAATCCACTTTTATTTTCTATGCGGAATTGACCCATATTCGCATTAGAGATACCAGATCCACTAGAAATAGATAAGATATCGCCAATAGTGACTGCAGCTAAAGTGCCAGAAGAAAAAGTGTAATCATAATAATTACCTGAACCAGAAGATCCATTAGGGAAATTAGTTGAAGAATCAGGGTATGGGCCTTTTACTGCAACAGTATATCCAGAAGATAATGCTGTTGCTCTAGCAGAACCAGATCCAAAAAAGTAAGACAATAAACTATATGAAGGGGTATTTAAAAAGGTCGTTGTTGGATTTTGATTAACGCTTGTAGGATAAGCTAGTGCGAAACGTAACTTTTCACCATTTGGTCCATATTGTTGAGACCTAACGATCATTTTTCCACCAGAACCAGACACACCATTAGTTGAATACCAGTTGCGTGCTTTCATCCAAACAGCATAATCAGAGAAATCAGTATTATTAATACTTGTTCCCCAAACAGTTAAATTATTAAAATCAATTCCTGGCTCATTATCTTGATCAAATGCAGAAAATTCCGTAGTTGTAGGATTAAATGATCCTGCACCAGATCCAGAGTTTACACGACCAGTTCTTGCCATACGAACATCAACAGTTTTAATTGTTGCATCTTTATCCATTACAACAACAATGCTATCATCGGATGATATAGATATTGGACGAACCAATTCAACTTCATCTCCAACAATATGATCTAACTCTGTATGAGCTGTACCTTGTTGAGTTCCAACTTTATCAGTTGCAATTTTTGCTTTAATTGTTTTAAATTGATTTCTATTATCGCCTCTTGTAAAAGAGATATAGTCATCATATCCAACATTACCTGGAGTCAATACTCCAGTTGATTCTACTATTTCGCCGTATGTTCCAGAGAAAGGTGAAGCATCAGGTGCAGAAGCACTAGAGAGTGAACCTTTCACATCTGAATAAATATGTCTTCCTAAGAAAACATTAAGACCAGTTACAGCAGAACGTTTAAACATACCAACAAGGGTTTTATCTGAAATTCTTGTAGCAATATGAGGAGGATTTCCTGATTGCGCAGAAACAGTTTCAGCAAAAACTACTGAAGCATTACTAATAGAGACTGGAATAGCAATACTTCCGCTATGTTCGGCAGTTGAGGTTAATTTAATTGAATTTGATTTATATATGCTAGCTAAAACACCAGATATATCTTTGTTTAAAGATGCAACAACTCCAGTAATTGGTTCAGCTGGTGGATTATTAAGATAAGCTCCACGCCAAATTTGTGGAAAACCATCAGTTTCAAAACCTTTAATATCTAAAGAGTCAGCGATTACTATACCGCTCTCAGTAACTACGTTAATATTCTCGACATCCACAAAAGAATCAACTCCTGCAGAAGTATGTCCACCTTTAGCTTTTATTTTAAAAAGTCCAGAATTATTTGCATTAACCCAACCAGAGTTTCTTGCAACAATATAAATAAAATTACCAGGTTTTAATGATGCAAAAGCATCAGCCGAACTTGCGATAACTCTCATAGTGCTTGCACCAGGATTAGATATTGAGATAGTTCCGCCAATTAATAATGGTATAGAGACTTGATTACAAACTGTAGAATCAACCACAATCACCATCTCAGCAGGACGTCCTACTGAATCTGAAGAAAGATTATATGTTCCATTACTTGTAGATGTAGATATTTCAAATCCCTTAGCATCTTCAACGCCAGCAGAAATATTATCTCCAGCTGCTATTGTATTAAGGATTCTTAAATTACCAGTTTGTCTATTTAACTCAAACTGAGCAGTTTGACCTGAACTTGATAATGGTAGGTTTGGAAACCATTTATTAAGAAGTGTTCCACCTGATACAACAATAGAACTCTCAGCTCCAGTTTTATTAGAAACGATCACCATAGTTTGACTTGGTGTTGCAGTTGCTGTAAGACCAGCAAACTTAGCATTAAAAGCTGTAACCCAATCATTAATAGTAAGAGACGCGAAAGATGAAGCTCCTGCAAAATCACTTAATGCAAAGTTACGATCTTGTGCTGGAGTATTATCAACAGCAATAACAATATTGCTTGTAGCATTAACATTCCATTGAGCGTAAGCGCTAGTAATTAAAGTAGCACTTTTAGCTTTTTCATGAAGACGATTAGCATTTTGATAAAGAGCAATATAACTGAACTCATCGGTTGGAAATTTTAATACTGTGTTAACATATAGAGTTGAATCGTCACTTGTGCGAAGCGGTGTCACCTGAATTACTTCAGCATCATGAGCAACTGGATATAACAAAATGTTATTTGAAGTATTTACAAAACGAGCCTTAAAAGAAGTAGATTGTGCATTAATTGCAACAATGACCTCAGATAGAGTAGCTGCAGAAATATTAAGGAAATCAGAAGTATTGAAATAAATTGTTTCTTCACTTCCGTCTACTATAACTCTTAAAAAAGATCCATTTTTAATAGTAAATGGGCCTTGATCTACATTTATAACTTGAGGACGAGGCACTGGGTAATTAGAGAGTTGTAAAAACTCCTCTTTACCTGTTGCATTACTCAATAATGAGTCTACAGATTGACCTGCAAATGAAGGTTGAAATCCTGATCCATCATCGATATATAGAATAGAAGGGTCGCCAACTTTTACTG
>Ga0213917_1000053_pt1 | contig 37181 bp, 61 predicted proteins | sample McNCre117MG_FD_161051 | JGI IMG/M metagenome (GOLD analysis project Ga0213917, IMG submission 161051) | Freshwater microbial communities from McNutts Creek, Athens, Georgia, United States - 1-17 MG | ecosystem: Environmental > Aquatic > Freshwater > Creek | place: USA: Georgia | collected... | reverse complement strand
GGCTGCTGGTTTTGTACACATAAAGGCATGTAGTGATGACTGACTCGATTGCACCAGAAAATGAACGGCGCGTACAACTTCGCCGGGCGCAAGACACCACTGATAATGAAAGTTTGACCCATTGGACATTCAAGAAAGAGATACAGCTAGGGCATGTATTCACTACGCTAACCGTGGCGTTCTCATGCTTCATGTATGTCAACAAGATCGAAGGTAGACTTTCATTGGTGGAGCAGCAAACATCTACCATGCAACTCGCTCAGCGTGACCGGGATGACCGGCAAGACAAAAATACTGCTGAACTAATTGGGCTTCTACGCCAGCAGCTTGACCGCCTGGAGATCAAGATTGATCGAATTTCGGAGAAACGGCCATGAAAATCGACGTAGTGCGAAACCTTTGCAGTGACATCTGCACCATTGGTGACCTGTTCATCGACGGCCTGTTTACGTGCTACACACTGGAGGACGTAGTGCGTCCATCCAGTGAACCTAAAGTTTTTGGAGAAACGGCAATCCCTTATGGTACATATTCCGTGGTGGTTACTTTTAGCCCTCATTTTCAACGTGATCTTCCTTTGCTTGTTGGTGTACCAGGTTTCTCGGGTGTACGAATCCATCCTGGAAATACAGTTGCCGACACGGAAGGATGTTTACTACTCGGACTTGGAAAGACAAGTAACTCCGTTACCCAATCCGTGGCAGCATTCAACATCGTTTTCCCCCAAATACGGGATGCCCTCCAGCGCGGTGAAGAGGTCTGGATCAGCTACAAATAACGTCAGGTGGGAGGATTTATGAATTTCACTAGCCTTGGCGGTCGCCGATTCATCATCACGCTAGGTGCTGGTGTAGCTACAACATTCCTGCAGTACACCGGCCACCTTGACCCGGCCGGAAGCACATACGCTTTGGTGACTGCAGCCACAGTGGGCGCGTACATTGCTGGTGGCACTATGGACAACAAATACGGGGTAACCAAGCCATGAGCCTTCTTCTTAACTGGCGTATATGGATTCTGGTGTTCCTAGCCCTCGGTGAAGTCGCCTTCGGTTGGAAGATGTACAAAATGGGCGGTAATTCTGTACAGGTCGAGTTTGACATGTATAAAAATCAGCAAGTTTTAGACACGTTGGCTGCTGAGAAAGCCGCACGCGCCAAAGAGCAGTCCCTGCAAGTCGCTAACCGTAAAGTGAGTGAAAACTATGAATCCCTCAAAACTGCTACTGCCACTGCTGTGGGCGCTCTTGACGCTGAGCGCCTGCGCCTGCAAGCCGCCCTTGCCTCCGGTTCAGCCTCCGGTGATACCTCAGCCGCCCCCGGAGCTGATGGTTCCCCCAAAGACTACATCCTTAGCCGATGCCTTGAGCGATATGAAGCGGTGGCGCGAGATGCTGCAACCATCGCAGACAAAGCCCTAGGCTTGCAGGACTACATTAGAAATGTGGTTCCTAAGTAGACTTCTTCATTGGGTTTCTGGCTAGCATTAGATCAGGCCCAAGGTACTTGGAGCTTCCTTCAAACATTGCTGGCGCACGCTTTGAGCGAATAGATAAAGCAAGGTTCCTGCGTGTTGCGTCTTCTCCAAAAGCCAAGTTTCCTTTGGCTTTGGTTGTAAAAATAGAAGGCTGACCCTTCCAGTCGAATGCGTTTTTCATAGTGAAGCTGCGTAGTTGAATATTGAATTAGCCACGATCCTGAAGCGGCGTGGTGTAGGAGTTAGATCACGTCCATCACTATGCTCTGCAAGCAGAGCTACCCCTTTAGGTGTGATGGTGTAATGGCGAACCATAACTGTACGGGTGCACTCATAAGGCTTGCCGAACTTGCTGAGGCCATGGCTTGTGATCTGCGTGGGTCGAGCCTCGCAATGCAGTAGGCCGTCAGCGGTGTATCGCTTGAGAATGTTCTGCGCAGACTGCGGCATCTGGCGTAGATCGTCGGCCACTTCGGCCCAGGTAACGGGGTCTGGCTGGGAAGCGAACCATGCCAAGTTGCGCAGGGTGTTGGTCTGTATGCGTTTCATGGCTTGATACCGTGGGCGGCTTCTATGGCGCGGGCAATAGCATGTGGGTATTCGCCCTGGTAGACCGTGATACTGTCCACGATATGGGCAATCTGCGCGTCCGTCAGCGGCTTTGCTTGGGGTGCGGCGGCGCGATACTTCCATGCCGCCCACTGGTCGCCGCATAGCTTGCTTCCAAGCGGGTCGCGCTCATAGTTGAATGCGTTTTCGACGTACCACTGCTCAAAGGCTGCGCGCTCGGCGTCTTTCTGGTCTGGCGTCAATTTTCCCGGCTCCTGCACTGGCGCTGTTTGGAGTGCAGCGGCTTCTGCTGCCTTGGCGCGCTCAGCCCACTCATGGACCACATCAAGCCATCCCTGATGACGAACGCATGTAGCCACGCGGTTATCGTCAGCATCCCACCGGCAAGCGCATCCGGTCACCGGCTCCTGCACTGGCTCAACCGTCAAGGATTCCTTGACAGTTCCCTCAGTAGTCAAGGATTCCTTTACAACTGGCTCGGCCTTTGGCTGCGCGAAATTAAGGTGAGTAACGCCAGCCTTCTTCGCCTCGGACAGAAACTGCTTGAGCAGTGTGCCATCTGCTGGCTCGGCCTTTGGCTGCGGGTGGGTGTAGAGCTGATGCGTGCCTTCTGGCAGTTCGCCGAAACAATCTACATCGTGGTTTGTTAAATGACCTTTGTGATTCCAAACGGTTATGGTAGCCACCGGCTCCCCCGCTTCCATCTCCGCAATCACAGAGCGCAGGTCTTCCATCGCTTCAAAGTGGTAGTCAAAATCAACGGGCAGATGCTCTCCGTTTTTTTGCAGAGCCGCCAGCGCGGCCTTCAGTTTGATGATGGTGGTCATAGTATTCCAAGGAATGTAAAAAATATCGCAGTGCCAAAGACGTAGGCGGCGTCTTCGTGCCCAGTAATAGCGCAAGCGGTCGCACCGGCGATTAGCGCAACGATTACCGCCACCCGCATCCATGCGCTGTGCTGTTCGTCTGTCATTTGCTCTCCAGTGCTGCAGTGATGGCGGCTTTAGCTTCTGCGTACAGCTTATCGGCCTTGAATGTTGTGCTGCTGTAGCGCAGTTCCTCCAAAGCCTCCAGCGCCTGTTGCGCGGCTGATCGGAGGGTGTTGATCTGCATTTGCAGTTCGCACTGGTTGCACAGGTTCTCTTTCTGGTCGGCCTTCCATCCTTCAATCTCCGTATCCCGCTCTGCCAACGCGGTGCGCAGCTCGGTGAGTTCGATCAACACGTGACGCCGCCCGTCTTTCAGGGTCTTGATGTGTTTGACTTTCATGTCTTGCTCTCCAGTGCGGCGGTGAGGGTGGTGATGGCAATAACCGCCTTATCTGTCAGTCCCATTCCAGACAAGCTTGCAATAGCCTCCAGCGCCTGTTGCGCAGCGGTGCGCAGCTCGGTGAGTTCGGCAAAGAGTTTTCTTGCTTCATCACTGTACTGTTCAATCACCTTGTCCTTGTGTGCTACATCAGCACGCAGTTCTTTGCAGGTGTCTCGCAGCTCACCAATCGTTTCTTCTTGGTTATTGAAGTTTGTATCTTCATCAAATGTGCTGTGCATTATTTGGTTTCCTTAAGGGCTGCGGTAAGAATTTCAAAGGCGGCGCGTGGCTTGCCCGGCCATCCTTTCAGCGCATTCAGCGCCTGCTGTGCAGCGGACTCCAGTTCACTGCAATACTTCTCAAGCTCTCTGGCGTAGCTAACAAAGCTGTTGTACTCGTGCTCTATTGGGCGTTTCATTTGGTTTCCTTAAGGGCTGCGAGTTCGACCCGCATGTCATCAATCCAGCCATCAGGTCCATTGGCTCGAAGCCATGACTTGATGACAGTGTTCAGCCGATCAATCTCCGCATCCTTCTCCGCGCACACCTTTGCTGCGTGGGCGTGCATTTGGTCGGCGGTGTAATAGGCCACCTCGTGAAGAACGGTAACTGTCGCCGGCTCCGGCAGCGGTACGGTGTTTTGTGTCATATCAAAGTCCTTCGTCGGCCAGTGCTTCGGCCAAGATTAAAAGAAACAGGGAGCGGTGAATGCTGGCGGCGCTCAGTATCCATCTAGGCTCGATACTGTACGGTGTAACCCCGGCGAGGGTGTCGTAGAGCATGTCACCGCGCGGGCTGTCTTCGCTGTCTGCCATCCCCCGCAGCGCCGTGCTGATCGACCCGTACTGCAGGTTCTTATCATCGGGGTGGATGCGGAGTTCATCATCAAGACCCCACTGGATAGCAACGGTTTCCCACCAGATAGTCCCTGACAAAGATTCTTGTTGGCGCTGAACCCGCGCGCCGCGTGCTGCGGCAAACAAAAGTCTAGACATTCTCGGTTCTCCTGTGCGTGTGGTGTATGACCTCGGCGGCGTGTCTTGCAGCTACAGCTTCGGCCTTCGTCTTAAACGAACCAAGTACCGTTCGCACTCCGTCAACCTCTATCTGGGCTTTCCAGTTTCTTGAAGATGCCACTTGCGATACACCCTTAGTGCCGGATGTATTTGCAGCGCTACGCTTACTGTTTTGCTGGTTCTGTGACAGAGTTACCTGTCTCAGGTTTGCAATGCAGTTGTCTGTACGCGTTCCATTTCTGTGGTCGATTGCTGTATCAGGCCACTCGTCATAAACGTAGAGCCACGCAAGGCGGTGCGCAAGGTAGACTGACTTGTCTATGCAGATGGCAAGGTATCCGTCTGTATTAACTGACCCTGCCACTGCCCCGGCCTTAGTCCTAGAGCGTGACTCGTACCACGTAAAAACTCCTGTTTCCTCGTTGTAATGCATCAGTCTCCGAAGGCGTTCTGCTGGCAGACTGTCCTGCTTCGCTCGACCTATTTTTAGGCGGCTCATAGTGTTAGGTCCTTGTAGCGTGCGCGTATAGCGGTTCCCAACACGCTGTAGTAGCTGTCGGTCAGGTACTCAGGGTTAGTCATCACGTACTCCAGCAATTGCAGAATGGTGAAGGTCTGGATGCGCTTGGCTTCTTGTAGGTCGCTCATTGCTTCGCTCCTATAACGGCCAACGCAACGGCCTTTCGCGGGGTGTCTGCAAACACAGCAATACGATCTCCGCACCGGCTATACCACTCACCACCCATACCTTGCGGAAAGCACTTGTACCACTCCGCAATCGGGCCTATTACGTTCCAGTCTCGGTAGTCGAATATTCCTTCATGTAATTCTTCAGCTTTCAAGCCAACCCATAGTTGGCCGTGTTTATCTACCCATAGGTCATCCCACCCAATCGCCAATGCGAGGGCTTTGCTGATTTCGAGGTCGGTCATTTAACACTCCAAAAGCCAAGCGCCATGATGACCGCCAAGATACCAACTCCAGCTAGCATGTTTCGCAGCAATCCAAAAACACTATCCAACGTAATAGCTGTAAGAGTATCCAAAGACTCACGCGCAGGGCAGTCTTTACCCTGGTGGCATTCACCATAATCATTGCAGCAGTTCATACAACACCCCATAACATCATGCCGATAAAGGCAGTGACACAAAAAATACAGCCAGAAATAACCACAATGTCCTGCCAGTCCATAGGTCGAATTTGATCTTCAATGGGGCCAGTAGCATACGGGCCAAAGGCTTCGTTCATAGTCCTTGGGAATTTACGTGTTGTCATTTCTAATCCTTTGTTCAAGTAATAGTGCATCCAGTGTGATAGCTCTCAGTGCATTCAATGCGCTCTCAACGTCATATGCAGCATCTAAGTTGGCTAGTACATCCTCTTTGAAGTTCTCCAGCTTGGTGAAAATTGTCTGCGTTACCATGACGTTGATTCCTGCTTGGCCTCATAAAGCTCTTGGCCTCGATCAAATTCATTGTCAAACTTTACAGAGGCAATGTGCTCTTTGAGATTAGCCTCGCATTGGCACAAAAAATAGAAATACTTATCGTGGTGCACAGTTTCAGTGATGATCTTGCCTTGGTAGATCACTTCACATTCGTTTACATCACCATCATCATCAGGCTCATACTCGATGACCACATCGGCATCATTTAAGGTTGTTTTGAAGTTCATTTCTGTCCTTTGGTGTTGTTGATGGCTGAATTCTGAACCTGTTTCAAAAAATTTGTACTAGGGAAAACCCTAATACGATTCACATGCATACAGTGGTATGGTTGCAGCCTTAACAACAAGGAGTAGGTATGGAATATGAAGAGTTAGATATTGAATAGATGGCACAAACCAATTATTCAAAAGCATTCGGCAAGGCATATCGATCAGACAAAACCCTAGATCGTAGTGAATACCTTAGCCGCGCTCGTTCTATGGCCCTTCGGGGTCAAGAATTACCACAAACAAAGCTACTTGATATGGACGTAGTGAGCATTCGCAGTGCTGCAAGGCAACGTGATGCTCTGCGCAAACATATCAAGGATAATCTAAGTAATGAAGCGCTTGCCAATCAATACGGCGTTCATATCCGCACCATAGAAAAGGTGCTTCAATACAATTCTTGGAGCCACATACCATGAGCTACGCAAACATCGAAATGAAAGTTGTCCAATGGGGTGAAGCCCGTGGCATTGTCCAAAACTCTAACAACATGGCGCAAGCCATTAAGACGTTAGAGGAAGTTGGCGAACTGCTTGAGGCTATCCACAAGGGCGACAAAGAAGCTCAGAAAGACGCATATGGCGATATCCTGGTGACACTGATCATCGGATGCGCTACTGCTGACTTTGACCTTGTAGAGTGTCTGGGTCTTGCCTATGACCAGATCAAGGATAGAAAAGGCTACTTAGACTCCAGCGGAGTCTTTGTGAAGCAAGCATAAAAAAAGGCCCCTCGGGGCCTTTTTTAATTGAAGCTAAGTATTCGATTCTTCGCTTCCTCAAAACCTTTACAGACTATAGCTGTATGGCCTATGTCGTTCAGGTACTTAATCCAGTCCTTTTGATCTTGTGAGACTGTTCCGCCTTTAGTGCGTTTCATCTCTATCCATAGCTTCCATTCTGGGATAAACAGGTCAGGTACACCTGCGCTAACGCCAGTGGCCTTAAGCAGTGCAGCTTGGCTGGCGCTACGATAGCCTCCGTTAGGAATGGCAAAGATGCGTGCATGATACGATCTGCGAAACCATTGGACAAAGAGCATTTGCTCTTCGTCCTCCGTGGGGATGCGTTCGGTGCTCAAAACGGTATTTCCATAGCCCAGTCTAGGCATGCATCTGCAAGGGCTGTAAAGTCATCAGGTGGTGTCATTCCATGATGCTCACACTCGCCGTCTATGGAGTAATGCTCGCATGTATGGCAGCACTTAGGCGTTGCAGATTGCTTGCGCCACTCGGTTACAAAATCTGGTTCTGGTGTTCTCATACCCAACTCCTATTCAAAATACGTGCAAACTTACCATCCATCTTGTACTCGATGGTAGATGGTGGCTTTCCTAGGTTCATGGCGTTTGCCATGTCTTCCAGATCCGCTGCGGCATAGTCCAGAGCTGCGGATGCGTTATGGGCTATCTGAGCCAACTCGACGCGGGCGCTTTGACCTGCAAAACCATCGTGCATGATGGCATGATAACTGGTAATGGGCTTATCTGACAGCCCGCCATAGTATGTGCATGCAAGCATCTCCTTGCCGCTTGCTTTGCTTACATGCTTGCGCCACATCCATTCTGACACTTCAAGGTCTTTACCCTCAACACCCATAATGTCGTCATTGCGCAGCGTATAGGGCTTCTCTTGTGGCGGTGGGAACTGGAAGCCACAAGCTGGGCATTCTTTGGCACTGATATGCACGAGTTCATTGCACTGGTCGCACAGCTTTACTGGCGGTGGCCCAGGCTCTGAACTTCCCCTACGTGGTGGCTGGACTGCGGTGATGGGGCCATGAGTCTCCACCACGCCAGCGAAGTCTAGGACTAGGCAATGGTCGGTATGCTCTTTGATGCGCAATCCGCGCCCTGCCATCTGTACATACATGCTTGCACTCATTGTGGGGCGCAGCATGGCTATCAGATCGATGTTAGGCGCGTCGAATCCTACGCAAAGTACATTTGCATTAGTTAGCGCCTTGATGCGCCCTGCCCTAAATTCAGCAATCATTCTGGCGCGTTCGCTTTTACTGGTGTTGCCCGTCACACATTCAGCGGTGATACCCTGATCACGCAAGGCCTGTGCGATATGCTCGGAGTGCTGTACGCCAGCACAAAAGAATAGCCAAGAGCGCCTATCTCCTGCCAGGGCGATAACCTCAGCGACTACCGCATGGTTCTTATCATCCTTGTCTACCGCTGCCTGTAGCTCTGACTCGATATACTCTCCACCACGTTTATGCACGCCATCAGTCGATAGCTTTGACTTTGTGAGCTTGCTACGCAGCGTTGCAAGATGGCCTTTGTAGACTAGCTCCTCAATGCTCACAGGCTCTATTAGTGCGTCAAATAGTGCTGGCTTATCGGTGATTAAGCCGTGGCCCAATCTGTAAGGAGTAGCTGTAAGGCCAATCACGCGCAGTGCAGGGTTAATGGCTTTCAATGAGGCAAGCAATGTCCGGTACCCGCCTTCATCTTTATGGCTGACAAGGTGGCATTCATCAATCAGCACCAGATCAACATGACCTAGCTCTACGGCTTTGGTACGCACTGACTGGATGCCCGCAAAGGTGATAGGCTCGCCAAGCTGCTTGCGGCCAATGCTGGCGCTGTAGATGCCCATTGGCGCACCAGGCCAATGCTGGCGCATTTTCTCTGCATTCTGCTCGATCAGCTCCTTTACATGCGTGAGCATGAGAATGCGTGTCTCAGGCCATGATTGCAAGGCATCCTTACACAGTGCTGCGATGATATGGGACTTGCCCGCACCAGTCGGCAGCACCATGCAAGGGTTGCCCTCATTAGCCTCGAACCAAGCGTATAGCTGGTCTATGCTGCGTTGTTGGTAGTCACGTAGCATATTCACCCAACTACCCTCCCATTCCATTGCTTACGCAAGTCTTGCAATTGCTTCCATTCACCAGTAGCGCATGCTGCGGCATTAGCTAGTAGCTCCTTGCTGCTGTACACGCCTTCTCCTGGTTCTCCATTGGCAACATCTTGTCCATTCACCTCATAGATAGCTACAAAGTCAATAGCGCTTTCTTTTCGCTTCCAAGGCACTAGATCAGGGTGAATAACATGGGCCTCACATCCGTCATGCTGTGCGCTTGTCGGTACAACATCCTCCCACTTTGCACAATGCCAAGTGCTATCAGACAATGGGGTAGCGTTAGCGCAGGTACGGCAATTCACCTCTTTGACTATGTGTGTAGAGTGGCAAAACTCTTTGGCTTGGCAATAGCTGCACTGATACCATGAAGGGTCTGTACTGATGGGTGGAGGCATCCGATCAGCCAATGTGATCCGGTGGCCACGGTAAACATACTTCTCAGCAAACGCCTTGTCGTACTTCACCCGTTCGGTGTAAATATGGTCGTCATCCTTGCACACTGCCAAGTACAAGGCGCGGTCAATGTTTGTCCCATGCATGTAAAGCTGCATTTGCACGTAATGCTCAGGCTTGGATGCCTGGACGCCTTTGGATGAAACATCCTTGAATGACTTTAGGCTATGGGTCTTGAACTCTGCAATATGGCGTGCTTTTGGTGCTTCCGGGACACCCTTCTCAATGATGCCGTCAATGCTGCCACTCACATGAGACCCAAAGTCCACCCGTGCCTGGTTGCCGTCAATGGTGCCAGTGATATGGATGCCAATCATTCGCAGGTCAGAAATGATCTGCGCCTCTTCATTATTCCCACGGCGGAACACTCGCAAGATTCGTCCGGGGAAGCCTTGCTTGATTGCCCAGCGGAATGACAACCACAGCCAACGGTCACAGGGGTGACCCAGCGCAGAGCATCCCAGGTGTGCACGGCCTTTCCCTAATTCTTTGGCCTCATGAGCTTTGTCAATTAGCGAAGCTATGGTATCCTCACGTTCGGGTATCTTCATGCCCGTTCTCCTTGGTTGTGTATGTTGATTTGCCCTAGCTCAAAAGGCTAGGGCATTTTTTTGGATGACTTATTTTTCATGGCGATTCCGCCTGCAAGACTTGCAGCTTTTAGCTGTGCCTTTGCTTCTGGGGATTGCATCCTAAGCTTTGCGGCTTGTCTCATTTTTTTCAACGTTTCTTCTGAATATTTTTTTCCTGAATGTGACTGAGACATTTTTTTTCGTGTTTCTTCATTTGCTTTTTTCCCAAAATTTGCCTGCCTTATTTTTTCTTTTGTCTGATCGATTAAGTTTTTTCCAGTCAATGCAATAGAGATTTTTTTCCTTGTTTCTTGGCTTCGATTGCGTGCCATTAAAGAAGCTAATTCTCTTTCCTCTGGATTTTCATATCTCTTTTTTTGCGCTTGACTTATTTTTTTTGCAACATCTTTGTTAAGCGCAGGAGATTTTTGTCCGCCATCAAGCAAGTTGTATCCATTTGGTGCAATGGTGCGGTAGAGCTTGATTGCATCAATTTCTGCTTGGTACAAAGCATCACCAAAAAGATGTTGCAAAATTTCTATAGCAGGCTCTCCGTACTTTGACCAAGCTAGATAAATGGGCAATTTGCTTCCTCGTTTAGCTTGGTATCTATGCTGTCCAAGCCTACGACTCATATACTCATTTTCCGTTATGCCAATGTATTTTTTTCCATTAGAAAACGTCAACTGATACAAAATGCCCATTTGATTTTTACTTTCTATTTGCCCATGGAGGAGCAGATTTCGCTGCTGCAACCGGCGTTGTTGATACAGATGGAGAGATGGCTACTGACCCAGCTACTGATTTATAACCCTTCACTTCATTCCCATCTCCGTATTGTTCAGATTTAGAAATGGTGATTTTTATACTTAAAGTTCCGCCAATAAGCTGGTCTGTATCCGTCACTCTAGATAAACCTATCGCTCTCATTAAATTACCAAGCTCCATTCTACCAATCTCCTCCGCCTTTGGGTTCGGATTCTTGATGTTCAGATTAGCGAAGATCACCCGGCCTTGATGCGTGGGGCCAGTGATGTCATAGCGCACAGCGATGTATTCGCCAGTGCCTGCTTTAGTCTTCTTGATTTCAGCGCCAGTGATGCTAGCGGTGTACCATCCATCGGGCAGTGGGTCAAAGTTGCGTTCAGACTTGGGGAGGCTGTCAACGTCGAATGATTCAGTGAGAAATGCCATTTAAGTTACTCCTTGGGTTGCTGGGAAAGTGAATTCTTCAGTGCGTAGCCCATGAGTGGCCAGAGAGCATTCTTTGAGTTCTCAAATGCCACCTTCTTGCCAATCTCTTCGTCATCATTCTCAGGAGACACAGAAACCGATGGATTGCCAACTACGGCATATCCACTCTTTGTTGTCAATACGGCCCAACGCAGGACCTGCCCGCCATGAGATATGTGCTTCACGATTTCGACATCAGTTATATTGTTATTCAAGTCCTGAGGCGTGACGCTAGGAGCAGTCAAACCTTTGGCTTGAATTTCCTGCTCAATAGCGATGTCGTCGGTGCGGGGTGAGGTGATATTTTGCATGGTACTTACTCTTTCTATACTTTAGTGATTGCGAAGGAAGGACGGCTAGGTTTAGCCGTGATTGCACCGGCCAGAGGCCTAGTGATAGTTTCATCTGCGTTCTTCCACGCCGATGCGTTAATTTCAGGTTTCCAGCGAAACAGTGATCCAAGATGCTCAGCAATCCCCGCTTCATTGGCAAGCTCTTGCAGCTTCTCGCTGTCAATGGTTCGGTTAATCCGGCCAGTGACCTTGATAACAAAGTCGCCTTGCTTCTGAGTCATGGTGCTATCCAACTGGTCAGAAACTTGCAAGAGTCGCATAAGCTGATCTTCCAAGTCACGGCGGGACTCAGTAGCAATGCGCTCAGCTTCTTTGGCGTATTGCCATGATTGGCACAGGGTTTCTAGTTCGATCACGATTGCACCCCCGTGGCTTTGGCGATTGCGGTTTCAAGCGCCACGCAGTCAACTGCAAGGATCAACCAATCGTCTTCCCCGCGCTTATGAGCCAGCACACGTTGCGCGGCCTCCAGCAGATCAGGCGCAGCGGCTATTAGATAGGCATTGGCTTCGCAACTTGGCGAGCGCTCGTCGTCGTCCATCTTCCAAACTATTTGCGCCAGCAGGCTATGCGACTCAGAGCTGATGCCGACATGGTTGCGAAGGTCTACGGCATCGCTGTGGTCTAGTCTCCAAGGCCCTGGTGTATGCCCGCTCACTTCACACCCCCAATCTTGGCAATGATTTCCCCCAGATCCGGCGCTTCCCATGCCCCCAGCTTTCCGCTACGGTCTTTAGCAAGCCACAGGCCATCGGTATCGCACATCAGGGCACGTTGTGTGTTGCCTTCCGCATCCTTCTCTACGCGCAGGGCTAGCACCTCATCAAAGAAGTAGGGCAAGGATTGACCGGTTTTATTCCCCGGCATGCTAGGCGCATACAGCACACGTCCCATTTCATCCTGCGTCTTTTCCAGCTTGGCACTCATGTAAACATGCTTGCCAGGCAGATCACGGAAAGCCCGGATAATGTCGGCCATCTGCTCTTGCATAGCGCCGTAAGCTGCCCGAGGGTCTTTGTTGACCTTCTTTTCATGGTTTAGCACTACTTCGGCTATCTCGCTGATGCTATCCAGCGCCACGGACTTGAAGTTACTGCCCTGCTCGCCTGTAACCCATTCGTATGCCTCTTTCAGATCAGCCATGCTTGTAATCTCAATGTAAGGCAAGTCAGCATCCTGGATAGAAAGCAGACCGCCCTCTGCACTAAGCACAATGGGCTGGGGTAAAGACTTGATAAGCGAAGTCTTGCCCGCACCAGCTTGGCCGTATACAAGCAGCTTCACGCCATTGGCAGACATGCTGCCGGTTGATTTTAGGTTGATTGCCATGTTTTTCCTTTAGTTTAATCCGTAGCCGTCCCCGTAGCCGTCGCCGGAGCCTCAGCCGTCGCCTGAGCCGGAGCCGTAGCCGTAGCCGGAGCCGAAGCCGTAGCCGTCGCCGTAGCCGTAGCCGGAGCCGTAGCCGTAGCCGGAGCCGGAGCCGGAGCCGGAGCCGTAGCCGGAGCCGTAGCCGGAGCCGGAGCCGTAGCCGTCGCCGTAGCCGTAGCCGGAGCCGTCGCCGTAGCTTTCGGTAAATACTTTATTTTTTGAAGCCATTGATAGACTCCTTAGCAGTTTTGCTGCATGGAATAAGTTCGCATACTCCAGTGAGATAAATCTCAGGATTGACCACATCAATCTTGCATCCACTTTGCAAACCGGTCTGGGCAACACCAGACAATGCAACCCCGTCGTTAGCTTTCCAAGACCACAAGCGGCGGCTATCTTTCAAAATGGCTGATTCTCCATCGACACTCACCACCTCACCGGCATGCACGCCTGCCGAATAGCATCGGGCAATTACGTATTTCCCAATAAATGGATGTGGCGCATTGGCCTGTGCAGGCTGCACAACAGTGCCATTCACAAGCGCAGCAATCTCACGGATTTGCTTCAAAGTCAGTTCTTCAATGTTCATCGTGTTTCCTTGGTTATTTGCCAGTAACCGACTGGCAGCGGGTAATCACACTGGCAAGCCCGAAGGCTTGACGGTGGGATTAGCGGTAAAGTGTAGAATTTTTAAAAAATCCTAAGCTCTCAAGATGGGCCAAGGCTTCGGCCTTTGTGTCGTGGATCATGTAGACATGCGCCCCGTCATTCCAGCGAATATCCACACGGAAGCAATCGCCAAAATTAGTCATAGACGCCTTATCGGCTGTTGAGTGATTGCGGCCAATGGATTGTTCATTTCCGTTCATTTCTTTTCTCCTTTAACCAGACCTTCTGCAAATTCAGTTCGTCCGGTGTGTGTAGTGTAATGGCTTTTTATGGCAGAATGCAAGCGTTACCAAAAATATTTTTTCAGGAGTGCGACAAATGTTAACGGTTGAGCAGATAAAAAATTGGCTTGAGGGCCGCAGTCTTAGACGAGTCGCAAGGCTTGCAGGGATACATCCCGCGACAATGTACAGATTCATGCAAGATGACTCTAGCCCTCTGTATGAGACCGTCAAGGCGCTGAGCGATTACATCACTAGCCGCCAAAGTGCTGAGGTAGTGCATGGCTAGTCTGACAAACATATTCGGAGGCCCCTGGAGCCCGCCACCAGAAAAGCACATTGCAAGCCCGGAGGATCAGCTCCGCACAGCCATGCTATCGGCGGGTCTGACGCCGCCAGAAACGCTAAACATGGATGGCAAAGTGCACCGCTTTAACGGCGATGGCCGTAAAGACAAGAGCGCATGGTATTGCATATTTGGCGATGGAGTGCCGGCCGGCAGGTTCGGATGCTGGCGCCAGGGGCTTGAATCATCATTCCGCGCTGATGTGGGCCGCACGCTTAGCGCAACTGAGGAGATGGCCCATACGCGCCGTATGAGCGAAGCAAAGGTACTACGGGATGCTGAGATAGCACGTAAGCATGAGGTAGCAGCCGATACGGTGGAGAAGATCTGGACGGACTGCACCGGGGCACATCCAGAGCACCCCTATCTAACCCGCAAAGGCATCAAGCCACATGGTGCAAGGGTAACGGGTGACGGCAGGCTTGCTGTGCCACTCTATGACACCGATGGCATCATGGCAAGCCTTCAATACATATCGGCAGACGGCGGGAAGCTGTATCACCCAGGCGGATCCACCGGAGGTAAATTCTGGCAGGTAGGCTCATTTGATGAGCCTGGTACGCTGTATGTAGCTGAGGGCTTTGCCACATCAGCCACTATCCACGAGGTCACCAACAGGCCCTGCGTTGTGGCCTACAGTGCATCCAACATTGTACCCGTAGTCGCTGCATTGCGTGAAAAGTACGGCGCTACACAGGCCATTGTCGTAGTGGCTGATCATGACTCGCACGGCATTGGACAGAAATATGCTGACCAAGCCAGCGCCAAGCATGGTGTGCGGGTTGTCATGCCACCTGATGTCGGCCAAGACGCCAACGACTACGCGCTTGCCGGTGGAGACTTGGCCGCGCTGCTTGCCACGCCATCCAATGATTGGCTGGTGCATGCCGATGACTTCTGCGCCCAGCCCGCGCCCATCTCATGGCTTGTCAAGCATTGGATTCAGGATAAAGCCTTAGTCATGGTGCATGGCCCCAGCGGAGGCGGCAAAACCTTTGTGGTGCTGGACTGGTGCCTGCGCATGGCAAGTGCCACACCAGAATGGGCTACGCACAAGGTAAAGCCCGGCGCAGTGGTGTACTTAGCGGGCGAGGGCCACCACGGTCTACGGGGCCGCGTTGCAGCTTGGAAGCACCAGAACCAATCTGGCAAGCTCAATATGTGGCTGTCCCGTGATGGCTGTGACCTGAATACGCCAGCAGGCTACCTAAGAGCCTTGGAAAACATCCGGGCGCTACCAACAGTTCCAGCCGTCATTGTGGTGGACACCCTGCATCGATTCCTGAGCGGTGATGAGAACAGCGCCCAGGACGCTAAAACCATGCTAGACGCCTGCAATGCACTGATGCAAGAGTTTGCATGCACCGTAGTCCTGGTCCACCACACTGGCGTATCAGAGGAGGCCCAGCACCGCGCACGGGGCTCCAGCGCATGGCGTGGTGCCTTGGATATAGAGATCAGCATTGTCCCCGCCAAGGGCGATCAGCCCATGCAGATAGCACAACGCAAGTCCAAAGACGCAGAACTGGCAGAACCCATATATGTATCCCTTCAATCTGTTGAAATACCGGGGTGGATTGATGAGGATGGTCTGCCTGTTACTAGTGCAGTGGTTGTTTTGGTGGATGCGCCGAATGTTGAGGCTAAAGATTCAAAAGTATCTGAGGCTTCAAAAGTATTAGAGCGTGCATGGTTTGCATCTGGTGCAGAAGATAGGGGAGGGTCACCATATGTTAGCCGTAGTGCATTACGTGATTTATTAATATCTGATGGCATGAGCGAGCGCACTGCTAAAAACAAAACAGAACCATCCCGTACAGACGGATATATATTCAGATTGATTAACGCAGATATTATCTCCAGCTACGAACATGGGTGGATTTTCATCAACGAGGTGCAGGCCTCAACCATGATGATGAGGCGATGAAAAGCCCCTGTACCCCTACTTTAGCCCCTAGGGGTTTTCAGGGGTTAGGGGCAAAACAGCATGAAAAAGCCCCGCCCCGCCCCTACCTACCCTAAGGGTAGGGGCAGCAGGGGCATTCATGATGCGTCGATTTTTGGGACAATAAGTTAGCGACTACTAACATTTAAGGATCACATGGACATGGACACAACAGGCGGGTTCATCCGCGTACAAGGCACCGAAGCTGACGTATGTGCAGACATTGCAAAACGTCAAGCATTGGGTATTAATAAATATAAAACTACCGTGAGGGTTAATAATTTAACACTAAGAGAATGGTTGCAGCATCAGTATGAGGAGCTACTCGATGCTGCTATATATGCCAAACGTGCAATTGAAGAATTAGATAAAGGTATTTAACATGCGCAAACAATGCAAACGTAAAATGTATGCAGTAGTTAATCCAATTGAGTTTGTTATGGAAGGTATTAAACCAATATCAAACCAAAAGGCAGATAAACTATTAATGCGAGAGCTTTCAAGCCTGGATGCAATGTCCAAGGGAATGGGCACATTGCAGGAGTGGACAGACATCAACCAAGTGCTGACCCTTTGTGAGACTATGGCGATCAATGGCGTAGGCATAGAGGCCCTCAGAGCGTGCAAAACGCTGCAAGAGGACTTGATCCTGTCGGCTAAGCGTTTCGAGGCCACAGGCCGCATGGGGATGACCGCAGCGGGCCTTAACGCTGCACGCGATGTGATCGAGTACCATCACATGCAAAGAACGGCTGTCACCTTGATCGAATACGAAAAAGCGATTAGACTTGCGTTTCAGCGGGGCCAATCCAAGGCTCCGGGAGTTGTGGAAATCTAAACCGCCATGCCCTACACCGCCAAGCAACATCGATTATTTGAGGCCGCTGCGCACAATCCCGCAGTGGCTAAGTCGTCTGGCATCCCCGTCCACACGGCGCAGAAAATGGCCTCCGAAGGCATCAAACAGCAACCCCAAAAGCTCGCAGCCGCGCTGCGCAAGAAAGGCTAACCATCATGGCATTCACAGAAGCACAACTCCAAGCCCAGCTATCCACCGATGGCCTGAACGCTCGGATCACCCAGTTCAACACCGTTGGCTCAGTCACTGATGTTTTCGTGCAAAACATGAACATGACCACCAGCAAGAAAGCCGGCTGGACTCAAGTGCCTCAGTCCAACACAGCAGCTCAAGCCGCTGCACTGATTCGTACAAACTTGACTTCAAAATAATTGCTATGGAGCCGGTTAAAAAAACTAAGCGGAAACCTACAGGCGCCGCTTTGCTTGGCGCAGGCCCTGGACGGCCCAAGGGCATGCCAAACAAGCTCACACGCGCTTTTCGTGAGACGGTTAATACCCTGCTAGAGGACAATGCTGAAAACGTCTCCTTGTGGCTTTCTGACGTTGCACGCGATGACCCGGCTAAGGCCCTGGACTTGATTGCCAAGCTCGCTGAGTACGCAGCTCCTAAGCTCGCTAGAACTGAGCATGTCGGAGAAGGTGGAGGCCCATTAGTGGTGGAGATTGTGCGCTTTGGCAAGAATCCAACTTCCTAACAATTGGACTCCGCGCCATTATCAAATGGCGGCTTGGGAATATTTGGAAAATGGCGGAAAGCATGCAGAACTTGTTTGGCATCGAAGAAGTGGCAAGGATGAGCTAGGTCTGCACCGTATGGCAGTTGCATCATTCGAGCGTGTGGCGGGCTATTGGTACATGCTTCCAAAGTACAACCAGGCACGTAAAGCCATTTGGGATGCTATTAACCCGCACACTGGTAAAAAACGTATTGATGAGGCATTCCCTCATGAGATACGAAAATCTATCAACAATCAGGAAATGAAGCTAACGCTTCTGAATGACACGGTTATACAGATTGTTGGCTCTGACAATCCCGACTCATTGGTAGGGTCTCCGCCTGCTGGCATTGTTTACTCTGAGTGGGCACTATCAAATCCTGATGTTCGTGCTTATCTTCGCCCTATCATCATGGAGAATAGTGGATGGCAGATATTTAACACCACGCCTCGTGGCCGTAATCACGCATTACGCACATTAGAAGCTGCTAAAAAAGACCCAAAAGCATTCGCACAAGTTCTAAGTGTCCGTGACACTAAAGTGTTCTCTGAGGATCAGATTGCAAATGAGCTTAAAAACTACATCAATGACTTTGGAGAGGACTATGGGACGGCCAAGTTTGAACAAGAGTACATGTGCAGCTTTGATGCTGCAAATCTTGGTGCAATTCTTGCACGATCTATCTCAGTCGCAGAAAAAGAAGGGCGTGTAACCAATGAATGCAAGTTTGACCCAGATGGAGCTGACATAGAGATAAGTGCTGACTTGGGGCGCAGGGATACTGCAACATGGTGGTTCTGGCAACCCGTTCCGGGAGGTTACAACTTGATTGACTCAGACAGCGGATGGGGTATTGATGCAGAGGAATGGTGCGACAAGCTTAACAAGCGTTTAAGCAAGTATCGAAGGTCTAACGGAAAGCAGGCACTAGGCCGATTTTGGCTTCCACATGATGCCAAAGCAAAGAGCTTTGCAGCGAAAAGAAGCGCAGAAGAGACATTCGCGCTGGCGTTCACTTGGGAAAAAATACGCATCATATCTCGCACTAGCATTGCAGATCGAGTGAATGCAGCCCGCATACTGATGCCAAAAATCAGTTTTAACGCTGATAATTGTGCTCAAGGATTGGACGGTTTACGTGCATGGTCATATGAATACAACGATGAAACAAAGAGTTTTGCTAGTGAGCCAGTGCATGATTGGGCATCTCACTACGGAGATGGATTCTCCTATGGATGCCAAGTAATGCAAGAGATTGCGCCTCCAAAAGCACCAGAAACACCTAAATTCTCCCAACAAAAGACAATTTCGGAGATAATTCGGGACAATGCAAGGCGCAAGCGCGATGAGTAGAGTACAGGCTTTGCAACCACTTACAAGGCAGCATGATGGATTATGAATCTGGCGCATTAGAGAAGGCCGAGGACACTGGCCCAGGCAAGGCCGGAGAGGTTCGCCGCTGGCTGCTTGAGTTGAAGCTGGCAGACAAGCGTGAATCTGAATGGCGTGCCAAGGCTCAAAAGGTGCTCAAGCGATACCGTCAAAAGGAAGTCAAGAAGCACAGCTTCAACATCCTATGGTCTAACACTGAGACCATGCGCCCAGCCATCTATAACAGCATGCCCAAGCCCGATGTGCGTCGGCGCTTTAAGGATGAGGACCCGGTAGGCAAAGCATGCTCTGAGGTGCTTTCTCGCGCTCTTGAGTACGGCATGGACACCACTGACTTTGATACCCAGGTGCGTAGCTGTGTTGTGGACATGCTGCTGCCTGGCCGTGGCCTAGCCCGTGTGCGCTATCTCCCGAGCTTCAATGCAGCCCAAGAGGCCACTGACACTGAGCAGGGCGAAGAGTTTGACGGAGACTTTGAGGAGCTGGCATGGGAGCAGGCTCCCATTGAGCACGTCCAGTGGGATGACTTTCGCATGTCTGCCGGGGATAGCTGGGACGCTGTCACTTGGGAGGCTTTCAGGCACCGACTGACCCGTGATGAGCTAGAAGAGCAGTTTGGCGAAGTTGGCAAGCTGGTGCCACTGGACAAGACAGATGATCCAGACGTTGAAGGCGAAAAAGACGTTGATGTGTCTGAGTCTTTCAAGACCGCCGAGGTGTGGGAGATATGGGACAAAGAGGAGCGTGAAGTAATCTTCATTGCACCGTCTTACAAAGACGAGCCATTGAAGAAGGTACCAGACCCGCTTAACCTGACAAACTTCTACCCTAATCCTCGCCCGCTGTACGCTTGTGAGGATAGCGGGACGATGATCCCGACCCCCCTGTTTGAGTACTATCGCGAGCAGGCCGACGAGCTAGACACTGTTACACGGCGGATCAACATCCTGATCAAGGGCTTGAAGATGCGAGGCATCTACGACTCTACGATCTCTGAGTTGTCCGAGCTGATGCGGGGTGAGGATAATGACCTTATCCCAGCATCCAACGTGACTGCGCTGCTTGAGCGTGGCGGGCTTGAAAAGGCCATTTGGTTCATGCCCATCGAGCAGTCTGCCAAGGTATTGCAGATTTTGCAGCTACAGCGTGAGTCGTCCAAGCAGGTTATCTATGAGATCACCGGCATTAGCGATATTCTTCGCGGGTCTACCAACCCCAATGAGACGCTCGGTGCTCAGCAGATCAAATCCCAATGGGGAAGTGCACGGTTGAAGCGCTTGCAGACTGACTGCGCCATCTTCATCCGTGACCTAATCCGCTTGCAGTCCGAGGTCATTGCAGAGCGATTCCAGCCTGAGACGCTTGCCACCATGACGGGGATGAAGTTCCCCACTGGAGAGGAAAAGCAGCAGGCCATGATGCAGTACCAACAGCAGGCAATGATGGCACAGCAACAGGGCCAACAGCCTCCGCCTCCGCCTGATATGCCGCCCTCATGGGATGAGATATTGCAGGTGCTGCGAGATGACAAGCTGCGCACCTTCAAGGTTGACGTTGAGACAGACTCCACTATTGCATCTTCTGTTGAGTCCGACATGTCTGGCCTGAAAGATGTGCTGATGTCTTTGGGCCAGATCCTGACCAGCTTTGGCCCTGCGGTACAGATGGGTGCTATGCCTGTCGATGCGCTCAAGGAAATAATGATGACCGTGGCTCGCCGGTCTAAGATGGGCAATGCCGTGGAAGATGCGTTTGACAAGATCAAGCAGCCTCCGCCTCCTCCTCAGCCCGCTCAACCCCAGGACAATAGCTTGCAGGTCAAGCAAATGGAGATCCAGCACAGCCAGCAGATTGAGGCCGGTAAGTCTCAGATCGAGCAGATGAAGCTGCAACAGACCCAGCAAATTGAGCAGTTCAAGGGTGAGCAGGCAACGCAGTTGGAGCAGGTCAAGCAGCAATTTGCCTATCAGATCGAGCAGTTCAAGCAGCAAGCAGAGACTGAGCGGGCACGCATGAAGGCTGAGATTGATGCTCAGACCAAGCTACAGATTGCAGGCATGAACGCTCAAGCGGCTGAAAAGCCCGCTGTAAATATTGATACCAATGCTATCGGCGAGCAGGTAAAATCGCACACTGAGCAGTCAAATGCTAACATCATGCAGGCAATGCAGCACTTCGGCAAGATTGCCGAGACTATGCACGGCATGATGGCTGAGATGGGTAAGCCAAAGAAACGCATTTTGCAACGTGACCCGATCAGCGGTAAGGCGACGGGGATGATTGAGGTATCTGAATAATGGCTGACTTACAGAGCGCACTAGGTGAGGTTCGGATGATGCTTGAAATCACCCGCAAAGATACAGGCAAGGTCGAGACCGTCGAGGTTGTCGGCTTTTTGGATGATGAACAACTGAAGGAACTGACAGATGGCAGTGACACACACGACAGCGGCGCGTAACGCAGCAACGGACGCAGTGACTGCGCTTATCGGTGCATCCGGTAAGCTGGCATTCCGCACCACTGGCACTGTCAGTGCCCCAGGCACTGTAGTCGCTACTCTGAGCCTGAGTGCTACAGCATTCGGCGCTTCTGCTACTGGCACTGCGACTGCTAACGCGATCACCAGCGACACCAATGCAGCGGGCGGTACGGTTGCTACGGCAACACTGCAAACCTCTGGCGGCACGGTGGTGATTCACTGCGCTGTGGCCGCTTCTGCTAGCGATATCAACATGACCAATGGCCTAGTTGTGACTGCCGGCGACACAGTTTCTTGCAGTTCGCTTACATACACTGCACTGAGCGCATAACGTGGCAACTGGTCAAGGCACTGTGACATTCAATTTCGGCTCTGCGCCGGGTACTAATGTTGTCACGACTGCGGTGAGTGATGCGACCATTAGCGGCACATCCAAGGTTGAGATATACCTGATGGGTGCAGACACAACGGCAACGCATAACGCCATTGAGCATCAGATGTTGCCTCTTGGCGGGCTGTCACTGCAACCCATATCGGTGAGTGCAGGTGTTGGATTCACGGCCCAGGCCATGAGTAATTTACGTTTAACGGGTACGTTCCAGGCGCGTTACGTCTGGGCAGATTAAGGGGTAAAACATGGCAGGTTTTCGTATTGAAGGCAACACCTCCGGCAACGTGGCCGAAGTCAACGCGGCCAATCAGCTAAGGGTCACAGCCGAGCTAGACGCATACACTAACCCGCTGAACGTGGGCAACTTGCGTATTCAGACTGAGCTGGACGCGGGCAAGATCACTGGTGTGCCTCTGCTGGTCAGCCCTGAACTGGACGGCGACTACCGTACACGTATCGCTCAGGATACACTGGTGGATGAAGAGAACTTCAACTACACCGCGCAGAACACCGGCAAGCACCAGTCTGTCAGCACCACGATGGCTGCGACTTGGACTGCGGGCCAGTTCACTACCAACAGCGGATCGATCACCACGACCACTACCGGCTATGCGCTGCAGACGTATGCCAACTTTCCTAACAGCGGTGTGCAAACTCTGTCTGGTGACTTTGAGGTTTCGTTCAGCCAGCAGCCAACGGCTAACAACTTTGTCGAGTTCGGTTTCACGACCAACATCGTGTCTGCTACTGTTGCACCGCCTGATGGCATCTTTGTGCGGGCCAGTGCATCGGGCTTTCAGGGCGTTGTGTCCTTCAACGGAACGGAAACCTCTACCGGCGTATGGACTAGCTTCAACAACACCGGCACGTTTACCTACACCAACAACAAGCGCTATCAGTTCATCGTCTACACCAACGCGATCAGCGCTAACTTCTGGGTAAGCGACGGTACAAATACATGGCTGATGGGTTCGCTGGCACTGCCGGTTGGCACTGGCCGGGTGAACATGGGGTCTGGCCTCAAGGCATTCTTCATGCAGCGTATCACTGGCGGTGCTGCTGGTGCTGCTGTGCAGGCCGCTCTCAATGCGTACTCTGTGCGGGTCGGCGGTGCGAACTACTCCAGCACATTGGCTCAGACGGGCAACCGTCTGTTCGGCTCCTACCAAGGCTTGTCTGGCGGAACGATGGGTGGCTTGGCTACCTACGTCAACAGCACCAACCCAACGGCTGCGGCGCCTTCTAACACTGCGCTGACAGCTAACTTGCCGGGCGGTCTGGGCGGTCAGGGTGTTGTCACTGCTGCGGCGGCTGCTGTAACTGACGGTATCTGGTCTGAATATGGTGTGCCACTACCCACTGCCAACGTCCAAGGCCGTCGCCTGGTGATTACTGGCATTCTGGTGGATGCAGTGAATACCGGCGCAGCTGTGGCAACTACATCCACGACTCTGCAATTCGCATTGGCCTTCGGTCATACAGCTGTCTCGCTGGCAACGGTTGAAGCCACCAATGCCAAGGCACCGCGCCGTATCGCTCTGGGCTTCATGAACTGGCCTATCGGCGCTGCCATAGGTCAAGGCCCAGACAAAGGCCCGATCAAGATCGACTTGGCTAGCGCACCGATCTACGTCAATCCGGGTGAGCGTGTGGCTCTGGTAGCCAAGTTCATCGCAGGTACAGCCACTGCATCGCAGACCATCACGTTTACCTACACGCCGGTTTACGGCTGGGAGTAACCCCTAAATGTCACTGCTGCTTGCGCTAACCGGCGCTAGTGGGCCAGTAACGCACGGCACCTCTGGCGCTCTTACGGGCCAGATAGGTGCTGTTGCGGGCACTGCGGCACACATTGCACTGCATGGCACCTCCGGGGCCTTGACGGGGCAAGGCAGTGCCATTGCTGGTGCGGCAAATAGATTCAGGGCATTTAGCACAACAGGCGCACTGACGGGGCAGGGATCTGTCATTGTTGGCGCTGCGTCTCGATCGACTAGCTCAGTAACGCATGATGCACCTGGTGTATTGGTCGGCCAGCTAGGCTCGATTGCAGGCTCTGCAAGCAGGTTCCGTGCATTCTCTGCGGTGGGTTTGCTGGTAGGCCCAGGATCAGCCCTGGCAGGCTCTGCCACTAGGTTTAGGGCATTCGATACCTCAGGAGCGCTAACGGGCCAAGGTTCGCTTATCGTGGGCTCAGCGGCTCGCGTTGGTGCACCTATAACCCATGATGCGCCCGGTGCGCTTGTAGGCCAGATTGGGGCTATCGTTGGTGCTGCATCCCGCACTGGCGTGGCTGTCAGTCATGACACTACCGGCGCACTAGCTGGACAATTGTCCACCATCACAGGCATTGCTCAGAATGGCGTATCCAAAGCGCCAACGAAGGTTGGTGGTGATGATGCCTTCCACCCGAATAAGCATACCGGCTGGAATAAGAACGCATGGAAGCAGCGTAAGACCCGCGAAGATGCCATTGAATCCACCATCGAGGCGACTTACTTAGAATTGATGGGGATTGCCCCTGCACCCGCTGTAGTGGCAGAGATCAAACGTGAAGCAGTGGCTGAGATCAAGACCATTGACTATACGGAGGAACGTAAATTCATTGATTGGCTGTCCGCTGAGATTGAGCAGATCAAGATTCAGCAGCAAATTGATGATGAAGACGACGAAGAAACAATGATGCTTCTAATGGGATAAATATGAACTACCAAGAACTGCAAGTACACCTAGGATTTACAGACACTGATAAGTCAGTCTGGTGCGAGACAAACGCACCGTACTATGAAGACATTGAGCAGGGGTGGCGCGATAAGCTCATGATGCATGCATTCCCCAAGCGTACAGCATCGGTTTACGTCATGCCCGCTTATCAGTCGCCCATCACTGGCAAATGGATTGACACGCCAAGCCAACGGCGTGATGACATGGCTCGTAGTGGGTCACGGCCTTGGGAAGGGCTGGATTCTGAGCGCAAAGTGTCCGACAGTAGAGCTAAGTATGAGGCAAAGGCTGCGGATGATGCACTAGAAAATGCAGTAGTTAGCGCATATCATTCGCTCGGTGATGAAAAAAAGGCTATTTTAGATAGCGCATTGTGATATAAACCGCCATAGGTATTAACCCTAATTGGAGTGAAAATGGATGAAGATGTGAGCCTCTCAACAGAGGAGATCGTTGAACCGACAGAAGTTTCGATGGATGACACTATCCGTCAGACCCTGGAAGACATTGAGTCCCGTAGTGACTCGCGTGACGATAAAGGCCGCTTCGCAGCCAAAGAAACTCCACCCGTAGACAATACCCCCAAGCCTACCGATCCAGAGGCTACAGAAACCCCCGCTGAGCCTGCACTGGCAGAGTCTGAGTCAGTTGTAGTTCCGACTGAGTTGCAGCGCCTGGGGCTTCGCAAAGAGGCTGCAGCAGCTATTGCAAAAGACCCGGTGGTTATGCAAGAGTTCTTGCGCCGGTCTGATGAAATGCACCGTGGGCTTGAGCAGTACCGTGAGAAGGCGCAGTTTGGCGACACCATCCGCAATGCCATCTCTCCCTTCATGCGCACCATTGAGGCCGCTGGCGTTACGCCTGATGTGGCAGTGCAAGCACTATTCAATGCTGATGCCATGCTGCGCTCGGGAAGCCAGCAGCAAAAGGTTCAGATGCTGCACAAGCTTGCATCGGACTACGGAATTGACATCCAGCAGGCCGCTATTACGCCTGCTGAGCAGTTTGATCCCAATACATACGCGCTACAGCAAAAGCTTACCCAAATGGAGAGCTGGATAGCGCAACAGAATCAGGCACGTGAGCAGCAAGAGAGCGTAACGCTTAACAGCGAGATAGAGCGATTCTCGAAAGACCCTGCAAACGTGCATTTTGCGGCAGTGAGGGAAGACATGGCTGGCCTCTTACAGGCTGGCATTGCTACCGATCTCCGTGATGCCTATGAGCGGGCAATTTACGCTAACCCCACTGTCAGAAACCAGGTTCTTGCCGAACAGCAAGCAAAGGTAGACGCAGACCGGAAAGCGCAAGCCACTCAGAAAGCACAAGCTGCCAAGCAAGCAGCAGCAGTGAACATATCCCGCAAGGGTACGCTTCCTGCCGCAAAGCAAGTAGGCAACATTGACGACACCATCCGAGACAAAGCCCGCGAGCTAGGTCTCATCTAACCTTATTTGGAGTAAATTATGGCCTCTCCCGGTCAAAGCACCCTGTTTAATACCTTCACCGAACTGGTGAGCACCACTTATCGCAACCACAAAAAAGATGTGGCCGATAACGTTTCCAACCACAATGCGCTGTATCGCCGTATCACTGATAAGGGCCGCATCCGCCTTGAAGATGGTGGCCTGTCCATCGTCACCCCGCTCGATTACGCTGCCAACAGCACGTATCAGCGCTACAGTGGCTTCGATACGCTGAACGTTTCTGCTGTGGATGTTATCTCCGCTGCTGAATTCGCATGGCGCCAAGTGGCCGTCAACGTGGCCGCTTCCGGCCTGGAAATACGTACCAATAGCGGCTCTAACCGCATCATCAACTTTGTGAAAACAAAGCTGAAGAATGCTCAGCGCTCTATGGCTAACGGCTTGTCTGGCGACCTGTACTCTGACGGCACCGCATCTAACCAGATGAACGGTATTCAGGCTCTGGTGTCTGACCTGGGCACCGGCACTGTTGGTGGTATCAACTCCAGCGCATTCACCTTCTGGCAAAACCAGGTGCTGTCTGCCGCTGCTGTGAGCGTTACCCCATCCGCTGCCACTATCGAAGCTGGCATGATGCTGCCCCTGTGGCTGCAGTGCACTCGCGGCAACGATACGCCTGACCTGATCGTCATGGACTCCAACTACTTCACGTTCTTTGAAGCTAGCCAGTCCAGCTTGAAGCGCTATGCTCCTAGCGATGAAGGCAAGGGCGGCATGATCAGCCTGAAATACAAGACCGCTGACGTGGTTTTTGACTCCAGCGCCTCCGGGATCCCGGCTAACCACATGTACTTCCTGAACTCCGACTTCTTGGAGTTGGTGGTGCACCAGGATGCCAACATGGAAATCATGCCTGAGCTGCGCTCGGTGAACCAAGACGCACTGGTTATCCCCGTGCTGTTCCAAGGTAACTTGGTCTGCTCGAACCGCGCTCGTCAGGGCGTTGGCAAGGCTTAATGTCCAGTAGGGTGTGAGCCTAACTCACACCCTTTCAACTCACAAAGGAATAAAATGTTCGCTGCAATCTCTCCCACTCTGGGCACTCAGCCCTTTAATGACTGGTTCACTCCTGATACCGTTCAGCGTCACCCGCTGGGTATGACCGTCACCGCCGTAGACCCGTACTGGGGCACGGGCAAGTTCGTGTACGTGAAGTCCGCTGACGCGATCCTGAAAGGTTCGCTGGTCACTTGGTCTGAACTGTACGCGGGCGTGCTGCTGCCCTCCACCGCTGGTCAGGGCTTCCAGTTTGGCGTTGCCATGGCTTCGATCCCCTCGGGTTCGTTTGGCTGGCTCCAGACCGAAGGCCTGGCTGTGTACAAGACCAATGCCACCGTTACTGCTGATACCGCTGTGGCTGTGGCTGCTGCCGGCATCGCAGGTACTTTGGCCGCTGGTAAGCAGTTGCTGAACACCCGCAACCGCATTGCCGCTACCGGTACCAAGACTGTGACTGCTGCGACCATCACTGGTTCTAGCACCGTGGTTTGCCAAGGCGGCTATGACGGCCTGTTCTTGGGCATGGCTCTGACTGGTACTGGTGTGCCCGCTGCTACGGTGGTGGCCGCTCTGTCGCCTGATGGCCGCTCGGTGTCGATGGGCTCTGCCATCGGTACCATCGATAAGGTTGCAACCGCATCCGGTTCGATCACTCTGACCGGTACTTACACCGGTTATGGTGCTGCTATCATCAACAACCCGTTTGCACAGGGTCAGGTGGTGTAATCTTGGAAGGGGCTTCGGCCCCTTTCATTACAGAGGGCATTAATCAGTGCCTTCTGCAATGAAATCCTAAACAGGAAAAGGAAACATGGAACTACATCAAGCACGACCCCCCTTTGTTGAATTCAAGCGTGTTGCAGTACACGACAAACTGCGCTCCGAAGAACTCGGACGGCGCGTTACCAAAGACTTGGACATGGCATTCATCATGCAACCAGGCTCTAAAGATCAGGTAGAGCGCATTGCAACGGATTGGCTGGACATGATCCGGTCTAAGCTGGTCAACGGTGCTGCTGACGCATACCCGCAAGAATGGGTCGATGGATTCAGAAAGAAGTTTGATGCATGGAAGTCCGGCCAAGACGCTCCTTTGAATGGCACATCCGTGAAGGAATGGCCTGTTCTGTCGCCCGCTCAGGCTGATAACTTTATCTCCATGCATGTCCTGACCATTGAGGATGTTGCAGCCATGACGGAGGAGGCAATGCGATCCTATGGCATGGGCGGACGTGAACTCAAGCAGAAGGCACAAGAGTGGTGCAAGGGCAAGGACTCTGCGACCATTGAGAATGAAGTTCTGAAAAAGCAGCTTGAAGCGCTCACTGAACGACTGGCGCAATTGGAGCAAATGTCCGATAATACGGGCGAGCCTCTACAGGCAAAACGTGGGCGCAAGCCTAAACAAGTGGTCGAAGAGGCCGAGAATACTGTGGAGTAACTTAAATGGCGACTTGCCTTTCTATCGTTCAAGCAATTACTGGAAGGCTATCGCTTACAGTACCAACGCAAGCCATTGGTAATACTGATACACAGATCACCAATATCTTGGCGCTTTGCAACGAAGAAGGGCAAGAGCTTGCTGCTCGGCATGAGTGGACTGGCCTGCAAACTGAGGCCACGTTTACTACCATTGCTGCCGAAAACCAAGGAGCTATGGAAACCATAGCTCCAGGCCTTGGCTACATCATCAATGACACTATCTGGAACCGCACCCTGCGGCGTCCAGTATATGGCCCAAAAACGGCTCAGGGATGGCAGCAAAACAAAGCATTCTCCATCAATGGCCCTTGGTCTAACTTCCGGGTAAAGGGTGGTAACCTTTACATGTACCCCATCCCCGCTGCGGGGCAAACGTGCGTATTCGAGTACACAACTCGCAACTGGTGTACCGACTCCACTGGCGCGACAGGCCGTGAAGAATGGGGCGCTGATACTGATATTCCAAGGCTTGAATGGAATCTGCTTGTGCTTGGAACAATCTGGCGCTGGAAAAAGCTCAAGGGCTTTGAGTATGCCGAAGACTTCAACACCTATGAACGCCGATGCCAAGACGCTATGGGCAAGGATGGGTCTAAGGATTGGCTGAGCACAAGCAATACCAAATACGACATCATGCCCGGTATAGTTGTCCCGGCTGGTAGCTGGAACCTCTAATGCGCCAAGCAGCTCGTACCAAAGGTAGCCGCACTGCGGTATCTATGTCTGTATCGCTTCCCGCGCCTGTGGGTGGCTGGAACGCACGCGACTCGCTCACAGCCATGAAGCCCGAAGACGCAGCAGTCATGGAGAACTGGTTTCCTCTTACTACAGAGTGCCAGCTTCGCAAGGGCTACAGCAAATATGCTACAGGCCTGCCAGGCCAAGTAGAGACGCTGATGGCCTATTCAGCAGGCCTCACAAGCAAGTTCTTTGCCATATCTGGCGGTAACTTCTATGACGTGAGTAGCCCAGGCGCAGTCGGTGCGGCTGTAGCTACAGGTAAAACCAACTCGCGCTGGCAATACACCAACATGGCTACGGCCGGTGGAAACTTCCTATACGCTGCAAATGGCGTGGATAAGCCCATGCTGTATAGCGGCACGACATGGACTCAAATTGATGGCGCATCTACGCCTTCAATCACTGGCGTTACGACCACTACGCTGACAAGCCCTATCGTGTTCAAAAACCGGGTATGGTTTGTCGGAAAAAATAGCCTGAAAACATGGTATCTGCCGGTATCTTCGGTGGGCGGCGCAGCCAATCCAATCGATGTTTCTGCCGTAGCACAGCATGGCGGGTATATCGTTGCACATGCGACGTGGACAATTGACGCCGGCACGGGTGTTGATGATTACTATGTAATAGTCACCTCAGAGGGTGAGGTAATTGTTTACCAAGGTACTGACCCTAGCAGCGCATCAACATGGGCCTTGAAGGGCGTATGGGCACTTGGCTCGCCGGTTGGTGAACGGTGCTTCTACAAGTTCGCTGGTGACTTGCTGTACATATCGCAAGATGGCCTTGTGCCTATGGCTGGTGCTTTGCAGTCCTCTCGCGTGAATCCTCGGGTGGCTATAACTGACAAAATACAGTTTGCCATCTCTAGCTCTGTATCTTCATATTCATCTAACTTCGGCTGGTCTTTGCTGTATTACGCACCAGAGAACATGCTGATATTGAATATTCCAACGATAGAGGGTGTTACTCAAGAGCAGTACGCCATGAACACCATTAGCACCTCATGGGGCAGGTTCACCGGGTGGAATGCCAATTGCTGGGAGCTTTTCAACGATCAGCCATACTTCGGTGGCAATGGCTATGTCGGAAAAGCATGGGATACGAATGCTGATGACGGTGCAAATATTAATGGCGTGTGTATCCAAGCATTCTCCACCTATGGGGCACCAGGGAATCTAAAGCGCTGGACGATGACTAGGCCAATCTTTAGAGCTAGTGGCCGTCCTAGCTTGCAGGGAGCCATGAATGTAGATTTTGATCTATCTACAAATACGGCTCCATTAACATTTTCTCCAGTCACTTATGGAGCGTGGGACTCTGCTGTATGGGATGCTACGCAATGGGGCCAAGACTTGGTAATACAGCAATCATGGCAAGGTGTATCTGGTGTCGGCTACTATGGTGCGCCACAAATAAGAGTTTCATGTGCTGGCGTGGATGTGCGGTGGGTATCTACGGACGTTGTATATGAGTCTGGCGCTATTCTTTGATGAGTCAGTCATTGGGCCTTGGGTATGCGAGAGGACAGGCGCTAGCTGGAATTCTGGCAGAGGAACTGCTATCGGCAAACTGCGAGATGGCAAGTTGGTGGCTGGCGCTTTGTATGAAGACTGGAACGGGTCTAACATCACTTGCCACATTGCAGGCGATGCAGGATGGGCAGATGCAACATTTTTATCGGTCATTTTTGACTACCCATTCAACGCAATAGGGGCAAAAATGATCACTGCCCCGGTGTGTAGTTCGAATGAGAAAAGCATTGCATTAGTAACAAAATTCGGGTTTAATCTGGAGGCAAAATTGCATGGGGCAACCTCCAAAGGCGATTTGTTTTTGTTCACTATGCGCAAGAACGAATGCAAATATTTAAGAGGTAAATATGGGAAAAAGCTCCAGTCCACCACCACCACCTGATTACACAGCAGCAGCAGAATCTACTGCGGCAGCTAATCGGGTAAATCAAGTCACTCCATACGGATCGATGACTTACAGCAGCTCAGGTGTCGATGCAAGCGGGCACCCGCAATACACACAGACTGTCAATCTTGCCCCTGATCAGCAGAAACTGCTAGATCAGCAAAACAAGATCAGCTTGGGGCTTGGCTCCACAATGGATCAGGGCCTAGGCTATGTGCAAAACGCACTAGCTACACCGTTTGACACAAGCAAGCTGCCCGCACAGCAGATTAACCCAGGCCAGACTGCGCAGGACGCCATCATGGCGCGTCTTAATCCTCAGTTTGACCGTCGCCAGTCTGCACTTGAGACTCAGCTTGCAAACCAGGGTATTGGCCGTGGTACGGAGGCGTGGAACGCAGGCATGACAGACCTGAACAATGCCCGCAATGACGCGACTAGTCAAGCCGCACTGCAAGGCATTAACACAGGCAATCAGGCAAGACAACAGGCATTACAAGAACAATCATTCTTGCGCAATGAACCTGTCAACATGCTGAATGCCGTTCGATCTGGTGCACAGGTTACAGGCCCTCAATTCTCAGCTACTCCGCAAGGTGCCAATTACCTTGGCGCTGCGCAGAGCCAATACCAGGCTGATCTTGGTGGATACAACGCACAACAAGCCAGTAATAACAACATGATGAGTGGCTTGATGGGCATGGGCGGTGCTTTCCTTGGTAGCCCTACTGGCTCTGCATTGATTGGCAAAGCATTCGGCCTAAAGTAAGCAAAACTGTTCTAAAACTATGGCTAACCCATTCATCACTCAAGACCCTAACAACCCTGATGTTCTGGCACTCGCTAGGCGTCAGAGGATGGCCGAGTCTCTTTTGCAGCAAGGCCAGCAACCCGTTGAAGGCCAGACTGTAAGCGGTATTTATGTGGCTCCAAGCTGGACACAGCACCTTGCCAAGGGCTTGCAGAGCTATCTTGGCATGAAGGGTATGCAGGATGTTGAAGGCCAGCAAAAGGCTATGTACGAAAATCAGCGCACACAAGGTGCATCTGATATGCAGAGAATGTCAGAAGCACTGACTGGGAAACCCGCAGAAACCATTGCAAGCTCTGGTGATTACGAAGGCTTTGCGCCAACTCCGGCACAGACCAAAGCAGTTGCGCCGAACCCGTCTGAGGCATTCAATATTGCTGCCCAGTCGCAAAACCCGATGCTCCAGCAGTTTGGCATTCAGGGCATGATCACTAACGCTGAGTCGCAAGCGAAGCTCCAGCAAGCCATGCAGCAGCGCAAAGCACAGTCTGATTTGTGGAATGCTACTGGCGGTGATATTCAGAAGTTCCAACTTGCTGGCGGTGATCCTACATTTGCCAAGCAAATGGCAGAAGCTCCTAACCTTGGTAAGGAGAAGCTGATTAACGTCAATGGACAGTTGATGGGTGAGCTTACTGGTCAGAAGACTGGTGCAGTGGTGCCTAAGCAGTTTGATCAGCCACAAGCTATTTCTGAGTATGAATACGCCAAGAATCAAGGCTATAAAGGCTCGCTGCAACAATTCATCATTGATCAGAAGCGTGCAGGCGCGGCTAATATGTCTGTCAGCGTTGCCGGTCCTGAAAATAAGTTCAATCAGGATGTTGGCGCAGGATTGGCTAAGGATGCATTGGCGGCTGTTGATGCTGCCCGGTCAGCGCCTGAAATGGTTGCAAATGCACGTAGTATTAAATCTGCAATTGATAGGGGCGCTATTACTGGAAGCGTCGCCGATACACGACTTGCTTTGCAAAAGTTAATGGAGACTACCGGCATGGTAGGCCCAGGAAAAGCTGCAAGCACGCAAGAGCTTATGTCAGGTCTTAGTAAGCTCACGCTTGGCGGCATTAAATCCTCTGGCTTGGGTGGTGGCAATGGATTCACCGATAAGGATCGTGAATTCTTGAATTCTGCTATTGGCGGTCAAATTAGTGATACGCCTGAAAACTTGCGCCGTGTTGCCGATCTGTCTGAGCGTGTTGCACTCGCTACGCACGCCAAGGGAAGCCAAGTTCTATCGCGCTGGCAGCAAAATCCTGCGCTTAAGAATGTGGCCCAAGACATGACTATTGACCCACTGCCACAAGTACAGGGCATGCCTGATCCGTCCGCATTCGCAGCAGAAATGGCACGCCGGGGATTGAAATAATGGATCTGTCAAAACTATCAGACGCTGATCTTTTAGCCCTGCACCGTGGGGACTTGTCCAAAGTCTCCGATGTTGGCCTGCGAATGCTTACCAATAGCGCAGCGCCAGCACCGGCAGCACCCGCAATGAATGTTGACCCTACTGAGGGCATGTCAATATTTGAGAAGATGGCCGCTGGTGCTGGTAAAGCAGTCTACGATATTGGGCGCGGTGCTGGTCAGATGCTAGGCCTTGTATCTGATAAAGACGTAGCCAAAGCCCGTGAACTAGATGCTCCATTGATGGCTACTAAGTCAGGAGTAGCTGGCAATATTCTTGGGAACATTCTTACATCAGTTCCTGCAATGATGATCCCTGGAGGCCAAGGGGCAGCTGGCGCAGCCCTCACTGGCGCAGGTATGGCTGCACTGCAACCAACTACAGCCGATGAAAGCCGTCTAAAGAATATGGCTCTAGGTGGCGCTATGGGTGCTGCACTGCCTGCGGCTGTATCAGGACTAAAAGCAGCCAAAGCAGCTTTATATGACCCTCTGGCAGGTCAAGAGCGCATCATAGGCGGTGCGCTTAACCGGGCGGCTGGCAGTGATGCTGCAACGCTTGCACAGGCGCTTAGAGGCAAGAGCGCAGCAACACCAGGTGTGCGCCTATCCGCTGGGCAGGTCGGTGGAAGTGAGGGTCTGTCAGCCCTTGAGGATGCCATTACATCGGCGTTGCCAAGTGGTGAACTGGCCCGCGCTGGCCGATCTAACCGTGCTGCATTGGCAGATGCATTGCGCGGCGTGGCTAAGACACCGGAGGATATGGCGGCTGCAATGTCTGCTCGGGAGTCTGCGTCTGGCAATCTATATAACCAAGCTCGTGCGCAAGGCGTGGATATGGCATCACTAGCGCCAGAGGCGCAGGCTAATATTGCATCATTCCAGCAACGTATTCCAGAGGATATCCTAAGCCGAGCCAAAGAGCTTGCCAAGATCAATGGCACGCCAATGGACAATGAGTCTTCTATCCAAGGCATGCATTGGGTGAAGAAGGCCATTGATAGCAAGATTGGTCAAGCTGTTTCTTCTGGTGATAAAGAAATGGCTCGCGCTTATCAAGGCTTGCAGAATGACTTGGTGCAAGGCATGGGTGAGATTAGCCCACTATACGATGCTGCCCGCACCACGCATGCGCAGATGAGCCAACCCATCAACCAGATGCAGGTAGGCCAGTCGCTTGCACAGAAGCTGATACCCGCTACGGCTGGTGATATCCCTGAGTCACTGAACTATGCAAGCCTCGCAAAGGCTATGCAAAATCCTGATAGGTTGGCGCAGCAAGCAACTGGCTTTAGTGGTGCGAAGATGGCTAATGTGCTGTCACCAGAGCAAATGGCTACGGTGCAAGGCGTTACCTCAGATGCTAGCCAAATAGCAGAGGCTTTGAAGCGTGGAATGGGCACTGGCTCTCCAACTGCTAGGCGTCTTGCTGGTGGTGAAATGCTAGCGCAGCACTTCGCTCAAGAAGCGCCAATTACATCTAAACTGCTATCAATTGCTGGTTACATACCAGGCCTTGGAGTAATGGGCAAAGGAATTTCTTTGGCCGCATCAGTTGTTGGCAATAAGGTGCAGGCGCAAATGCTTGGGAAGCTGGACGATATGCTTGCCAATAATCCTCAGCAGGTTGCAAAACTTATCGAGGTGGAGCTTTCAAGAATTGAGCCAAGCGCACGGCAACAGATTATTCGTGCTTTGCCCCAGCAAGTAGCAGCCTCTCTACCTGCATCCTTCTTGTCCTCAGTAGCGGCTACCAACGCGGCGCAATAAAATGTTCTTCAATTTGCATTCAGGCATCCAACGAATGAATGCAAATCTTACGCATAAAAGTAGCGTAAAAAATGCCAATAGAACCAATGGTTTGATTAAAATGGCAATCATCATGGATGTGTTTTCGGACATGTTTTTAAGGGATAAAAATGGCTCGTAATGGTTCTGGAACATACTCGCTACCGGCTGGCAATCCAGTAACCGGAGGCACGACAATTAGCTCTACATGGGCTAATAATACACTCTCTGATATTGGAACAGCATTAACTGGATCTTTGGCAAAAGATGGGCAGACTGTTCCAACAAACAATTTGCCTATGGGCGGATTCAAGCTTACCGGCCTTGCCGCTGGATCTGCTAACGGTGAGTCCGTAAGGTTTGAACAATTGCCTACGTTGGCAAGCCTTGGCGCTGCTGCATCTGGTGCGAATGCCGACATATCAGCACTCAACTTTGCCGGTGGTGTCACCACTACGACCCAAGCCCCTGGTGACAACAGTACGAAAGTCGCCACTACGGCTTTCGTTCAAGCGGCTACACCTCAAATACAGCCTATATCAGCATCGGTAAATGCCAACGCGCTGACCATCACGGCATCTGCACTGACATTAGATTTTCGCAGCGCCACGCTTGGTAGCGGGACAGTAACACGGGTAACGGGTACACCTGCCAGCTTGGTAGTCCCATCTACAGCGACTCTTGGCACTTTCTCTGCAACGCAATCGCGCTTGGCGGTGCTGGCCTTGAATAACGCCGGAACCGTGGAATTGGCGGTGGTCAACATCGCAGGCGGTAATGACTTGACCGAGACCGGCTTGATCAGCACTACAGCTATTTCTGCTGCTGCAACGTCCGCTTCTGTGGTGTATTCAACCACCGCACGTACCAACGTTGCTTACCGTGTAATCGGCTACGTGGAAAGTACACAGGCTACGGCGGGCACATGGACCACTGCACCTAGCACAATCCAAGGATACGGTGGGCAAGCGTTGGCGGCTATGTCCTCGCTGGGGTATGGGCAGACTTGGCAAGATGTGACTGCATCTCGTGTTCTTGGAACAACGTATTTCAATACAACCGGCAAGCCAATATTTATAAAGGCCAGTAGCACTGGTACTACAAGTTCAGCAATAACCATTGTTGTAGGTGGTGTGACTATGCCGCAATGGACTGTGAACAGTGCGTCATTGGCAATTGCAAACGATTCTTCAATTGTTCCTCCTGGTGCTTCGTATTCAATCACCATGACAACTGGGACACTTAACAAATGGGTCGAACTTCGCTAAGGGGAAATCATGCACTACAAAGACCAATCCAACGCGCTGTACTTTCTCGACTCTGCTGAGTTCGAGCACCTTCTTCCCGCTGGCTGTGTGCAAATCACTGATGCAGAAGCAGAAGCCTTAAAGCCCGTTCACACACCAACAGTCGCAGAAAAACTCGCAGCCTTGGACGCAGCCAACGCACTTACCCAGCGCAACCTGCGCGAGACGGTGATGCTGATGTCTGAGGCGTTCAAGCAGATCACAGGTGGTGCTGTCAATCTGACTGCCATCCCAGGTGTAGCAAAGGTCTACGAGGTCGAGGCTCAGGCCGCAGCACTCAGGGCGCAACTGTGATCGACCTGCTGATTGTCCTACTGGTGCCTGCGCTGAGATTCCTGAAAAACCCAGGTAAATATTGGTATTTCAGTTTTTTACCAATTCCAGCGCTGATTCTGGACATTGCCATAGCTCACACCACATGGGCGCTTATCGCTGGTATGCCTCGCAAGGGTGAGGTCACAGTAAGTGACACTTTGGAGCGCCTGTGCAGAGACACTACTCACCCCGATCACGCTTTATTCTTGCAGATAGCATTGAAAATCAACCGGGCTGCTGGTT
>Ga0213917_1000052_pt1 | contig 37607 bp, 40 predicted proteins | sample McNCre117MG_FD_161051 | JGI IMG/M metagenome (GOLD analysis project Ga0213917, IMG submission 161051) | Freshwater microbial communities from McNutts Creek, Athens, Georgia, United States - 1-17 MG | ecosystem: Environmental > Aquatic > Freshwater > Creek | place: USA: Georgia | collected... | reverse complement strand
TGGTCATTCGCGAGCGCGCTTTTCACGCGCTGGCAGGGTTTCGCATGGGGTAGTCAGGTAGTCGAGTAGTCAGGTAGTCGGGCGGTAGTCAATGGCGTTGATGGGGTATCGAGAGTACGCGCGGCACCGTGGCGTCGCCCTGCGCGCGGTCCAGAAAGCGATCGAGGCGCGCCGAATCACGGCGGTCTTTGTCGATGGCAAGACGAAGATTGACAGCGACCAGGCCGACCGCGACTGGACCACCCACACTGACCCCGTCGCCCGGTCGCCGCTGTTCAGCGCTGGCCCGTCGGTGCCGCCTGCCGCCCCGGCTGGCGCCGATGACGATGAGGTGGATGACGGCACGGCCGAATACCGCGAGGTACGCACAGATGCTGCCAAGATCAAGCGCGACCGCGAGCGCCTGGAGCTGCAACGCGATCTGGGTGAAGTGGTCAGCCGCGCCGAAGTGGCCCGGCTGCGCTTCACCGAGTTTCGCGCCCTGCGTGATGCGCTGGGCAACCTCGCACCGCGCCTGGCGCCGCTGGTCGCTGTGGAGTCGGACCCGATCCGCTGCGAGCAGCTCTACCTGGACGCCCTGGCGGATGTGCTGACTACGTTTGCTGACCAGGTGCTCGTGCGCGACGTGCTGCAAGACGTGGACGATGACGACGACGCAGCCGATTGACTCGGTCCGCCGCGCCATCTCCGACGCGCTGCGGCCCGACCCGAAGGTGCTGGTGGATGAGTGGGCTGAAGACAACCGGGTGTTGCCGCCTGACACCCCCGAGCCCGGGCCATACCGCAACGCCCGCACGCCGTACCTGATCGACATCCAGCGCACGATGTCGCCCGGGTCGCCCTGGCGCGAGGGCTGGTGGATGAAGCCCCACCAGGTGGGCGGGTCGGTGTCAGGCGAGAACATGCTCGGCGCTTGGATATGCTCGGCGGCCGGCTCGGCGCTGGTGGTGTTTCCAACGCTCGATGACGCAAAACAGTGGGAGATGACGCGGTTCGAGCAGATGCGCGCCAACACGCGACCGCTGCGGCGCAGGATCAAGCCGAGCGACAAGAAAGGCAGCGATAACACCAAGCTGCGCAAAAAGTATCCCGGTGGGGTGCTGCGGCTGCTGGGCGCAAACAGACCCGTCAAATCCAGCACGATCCGCTACGTGAAATTTGAGGAGCCTGACGACTACCCTGCCAACGTCAAAGGCCAGGGCTCGCTGATCGCTACAACGATCGGCCGGACCAGTAACTTTGGCCGCCGCGCCAAGATCTTCGGCGATGGCACGCCGACGGTCGAGGGGCGTAGCGCCATCGCGGCGCAGGTGGCTCGCGGCGATCAGCGCCGCTGGTACGTGCCGTGCCCATCGTGCGGGCATGCGCAGGTGCTGCAGTGGGAGCGGCTGAACCTCGACACGGCCATGCTGTCGTGCGAGGAGTGCGGCGAGCTGCACGACGAGGCGGCTTGGAAGCGCGAGTCCTACCGTGCCAGGCCGCGCGGGATGACTGAAGAGGAAGCGGCGGCCAGCGGTCGGGCCTTTTGGCGGGCCACGGCGGTCGGAGAGCCTGGTGTGGCGTCGTGGGCCGAGTCCGGCGGGGCGCTGATGGCGCCTCTTGGCTGGCGGCCCTGGGCAGCCCTTGCGGCTGAGTTCCAGGCCGCGCATGAGAAGTTGCGTGAGGGTGACGACGATCCGCTGATCGTGTTCACCAACAACATGCTGGGGCGCACCTGGCGGGTGGCTGCGGTGGCTACGATCGGCGCCGACATCCTCCAGCAGCGCGCCGAGCAGTACGAGCTGATGACCGCGCCGCGCGGCGTGCTGGCGATCACGGCGGGCGTGGACACGCAGGACAACCGCCTGGCGGTCGTCATCCGAGGGTGGGGTCGGGGCGAAGAGTCTTGGGGCATCTGGCACGGCGAGATCTACGGCGACCCGTCGCTGCCGGACGTGTGGAAGAAGCTGCGCGAGCTGCTCGACACGCCGGTGCGACACGAGTCGGGGCAGTCGATGCGCATCGACGCGGTGGCGATCGACAGCGGCGGCCACCACCGCGAGGACGTCTACGCGTTTGCCCGTGACGCGCAGATGCGCGGCAAGCACTGGTTCGCGATCAAGGGCGCATCGAGCTACGACGCACCGAAGCTCGGGCGCCCGAAGACGCAGGAATTCACCTGGCGCGGTCAGGCCGTGCCGGGCGGCGCCGAGCTGCGCCAGATCGGCACGCAGGCGATCAAGACGCTGATCGATGGGCGGCTGAAGCTGCAGCAGCCGGGCGGGGGCTACTACCACTTCCCGCTCGGGTTCGGCGCCGAGTACTACAGGCAGATGCGCTCCGAGCGGCGCATCTGGAAGCGCGACAGCCGGGGCGTGAAGCGGCTGTTGTGGGATGAAACGAGCAAGCGCAACGAAGCCTGGGACTGCGAGGTCTACGCCTACGCGGCGCTGTTGTACGCCATGAGCGGCCGGCATGCCGAGACCGTCTGGGCGGCGCGCGAGCAGGTCTACGGTACGCAGCTGCAGCCTGGGCTGGATTTCTCGGCGGCAGTGGTCCATGCGGTCGCAATGGCTGTGCATGAGGCGCAGCGCGCAGAGATAGAAGTACCCGCTGCCACCAGCGTGGCCGAGCCCGCCCAGGAAGCTACAGACCTGGTGGCAGACGAACCGCCAGCCGATGTACTGGTGCAACAGATCGCGGCACGCCGCGCAACGAAATTGAAGCGCCCTGGAAGGGGCGGATTTGCAACGTATTGGGGATAAGTGATGATCCAAGTCCGCATGCTGGCTAACGTATTTGCTGCAGATCAGGTGCTCATGCCTGTCGGATCAGCGCAGACGCTGGAAGCTGGTTTTGCTAATCATTTGGTGTCCCAGCGGCGTGCAGATTATATGAATCCAGTTCTGCCCCCGGTGTCAAGTGGTGGGAGTGCGCAGACGGCAACGCTGCTGGCTCGGCGGCCGACGTGTTACGCGGGATTCGCCAGCGGGTTGTCCAACGTGGACAATTCCGTAAATCTGGCGACTTACTGCCAGTTGATCATGATCCCGAAAAAGTTTTCTGCGGTGAGATTGGGATGGATTCACCAGGGCGGAAATGGCGCGCTGTCGGGGTTGCGGATGGTCGCTGCATCTACGACAGATATTGGCGACCTGTCCAACACAAATACGACTCTTGGCAAGAGATTTGTGACGCCGTACCGAGACGGCGCGGAACAAAATACCCTGTCATTTGCTGGGTGGAAAGCGGTTACTTGGGGAGGTTCTGCAACTGGATCTGCAACAGACAAGGGCACAGATAATTATGATGTGATCTGGTCTGACCTGATTGCCGTGCAGGCATTGCCGCTGGCGTCCGACCCGACTGGACGTTTTTCCGGATATTATCCGCTACTCGTTCGAGTATTCCCAGGCGCTGGTTTTTACTCGCGCGGGTCTTATGTTGGGTTTTCCGACGCAGCTAAATTTTTGACAGATTGCGGGCCAATGGTCGTACTCGGCGCAAATCGCGGGGGAGGTGACCACGTAGCCAACCTTTCCGGGTGGTCTGCCGCCGGAACTCCGTCGTTTAGTGATTCTTCTGTTATTCCCCTGCTGATCGAGGCGTACGGCCCTTACGATGTTCCATCTGTTTTGTGGGTCGGCGATAGCAGATTCGGATCAGCGCCAAATTCCGAGTCTGCGACGTATGCTTACAGGACAATGTCGCATAGATTTGAGCAGGCCTCAGTTGCAGATGGGAAAGCCGTAAAAACATTACGTGTCGCGCAGGGCGGAAAAACAACGGCAGTATTTTTCCAGCGCGTAAACGAAATGCTGTTGGATGCTGTTATCCAGCCGACAGTTGCAATTGCACTGGGATATTCAATCAATGACGGATTCCCAACGGAGCAATTGCTTGCTGAGGCAAAAGGTCGGGTTGTGCAGTTCGTGGACACCTGCCGCAAAACCAACAAGATCATTCCGATGTTGGTGCCGATGTTTCCTTCGTCAACAGCTGGATACGGGGCAATGTGGAGCCAGGTGCAGGAGTTTGTGAGTTTCTGCGGTGGCCTTGCGCCGATTGTTGACCCGATCGCGTTATACGGTGGGCTGACTGGTGCATGGCAACCAGGATGGGCGGAAGACGATAACCACATGACGCCGGACGGGCAAACCAACCTCGCTGCTAATCTGTACGCGGCGGCGAAGCTGCTGTTCTGATCTTATCCCTTGCCGGTGAGTATTGAAAATGCACAACACACCACATAAATATCAGCCATGATAAAAAATATCATCGCGGGCGATACATTGTCGCTGCTGGTGCCGGGTGGGAATTACCCGGCCTCTGCTGGATGGCAGCTACATTTGCGGTTGACGCCGCGCGGGGCTAGTGGAGTTGTGGTGGTGGTGGACAGCACGGCCGAGGGCGATGATCACCGGCTGAGTGCATCAGCCAGCACGACGGCCACCTGGGCGGCTGACACCTACGCCTGGGCATCGTGGGTCGAGAAGGGCACCGAGTCGTACACCATCGAGACCGGCCAGATCACCATCCTGCCGGACCCGCGCCAGGTGGCACCCGGTCACGACAGCCGCAGCCTGGCACAGAAGGCCCTCGACGATGCGCGCGCCGCGCTGGCGACCTGGTCGCCGACACGGCGGCGCTACCGCATCGGCGGGCGCGAGATGGAATTCCGCGAATGGGCTGACGCATCTGCCTGCGTGAAGTACTGGCAGGGCGAGGTGGCGCGCGAACAGATTGCTGCCGGCGCGCTGAAGGTGCGCCGAATCATTCACACCAGGCTTTGAACATGGCGATGCCTACCCCTTGGTACAACGTCGAGCGCGTCGCGCAGCCCGGCTCGGTGATACTGCGCAACTGGATGGCACAGCGCGAGGCTGCGCGGTCGGTCGTGCAGACGTCTACACGGACGCCTGTGCGCGGCTCGGCAAAGATGCGCCGCAGCTACAGCGGTGCAGCCGTCGATAACCTGACCGCCAGCTTCAGCGGCGACCTGGGCAGCATCAATCGCGATCTGGCGGTGCAGCTACCGCTCCTGGTCGGCCGGTCCCGCCAGCTCGCCAAGAACGACCCCTACGTGCGCAAATTCCTGCGCATGGCGCAGAACCACATCGTCGGCCCGGCCGGGTTCGGGCTGTCGGTGCCGTGCAAGCGCCCCGACGGCAAGATCGACACCTTCGACAAGTGGGTGGTCGAGACCGGGTTCACGCGCTGGTCCAAGCGCGGCGTCTGCGATGTCACCGGGCGCATGTCGTTCCGGCGCCTGTGCCGCCTGCTCGTGCTGTGCTGGGCGCGTGACGGCGAGTTCATCGTGCGCCGCGTGCGTGACAAGAGCCTCAACGCCTTCGGCTACGCGCTGCAGGTCATCGACCCCATCCTGCTCGACTACACCTACCGGGCCGACTTCCCCGACGGCCGCAAGATCCGCCTGGGCGTCGAGCTGAACGTCTGGAATCGGCCGATCGCTTACCACTTCATGACCGACGTCGAGATGGCGCCTTACAGCGGCGGCCGGCGTGTGCGCGTGCCGGCTGAAGAGATCTGGCACGGCTTTCTGCAGGATGAGCCCGCCCAGGTGCGCGGAGTCCCCTGGGTGCATGCCTCAATGCGCCGGCTCAACGACCTGGGCGGCTACATCGAGGCCGCTGTGATCGCGGCGCGCGTCGGCGCCTCGAAGATGGGCTTCTACATCCCACCCGCCACTGAGGTGAAAGGTCAGAGCGCGCTGGAAGAGGGCCTGGTCGAAGATGACGACACCGACGACCTGGTCGCTGAATCGACCCCGGGCACCTACGAAAAGCTTCCGGCCGGCTACGACTTCAAGACCTTCGATCCCGACTACCCGCACCAGAACTTCGACGCCTTCCTGAAAGCGGCGCTGCGCGGCGTGTCGGCGGGCCTGCCGGGCAGCGACTACAACACGCTGGCCAACGACCTGGAAGGCGTCAACTACAGCTCCATGCGCAGCGGCAGCCTGGAAAGCCGCGACGACTGGAAGGGTCTGCAGGGCGAGTTCGTGGACATGTTCCTGGAGCCGCTCAGCCCCGAGTGGCTGTCGATGGGCTTCGTGTCGGGCCAGCTCGACCCGCTGCCCGTCAGCAAGTTCAGCAAGTACGACTGCTTCGCCTGGCAGGGCCGGCGCTGGACTTGGGTCGATCCGAAGAACGACGTCGAGACCCGCGTCATCGAAATCAACCAGGGCCTGAACAGCTACAGCAACACGATCCGCGAGCAGGGCGGTGATCCGGAAGCGATCTGGACAGAGCTGGAACACGACCTCGATCGAATGGCGGTGCTCGCCGAGAAACGGCGAGCACTCAACCCCGTGCAACCCCCCGCAGCGCCCGCCCAACCAGCGGGCGCTGCTGTTTCTGGAGGACAGAAAGCATGACCATGCTGACCCGCAGTGGCGCCGCGACCCTCGATCGCCCTGCTGCCACTGATCAGCCGCTGGTGACCCGGCTCGACCAGTTGCCGTGCGACCGCACCGCGACGCTGACCCGCGAGGCCGTCAACGTCGAAGCCCGCACCGTCGAGCTGGCCTTTGCCAGCGAAGAGCCGTACATGCGCTGGTGGGGCATCGAGACCCTGTCGATGGATCGCTCGGCCGTGCGTCTGGGCCGCCTGAGTGGTGGCCAGCACCCGCTGCTGGTCAATCACTGCCCCGATGACCAGGTCGGTGTGGTCGAGCGCGCCTGGGTCGATGCCGACCGCAAGGCGCGCGCCATCGTGCGCTTCGGTCGTGGCGCACAGGCGCAGGAGATCTTCCAGGACGTGCAAGACGGCATCCGCTCGCTCGTCTCGGTCGGCTACCGCATCCACGACGCCAAGCTGGTGCGCACCAACGATGCCGGCGACGACGAATACCTGGTCACCGACTGGGAGCCCTACGAGGTCTCGATCGTCGCCATTCCTGCAGACCCGACTGTCGGCGTCGGCCGCAGCCTCGACCGCCACGCCGTGCGCGGCCTCATCACCCAGACCACCCCCCAATCCCAACCCCATCGCAAGGAGCGATCCATGGATGAAGACGAAGTCCTGACCGAGAACGGCAAGACGCAGGCGCCGAAGACGCCTGCGCTGCCCGCAGAAGCCAAGCGCGCCCGCGAGGACGGCATGGCGCACGAACGCCAGCGCATCCGCGACATCACCGCCCTCGGCGGCAAGTTCGGCAAGCGCGCCGAGGCCGAGGCCGCGATCGAGGCCGGCACGCCCTACGACACCTTCCGTGAAGCCGTGTTCGGCGGCCTGGAGAAGTCCGGCGCGCTGAAGCTGGCCGAGCCGAGCGAGATCGGCCTGAGCAAGAAGGAAGTGCAGCAGTTCCGCTTCACGAACCTGATCGCCGCCTCGATGTGGCCGGACGATCCGACCGTGCGCAAGATGGCGGCTTTCGAGATGGATGCCGCGCGCGCTGCCGCCGACAAGCGCGACGACGTGCGCAAGGACCGCGACGGCGCCTTCACGATTCCGGTCGATGTCCTGGCCGGTGCGCTCGACATGCGCGGCGCCGATGCCGAACAGGCCACCAAGCTGCTGTTGCAGCGTGCCATGGCTGCCGGCCGCCTGGGCCAGCAGCGTGACCTGGTGGTCGGCACGCCGTCGGCCGGCGGCAACCTGGTCGCCACCGACCTGCTGGCCAGCAGCTTCATCGACATTTTGGTGAACCAGCTGTCGGTGATGCAGATGGGTGCCACGATGCTGACGGGGCTGAGTGGCAACGTCGCCATCCCCCGCGCCACGGGCGGCTCGACCGGCTACTGGGTCGCGGAAAACGGTGCGCCGACGGAAAGCGCCCCGTCCTTCGAACAGGTCGCGCTCACGCCCAAGACCGTCGGCGCATTCGTGGACTACGGCCGCCGCCTGCTGCTGCAGGCGTCGATCGCCGTGGAAGCGTTTGTGCGCATGGACATCGCCCGCACCATCGCGCTGATGATCGACCTCGGCGCGCTCACCGGCACCGGTTCCAGCAACCAGCCGCGCGGCCTGCTCAACACCGCCGGCATTGGCTCGGTGTTGGGGGGTGTGAACGGCGCTGCACCGACCTGGGACAACATCGTCGATCTGGAAAGCGCGGTCGCCAACGCCAATGCACCCACCGGTGCATTGGGCTACCTGACCAACACCAAGGTGCGCGGCAAGCTCAAGAAGACCCAGCAGTTCAGCGGCACCAACGGCCAGGCGATCTGGACCGGTGCCGAGCTGAACGGTGCGCCGGCACGCGTCAGCAACCAGGTGCCCAGCAACTTGACCAAGGGCACCAGCGCAGGTGTGTGCTCGGCCATCACGTACGGCAACTGGAGCGATTTGATCGTCGCGATGTGGGGCGGCCTGGACATCATGCTGGATCCCTACGCTGGCTCCACTGCCGGCACTCGGCGCGTCGTTGCCCTGCAAGACGTGGACTGCAACGTCCGCTACGCCACCAGCTTCGCCGCGATGCTGGACGCACTGACCACCTGATCAAGGACTCACCACCATGGGTATCAAGCTCCTCATCATCGACGCCTGCCTGGTCGCAGGCGAAGAAATCGCTCGGCATGCCGAGGTGTCGGAAGAGGTGGACGTCAGCAAGGACGACGCCGCCGCACTCACCCGCATGGGCCGCGCGCTCTACCTGAGCCGCGACGACGATCCGACCAAAGGCCAGTTCACCGCCACGGCGGACGACAAGTCCCGCGCCAAACGCGCTCTGGCCGCCATCACCGCCGAGCGCAAGGCGCGTGAGCAAGCTGCCCAGGCGCAAAGCCCTGACGGTCTGTCCGCCCTGATTGCCGCTTCGGTGGCCGCTGCCGTGGCGCAGGCGCTGAGCGCCCAAGCCAAGCCTCAAGGAACCCTCTGATCATGAAAACCTACCGCATCCTGGCCGGCAGTTTCAATGTCGGGCCCGGCCCCGCGCTGGTCGCTGGCGACACCATCGACCTGGAAGACGACGTCGCCAGCCGCTGGACACACCTGCTCCAGCCGGTCGAGCCGGCCAATGCCACCCCGCCGGCTGACCAGCCAGACCACCCGGCCCAGGAGTGACCCATGTTCACCGAAGACCTGGTGCCGTTCCTGGCTGATTTCGGCCAGTCGTGCACCGCTGGAGCTGTGCAGTTCATGGGGCTGCTCGACCAGCCCGATGAGCTGATGCAGATGCAGCGCGGCACCACGCTGCGCGCATCGGCCCACAGCAGCGAGTACGAGCTGACGTATGCCACCGCACACGTCACGCTGACTCGTGGCCTGCCGGTCACGGTGGCCGGCGTCGCCTACAGCGTGCGTGAGGCGCCGCGCCAGATTGATGACGGCGTGTTTTCGGTGGTCACCCTGAGCCGTACCTGACCATGCCCAGCATTGCAGAGCAGATCTGCCAGCGCGTCGAGGCCGTGCTGATGGGCGCCACCTCGGCCGGCCTGCACGTCTGGCGTGACCGCAACGACGCACTGACGCGCGAAGAAAGCCCCGCGATCCTGATCGAGGCGCTTGAAGAGTCCATATCGCGCTCCAACATCGGCGGCCGCCTGCCTGGCCTGCGCGTCGAGCAGGCCACCCTGGTGGTGCTGGTGACCATCTGCGTGCGCAGCACCGCATGGCAGGCCGTGACTGATCAGGTGCGCATCGAGGCGCACCGGCTGCTGTCAGCCGATCCAGTGCTCAACGGCTTCGAGATCGCGCGCCAGCGCTGCGAATGGCGGTCTGCTTCGGCCGACCTGCCGTTCGGCTACGCCAGCCAGCAATACAGCTTCACCTACCTGTCCAAGGCCACCGACCTGGCCTGACCGTACTTTCATCCCACCCGTAAAGGAGTTTCCATGTACTCGTTTGGTGCAGGCGTCGCATTTGCGACCCCCAATACCGATGCCTACGGTGCCGTCGTCGCCAACCCGACGCCGCTGATGTTCATGACCACGGAAGACGTGGAAATCGACTTCAAGTTCGACACCAAGGAACTGTTCGGACAGAACCAGTTCTCGGTCGCCATCGGGCGTGCCAAGGGCACCATCTCCGGCAAGGTCAAGTCGGCCAACATCCTCCCAGGCATGCTCGAAACGATCGTGTTCGGCCAGGCCGGCACCGCTGGCCTGATGGCGGTGCGCCAGGACACCGTTGGCACCACCATCGCCGCCACTGTGACGCCCACGATCCCGAACACCGGCACGTTCGCAGCAGATCTGGGCGTGATCTCGGCCACCACCGGCCAGCCGTACACCCGGGTGTCGTCGGCTCCAGTCACAGGCCAGTACAGCATTGCGGCCGGCGTCTACACGTTCGCTGCAGCGGATGTCGGCAAGGTGGTGTACATCAACTTCCGCTACACGGCCGCATCGGTCACTGCGGCGCGCCAGATTGCGCTCAAGTCGCTGCCGATGGGCTACGCGCCGACATTCCGCCTCGACCAATACGCCACTTATCAGGGCGAGTCGCTGCTGTTTTCGTTCAACAACTGCGTGGCTGACGGCATCAAGTTCGACTTCAAGAACGATGACTTCACCATCCCCGATATGGGCTTCAAGATCTGCTCCGACGCGGGCGGCAACATCGGCACCCTTTCGGTTCTGGATCTCTGATCATGAGCAGCACCGATCAATCCACCGCTGTGGACCACGATGGCATGCCGGTCGTCATCTCCGGCAAGACCTACATCCTGCCGGCGATGAGCGCCAAGACGGCACGGCGCCACTGGGAGCGCATCGAAAAGATGCAGCAACCCGCTGGCATGCCGCTGGTCGATCAGCTCGACCTGACCGCCGATCTGGTGCACGAGTGCCTGCTGCGCAACTACCCCGAGCTGGCGCGCGGCGTGGTCGATGACCATCTCGACGTAAGCAACTACGCCGAGCTGAGCGCCATGGTATTCGGCCGGGGCGCCTGGCTGCGCTGGGTCGAGGCGCAGGAGCTGCTCCGGGGAAACTGGCTCGCACCTCAGCTCGGTCCGACGGATGGGACTGGGGTGCTGTCTACGCCGGCATCGCCACCGCTACCGGCTGGCGATACCGCGACATCGACGAGCTGAGCCTCGACCAGATCGCTGAGCTGCTGACGTACTGGACGCGGCATCCGCCCGTCCACATCAGCGCCCAGTCGATCTATTTCCTGCTCGGCGGCGAACCACCCAAGCCGGCGCCGAAAGCGCGCCGCGCATCCGCTGCGCCAGACACTGGCGGCGACGCCGAGCGCGACGCCGAGCTGAGCGGCCTTGTTCAGATGATGGGCGGCCAGCCCCGGCCGTTTGTGATGCCCGTGCGCATGCTCACCCCCGAAAACTGACCGATGGACAAGAACCTACAGTACGTCATCAGCGCTGATGCCAGCGGCTTCGTTGCCGGCTGGCAGCAGATGGCTGCAGCCATGCAGGCCGTGCAGAAGATGTTCGGCGACGTCGAGCGCGGTGCTGAGGGCAACGCCGGCTCGACCGCCGGGCTGGTTCAGCGGGCGCGTGAGTACGAGCAGGCGGTGCACGCGCAGACCGCTGCGCAGCAGCAGTTCCTGCAGTCGCTGCAACAGCGGGTCGAGACCAGCGGCCTGGACCCCGAGCAGATGGTCCGCTACCGCGCGGCGCAGCTTGGCGTGTCCACCCAGGCCGAGGTGCTGGTGCAGCGCCTGCAGGAGGTGCGCGCAGCGTCGGAGGCCAAGGCCGCTGCCGATGCCAAGGCAGTTGCAGACGCCCGCGAAGCCGAGCGTGCGGTCCGGGCGCAGACGGCAGCGCAGCAGCAGTTCCTGCAGTCCATGCGGGAACGTGTTGAAACCGCCGGCCTGAAACCTGAAGAGCTGCTGCGCTACCGCGCCGCGCAGCTAGGTGTGAGTGAGCAGGCTGACCACCTGATCCAGAAGCTGCACGAGCAAGGAAAGGCCGGCCAGATCTCGGCCGGCCAGATGAACGCGGCGATGCGCACGGTGCCGGCGCAGTTCACCGACATCATCACGCAGCTCCAGGGCGGGCAGAACCCCTTCACGATCCTGCTGCAACAGGGTGGCCAGCTGCGTGACAGCTTCGGCGGGTTCGGCAACATGTTTGCCGGGCTGGCCACATTCATCACGCCGGTGGCGGTGGCTGTGGCGGGCTTTGTCGCGGTAGTCGGCTCGGTCGGTTACGCGTTCATGTCTGGGCAAAAAGAAAGCGACGCCTTCGCCCTGGCATTGCGCAACACCGGCAACGCATCGGGCCTCACGGCGACCAAGTACGACGAGCTGGCACGCTCGGCCGCGCAGGCCACCGGCGCCTCGATCGGCTCGGCGCGCGAGGCGGGGGCGGCTGCAGTGGCCAGCGGCGAGTTTGGCGCGGCGGCCATTGGTCCGGCCATCCAGGCCATCACCGCCTATGCCCGGGCCACTGGCGTCACGGCGCAAGAGGCCGCCCAGAACTTCAAGGGCATCGGCAAGGATGCCGCAAAGTGGGCCGAGGAGCAGAACAACTCACTGCACTTCCTGACCATCGAGACCTACACGCACATCCGTTCGCTGCAGGAGCAGGGCCGTGCGCAAGAGGCCGCGGCCGTGGCGATGGAGGCCATGACGCGCCAACTGTCTGAGCAGCCTCAGCACCTGGGCTGGATCGAGCGCGCTGCCCACTCGGCCGGTAACGCCATGAGCGCGTTTTGGGACATGGCCAAAGGGATCGGCAAGGCTGACACGGTCGGCGAGCAGATTGATCAGGTCGCAGAGCGGCTCAAGAAGCTGGAGGCCAGCAAGCCCAACGCTGCAGCCATCGGCGGCTGGGCGGCACAGTCAAGCTGGGAGCGGGAGCGCGCCGCATTGACTGAGCGCCAAGCCATGTTGCAGGAGCAGGCCCGGATCGAACAGAAAGCCGCAGCCATGAAGGCAGAGCAGGCCGAAAAGACCCAGCAGGCCATTGAGGCGACCAAGAAGATCGAGCATCTGCGCGACGAGAACGCATCGCCGGCCGAGAAGCGCGACAAGGAGATCAAGGAATACCGCCGCCACGCTGCAGCGCTGAAAGCCGTTGGACAGGAGATCAGTGCCGAACAGCAAAAGCATGATGAAGCGGCGATCGCTGCCAAGCACAAGGACCAGAAGCCGGCCGAAAAATCGCACATGGGCAAGTTCGAGGAAGAGCTTGCAAACGAGCGCCATGTCGCTGCCGAACGAGACGCACTGCACAGCATGTCGCAGAAAGACGAGCTGGCATTCTGGGAGAACATCGCCCGCACTGAGAAGATGAGCGCGAGCGACCGCATCTCGGTGCAGCGCAAGATCAGCGATCTCAAGACCGCCGTCCTGAAGGACGAGGCGCAGCAGGCCCAGCAGATCGGCCAGATCACGCTGCAGGCCAGCGAGCGTGAAGCGCTCGCGCAGATCGATCAGGAACAGGAAGCGGCCCGGCGCCGCCAGCAGACCGGGCAGATGTCGGCTGTAGAGCTGTTGGAACAGGAAATCCAGTTCGAGACACGCCGTACCGCCATTCGGCGCGACGCGCTGCAGCAGCAGCTCGGCGGGCTCGACCCGACCCGCGACACCGTGAAGGTCGCGCAGACCAACGCGCAGATCCAGGCCCTGGAGGTGCAACACAATACCCGCGTCAGCCAAATCCGGGGTTCGATCACCCGCGAGCAGTACCGCCAAAGTGCAGACATCCAGATGACGCAGTTGCGCTCATGGGAGGAGCAGGAGCTGTCCAAGGTCGGCATTCTCGAAGAGGAAGCGCGACGCAGCCAGTCGCTCGGCCAGATCACCAAGACCGCGCTGCTGCAGCAAGAAGAGGCATTCGAGCAGCGCAAGCAAGCCATTCGCATGCAAGCGCTGTCCAGCCAGATCGATGCGATCGACCCGGCCAACGACCCGGTCAAGTACGCCCAGCTCAAGGCCCAGATCGAGACCCTGGAGGCGCAGCACCAGCAGCGTCTGGCGCAGATCCGCGGCCAGGCGGCAGTCGAGTCGGCCCGCGAGCAGGCACAGGTCTGGGACTCGCTGCAGCAGCACATGTCCGGGTTATGGGATCAGGGGGTCAACGCGATGATGAACGGCACCTTGACCTGGAAAAACGCCCAGAAAGCTATTGGATCCGAGATGGTCATGTGGTTCATGAACTCGGTGATCAAGCCGCGCGTCGGTGCTTGGCTGCTTGGTGAGACTACAAAAACGAGCGCCACAGTTGCTGGTGTCACGGCGCGCGGCACGGCCGAAACAGCCGGGTCAGTGCAGTCGGTGGCGTTGTGGGCCATGACCGCGACCAAAAACATCATGAGCAGCGCCTGGGAAGCCATGGCTGGCGCGTGGAAGGCCATGATCGGCGTGCCTTACATCGGCCCGGTCCTGGCCGTCGGCGCTGCGGCTGCAGCGTTTGCCGGGGTATCTGCACTCGCCAGCAAAGTCAAATCGGCTCGGGGCGGCTACGACATCCCGTCCGGAACCAACCCGTTGACCCAGCTCCACGAAGAAGAAATGGTGCTGCCTCGGCGGCAAGCCAACACCATCCGTGCGCTCGGCGCCCTGGGGTTCATGGCCATGACCGCGCTGCAACCTGAGCAGCCCGGGCGTCTGCCGCTGCCCGCCATCGATCCGATGGCCGCGATGCATGCGCCGGCCACCGCCTCGGCGGCACAGCCAGGCGGCTTTGCTCGCGGCGCAGTAGCGGCCATGTCGGCCGCCGGCATGGGCGGCGAGCGCATCAGCGCGCCTGTGACCTACAACGACCACTCCGGCCGGCTGACGGCCGACGACCTGCGCCGCAACGCCAACGTGCTCGGCGACATCTGGGCGCAGCAGGTCAAGAACAACCGGATCAGGGCATGAGCAACGAAGTATTCCCCACGCTGCCGGGCATCAAGTGGGGTATTGAAAAGGAGCCTGAGTTCAGCACCCGCGTCGTGCGCGCCGTCAGTGGTTATGAGGTGCGCCTTGCTGAGCGCGCTTACCCGACCTACCAGATCAAGCTGTCGTTCGAGTTCCTCCGCAGCGCTGCGGCCTATCTTGAGCTCCAGGCCGTCGTGGGGCTGTTCCTGCGGCACCAGGGCCAGTGCGACAGCTTCCTGTTGCTCGACGCCAGCGACTACCAGGCCACCAACCAGAGCTTCGGCACCGGCGACGGGGTGAACAAGATCTTCAGCCTGGTGAGCACCTGGGGCGGCTTCGTCCAGCCAGTGCGCAACATCAAGACCATCGGCAGCATCACCGTCAACGGCACGGCCACCAGCGCCTACACGATCGGCACCACCGGGCTGATCACGTTCACGGCTGCACCTGCGCTCGGCGCCGTGCTGCGCTGGACGGGCGAGTACTACCACCGCTGCCGTTTCGCTGACGACACGCTCTCGCCGCGCCAGTTCATGCAAGACATCTGGGAGCTGAACAAGTGCGACCTGGTCGGCGCGCTCGGCAACCAGATTGGATAACCCCATGAAAACCGCTTCCGTACCCCTGATTGACCACCTTGCCTCGGCGCGCCTGCTACTCACGGCCGACCTGATCGCGATCACGCTTTCAGGTGGCAATACCTACCGCTTCTGCAACCGCGACCTGGTGCTTACCGCTGATGCGCAGACCTGGATCGGCGGCACGCCGTTGTTCCAACGCACTGGCACGCGGCGCACGCTCGGCATCGAAGTGGGGACGCTGACACTGACCGTCACTTACCTGCCCGGCGATCTGCTCGGTACCACATTGTGGTCGAACGTCATGTGCACCGGCCTGCTCGATGGCGCCGAGGTAACGATCCGGCGCGGCTACTGGGCCGATTGGGCGCAGCCGGCCGTTGGCACGCTGCATGTCTTCGACGGCCGCGTGAGCGACATCGAGGGCGGCGCGCCAGAGCTGAAGATCACCCTGCGCAGCGCCACCGAGCTATTCGGCACCAAGGTGCCGCGCAGCCTCTACCAGGCCGGCTGCCGCAACACGCTCTACGACACCTTGACCTGCAAGGCGCTCAAGACCGAGATCAGCTGCAACGCTGCGGCCGGCGCCACCCGCGTACGCATTGGCACCGCGCTGACGCAGGCCGATGGCTGGTTCACGGGCGGCATCATCCGTGGCGTGACCGGCGCCAACGCGGGTGTCATCCGGGGCGTCAAGCAGCACATCCTGACCGGTGGCGCTGTGATCGTTGCCGAGCCCTGGCCGGTCGCTCCCGCCAGTGGTGACGGCTTCCTTGTCGCTGCTGGCTGTGACCACACGCGCGCCACCTGTGCGGCGAAGTTCAACAACGCCGTTAACTTTCGCGGCGAGCCTTACACGCCGTCGCCCGAGACGACGCTCTGAGCATGGGCGTCCCCGACATCCGCACTGCGGTCTGTGCAGAGGCCTGGTGCTGGCTCGGTACGCCCTGGCACCACCGGGCCAGGGTGCGTGGTGCTGGGGTGGACTGTGCTCAGCTACTGCTGGCGGTCTATGAAGCGGTCGGGCTGCTCCAGCCGGGGCAGGTCGATCCGGGCGACTATCCGATGGACTGGCACCTGCATCGCGACGACGAGCGCTTTCTGCGCGGCGTGCTGAGCGTTGGCAGGCCAGTGGCCGAGCCGTTGCCGGGTGATGCCGCCCTGTTCAAGTTCGGCCGTGTTGCATCGCACGCGGCCATCGTGCTGGAGCCCAGTGTGGTTCTGCATGCCTACGCCCCTGACGGGGCTGTTGTCATCTCTGACCTGCGCACCTCAGCCTACCTGGCCGAGCGCCTGGTCGGCTACTACTCACTGATCACCCCATGAGCGGATTCGCAGGACGCAACAACCAAGCCGATACCGGGCAGACCAAGCTCATCGGCATGAAGGTGCAGACGACGGTGCTCGGCCGCTGCATTCCCTGGGTGTTCGGCACCAACCGGGTGGCGCCCAACGTCATCCAGTGGGACGACTTCCAGGCGATCGAGAAAAAGCAGAAGCAGGGTGGCAAAGGCGGTGGTGGCGAATCGACCAGCTATGAATACAAGGCCGCTGTGATCCTGGCGATCTGCCGTGGCCCGATCGGCGGTGTCGGCACCATCTGGGCCGACAAGAAAAAGTACACCACGACCTCGCTCGGACTCGACCTCTACACCGGGACCGACGTTCAAACCGCACATCCACACTGGGCCACCAACCACGCTGCCACGGCGCTGCCGTACCGGGGGCTGGCGTATGCCGCCAAGGCGTCGATGGATCTCGGCTCGGGCGGCAGCGTCGATCGCCACACCTTCGAGATCAAGTCGGCCACCCGCATCAGCGACACCATCCCGGATGCACGGATCGAAAACATCATCACCGCGCTGTTGACTGACAAAGTCGATGGCGTCGGCATGCCGGCTGCCAAGCTGGGTGACTTGACCCAGATGGCCAACTTCTGCGCCGCGAACAGCATCTTCGCGAGTCCGACCTACGATGACCAGAAAGCCGCCAAGGACGCGCTGGTGCGCCTGGCTGAAATTGCGCAGTGCGGCATGTTCTGGAGCGACGGCGCGCTGAAGTTTGTGCCGTATTCCGACACGGCCGCCACCGGGAACGGCGCGACCTACACGCCTGCCGTGGCTTCGATCCCCGAGCTGACTGCTGATGACCTGCTGCCCGACGGCGATGGCCCGCCCATCAAGATCAAGCGCAAGGGCGCCGCCGACGCGAAGAACCACTTCCAGATCAAGTACAGCGACCGGGGCAACGAATACAACGCCGCCACGATCGAAAGCAAGGATCTGGGCAGCATCGAACGCTTCGGGCTGCTGTCGGCCGAGCCAGACGAGTTTGCCGAGATCTGCGTCGGCCATGTCGCGCAGAAGCTGGCCGACTTCCGGCGCGACCGCGCGGGCGCCGTGCGTACTACCTACGAATTCCGGCTCTCGCTGCGCTGGGACCGCCTGGAGCCGATGGACATCGTTGCGCTGACCTATGCCCCGGACGGCATGTCCCAGGTCACCGTGCGCATCACCTCGATCGAGGAGGGTGATGAAGGCGATCTGCGTGTCGAGGCCGAAGACTGCCCGATCGGCTCGCAGCAGGTGGTGCAGATCACGCCGCAGTCGCCTGCCGGCGGCGGGGTGGACTACAACCAATCGCCCGGCAACGTCGCCGCGCCCGTCATGTTCGAACCGCCCTTGAGCTTGACCGGCGGTGCGCCTGAGGTGTGGATTGCCACCTCGGGCGGCCCGCTGTGGGGTGGTGCCGAGATGCATGTCAGCACTGACGGCAGCACCTACCAGCGCGTCGCCGAGGTCACCGCCAAGGCCCGCCACGGCGCCCTGACTGCCACGTTGCCGGTGGGTGGTGTCATTGACACCGTCAATACCCTTGCCGTGTCGCTCGGTGTCTCGGGCGGTGTGCTGCTGGCCGGCACCACGCAGGACGCCACTGACCTCAGCACCCTGTGCTACGCAGGCGGCGAGCTGCTGGCCTACCGTGACGCCACGCTGACCGGGGTGAACACCTACAACCTGCAGTACCTGGTGCGCGGTGCGCACGGCACCGACATTGCGGCGCATGCGGCCGGGTCGCTGTTCACACGGCTTGACGATGCAGTGCTGCGCTACCCGTACGACAAGCAGTGGGTCGGGCGCACCATCTACATCAAGTTCACCGCGCGCAACATCTTCGGGGCGGGGCAGCAGTCGCTGGCCGATGTGCAGGCCTACACCTACCTGATCACCGGCGCGCCGCTGGCCGGCGTGCAGAACCTTGCACTGCTCAAGCCCTGGGTCGGCGGCGAAGCGCAGATCAAATGGGATCTGGTCGATGGCGCCACCAGCTACGACGTCGAGGCGCTGGCCGGTGCACCGCTGGCTACGGTACGCAGCGTCAGCAACGTGACCTCGGGCCAGTGGACCTACTCGGCCGATGACGCACGCGCCGACGGCGGCCCCTGGCGCTCGATCGCCCTGCGCGTGCGCCCAGTGGCCGTGACCGGCCGCAAAGGGCCCTGGACCCAGATCACCGCCAGCAATCCGCAGATCAGTGCGCTCGCCGGGCTCAGCATCACGCCGATGGCAAAGCAGGCAGCGTTTCAGTGCACCCAGCCTGCCGATCTGGACTTCGCGGGCATCCAGGTCTGGGTATCCACGACCTCGCCGGTGGCCACCACGGCTGCCAACCTGGTGTACGACGGGCCTGACGTTTTCACCACCATCAACAAGCTCGCCAACGGTACCGCGCTGGCTGCTGGGACGACGTACTACCTCAAGGCGGCCGGCTATGACGCCTTCGGCAAGGACAGTCTGGCCTACAGCAGCGAGCTGACGTTCACGGTGGCCGGCATGGTGCCGGACGTCGGGTCAGTGATCGCGACGATGCTGGCCGACGGCGCGGTGACCACAGCCAAGTTTGCCGCCGGCCTTGAGCCGGTCAGCATCAGCACGGCGCCAAGCCTGCCGACTACAAAGATGACCGAGGCGCTGACCTGGCAGGGCAAGCTGTATCGCTGGAGTGGCACCGCGTATGTGGCCAGCGTATCAGCGGCCGATTTGACTGGGCAGGTAGTTGAAACCCAAATCACAGACAATTCAATCACTGCGCCAAAGATAGCGGCTGGTTCTGTTGTTGCGGGTAAAATTGCTGCTGGGTCAATAACCGCGTCTGAATTGGCAGCAAATTCGGTTACCGCTGGTAAGATTTCTGCTGGTGCAGTCAGTGCGACTGAGATATCGGCAGGTGCTATACGCACTGACAAGTTGTATGTTACAGGCAATGGATCCGAGTTAAACGCAGATCCAAATTGCTCCGACTTGTCGGCGTGGGTTGGTGCTGGCATATCCGTGGCGAATGGTATTTCTGATCTTGATATGGGCGGCGCGACTGCAGTGCAGTCTGTATCGTCTGTGCGTGTTGACGTGTTATCTGCTGATTACATCCCAATTGATTCAACACTTAATTATTTTGTTGAATCTGTAATAAGACAGGTGGGCGCCACTGCTGCAACTATTTTTCTGGGTGTCGCGTGGTATGACTCAAATAAGTTACTGCTTAATGCAAATAGTGCGCAGCCGTCTGGCGCGGGTTATCCGACTGGGTGGCCAAGTAACGGAAATTATAGCTATTTCATAGCTAATATTATTGCTCCTACTATATGGACAAAATACAGCCTATCGTTTGGGCATGATGAAACTGCAAAGATACCTAGCAATGCTAGATATATGCGGCTGGCATCTGCGTTAAATGTTAGCTATGCTGCTAATGCCACTATACAAATTGGGCGATTTGGGCTACTGAGAAAAGCTGCATCAGATCTGATTGTCGATGGTGCAATCATCTCCAGCAAGATTTTGGCGGGCGCAGTTACGACAGATAAGGTGTCAGCCAATGCCATCACTGCAGATAAGATCATCGCCAGTGCAATCACAACAGACAAAATAGCAGCAGGTGCCGTGACGGCGGCTCATATCAGCTCGGGCCTGCCGGGCGGAAATCTGATCCCGAACAGTGCTTTTGCGGCGACTTACCTGGATGCAGGCGGGTTGCTGCAAGCCGACGGGCACATATTCTCAACGGCCGCCGTCATCCCGGTTGGGGTGTTGACATCCGGCTTGAACCTGGCAGGCGCCGCTTGGCAACTGACCGGTGTTAACACGCTGTCGCTGCGACAGACCGGTGTTGATGGGGCGGGCAATGGTGCCGCATATGCCGACATGGCTGGGCCGACGTGGCCTGTGGTGGGCGGCCAGCCGTATGAGTTCAGCTTTTACTCTGGCGCGCTGCGCTGCAGTGTCACCGGCTACGTGACCTGGCGCGATGCGGCTGGGGCCGTAATCACCTCTACAGCGCTGCCCACCAACGCCAATGAAACCGGCGGTGGCCAGGCGCTCAGCGGGTACAAGCGCCTGTTCGCCGTCGCCGCAGCGCCGTCTGGCGCGGTCACGGCACAGCTCACCTATCGCAAGCTCGCGACGCTGGCGGGGCAGGCTGATTCTTGGATGTTCGCGGTGTGCCCGATGGGTGCGCCTGCGCTGTCGACGGCCCAGTCGGCCCCCTCGCCATGGGTGCCGACCGGCATCGGCACGCAGATCAGCGGCGGCATCATCAAGACCAACACGCTCACGGCGGACAAGATCAGCGTGACGCAGCTCTCGGCCATCTCGGCCAACCTGGGTGACATCACAGCCGGCACACTCAACATCAACAACCGCTTCGTGGTCGCATCAGACGGCACCACCACGATCCGCAGCAGCACCACCGGCCAGCGCATGGAGCTGGACAACTCACAGGTGCGCGTTTACGACAGCGCGGGCGTGATGCGCGTGCGCCTGGGGATCTGGTGATGGCGGCCGGTCTGGAGTGCTACGACGCGCAGGGGCGGCTGATGTTCCTGGCGACTGATCGGCTCGCCTTTGTGCTTGGGTATGTCGCGACAGGGGGCGCTTCTGGCTCTGCTATCAGTGATGCGCTACTCAACAATCAATCGTTCTTTGCCTTCTTTCCTGATTACAACTCATCGAACACTAATTTCCCGGTGATCGGTATTTCTGGTTCAACCATTACATGGAGCTATTCAAATGCGAGTCCTGGTGTTCCTGGCTATATTATTTTCGGCACTTATTAGTGGGTGCGGTGGCGGTGGCGGTGGTGGTATTGCATCAGATGGAGTGAATGCCTCACAGCAGCAAATAGAGGGTTACGAAAACATGCCAGCAGGTTTGCAAGTCATCGGTGATCATGGGTATCTGCAGATTGATGGATCATCCGTCAATCTTGGATTGAGAGACAAGGGAACAGCCACGTTCACGACCTCAGTTGACTTGCTGGTCACAGATGTCGATACGCCACTGATATGCCTGCGGTCTGACGTGACCGTCATGGTGCAAGGGGCTACCCGGTCCGGCACGACCATCACGTACCGCCTGGCTGTAGGAAGTGGCGTCTCTGCGACTGTGGGTTGGTATGTATTCGACAAGATGCGGCTGACGGCTACATCTGGCGCTGGGCTGCAGGTTTATAACGATGCCGGTGTGCTGACATTTGACAGCACGAACTACCCGATTCGCATCGTAGGCATTGCTGATAACAATCCTGGCCCGGCCTCAATCGTTGTGTCTGCAGGTTTGTATGCGGCATGCCTTTCGATGTCCAGGATAAATAGAGTGGTGTCTGGCGGCCTTATTGATCCAATTTTTGGGGAAGGTGTCAGAACATCAGCGACTGGTGCTGATGTTGGTAGCTTGGTATTCAAGACGCTGCCCGCTGGCATCGGCCCAATTGGTCCATGGCAGCCTAATGCTGGAAAGTTATTCCTGGTCGATGTGACCAATCTTTAACCGAAGGATAAATGATCATGGCAATGCAGATCGATCTTGAAGACCCTGCCACTGGCGCGAAAATCACTTACCACCGCATCACATCTATAACGATCGATCTGATCTCACAGATTTGTGTTGTCATCGTGCGTGGGTATGTCAGCGAGGCCATGCACCGGGCTGGGCGCTCGCACCTATCGATCGACCAGGTGCAGGTATCGGGTACGCCGCCTGACGGGGCGGATGCGCTGGCTTGGGCCTACATGCAGCTTTGCGCCGAGTCTGGCCCTACGGCAACGCCATCGCGTTGGGCTGGTGCGGTGGTGGTGTGATGGACCTCGATCTACAAACGCTGGCTCGCAGCGCCCCGGGAGCCGGCCTGGTGGGTGCGCTGATCAGCCTGCGATTCGCACCCGGGCTCACCTGGGCCGAGCGGGCGGTCAATGTGGTCTCGGGCACGGCCATCGCCAGCTACGTCGGCCCGAGCGCGGCCGATGTGCTGATGCTGCACAGCGACAACGCCAAGATGGGGGTGGCGTTCATGCTGGGGTTCCTCGGTATCTCGCTGGCCGGCTCGGTTTTGCAGGCTGTGCGGGAAATCAAGCTGGCCGAGATCCTCGGCGGCTGGCTGCGCAAGGGGAGCTGACCATGGATTACGTTGTCGCCTTCATCGCGCTGTGCGTGGTCGTACTGATGTGTGCAGTGGCCTGGATCGTGGTGACGCCGCACATCCACGAAGGGCTTGTCATCAAGTGCGGCTTGATCATGCTTGCGCTGGGGTTGTTCGGCCTGGCTGTGCAGATCCCGCTGCTGCAGCCCTTACCTGGTGTCGCTGCGCTGCTGCGCGCCATGGCGATCTGCTGCGCCGGCCTGCTCGCGACCGTGACCGGCCTAGCCTGGCGGATCTACCGGCAACCGCAGGCGCGCGATGCCGTCCGCGTCATGTCTGGGTGGACGCCGCTGGATGGTGCTGCGGAGTAGCTAGATCGATCCCCGTGAGCATCTCGCCGGTAGTGCGGTCGATGCGCAGCCAGCGCGGCGCGCCGCCCTTGGCTTGTAGCACCAGGTCAATCGGCCCTTGGCGCTGGGCATCGCGCCCGGCGTGATAGACGATGATCGCTGCAAACGTCTGGGCAATCATCTGTCGCACTTGTACCCGGGCGTCGTAGTCCTGGGCAGCGACAGCCTCGCGCAGGGCTGCCCAGCGTTGCGCTTGGTCGTGCGTGAGAGCCTGACCGGTCACGCCAGCCAGTTCACGTTCAGCGGTTTCAAGTCGCGCCTGCTCGGCTGTAATCTCTCGCTCCAGGTCGCGTGCTCGGCGCAGGAACGCCAGTGGTGCTGCCTCGTTATCGCTGGTCAGCGCGTCGGTGATGCGATCCAGTTGCCGTTGCAGTTCGGCAATGCGCAGGCGCGCCTGCGCGATCTGTGCGCGTGGTGCAGAACTGCGGTCAGCGTCGCCGCGCAGCGCGTCGAGCCGCATCTGATCCGAGCAGTAGGTCAGCAGCGCATGCTCGATGGGCGCGACTGAGCATGACCCTGACACTGTGCATGGATGGCCGATCGCCTTGCCGCAGCACAGCAGGCGCCGGTAGCTGTCTCGGATGCGTCCGTCCGGCAGGCGGGGCTTCGTTTCGAGGTTCTGCCCGACCATGGCCTGGCCACAGTATCCGCAGCGCGCGATGCCGATGCCGGTGACGATGTGCGGCAGCGTTCCTTTCACGCGCCGGCGACCACGATCGTCGGCAAGCAACTGCAGCTCGTCCCACTCGGCCGGCGTGAGCAGTGCCGGGTAGTACCCGGGCAGACGGTAGGTCTCGCCGCCGACATCAATCTCTTTCTCGCCGCGCAGCCAGCGCGCGCGGACCAGCTTGTAGATGTGGCTGGCTGTCATCGTGCGGCCGGTGGTTGACAGGCCGGCAGCGGCCAGCCGCTGCACGATCCGCCCCGCGCCGTGGCCGGATCGGAACAAATCGAGCGCGGCCCGAACAGCCTCGGCGCGCGCATCGTCCACGATCCACACTGCGCCATCCCATCGCAGCCATGCGGGATCTTTGCCGTTGCGGATCACGCCGCGCCAGGTTCCGGCCAGCCACTGCTCGCACTGCTGGCGGATCGCTGCGGTAACGCGCTTGCTCTTGGTATCCGATTCTTCGTGGGCGCGAATCATCACGAGTAGGCTGTAGACCAGATCCATCGGCGTCGCCTTGAGCCCCTCACGGGTGTACTCCTTGCCGTCGCTTGCCGTCACCACAGTGATACCAGCATTGATGATCTGTGCCAGTTGGGCCTGGGCCTGGATAGGCTCGGCGCGGCTCAGGCGGTCCAGACCTTCGACGATCAGCACCGAGCCGGGCACAATGCGGCCCTCGCCGACCGCTGCTAGGAACAGCCCCAACGCCCCAGACTTGATGTGCTGCTGGTGGTAGGCCGACAATCCCTCGTCCCGCATCGATAGCGCTGCGTCGAGCTGCATGCCGCGTTCAGCCGCCCAACGTGCGGCGTACTGCAACTGCCGCTCGGCGCTGTGCCCGGCACTCTGGCGGGGGTCCGAAAACCTCAAGTAGCTATAGACCGATGGACTCACCTCGCACCCCAGCATCAACGACCATGAAGCCGCCTAGTATAGGTATGGTGTCGCTCGGTTGCCCCTGATAGAGTCTATCTATACCGCGCCGACAAGAAAAAAGCCGCCCGAAGGCGGCGGTGTAGTGGTGATGTGATCCAGGGGGTGCAGTGCCGGCTAATCCGTCTTTCACGCCGCACTGCGCAGCGCCGTCTTTCCTGCCGCCACCTGGTCAGCCGAGTTCATCACCTTGATCCAGCCGCGCGCAGCCCAGAAGTTGTGCAGAACGCCGACTACGACGGCTGCGCACTCATCAGCCACATCCTGGCTGTCGTTGACCACCTGGCCGGACTCGTCGAGGATGGCCAGCCTACCCGGCCTGCCGTTGATGCTGATGCTGAGCGGGGCGTGCGACACCCCGCTGATCGTGATGCCGGCCTGCGCCAGGCTGCTGGCGGTGTCTGTGGTTCGAGTGATCATGATGCGCCTCCTGCCCACCCCATGCGCTGCACGATCTGCCGCGCATGCCAAGCCAGATCAGCCGGCGCCGCGACTTCGACCGCTGTTCGGGTGAGCGCGTCAAGCTCGTGCGACGCGACCCTGAGTGCCGGCGTCAAGTCGGCATCTGCCGGCAGCATCAGCTGCGCCTTGGCAAGCGCCTGCTGGCCCATGAGCACGGCGTCGGCCAAATCGGCGCGCCAGCGGCCACCATTGCGCAGCATATGTTGGCAACTCTCGACCGTGGCATCGATCGCGTCCCAGATGCGGCCGTGACGGACGCCAATGCCCGCCAGGCCGATCTGCATCACCCTGGCGACCTTGAACAAGAATTGCAGCTCATCGGCGCACGGCGTGCCGTCGGGCATGCTGGCGATCAGGCACATGCTGCTCATGAGCACGGCGCGGGTGTCGCGCATGGCGCGGGCCTTGTCGTTGAGTGGGCGGCGCGGGGTCATGCATGCACCTTGAAATCGCTGATCGAACGGCCGTTGTCCATCTCCCGCTTGAACCAAGCGGGCTGGAGGCCCTTACCGGACCAGGTCTCACCGGTGGTCGGGTGCCGGTACTTGACCGAGCGCTTGAGCGGTCGAGCGCGCGGGGCCGACTCATTCACATCCTGGTCATCGTCGGCCGTCAGGCCGGCGTCGTTGGTCTGGATTGATCCCCCCCCGCTCAGGCGCAGGTGGATGAGTGGCAGCACGGTGTACATGTCGTCGGTCCACAGATCGATCATGTCGATGGCGCAGGCTAGCGCGACGCGGCCGAGTTCGTCGGCCGATCGGCCCCTGAGGTGCGCAAGCGTGTCGGCTCTCGATTCAAAGACCGAGTGCGTCGGGATCCCGATCGCCCGACGCGTTTGCTCGGTCGCCAGCTCTACCAAAGCCGCGCAAATCCACACGAGGTCGGTGTATTCCCGCTGACCACGGTCACGCAGGACACGCATCACCAGGTCATTGACCTCGGTGGTGACCGTGCGCTGATCACCCGGCACGTCACCCACGGCCGGCAGGCCGTGTTCACCCCCTGTTCTGTCCCCTTCCCCCCGCGTGAGCGGGCTGGGTTCCTCGTGGCTCTTGTCCCTCGGCGTTGCCATCGTCGTTTCTTCGGCTTCGTCATCCCCTCCCCCCTCGGGTGAAGGATTCGAGGCCTCAGGGCGGGTGCGAGCCAGGGAGAGGCGCGAGATTTCGGTCGCTTCGGCGTTCAATATGAACTTTATTGCATCTCCGGTGTTGTCCTGAGCAGCCCGGCGCATTTTCAGGACGTGCGGATGTGCGGGGCTGAGCAGGTCGATGGTGCTTAGCAGCGGTCCGGTCATCGTGATGCGCTCTGAGAGTGTCGGCAGGATGTCGGTCACTATCCAGCCATCGGCGGCCAGGTTGTCCAGCATGCGGCGGCCGTGGGCGTGGCGCTTCGCGGCGTAGCAGTCGGGCGATGTGCAGACGTCTGTACTGCTGTCGAGGCTCTTGTCGTTGATGCTGCGGTGCTGGCAGTTGTGGCAGTCACCGGCCGACTCGACCAGCGTTGCGTCGAGCAGATCCCATTTTGCGTTGCGCAGATCAGTCTGGTATTTGCCGGAAATGATGAGCTTGGCCTCGCGGTAGCTTTTGCCCTGCACCGCGTCGGCCGCCTGCATCTGCAGGCTCGGGCTGGGGATGCGAGCCACCAGCAGCGCGGTTTCTGCATCAAGTGTGCCGGCCAAGCACAGGCGGCGCATCGGTTCGCTCAGGCCGGTGGCCAGCTTGAGGCGGCTGTAGATGTGCGTGCGCGGCTTGCCGGTAGTAGCGATCAAGTCGCTGATGTTCATGCCGTGCTGGTCGATCAACGACCGGTAGGCGTCGCCCTCCTCGATCGGGTGGATTCCATCCCGCTCCAGGTTCTCGTGGATCTGCGCTTCGCTGGCCTGCTGGTCGGTCATGGCGCGGACGATGCAGGCGATTGTCTCCAGACCGAGCCGATGCACGGCTTGGTACCGGCGCTGGCCGAACACGATTTCGTAGCTGGGGCGGCCGTCGGCCTGCTCGCCCTGCTGGTGGTTGATGTCCTCCTGCACGATCGGGCGCACCGTGATCGGCTGCAGCAGGCCCTGTGATGCAATGCTCTGCACGAGCTCGTCGAGCGATGCGGGCGAGCAGGCTCGTCGCGGATTCGTCGGGCTCTGCGTGAGCTGCGACAGCGGCAGGTGTGTGATGTGATCCATGCGGGATCTCCTGGTGGTGAACTTGGGTAGGAATGGCGAGGGCCTCGGACCACAGCAAGGCGGCCAGCAGCTCGACCACCACGGCGGACAGCACCGACACCAGCGTGAGCACGCTGGCGGCGGGCAGGCCGGTGAAAGCGGCGATCTGGGCCGACACGGGGTCGATGGCGGCTTCGGCACGCCGGGTGTCGAGCTGGCCGGCGGCGGTAGTGAGCTGCTCGCGCAGTGTTTGGGCGCGCTGGGCCTCAGTCAGCTCGGTCTGCAGCGCCTGGCCGCGCTGCTGGGCTTGCTGCGCGGCCAGCTTCGGCGCGCCGCACTTGCCAGGCGTCTTGGCCTCGCAGCGCGCCAGGGCCAGCTCAGCGGCGGCTTGGCGGTTGCGGGCGCTGGCGACCTCGGCGGCGATGGCCGCGAGCGGCCGGGCGGTGATGCCGGCCAGTTGCTCGCGCAGCGCCTGGTGGCGGGTGTCGGGGTGCACTGCCTCAGCCCGGGCGCGGCCGGCCCGCGCAGCGGACGCGCTGAAGAACGTGGCGTGGCCGTAGACGGTGAGTGCCACACACACGCACCACAACACCCAGCTGTCAGCGCGACGGCTGACAGACGGGAGTAGGTGGGCACCGAGCGTGACCGCCACAGCGACAGCGACGATCAGCGTTCGATCGGTCAGTGTGGCGCCACGCTCCACTGCAGCGGCAGCGGCCATGCCGACGCCAATGAGTGAGGCGAGCGCCGCAGCGCCGAGGGTGAGGCGGGTGCGCAGCATTACGCGATCCGCTGCACGATGGTGTGATCACCCCGAAGCCGGGCTTGCAGCTTGTTCTGAGGGTGGTGCTTGTTCCAGGTGTGGATCGCTTTCTGGATCGATCTGCCGATTCCACGTGGGAACCGTTGGGTCGGGTGGCCTTGTCCAGTGATCGGCAGGGCAGACACTGCCTGCAGTTGCTTCGTCCATTTTCCGCTGGCAGCTTTCGTGGTGTTCTCGACCAGCGGCTCGTAAGTGATGTCGGTCACCGTGGCGGTTGACTCAAGCGGCTTGGCTCGCATCTGCTCAAGCGCCTGGCGTGATGCTGCTGTCCATTCCGTGGATGTCGCGTCGTCGATGGATCGGCGTGCGATCGGCGTGGCCGGCTCTACTGCGGGAGCGGCTGCTGGTGCAGTTGCTGCATGACCTTGCGTGAGTTTTGGACCGGCGCAATAGACACTGGTGATTTTGTTGCCGATGTTTTTCTTGCGGATTGCCAGCAAGCCATGTTCAACGGGCAACTTGAGTTGCGACTGAACGCTCGTCTGGATGGCATCGAACTTTGTGACGATGTCCAGTGGCTCCAGCTCTTCATCAGGCTGCTGGGTAAAAAATGCGCAGACGCGCGCCGGCAGGCTGCCGGGCTGGGGGGTGTAGGTGCGCTTGTTCACGGGGCTCTCGGTGGTGTGGAGGTGGGCGGGCAGGAGGCCGGCGCGGCTGCGGCGTAGGTGGTGTGGGTGGCGCGTGGCTCGGGCGCCAGCAGCACGCCCATGGCGCAGGCGAAAACCAGCACCACAGCGGCCAGGAAGTGCCGGCCCGTGAAGAGCTGCAGCACCTGCATCAGTGGTGGGTCAAGCAGTTCTGCGGGGCGTGCATAGGGGCTGATGGGCTCGGCTTGCACGGTGACGCCGCAGCGCATGGCGCCGGCCGTCATCACCAGCAAGCTGACGCTGTCGGCTTCGGAGTCGATGTGCATGTAGAACGTCTTGCGTTCTCCGTCGGGATAGGCGAGCGTGAGCCGGTAGTGCCCAGCCATGGGAGTGATTGAGGAAGACATGTCAGTGCAGCAGTGCCGGGATGGTGGGCGGGCCGTTGTCGACATCGGCGGTGGCCTGGCTGCTGTCGCTGTCTGGGGTCAGCACGGTGCGGCGTGCTGTGCGCAGGTCGATCAGCGACAGGTGCAGCCAACCCGGCCAGACGGCGCATGCCATGCGTGTGATGGTCTCGGCACGGTCACAGCGCAAGATGAACTTCACTGGCGTGCCGTGTGCTGTGATGAGCCTGACGAGCAATGTGCGCTCGGTATCGATGCGCTCGTCGCGGCGCGCCAGGATCATGAAGTGCTCCGGATTCATGGAGCACCCACGTCGTCGATGGCCGAGCCGTTCACGAGTTCGTGCTGCGGGTCGGCAGTTTCGAGCGGTCCGTCATCAGGGGCGGACAGACTGGCAACGGCTGCGTCTATCGTGTCGAGCGCGGACTGCAAATTACCGCGTAGCGTGCGCAATTCAGTGCGGTTGGTGCGATCGGCACCGTCGAGGGCCCAATCGATGATGTTCGCGACCAGCGCGGCGCGGTCCGATGCCAGATCGTCGATCTCGGCCTCCAGCCTGTCGATCCGAGCGAGCAGCGGCTCGGCTGTGGCTCGCTGCACTTGTTTGATCAAGCGGTCCAGCGACGCCTTGATCTCTGCCGCTTCGTCCGGCGACAACCGTTCAAGGTCTACCCCCGCCACGTTCTCCAGTCCCATCTCAACCCCTTGCGCGCCACCGCCATCGGTGATGGCTGGCGTGGTGCGATGGGGTAAATTATCACGATCGTGATTTGCGATGTCAACACAATCGTGATTGAATGCCATCACGCCCAGCGACTGGGCGTAAAAAAGCCCGCACGGGGCGGGCTGGGTACGGTTGGCTTGGGGTTATTTCTGCTTGATCGGCAGGAAGTAGCCCTTGATGCACGCATGCGATCTGACGGCGATCTGGATGTGGCTGCGCGCCGTGAAGCCGGCCTGTGGGTACAGCTCGCCACCCTCGGGGAACGCCGCGCGGACGCTGTCGTAAGCGGGCAAGCCGCGCTCGGTGCGGATTGAGTGCATCAGCTCGATGACCGCGCGGTCGCGGTACCTGCCGAGCCGGTCGGCGGTGTTGCCCTTGTTCTCAGGCAGTTCACCGTCGGCGAGCTGCAACACGTCCCATGCATCGCGCAGATCGTCGAGGGCGGAGCTGTCCATCAGGTTGCAGCAGTGCCCGAGGTCGATGACGGCGCCCAGCACGCCAGGTGTCTTTACCCGGCGCGGGTTGCTGCTCGGGCGTTTAGCCATGGCTTCGGCCCATTCCATGGCCCGATGCGGGCTGCCTTCCCAGAAGTAGATGCCACTGCCTAGCCAGTCGTAAGGTTTGGTGCTGGGCTCAAGCATCTCTTCGCCAGAGGCGACCCGACGCGCCAAGTCGGCATCGCAGCCATGGAAACCGAGAACGAACGAGGGCTGTGTCTTGTAGAGATCCCACATGGGCGGGCCGCAGGATCAATTGCCGCCAAAGGCCTTGGTCAGCTTGCCATACTCGTCCACGATGCCGGCCTTGCGCAGCAGCTCCTGGCCATAAGCAGGATCGGCCTTGATGCGCGCCTTCATGGCATCCATGGCGGGTTTCACCTCAGGATCGGTCAGGCGCTGGATGCGCGAGGTCATGGGCTGATAGAAATCGTCTGGCGGCAGGCTAACACGCACATTTTTCTTGATGACCATCGACATGGCGGCTCCTGGTTGATGTGCTGCATTGCAACATTGAACCGGGTCAATGTAACGCAAGATGTGGTTGCATGATCATGGTGTGTGTACTGATTGGCGCCCGGTGATCGTCAGATCGGTCACACGCAGTGCAGACGCCTGCACTGCCGTCATGCCGCCGTTGTCGGACTATTGGTTGCATGCACACCCTGATGGACTGTTGCATGTGGCGTTGGCGGCAATGCATGAATCCCCGCAGGCCTTGCCTGTCTGGCACACCTTGCAGCAGCCGTCGCCACCGCCACCACCACACCCTTGCAGCACGGATGCTGAAGTCGTGGTGAGCAGCAGGGCGGCAGCTACCATCATCATTGACCGTCTGAAAACTTGCATGGTTGGCTCCTCAAGATAGAGGCGAATCTATGCCGGCGCCGCCGATCGGTCATTCCCCCAAAAGGCGGAGTTGTGTTCTTGCCGCATCACGAGAACAGCCCCCACGCCTGGCTGATGTCGATGATCTGCGCCCCCGCAGTCGCGGGGTTCTCCCCCTTCAGGGTGCCTCGGGTCTGCGGCGGCAGCCGATAGATTCGGGCCCCCGGGCTCATGTCCCGATGCGTTTGCTGGGCGCGGCAGTGAGCAGCGGCAGCACGTCGGCGATGACGTCGTCGCGCATCTCCGGGTGCCCGGCCAGCGGCTGCAGCCCGGACATCACCATGCCCCAGCGGCCGGGCGTCAGGCCGGCCAGGGCGTCGAGCACCACCGGCAACGCCTGTGCCAGTGTCGCGGCTTGCTGGTCTGCATCAAGGGCATGTCGCACTGGAGCTGGCCCGGATGTGGGAAGTGTTGGCATCGGGCCTTTGCCGTTTTTCAGCCATTCGACATTCACGCCCATCGCTGTTGCGATCTCCACGAGGTCGCGGGGCTGTTTGCGAAGTCCTGATTCGACATTGCCGATCGTGCCTTGCGACACACCGGCCTTTTGGGCCAGGTATTCCTGACTCCAACCCAGTGCTTCACGTGCGTATTTCAGTCGGTCTGCGAGTGTGTTCACGCTTGTGATTGAACCTGATAGCGTCAACACGTTGGTGTTGCTTGTGATATCACGATCGTGATAGATTTCGGGCATGGAAAGCCCCGCACTCCGAAAAGCTGTCGATCTAGTCGGAAACATTGCAATTGCCTCCGCATGCAAGGTTTCGTACAGCGCGCCGTTCATGTGGTTGAAGCGAGGAAGAGTCCCATCCGATTACTGCGCCGGCATCGAACGCGCCACCTCTGGCGCCGTGATGCGCTGGGATCTGCGCCCAACAGACTGGTGGGAGATCTGGCCCGAGCTGATGGCGCGGCCGGACGCACCGGTGATATCGGCTGCTGCAGGCCAATCTAAAGCGCTGCGCGCTGAGCAGGAGCGCGCGGCATGAAGCTGATAACTGAACTCTCGACGCATGTTGATGAGGAAGCGGCGGCGCTGTTCAGAAGGCGAGCGGGTCATGCGGATTGCACTGTCAGTGACCTGCTGCGTGACCTGGTTTACCTGCAACTTTATGGCGTGACGTACGGGGAGCATGTAGCCACCCTACGCCGTGCCGCCTTGGCAAGTCGAGCCCCAGATTTAGGCCAAAACATGCCCGAATTTGGTGCAAGCCAATCTCTGAATGACAACAAGGGGCCTATATGTCGTCCGAACACGATTACGTCCACGCATCGCTGATCCGAGCAGCGTTGATCAAAGAACGTGGTCTCACAGAGTCTGTGGGATGCGCAGCGGCACACATGCCATGCACTCACGCTTGTGAGACATGCCGCAAGCTGTTCAAGAAAATCTATGGGTCATCAGCAGCGGCTGAAACGGTGTCTCCTCTCGATGGCAAGGCGCTGGACACGCCCCCATCTTCGCCCCCATCTGGGTCAAACCAGATCGGGGGCTTTTTCTTGGACGATGAGTACGACATCGATCTGAAGCGCCGGACACGGCGCGATCAGCAAGGAGAAATCACGCCAGGCGGAGTGATGCGGCTATGAGCAGCGCCGAGATACATCCGGCTGGCTTCCGAATGGCTCATCGTGAGCTGTCTCCCGAGTGGTCCGCCGCTCGTTGCACGCCTGCCGGGCTGACGCTCGGCGGGCGTCTTTTTTGACGCGAGACACACACGATGGCACGTCCGCGCAGCCCCATCACGGCCGAGGTGCTCTCGGTCTACCGCACGACCGGTGCCGTCTTGACCTGGCGGACGGTGGCGGATGAGCTGGTCATCCGCAACGTGATCGGCACGGCGCCGGCCGAGCTGGAGCTGGTGCGCATTGCTGTGCGGTGCTCGTGCCAGCGCGGCGAGCTGGTGCCGGCCGGCGCGATGCGCGGCGCAGGTCGCACACGCCCGCCCATGGGCTACCGGATTCCCCAGCCCGACGAGATCGGGCCCGCAAGACAGACCGCAGTGGCCGACAGATGCCACGCGGTCGCGCAGATGTTGCTGGCCTGGGGGTGACACCCCAGTGGCCAGCAGCGCAGTGATTCCAAAACAAAACCACGGTGACAGCAGATGAACAACAGGACAGATGGGGGGGGCATCCCCCTTTTTTTGTCGGCGCGTCGGGGTGACGGCCGATGAGCAGAAACAAAGACACACTGGCGGCACTGGACGCTGTGCCGGCAGCGATGCGCGAGCGCTTGCAATGGCTGCTGTGGCGCTACGAACCGCAGCCGGGCAAGCCGAAGCCGCTCAAAGTCCCGTATTACGCAGACGGTGGCCGGCGCGTTGGCAAGCAGGGCAATGAGGCTGACCGGCGCCGCCTGGCGACGTTCGATGCCGCACTGTGGGCTCTGGAGCAGGGCAAATACACCGGGCTCGGGTTTGCCTTCCTGCCAGGTGACGGGCTGGCAGGGATCGACATTGACCACGCGATCGACACCGATACCGGCGAAGTCGGCGCGCTGTGCAGCGAGATCATCGACCTGGTCGGCAGCTACACCGAGCTGAGCCCGAGCGGCACTGGCGTGCACATCATCGTCGAGACGGGTGAGCTGGACTTCAAGACCTTCAAGTCCAACACGGTGGGCGTCGAGGTGTTCCGCAACGCCCAGTACTTCACTGTGACGGGGCGGGCGTGGGGCGAGCCGCGCGACGTGATTCCGCTCACCGATGCTGCGCTGCAGCGGCTGCGTGAGATCGTCAAGGGAACCGAGGCCCCGGCGGTCGCGGTGCCGGCAGCGGGTGTCGGCATCGATCGCACTGCGTCACGCTACTGCCTGACCGCCCTCGATGCCGCAGCGGCTGGCCTGGCCGGCATGACCGAGGGCGGGCGCAACAAGCGTCTGAACGCTGAGGCCTACGCGCTGGCCGGCCTGGTGCACACCGGTGGCATCAGTGAGTCCATGATCCGCGCGGTGCTCGGTGACGCAGCACGGCGCTGCGGCCTCGGCGACCTGGAAACACAACGCACGCTGGACAGCGGCATCAGTTCCGGGCTCACTGCGCCACGGGCCATCCCGGAGCGGCAGCAGCCAGCCGCACGTGCAGGCAGGCCAGCCGTGCGGCGGCCGGAGCCGCCTGCTGAAGCGGCTGGGCATGAGGCCGTCGTCGAGGTCGCGCCAACGACCGAGGGGGCTGACCCACGCCCCGTGCCGCCGGATATCGGTATCGACGCACCCGATGTGGGCGCCGCTGTCGCTCTGGTGCCGGAACCCCCACCAGAGGGGGAGGGCAAGAAGCCAAAGCACAAGGAGCGGCCCGAGGGGTTCTGGGAAGTCGTGGACGACCTGTCGGACCGGTTCACGCTGATCTATGGCACCGAGTCATGCTGGGACGCGCAGACCTCGATGTTGATCAAGGTGCCGCACATGCGGCTCGCCTTCGGAAAGGATCCGGTGAACATGTGGCTGTCGCGGCCGAGCCGGCGGATGATCAACTTGACCGACCTGGTGTTCGAGCCCGGTGTCGAAGTTGGTGAGCACCGGGTCAACATGTTTCACGGGCTGGATCTGGAGCCAGTGCCGTGCATGCCGGCCGACGTCGATCCGATGCTGATGCTGCTGCGCCATCTGTGCGCCCAGTCAGCCGAGCATGCTGATGAGGTGGACGAGATCGTGCACTGGCTGCTGTGCTGGCTGGCCCTGCCGCTGCAGAAGATCGGCACCAAGATGGCAACGGCCGTGATCATGCACGGGCCGCAGGGCTCCGGCAAAAACCTGTTCTTCGATGCTTGGCGCGACTTGTACGGCCACTACGGCAAGACCATCGGCCAGACCGAGATCGAGGACAAGTTCAATGAGTGGATCTCGTGCAAGTTGGCTTTTGTCGCCAACGAGGTGGTGAGCCGGCAAGAGATGTACCACCGCAAGGACTCCCTCAAGATGATTGTGACTGAGGGCAAGGACTTCCCGATCCGGGGTATGCATACGCCGACTCGGTGGGAGCGCAACGCCGCGAACATCGTGTTCCTGAGCAACCAGCGTGTTCCACTGGCTCTGGACGATGGCGACCGGCGGCACACCGTGATTTACACGCCGCTGGCGGCCGATGATGAGCTGTACCGTCAGGTGCTGGCGTTCCTGGCGGCTGGCGGGCTGGCGAAGTGGCTGTACTACCTGCAGCACTACGACGTGGGCGACTTCCACGCCCATACCAAGCCGCCGATGACGCGCGACAAGCAGCGGCTGATTCAGGCGAGCTGGAAGGCCCCAGCCCGGTTTGCGCACGAGTGGATGGAAGGCTATCTGGAGTTGCCGGTGCGGGTGTGCAGCGGCGATCAGCTCTACCGGGCATTCCAGCGCTGGTGCACGCGGTCTGGCGAGCGGTTTCCACCGAACCGGGACACGTTCACCGAGGAGGTGCACCGCTGGGCGGCCGAGACGGTCGAGCGTGATCTGGTAACCGGGCGCAGGGCGCCGCCATGCATCGAATGCAAGCCGGTGCAGCACAAGGACGAGACAGGCAAGCGTCGGAGCATCCGCACATGGATTCCGCAGTCGTGCCAACCGCCAGACGGCACGAGCATGGGCGCATGGGCGTTCGAGTCGGCGGCCTCGTTCCAGTCTGATTTGGACAGGTTCTGCCGTGAGCTGGGCTTCGGAGGGGCAGACGAATGATCCGCTGTTTCATCCCTGTTTCGATAGCGTTTCGCTGTAAGTTGTTGATGTTACTGATGTTTCGGGTGTTTCGGGGGTCTCCTCGTGTGCGTGTGCGTGTGCGTGCAGGTGCGGGCGCGTGTGATTCATCAGCAGATCCCCCAAATGCTTTCTCATGTGTGAGGACTACCCCGAAACACCCGAAACATCAGTGACATCAACAACTTACGTCGAAACAGCGTCGAAACACCCCCGAAACATCACCTCATTTCCTCAAGAAAGAAGAGAAAAATGGAAGAGAAGCAGGTAGATCAGAAAAAGCGCTGGGACTGGCTGCCGGCTCACATGCCGAAGATCGCCCAGTTGATGGCCGAGCGCCGTGAGAAACACGGTGCAGCATGGGCCGCAGAGGGGCCGATTGCGATTGGCACGCTGGTGCTGGCTGACCCAACGATCGCGGGTGTTGCATGAGCGATCACCATGCATGGGTCAAGGAGGCGCTGATTCAATGGTCGGTATGGGCTGATGCGCGGGACAAGGGGGCGCTGGGCTACCCGTCGGTCAACCTGCTGGCTCGATCTGGCGGCCGGAGCGCCTCGACAGACCATATCCCAGTCGGGTTGCAGCAGGCCGAAGCGGTGGACGCAGTGGTAAGCCATCTGCGGCGGCACGACGGCGCACTGTGGTGCGTGCTGATGTGTGCGTACCTCGGTGATCCTCGGGTGCGCCAGCATCGGCGGCGAGTGCTGGGTGCGAGCGACATCGGAAAGGCCCTGTACATGCACCGGGACACGGTGCTGCGCAAGCTGAGGCAGGCTGAAGAGTGGGTCGGTGCCGCGCTGCAGGCGCAAGCTCGGGGTGCAGAAGAACAGCGCCGTGCGTGATCTTCAGATCAGGGGGTTTTTTCCATATCTTTTTTACTCTACATTTCAGGCAAATTCAGATTCGTGTGTCTCCAGCCCGGCCGGCTTTGTCGTCCGGGCTGTTTGCTTTGTGGGGTCACGGTGTTCAGTGCGAAGAGCAGCTTCGATGCGATGTACCGCGAGGCGCAGCAGGTGCCCAAGCAGGCAGCATTCGGATTTGCTGCAGCGCTGACCGAGCAGGCTCGGGCCATCGGTGATGCTCTGCCGGGGCAGATGAGCTCGGCGCTTGATCGCCCAACCGCATTCACGCTGCGCGGTGTGTTCGTCACCCCAGCCCGCAAGGACAACCTGCAGGCAGTGGTCGGCATCAAGGATACGCAGGCTGAGTACCTGCAGTGGCAGGTGGATGGTGGGGTGCGTGCACCGACACGCACAGCACTGAAGCTGCCGGGTGACGTGCAGCTCGATGGCTACGGCAACATCCCGCGCTCGCTGATCAAGCAGTTGGTCGCTCGCGCGCAGGCTGGGCGCCGTGCAACGAAGAGCCAGCAGCGGCGGTTCGGTGTGAGCCGCGAGGTGGATCTGTTCTACGGCGAGCCGGGTGACGGCCGGCCGGCTGGCATCTACAAGCGGGTGCGGGTCAACGGTGACCGTGGGCACCTGGTGCCGGTGGTGGTGTTCCCGAAGACGTCGGCCACCTACCGCCAGCGCTTCGACTTCTGGGGTGTGTGCAACCAGCAGGCGCAGGCTGAGCTGCCGGGTCGGCTCGGTGATGGGCTGGATCGGGCGATGGCCTCGGCGCGGTAAAGGTACTCCCTGGGGGTTCGGCGATCGCGGGTCATTCGCGAG
>Ga0213917_1000051_pt1 | contig 38078 bp, 32 predicted proteins | sample McNCre117MG_FD_161051 | JGI IMG/M metagenome (GOLD analysis project Ga0213917, IMG submission 161051) | Freshwater microbial communities from McNutts Creek, Athens, Georgia, United States - 1-17 MG | ecosystem: Environmental > Aquatic > Freshwater > Creek | place: USA: Georgia | collected... | reverse complement strand
ATCTTGGTGGCATCTTCTTGGCTTAACCCATCTACCGCCCTGTATAAGTCGTTTATTCCACTTGCAACCATTTCGGGCGAAGGTTTCCCGTATTCAGCTTTATGCGCCATCATTTCCCCTTTCAAAAGTCCGAAAGGAGAATACTGAACAGAACGTAATACAAAGTTATTTGGTATCTTATCAATAGGAATAAGAAATTTTGTAAGGAAAGAAACAGTTGCCTCTAGTCCACTAGCACCCTCTTTATCGCCTAAATTCTTTAGCCATCTTATTCCCTCCGAAACTTTATTGTCGCCCATAAGAATAGCATCGTAACCTTGTGCTACTGCAAATTCTTTCATTTGCTGTTGGTCAAACTCATTGTCGGGATTCATTCCGTTATCCCTAGCATCGCGCAATAGTTTAGAGTATGCGAGTTTTGTTTCTGCAATAAGCAATGGCATCTTAACTGCTAAGTGTGTTTGTCCAATCCAATTCTTACCAAATTGTTTTTCTAGTTGGTCGCCAAACTCATGTTCAAAGTCAGAGGTTAGATTTTGTAATTTCTGCTTGATAGCAGTACGAGTTTCTTTATCTGCAAAGTGTTTGTAGTAATCATCCCACAATTCCTTTGCGGTAGATGCTTTTTCAACTACGGACTTGTCGTATAGTTTAGGAAATCTCTCTTGGTCAATAGTTGCGGAAACATTTTCTAAGGACTTTGTTATAGCAGTTGCTAAGTCGTAAGAGAATAACTTTCCATATACTCCAAAGGCAACTAATTTAGCACTTCGGTAGTAGTCGGTAATTGCCTGTCCAATCTTTTGAAGTCTTGGTTTGTTGGCATCGCGTTCATCGCGTATCTTCTTGTCAATCTTTGATTGTAACTGACGTTCTTTAAGGTCAAGTGCTTTTGAGGCATCTGACATTGTAAGAGGTGGCGGTTGTTCCGCTTTTACATCAAAGTTTCCTGTGTCAAGCATTTCCTGTAACTTCTCGATACGTTTTTTAGCGTTCTCTATAAATCTGTCGTTACGTGCTTCCATAGACATTCTGTTTGCCTTACGAATATTATCGAGTTGCTTTTTTAGGTCTTTTATCTGTTGCGCCTCTTCTTTCTTTGCTTGTTTCTCTTTTTTCTCATACCCCTTTTCTGCTTCAGTAATTTTCTTTTTTAGAATCTCTCCTTTATATTGTTCCTGCAACTTTGTTATCTCATCATTCTTTGCTTTTTGTACAGATTTTGTAATTGGTTCATCGTTCTTTAATTTCTCTATTTTAATAGCAATCTGTGATGCCGACTTTAAATTCTGCATCTCTGTATCAATCGCCTTTTTAGTCATTACAGGAATACCATAACCGCTAATTGCCTTTTGAATATCTTTTTGTTCTAATCCTAAATCATTCGCTACCTTAGATGTAATTTCATCAGCAGTCAATCCTTGTCCAAAATAAGTTTTAGCAAGTTCTTTTGTGGCATCCCTAAATTTCTTTGATTCTATACCTCCTTCTTTGTGAGCATCCAAAGCATCTTTAGTCAATTCCTCTTTTGATTTCTCTCCCAACAAATCGTGAAAGTCCTTTTTTATGCGTGGTGCATTTTCTTTTTTAATCTGTCCTTCCTCAACAAGTTTATCAATAGTGGTATCAATACTTTGCCCTTTCTCTCTACCTTTAGCAACTCGTTCCGCAACCATATCAGACTTTGCGCTTTCGTATATTGATACATCCCAATCTTTTACTTTCTTTTTATATTCACTACGAATTTTGTCTGCTTCGGCTTTGCGCTTAGGACTTGCCTTGTGTTCTGTTTCGGCATCAGAAATAGTTTTGTCTGATTTCTTTTTTAGTGCTTTCTCCTGTAACTTTTTTATTTCAGCATCCTTATCCTCGTTTACTTTTTTAAGGTCTGCAATAATAGTTTCAAACTCTTTCTTTTCGGCACTTGTCATCTTACGACCTACACTCGCTTCAAAGTCGCGTTCAACTGATTTGAATGAATATTTTTCATCCGCAATCATCTGTCTAAAGTTACCGAATTTACCCCAAATAGACCCTGCAACATTAAGAGCTTTGTCGTATTTATCTCTCGCTACTTCGTACCCTTCTTTTGCTTTTAATAATCCGTCAATAATTGCTTGTGGTTGCCCTTTTGCTCTTGCTTCATTAATAGCATCAATAACCTTTCCTAGTTCATGGTGTACAGAAACTCTACCTAAAGCAAGTATCGCCTGTTTGCGTAATGATATTTCAGCACCTTGTCCTGCATCAATAATGTCGTCTGCTATTATACTAGGTAGTTCGGGTGATGATTGTACCTCTTCCATTGCGTGTCTGCCAATCTCTTCATTTTTATCAAACATTGTTTTGATAATAGGAGGAAGTTTCATTTCTTCACGTTCTGCATCAATCTTGTTATGCGACATTCCGAAATCTTTTCCTTCTAATTCTGAATTTACTTTACCTAAATCATCATCATGCAAGTCTGTTATCCCTAGCGTTTCTTTTGCATAATCTATTGCTGATTTGATAGATGCTTTTGTAACATCTCCTAGATAGTCTAGGTGTGCTTTTGCAATGGCTTTAAAGTCTTTGAAATCTTCGTCAGAGAGCAATCCTCCTTGTTTAATATCAGAACGTCCTAAATCTTTAAGATTTTGCTCATTTGCTTTTCGTTCTTTTCGTGCCTGTAAAACTTCTTGCACTCTTTTATCCCTCAACTCCTTCGCAGAAAGTTTCTCTTGCTTTTGTTCGGGAATTACTTTTTGCTCTCCGAGTTGGGCGGTTTCTGTTGGCTTTACTTTGGAAGTACTACCCTGTCCTTTTTCGCCTTGTTTATTGCCGACATCATTGCTAACATTTTCATATCCCTCGATATTGATTGTTCCGTTTGCAATTTGTTTGTAGTACTCGCTTTCGGCTTCTGCTCTTGATTTAAACTCTTGGTTGATGTATTTTTCATAGTCTTTATTTTCTTTTTTAAGTTGCGCTTCTATTATTTGGCGTGCAAATCTAGGTGTTAAATCTTTACCATCGGTCAATTCTGCGAATCTATTTTTGAACTTTGTTCTTATCGGAATTTCTTTTGGCGAAAATTGTTTGTATTGTTGTTGCCTTATATAATCTACAAAATCTTGTGGTGTCATTTCAACGCCATATATCTCGGACAGTTCTTTTAGCTTGTTATCTAAAGGCACTCCGTCTTTTCTTATAAATTGTTTTGCGGTAGTGTAATTCTTATTATTCTTATCAAAATATCTATCAAACTCATCATTACGAAGAGTAACGTTATGGTCGTGAAAAGCCTCTGCCATAACTTGCTTCGGTGCGGTTTCTGTGTTTAATTTAAGGTATTCAGTTGCCAACTCCATAGGGTTTTGGCTTTCTTCCGCAATATGGCGAAGATGCTCGTGTTCGTTTAATTGTAACCCTTTCTCATCCGCTATCTCTTGACTTGTTTTTCCTTTGGTATAATCTTTCCCATCGAAAGGCTCTGTTTCTTTTTTAACCTCAACTTTCCCACTTTCCCCATCAGGCTTCCCCGTAACCTTAATCTTATCTCCAAAGGCTTTTACTACGTCATCAGCAGTCAATCCATCTAAATTAGGGTTCTTATTCTTACTTAATACATCCTCGATTTTAGTGTAACTTATGGTATTGCCTTTGGTATGATTTGTAAATGATGCAATAATATCATCATCGGAAAGTTTGTTTGCTTTCGGGGTTTCCGATACAACTTCGGTCGGCTTGGTTTCGGGTGTTTCAGCTTTATCTTTAGGAAAATAAGCAAACTCATTCACATCATTTCCATCCCAAATAACATCTTTTACTTTTACTTTCATTTTAATAACAGGCATGTCAAGTTTTTTATCTTCATGGTGTCTGCCATGTTCTTTTGCATAGGTAGGAGATAAACTTACCCAATCCCCTTCATTTATTTTTTCAATCCCTTTTGGTACACTTCTATATATTGTTATTGTAGCTTCTGGCTTTCCCTTCGTTGCCTTTATTTTTTCAACACTCTCTCTGCTTGCTTTATCATTTCTATCATAATAAAAATGTGTATGTGTATAAAAGTCATCAGGGGCTATTCGCCCGCCTTTAGTCATATCGTCAAGGGTTGTTGTGCTTTCTTCATCTCTTATAATTTTGTGCTGTCCTTTGTAATTAATTTCAGGTTTTACAACTTCGGGTGTTTCAACCTTTGCCTCCTCAACCTTTGGTGTTTCGGGTGAAACAAGGGGAGTTTCCTCCACCTTGTCGGCTACTACCTGCTCGGAAGTAGGGGGTACGGTTTCTTTCGCAACTTCGGGTGTCGCTATTTCTGTTGTTGGTGTTAAGTCCTTACGCTTCATCTCTGTACGTTCTGCACCATTAGCAATTAACTTTAAGTCAGAATTTATCTTATCAATCTTGGCATCATTCTCGGAAATATCCTTATCGTGAACATCATTAAACGCAGGGTCTAATGTCTTTTTTGTTTCCTGCAATGCCAAATTCTCCTTTGCCAAACTATTCCTTTCAGCAATAAGGTTTATCGCCTCTATTCGTTTTGCCTTATCCGTTATCGTAGCGGGAATAGACTTGTCGGCTTCTTGTATCGCCTTAAATGTTCCTCCCACCTGCATTGCCTGTTCGGGTGTTATATCCCCTGCCTTTACCTTAGCATCCAACAACTCATTAAACTTCTTTGCCTCATTTGGATTGTTTCCCAAACTAACTACTTTATCGTACAATGCCGCATCTGAACTACCAACCTTTCCTAGTGTATGGGTGAATAAACTTACAATACCTATCCCTGTCATCATTTCCTTTGCGGTATTGATTATATCCTGTGGTTGCGCCTCAAAGGCATCACGACCCAATACTTTATTCGCTACTTTCTTTTTAGCATAGTCGGCTGTTCCTTGTGCTAAACCAAATACTCCTGCCTCAACAAGACTCTTTCCCGTTTCCTTTGCTATATCAAGCCCCTTATCTTTTATCGTTTCTTTCGCGGCATCAAAAATAGCATCCCCTGTCAAATTACCTTTTACAACTTTGTCAAGCGTTTCTTTCATCATTGAAGATGCCAATTTCTCTCCTGCAACGCTTTCTATAAACTTCCCAGCAGGGAGATAAGCCATTGACCCATTAATTAAACCACTCGCTAATGTATAATTCGTTCTGTCCTGTCCTTTAAGTCCTGCCTTTGTTGCCTCATCGTAAGCGTTATTTGCGCCATCAGCACCGAATGTTATAGCGGTAATCACCTGCGCTCCCTTAGCACCCAAATCAAGTTCTTTTGTTCCTAAACCTATCTGTGCTATTGTGCCGACAAGTCCACCAACTGATTGAGCCAACTCGTGTTTTTCGGGGTGATAAACGCTTCCCGAAGCTGTCATATCATTTCCAAACTCTTTTAACTTATCTCCAATAACATCGGTAACGGGCTGTAATTTCGCATACTCTGTCTGCGCTTTCTGTAATTGTGCTTTTTTAGCAGGGTCTTGTTCTTTCTCTATTTCCTTTTGTAGATAACCAACTCCTGCCTGATTAACATCATTCGATATATCAGAAAGTGATGGCAAACCATTCGCTATCGGGGCTTCGCCAATCAATTTAGTAATTGTACCAACACTCTTTGCAACCGCAGGAATAACTCCGTTATAAACACTCGTTACAAATGTTCCCATTGCATCCAATGGATGTACTCCCATATTATATATTTGGTCATCCACATTTTGTTGAGCAGTTAAAAGATGTTGCTTGTCATTATTAAGTTGCACTGATTGTAATTTCGCCTTTGTTGCAACCACATTGTTTTGAACATTTTGTAATTCAATATCCTTGTATTGCATAGCCAACTGCTCCTTAACATCTTGCGGTGTGTTGGGATTGTTTATCTGATTAATAATATTCTCTTGAGTCTTTTGATTATTAAGTATCTTTTCAGATGCTTGTTTATGCACAACGTCTGCCTGTTCAATACCGCCCTGTATTTGTTTCGCTACCTTATTTGTTTCAGGGTCAAAACTATTATGCCATTGAGGAAGTTCCTTATTAACATTGCCCTCTTCGGAAATATTATTATCAAAGAAACCTGCTAAGTTTTGTTTTGTAAGTGTGTGGTCGTGGTATTCGGGGGCGTTTTTTAACGCATCTTTTTGAACGAAATTAGTCGGAGGAGTTTGATTACTCGAAGTAGAAAGGGTTTCTGATTCGTAACCGCTTGTGGGCGTGTTTCCGCCACCAATTTGCGAATTTGACATAGGGGCTTTTTTTTTCACTCCGTTGTCTATCTTGCTGTTAAATTCATCAAAAGTACCTAATTGATACTCTTGCCCTACTCCATCATAAAACGCCTTCCTCTTTTCGGGATCAGCAAGTTTTGATTGAAATTCATCAAATGTTCCTACATCATAATCTTTAGAAACAGCATCGTATAGCAGTTTTGTTTTATCGTCCATTACGGTAATATATTAATATTAGCAAACTGTCCTCTGTATTGAATCGCCCACAGGTTATACTGACGAGCTGCACTGATTTCGTTGTCAAATTTTGCTCTTTTATCCCCCTCATCAACTTTTATATGCGCTACCCAATACCTTATAGTGTTATACTTACTTGAATGAAAAGAAACGCCCTTATATCTCGAAGTCCCCTTCTTTACTAATTGTCTTCTGTTTCTCATGTTCTCTGTGTGAGTGGCAATACGCAAATTATCTCTTGTATTATCCATTGTGTTTCCGTTGATATGGTCGCCATGCTCCCATCTTCCCTTTAGCCCAAGAATAACTCTGTGCATTAATATTGCGGTATATTTACCATCAATAGTTTCGTATCTTCGCGCATAAGTAATAGGGTTATCGCAATGATACAATTTCATTAATCCCCATTTGAATTGATTGAGATATGCGTAATCTCTATCATCTACTAAAACATAATTTTCGGTTGGCTTACTTTGGCTACCACGTCCTGCATATAAATATATTTTTTGCATAGAAAAAGAAAACGATTGCCCCTGTTCGCCTTGCCGAGCTACTAAGGAGTAATCGTTTTTAATATTGTTTTTATTAGCATCGGCAACTGCTATTAATGATGGCACAAAAGTAAAAAATACAATTAATATATGCAAGTGTTTTTTCATTTATTTTAAAATCCTTTTATAACCTTTTTAGGTTTCGCCTCCCCTTTCGGTGCTTCAGAGGTTGCCTTTGCTCTATTATCCACTACCTTAACTCCCGACAAAGGAACACCATTCACCATCTGATTTACATTACCCTTATGAGTAGAAGTAAACAAGTCCTTCGCCTGTGTTTCGTCTAATGGTTTTGTAGTTACCTGTAATGCCTTTTTGTAATTATTATACAACTCTCGCTTTTCTTTTGCGAAGTCCATCATCTTATTTCTGTATGCTAAATGATATTCTTCCTTATCTGTTGGTAATGGCTGATTTTCGGCATCGTACTTATCAATTCTTTCCTGTATCTTTTTCTCGTCCTCATTAAACTTTGCCAACAACTTATCGTTCTCATCTGAATTTTTTGCTACTGTTGCTGTTCCTCCAACCACTACCTTTTTACCCGTTTTAGGGTCTGTAATAGTATTGTATGTAGCGTTTGTAACCAACTCATTCTTTCCATCAAAAGGAACTAATACTCCTTTGTCGCCAAACTTAGTGGTATAAATATCATTACCATTAGCATCTACTTCATGTGATACAGGTAGTGTTTGAGAGAATGTAGCACCTCCTATTGAGGAAGGCGGTGGTGGTTGTTTGAACGATTCCTTTTTTATTCCACCATAAGTAACCTTATCATTAAATAGTTTTCTATAATCAAAAAACTCATCGGGTGTTCCTACTTGCTGTAAATAATCTTCTCTTGTCTTTAATCCCTGTGGCACACCTCCTTTATCTGAAAACTCCGATGTTTTAGGTAATTTTGTGGATGCCATGTGTAATTGCACCTGTACATCTGGGTCATTAAAAAACTGATTTTTTCTTTGCTCTACCAAATCGGGATTAGTAATTGTCGTTATTTTTAATTGCCCTGATGGGTCGTACGCGACACTTGCAATATTATTGCTATTGAAGTAGTCTTTATTGGCTTTTAAAAACTCTTGGTCTAAATCTTTTTTTGGAATAGGCAAATAAGATGTTATGTCTTGATTTTTCCATTCACTCATCGGTTTTGTTGCGGCATCTAAAAACTCATCTTTGTTCCACGAGCCACCATAACGAACATCATTCTTATCGTATTCTGCCCCAACTTGATGTATCAACTGCGCTTGTTTTGATGCATTATCAGTCCACGTATTAAGACCATTAAGCCCTTGTTGCAATTTTAATTCGTCATCTACTCCTAATTGCCCCCCTTTTGCATTTGCATATATCCCTTGAACTAATTTTTTATAATCATTAATTCGTTGTGCCGCTTCGGGTTGGTCTTCTGTTCGTATTGCCCCGTCCTTAATTTTGCTCAACCTAGAAAGCATATCTTCGTGAATAGCTTTTGCGGCACGTTCTTTTTCTGCCTCTTGCCTTTGCGCGCGTTCCTCGCCCATCCTTTGTTGTTCAAGCCAAATCTTAGGGTCGTTTACCTGTGCAAGCCCTTTGCCTATGCCGTAAAGTTCGGAAGCTGGGATAGATGTGTTATTATACATATTTACGCTGTTACAGTTCTATCTAAACCATACCCATAATCGTATGGAGTTTGGTTTACCGCCCCGCCTTTATTGCTATACGGGTTATAGTTATAAAAATTACCTGCATCATTATATTGTGGAGGGAGGGGTTGTTGTGATTTTGCTCGATTTTGCTCCGATGTACTACCATACGGATTTCCTCCTGTATTTCCTTGCTGAAAACCCTGCGACATATTCTGCATTCCTGCGCCTTGTAAAGCTAAGCCCTCTAATCTCTTTTCATCATACGGATTTTTTACATTAAACTGCCAAGATTTATCTTTGTAATCCGCCATTTCGTTTCGCAATCCATACAACTTGTCTTGATTAGCCATTCGTGCGGCACTATCAGCTCCTAGTAATTTATCGTACCCTTGATTAAATTGCTCATTTGCTCCTGCAACACCTCTTATTCCTGCATTCAAATCACCCAATGAACTCAATGAATAAGCATTTGACTTCTGTAAGTTATTAAGGTACTCTTGTTTCTGTTCTAGGGGTAATCCTTTCAAAGCCTCTATGTTTGCCTGATTGAGATTTTGTTGTATTTCGGGAGGGATGTCGTATTGGTGATACATCTTGTCAGCTTGCCTTTTCTTTATCAACCCTAGTCCTAGTTGTACTGCTCCTTCAGTAACCGATGCTCCGCCTCCTGCCCAATTACTAATCTGCTGTGTCATATCTGCCATGTGTTAAATATTAAGTGATTAATAGGTGCAAAAATAGGGGATATAACTCTAACTGATAGCCAAAAAACAATATACATTAGTATTACATAATGTAGTGTACTTTAACCGATACTTACCTTTGTTATGTTATCTATTTTTGTAAAAAATTTAAAACCTCATAACAATGGCAGCAAATCTTAGTATATCACTAACCAACTCAAACGGGGATGCGTTCAAACTTGATGCAAACCAAATAATCTATGCTTACGATAACTCGGACAGCAAGGCAGTATTAACCTACGTTTCCTCAACAGGAGTAAATGCTAAACCGCAGACACTTACTATAAGTACTTCGGCTTTACAGGCACTATCAACAGGTATCTTATTTATATCTACCGTTGTTGATGAACTTGGAGGAACAAAAGATACTTGTTTTAACAATCAGAACGTATTAACAATAAATGATAACACCGACACAGGAAGCACAATGTACTATTGGGTGAATGATGGCTCGGTATCACAAAAATTTGTATTAAATGATGCCGCTTCGGTTGTATCAGCAACCACAGGAAAAACATTCCCTGCAACAGATAGCGAATCGAATACGGTATATTACCTAAATTCATTACGTTGTGCTGAAATAAATGCTCATGCAGAAACAGGCGAGGTGCTTGAAAGTGCAACGGTAGCATCGAGAGGTACTACAATGGTAGCAGGAACAACAACATTGACTTTATCGGGCGGAACATACGGAACACAAGCAACAATGCTTGTAACGCATACAGAGGTAGCAACAGCAACAAAAACAGCAAACGGAACAGGATATACCGCAGGTGATGTGCTAACATTAGCGACAGGAACAGGAACGAAAGCTACTATAACCGTAGATACGGTAACAGGGGGAGCGATAACAACATTCACTCTTACAACTCGTGGTGATTATACCGTAAATCCTACATTAACAAATGACACCGTAACAGGAGGTACAGGAACAGGCGCAACATTCACTTTGGTAATGGGTGCAAAGACGGTAGCGGTAGCAAATGCAGGAGCGTATTCAGCACCTCCAAGCAACCCTGTAAGTACAACAGGCGGTGGAAACAACGCTACATTAACAGCAACATTTGTTGAGGGTGCAGTAACAGGTTGTGCGATACTATACAATGACCCTAGCAACTCAACGTTTGTACGAAAAGATGTACAGGAAACAGCCGCACAGGTTCAGACCTTAATAAATGCCCTTTAAAGGATAGGAAGCAATAAAAGATAGGGGGAGTAAAATCCCCCTTTTAATTTAATATAATTTAATCAAATGTCCGACAAAATCACATCGCTAAAAGATGCGCTCGTGCGTATATCCGACCTTGAAACGGAACTAAGACAATTCAAAGAAAGCCCATTAGTAAACACATACCTATCAACTCTTACTTTCATTAATGCAACCGACAGAAGTATAAATGAAGAAAGTGATAGAATGTTTACCGTTGAAAACAAGCCATTATTCGAGATGGCACATAAATACCAAACAGAGAAAATACCTTACCTAGAATTATTGGAATGGATAAGGAATAAGATGTCGCCTGAACAGCAAAAAGAACTTAACGAAAAAATAAAGCACGAAACCTTAGGTATTGCCGAAAAGATTGCCCTAAACAATAAGAATGGAAAACAATAATCAGTTTGGTGGGGTAATAGATTTATACAAAGGGTTGATATATACTCTACCCAAACAGCCGCCTGTTAAGCAAATAAAAAACTTTGAACTGCAAACCAAAGACCAAAAGTGGAAGAGAACAGAACTGCCTGAAAATTGGGAGGACTTATCATCAGATGAACAATTAAGGTTTGCAGAGGAAGAGGACAGAAAGTGTACTGATGGAATTTGGATATTCATAAAAGGTGTTCCTACATATATAACAGGCGACCATTATTTTTATCTTAATTGGTTTATGATTGATAGCGGTTATCCTGATTACCGCGATAGAGATAGGCGTTGGTTTTACCATTGGCATCTATGCGATACCAATGAGGAGTGTTTAGGACAGGCATACGGAAAGTTAAGGAGGGATGGTTATTCTTACAGGGTGGATTCTATCATACTAAACAGAGCAAGAAAAACATTCAATTCAAAATACGGAATCATATCCAAAACAGGAGAAGATGCAAAGGAGATGTTTAATAAACTCGTTCATGGATTTATCGAATTGCCAGACTTCTTTAAGCCACAGGTAGCAAGTGCGGAAGATGTAAAAAAGGAATTGGTTTTTAAAACGCCTCAAAAGCGAGTGTCATATAAAAACAGAAAGACGGTAAAAGAGATTTCGTTAAATACTTACATTGATTGGCGAAACACAAAAGAGAACGCATACGATGGTATGAAATTGAAGATTGTGGCGGTTGATGAAAGTGGTAAATTCCCCGTTGATGTATCAGTTGAAAAATGGTTTAGTATAGGAAGGACGTGCTTGGTGCTTGGAGGCACGATAATAGGGAAAATGTTTTTCGGCTCAACGGTAAACGAAACAAAGAAAGGGGGAGAGGGATTTAAGTCCATTTGGGATAATTCACTGCATTCGCAACTCACAGAGAACGGGCGTACATTAAGCGGACTATGGCGATACTTTGTTCCTAGTTGTGATGGAATGGAGGGATTCGTGGATGAATACGGTGCATCAGTTATAGAAACCCCTGACGAACCTATCATGGGTATTGATGGCAAGTTGATAAAAAAGGGAGCTAGACAATGGATATTAGATGAGTTAAAAGCAAGAAAAGATAAAGGCGACACAATAGGGTATTACGAGTTTAAGAGGCAGTTTCCTTTAACCGAAGACGATATGTTTGCTAATCCTGCCAACGAAAAAGTTGTTTGGGATTTAGAAAAGATATATCAGCAGATAGAACATAACGATATTCATGTCATAGAAAATACATTAGAATTTGGTTATTTCCAATGGAGGAATGGGGTAAGAGATGGTCAAGTCGAATGGGTAAAGTCTTCAGAGGATAACCCTCTGTCGAGATGGTGTTTCTCTTGGTTTCCGCCCGAACAGCAACGTAACCAATGGATATTAGGTCGCGACAGGTATAAATCCCCCGCAAACAATCATATAGGATTGTTCACATTAGACCCTTTCGCGGCAGTAAATACCGTTGACCCTAAAAGACAATCAAAAGCGGCTTCGCATGGAGTAAAGAAGTACGATGTAATGCACCCGATAAAACACAAGCATTTCATTTCCGAATATTGGTGTCGCCCGAAAGACCCTCTATTAGTATATGAAGACATGATAATGTGTTGTGTGTATTTTGGTTGGGGTTTAATGCCCGAAAGAAACATCAAGAATTGTAATGATTATTTCCGAAACAGAGATTATCACAAATACATATTGCCTTCTCCGTCCATGACAAATGATGATTATATTGATAGTCTTACAAAGAATATAGATGGAGGACTTGCCAACACAGAGGGGAAGACACGAAATCAGTTGGTTGAGTATATGGCAAGTTGGATAACTAATCATTGCGGATATAACGAGAAAACGGGCGACATGGGATATATGCCATTTAATAACACTCTAAAAGATTGGTTAGCGTTTGACGTAGATAAGTGGGGAGCATTTGACTTGTCCGTATCTTCGATGGTTGGGATGGTTGGTGCTGAAGCGGTGCTTGAGGTAAAGAGAAAACAACGCCCTACCCACAACTATTTTCATCAATACAAGATAAAACAAAACAGCAGATAGATTATCATTACATAATGTATCACTCGTTACACGTAGCATTGCATAATTATACCCCTTATTTTTGCACCAATATAATTTAATCTTTTAATCAAATGTCAGAAGTAGCAGGAATAACAACAGAAGTAACAGAAACAGAACGCCCATCATTACCATACGTTAATCCGAATGGCGAAAGGGTTGAAACGGCAAAACCAAGTGAAACACAGGTAACAGATGCCAAGCCCACAACAGATGAGGGGGCAACAGAAGTACAAGCACCAACAGGTAAAAAGTACTTTGAAACCGATGAGTGGAAAACCGACTTCGGAGAGGATACTCCCGATGTTGTTAAGACGTATAAAACTAAAACTTCTGAATATGAAGCAAAGGTTAAAGAATATGAAACGCAGTTGGAAGCGTTAAAGAAAGAAACAGAGTTCCTTGAAAAAAATCCAAAACTGAAAACCTACAAGCAACTGCTTGAACAAGGGAAAGACTTTGACGAGAACACAATAGCGTTCTTAAATAAAGACTACACAAAAATTGCTGACCCCCTAAAAGGATTGGCTGAAAGTTTAAGAGTATCACACCCCGATTGGGATGAAAAGGAAATTCAGTTTGAGTTAAAAACAAAATACAACCTTAATCAGTTCGCAGGAATAGAAGATGAGGATTTGACAGATGAACAAAGAGAGATTAAGGAGATTGCCGAAATAAAAATCAAAAGGGATTGGGCGAATGAGCAGAAAGATTTGATTAAAAGGCAGGATGAATATAAACTTGTGAAGCCCGAAACGCCCGAACAGATTGAGGCGAAAACAAAAGCAGAACAAGCCCAAAAGAAAGAAGCTGAAGAGTTATCTAAACAATGGGAAGAAGGAGTAAAAAAAGCTATAAGTCAGAATAACAGCGTAAAATACGAGTTTTCAAAGGACTTACCAATACAGATAAATGACGTGCCAGTAGAGATTGCGCCATTTAATTATGAGGTAAGCAAAGAGGATAAGCAGGTAGCAGATAAGCTATTTACAAATCTGAACACCATTTGGAACGAATTAACAAAAGACGCTCAAACGGCTGATGAAAAGCATAATATCGTTTATAATTTTATTTTGAAAGGGCTTACAGCAAACAAAGCGGCTGAAAAGTTGGCAGTTGACCAAATTAAGTTTGCTTATGAGTTGGCGGCAAAGACAGATAAAAAAATGAGCGATACGAGGGATAAAGGGAAACCTAATCCATCAGCAACACAAAGGAAAGGATTGCCATACGTTCCGCCTAATAGATAGAATTAAATTTAATTGGCTAAAACAATTATTAAAAACACAAAAACTTAAATTATTATGGCATACACAACTCCTGCAATATCGCAGACCCCTACACTTGAAAATTGGTATAGAAGCCAACAAGTATCAGAGAGCTTACTGTTGGCTCCCGAAGTTTATCCTGACTTGGTTAAACGTTACGGAAAACAGGACTTTAATATGAACGGACTTACCCAAAAAATGGGTGGTATTTCATATATCCAAAACTTAGAATTTCGTCATAGCGAAGAGAATTTCTTACATGAGGTTCTTCAGTTCAGTTCACACTCGGCTGGTTCTACAAACGCGGCAGTAACTTTAACGTTGTCATCTTCTTATGACTACACTTTCCCTGCTGACAACACCGTTGATGCTCCTTACTACTCGAACTATCAGACAACTGTTGTTCCTGTATATGTTAATCAGGTGCTTTTATTCCCTGACGGAACAAGAGCTATCGTAACAGCAGTTAGTGGAAACAGCGTAACTGTTTACCCTACTAAACTTGGTACTAACATCCCTGCGGTTGCAACAACAGACGTTGTTATCATAGCAGGTAATCAGGTTGGGGAATACGCTACAATCAATCCTTCTCGCGACACTCAATTAATTTGGTATTTTAACAACCTTTCTAACATGAACGGTTCTTACAACATATCAGGTAATGCGAGAGCAGAGAAACTTTGGATTGTTGTTGACGGTAAAGACCAATGGTTCTACGTGGCACAAATGAACGAGTCTATGCGTTTGAAAAACGAGCGCGAAGTACGTTTATTGACCGACACCAAAACTACTAACACTACTTTCACAGAATTACCATCAGGAAGCGCATCAGCACCTTCAACTCAAACATCATTTGAAGGTATGATTCCTTTCATCGAAAGCTATGGTAACGCTCTACCTTACAACCTTGTTTCTTTCTTGACTGAACAGGATTGGGAGGACTTATCTACTTCACAGCTTGACCCTAACATGGGCGCATCTGAATACGTGCTTTATTCTTCTTCTAATGTAATGAACTACAACTCTCGTTGGATTCGTTCTGAAATGAAAAATGGTGCATGGAACTATGGTGGTACAGGTACTGCTAATGATTGGGTGGACTTTATGTTTAACTCTTTCAGCTTGTCAGGTCGTACTTTCCACCAAAAACACTACGACTTGTTCGTATATCCTAAATTACTTGGAGCAGTAGGTCAACCATACTTATATATGGCACTTGGTATTCCAATGGATAAATCAGACAAGTCTGTTAATTGGGATGATATGTCGCAAACTAAAAACTTGCCTTCTTTCGTTATTCACTACCAAAAATCAACTGACGGTTATTCTCGTCAGTGGGAAGAGTATTTCACAGGTGGCGCAAACGGAGTGTACACAGAAGCAGTTGACCATCAACAAATCAACTTTCAATGCACGTTTGGACCAGAATTTTTTGCTCCAAACAGATGGTTTAAAGTATTTAAATCCTAATTAAGTAGTAGCCCTACAAACAAGAAACGCCTCGCAGAAATGTGGGGCGTTTTCTTTTGTATAGCATCACGAACATTACAAATGTTAATAAATTTCCATAACATAATGTATCGACTTTTGTGATATAACTTATAAAGACATAGTGAGTACTTTTGCATCAATTAATCTTAATAAAATACAATCAAATGGCAAAAAAACAGCACCAATTCGGCTCTGCAACCGAACTTAACGAGCAGAGTTTCGACCCCAACAAAATCTATCAGTTTTGGCTTATAAAGAAAAACCAAGACACTTCGTATGCCTCTGACAAAAGCGGAAAGCAGATGAAAAGAAACTTATATCCTATAAGTTATCCTATCAAATTAGAGTTTGAAACGAATATGTATAATCCCGAAAGTAAAAGAGTAGAGAGGACACATATCAGACATTGTGCAGGGGAGCATGAAATAATCAAATGGAAACAAACGCCTGATGACAAGGTAAAAAAGACGGTAACTCGTTTGCTTATGCTTGACGGACATATTGACGTAAGAGGAACGGAAGATGGTATATTAAAGTGCTTGGCGTTACATGATGGGAATATGTCTAAAAAGGACAGAGATAAGAGTGTTACCCCTTTCTTCTTTTTACGTGATGACGAGGCGATGATGAGTAAAGTTGTTGAAGCGGATGATGCACGTTTTGAGGCGGAATTATTCGTAAGAAGCCCCGAAAATTTTACGTTGGTATGTGCTTATGCAAGACTGATACTTGACGACAATCAGTACGAAAAGCAGTCGGTAAATCCTTTGATGTTAAGACAAACAATGCTTGGCTTGGCACGTAAGAATCCTGTTAAGTTCATGACGGAGATAAACAATCCTATCCTTGTTAAGAAACATTATATGTTGGAGGCGAGAGATGCGGGTATTATTATACATAACGAGGCAACAAACGCTATTTACTTTAAGAGTGGCGAGTTGATTTGTCAAGCACCTATCGGCACAAGTCCTATCAATCTGTTTGTAGATAAGATAGGAACGGATAAGACAAGAGTATCGGAACAAACGTATCAGACGATATTAGAAAAACTTGGGGTTGCTGAAAAGAAAAAGGCAGAGCTAGTAGCGAATATCGAGCCGAAAGCGAATGATACCGAAGAAGTTGTTGATGTAAAAGAGTTGTTGAAGGTCGGTGAGTTAAGAGGTGTTGTGGTAGGTTTCGGAAAGGCAGGAGGTTTTTATTGGTGTAAGGGAACGCCTGAAGAGAGAACGTTTATGGGTTATAAGAAGCTGATAGATGCTTTAGATACCGAACCTGCATTTAAGGAGCAATTCTTTAATATGCTGAAAAACTAAGATAAAGGTTTACTTTAAAAAAGAAGCCCTGTTACAAAAGTAGCAGGGCTTTTTTATTTAGTCTTTCTCTTCTTTCTTTTCGGGCGGTTCGTGTTCTAGCAACTCTATATCTGCCTGTTTCTGATGCTCAATTTTACTATGGTCGCTGTGATGCACGATGTGGGCTTTCGTAATTTGAGTGTTCTGCTCTATTTGTGATGATACAATCTTTGCTCTGTTAGCCGCTTCTTGTACATTCACTTTGCCCCCTGCCGCAATTTCGCTGTCTGTATTAGAACCAAGATTTTTAAGTTGCTGTAATTTGTATGCACGTTGAAACTCTTTCTCGGCAAACATATCTTTAGCACTATATTCCATCTGAATAAGTTGTCCTTTGCCCTGTATTTCCAACTGCACCTCCTGTTGTTTCATCTGACTTGCTACCTGTGCTGACTGCTGTTGTGTCTGTGCATTTGCCTGTACCATTTGTAATTGTTGGTCTTGCGCCATCTTCTTGTTCATAGCAACAAACTTTCTTAAAAGTCCTTTTGCAAGTTTAACATTCTGACGTAAGGCATCTTGTACTTCTATTGCCTGTCCGCTATCTATAAGTGAGTTTTTAACATCAAGTCCTATCCATTCGTTCAGTTTGGCTTTTTCCTCTTCGCTACTTCCTATTCTTATATTTACACCAATAGTTGCTAATGGAAGCTGTTTGAACATTTCTATTTCACTTGTTGCTGTTTGTCCTATGGCAGCAATAAATCCATCCCTATCTTTTTCTATACAGTCTTGTATCATTAAAGATACGTCCTGTAACCCCCTTTCCAATAAGTTTACTGCGGCTTTATATGTTCCCATAAGTGAGTTCATAGTTGCCTGTCTTGCCATCTGCTGTGTTCCTATCGGCATTTCAGCACTAGGCATAGTGGTGTCCATACTTTCTGAAAATCCCATTACGTCCCTAATCTGTTGCATATACATCATACGCAAGTTCATTAGTTCACCGAAGGCTTCCCCGAAGCCATTTGGCAGGTCTTGTATCGGGTTTATGTTAGCAGGAGTAACACCATCCTGCATTACCGCATAATACAATATCTTTCCTGTTTGAGTAAATTGGTCATGAAGCGCAACAGGGTCTAGTGTTTCATCTTTCCCTTTACCCGCTTTCATTTCTTCAAGTACTGCGGTATTCAGCGCATACCCTTTTGGTCGGAACTCAATAACACATTGCTGTATCTTTTGTTCAATAAGGTTTAATTGCTCTTCGGCAGGTATTGCTTTCTCTACAATGGACTTATTCTCCATGTCGTAGATGTCGGGAGCGATAATTTTGATAGGGAGAGTTGTTTTAGGGTTATATCCGCCCTTTATCTTTTCACGTGGAATATCATCGCTTTCCTTGTAATTAAACAGGTATTTCGACCCCATTATCCAATACCCCTCATATCTCCATTCCTTTTCTTTTACCGCTATGTTCTGTTTGATATTGGTGCTATCTTCTGATGCTCCTTTTGCTTTCCAATCGTAGTAAATCTTTTCACGTCCTGCCTTATCTAGTTTGGATGTTTTGACAAGCGTTTCCTGCGAAACAGCCAAAAACCAAAAACGAAGAACAGGAATATTGAAGTTATAGAAAGGTTTAATTAAGGTAGAGTTTTGATAGAATCCCTCATAACTCATTCCCCACGTTCCATTCCAAGCAGGGTTGTTGTAGTTTTGTCCTTGATATGCTTTTGCTATCTCTACAAGTTCTTTCTCGGTATATCGTGGTGAGCCATCCTCTTTCTTTGCCTTTAATGCTATTTCCTCAATGGTCATGTATGTAACAAGTCCGACATAAGGAATATTTTTAAAGGTATCGTATTTGGAGTAAGGATAAACAACATCATAAAATTCGGGTGCTGTTATCGTTATGTTGTAGTTTTCATCGTAGTCGGTCATGATAGCCGCCCCTTTACACGCTACAAGGTTTCTAAGTATCTTACGTTTTACTTCGTAGTCAAAATCGTTATTATCGAGAACGTATTGTATCGCCTCTTCCATTGCTAAGGATAAACCAACCTTACCTTGCAGTTCAAGGAATAACTCGGCTTCCTCATCTGTTTCGGGTATTGGTTGCCCTTTCGGTACTATTGATATTCCTGTGCGACCTTCGATATTAAACTTGTCATTTACTTTTTTAAGGTGCATCGCGGCATAAACACGCGACTTTATTTCGCTTTCAATAATCTTGCTTTGAGGGTCAATGGCATTACATTCAACGGTGAATGGTTGCTCCATAAGCACCGACACGATAATATCAACAATCTTAGATATGTAGTTTACAGGTCTTACATCTAGGTTTAATGGCGAAGTGCCTTGATTATTTTTATAGAAAGTACGAACATCTGTAATAGACTGCAATCCTTCGGCATGCTTTAAGTTGTTTTTAAAACGTGCTGTACGCTCGTTTAGTATAGGCGACACCTTGTAGTATTGCGCGTATATGAACTCCGCATATGCTAGCCCATAAGCGTTTGTTTTCTTTTCTGCCCTAGATGCTAGAGGATTTGGATATGAAAAGTCTTTATCGTCCACAGATAGTATTTTAATTTGCAAAATTAAGGGGATAAGGGGTAAGTAGTAAGCAAAAAATAATATATGATTGATATTACATAATTTAACTCTAAAACAATACGTTTGTAGGAGGGAATAGATATTAATTTTGCAAAAACTTTTATCTCATGGCAACAGTATCATTCTCGCAAATAGCGAACTTACGACTAAGCACTAAACAATTTCAAGGAACAGACACAACAGATTATGCAGGGCAGGGGCTACCTACTACATATATGTATGGGTGCTTTAATATAACAGCATCTAATGGCGATGTTGTATATTACGGGGGAGTACCTTCGGCTGTAAATTATGATATTCATGTCGCAGATAGCAGATATAGCATACGAACTATGGCTATGCCTTTGAATACGGACGGAACAGCTACAAACGATACTTACACAATAGTATATACGGTGTGGGATGATGATAACGAGGTTTTTTATAGCACTACCGAAACATTTAATTTCACATACACAAGTCCTGTTGTTCAGATTAACGGAACGGTTGCGGTTTACACCCCTAGCCCTTTAATTACATTACAAGACGAAACGGTTTATGTAGTAAATTCAATTACTCCTACTATTGACAGAACAGCGACAATAAGCTACGAGGCGATGGTGATAGGCGGTGTATTATCAACTCCAACTCCAACGGTAGGTACAACAGCGACAACAACAAGCAATACATTTTATTCACCAACAACCGAATTGTTAAGCGTTATCACAAATCTAAGTTATGCCTATGCTTCTAATTTTAAGGTATTAGATACGGTATGGGGAAGTGAAAGTTTATTTGTGGATGCTACAAGTTATTGCAGTACGGTGTGTGGATTAAATGAGATGGCGGCACGAAGACAAGCAAACCCTAACGATAGCCAATTAGCAACAGATTTTGCACTAGCAATGTCATATTGGACTTTGATAATGGCTAATCAGACTTGCGGTAATTCAGATTTAATAAATGGCTACCTTACGCAGATACAGGCGCTAGGCAGTTTTAACAGCGATTGTACTTGTTGCGATGGCGAGTTTCAGCAGGTAGTGGGATTGGGAGGGTTGGTAAGTGCTTATGACATTATTTCGGCTAATTCGTACATAGGTGTTACTTCAAGCAGTTCAGGCGGAACTAAGACGTATGTACTTACATTATCACAAACCTTTATTGACTTGGTAGATTCTATATTAGGCGCAACATTGGTAGCAGGGAATAACATTGCCTTATCGAGTTCAACGGTTGGTGCAAACACTACATGGACAATAAATGGGAAATCTACGGTTGTAACAAGTGTTGATAACTCCATAGATATTTCGTCATCTACAACTTCGGGAACAACAACATACGATTTAAGTGTCAATGGTAACGTTAAATACGCAACAGCATACCAAAGTTCGATAGTAGGAATTGACACAAACGATAAAGACTACAACGTTTTAAGCGGGGTTGCGAATATTGTTACAACAGGAATGTACGAATTGACGTTTGAGGCAGACGTTAAAGTTTTAGGAGGGGAAACACTAATAGGAAATTATTGGGCGTACAAAAATTCAACTCCTGCAACAAACATAAGTATTGAGGGAACAGGAATAACTACATCTGACGACATAAGAACAATAGATGTTCAGAATGTTTCGGGGTCAATATTTGTACAAAAGATGGTGATTAATACACTTGCATCTTTAACAGCAGGGGATGCGGTATCAGTAAATTTACACACAACAACGCTTTCAGACACAGCAGACATAACACACGCAAGGTTGATTTGCAAATTGGTAACTAAATTATAAATATGGCAATATCAGTAGATTATTTCGTAAAACTATATGAGGCTATCGCGGAGAAGAACAACGTTGGTCAGACCTTAACTCCTGCTCAACAGAATATGTTTATGAATCAGGCGCAGTTGCAGTTGCTATCAACCGACTACCAAACCTTTTTTAAAACAAAAGTTGTAACAAACTTTTTGCAAACATTCTTAAAGATAGGCAACCCTACTCCCGTTCCTGCATCAACAGGACTTATATCGTACCCGACAGACCTGCAATATGTATCAAGTGTTTCTCACTACTATAATAGTTTATGGTATGACAGCGAACTTATTGATAGTGCCGATTGGGATAAAATTCAGATACCGAACAGCATACTAAAACCAACTTTCAGATTTACAAAGTACAGACAGGTGGACAACGGGATTGAGTTCGCACCAAAGACAATAGGCATTGCCAAAGTAAATTACTTCAAGACCCCGACCCCTCCTGTATGGAACTATACAATCGTAAACAACGAGCCTGTATATAACCCGACAGGAAGTGTGGACTTTGAGTGCGACACATTTAATACAAACCGATTAATGGCGGTATTCTTACAACTTGTAGGTATTAACTTAAAAGATGTGGATATAGCAGGTTTTGCAAATCAACTTACAACAGAAACACAAACACTAGCATAATTTGACTTCATTATATAACATAGCGCAACAGGTAGTCCTTAAAACAGGAAAAGGATATTGGCAGGAAGTGATACAGGATGTTCGGGAAGCATACGCATCAGCAGTAAAGCAGATATGGTATGAGAACAAAAAAATGAACATTGGCGAACTCGATGGGGCATTTATTATTCCATTCACAGAACAAACGCCTTTGCTAGACGACACCACTTGTAAATACTATTTAGACCTTACATCTTCATACGTTCAATTACCGCAGGAGGGAGGATTGGTTTCAGTTTCGTACATGAGTGCGCCCGATGTGAACTTTGTGCTTGTGAACGCAGGAACATACGGAAGATTAAAAAATATTAAGGCAGGACTAATGGGAGGACGACAGATATATTATGCGGAGAACGCTAAACTTTGGTTTCCTAGAATGACCGACACAACGAATATGCCATTGATAGTGAGATTAGGATTGGCGATAGATGACTACGATGTTGATAAGCCGATAAACGTGCCTAATAATGTGCAGGAACAGATAGTACAAATGTGTGTTCAGAAGTATGTAACACCACCAACAGAAACGCCTATAAACAAAGCAATAAAGTAAGATGTATCTACTCAACCAAATATGTGATGAATACCTGCAAGAACAAGGATTGCCTGATAATGCATGGAACAGAGCATATACACTCGGCACGTCTTGTCTTCGCGAACTAGGTATGGATATATCAACCATTCCAAAGTATGTTGAGTTACCAATTAACCAAGAGGACTTAACAACAGACCTGCCATCCGACTTTATGACGTACATAAGTGTTAATGTTACGGGGCAGGACGGGCAGTTGTACGGACTAGGCAAAAATCTTTCTTTGAACTTAAAGAAATATTATAATGATTGTGGAGTGCCACAACAAAGACCCGTTGGATTGCAGACCGTAGGAACACTATGGGGTCAGATTTCTAACCCAACCTACCTTGCTAACCATTGGAGAAACGGGGAGAACTTCGGTGCTTACTTTAATATCGGAGGGCATAACAATGTTGGAGGATACTTAATAGACTACGCAACCAATCAGATAAAACTTACACCCGTAAAAAGACAGCCATCAGGCGAAACAAGCGATGGAACACAGGCATACAAAAGTATAATACTTGTGTATATAGCCGACTTGGATTCGCAGGATAATGACTACATGGTGCATCCTTATTTGGTGGAGGCGGTAAAGAATTGGATATATTGGAAGTGGATTCAAAGGGATAGAAATATGGGATTAGGGGAGAAGCAGGTAGCAGAGCAATCGTATTGGAAAGCACGAAGAAAAGCAGTACATAGATATTCACAGGGAACAGCACAGGAATGGCTAGACTCGATGAGAAAAGGAAATTCAGGTACGCCACGCTGGTAATATGACGTATAATCAAAAAATCACATTTGACAAGTCAGGGATGGATAGCGATATCACGCCCGAATACAATAAAGGTTTTCCTTTGTTGAAAAACGTGCGTATCTTATCGAATAATGATGGAACAACGGGTGCGGTAACAACATCTAACGGAAACACATTGGTTGAATATACGCTACCTAGTGGGAGTAATTTATGTATCGGAGCAGTAGAGGATAAACTTAATCAGAAGATTTATTATTTTGTTTGGAATGATGAGAATAGGCACTCAATATTAGAATATAACGAAAGGACGAATAGTGTTGTGCCTGTATTGATAGATGATTTTGATTTAACGGGAACAACTACGGGAGCGATATTAAACTTTAAGAAAACAAACCTTATAACGGGCGATTGTGTTGTTCAGTTGAATGTAGATGAGGGGTTGTTGTATTGGACTGATAATTGGACAGATGGAGTATCGTATAATGAGCCAAAGAAGATAAATATACAGGCAGGGATATTGTTCATGGCGGGAACATATACAGGTCAATATTCTTTTCCTTTTTTGCCGAAGTTTATTGACAGGATAAAAGAGCCACCGACAGCACCGACTTATGTGTGGAGTGGGTTAAATGCTATTTTTATATTTACAAGCACAACAACAGGAGGTTTATCAGACCCTACAACACAGACATTTCCTTTTAACCAAGCAAACCCTAATGTTGGAGCAGAGTGGGACACCACAAATTATTGGTGGCTTGTGGCTACCACAGGAACGTACTATGTAACTCTTAATATGAACGCTAAAAACACAAGTGGTTTTTTAGATTCAATAGCGATATATAAAAATGGGGTCTCTATACATATTATAGACGTAGAAGATGGCTTTGATGGCGTAAAGACAGCAACATATACGCTATCAGTAGTTGCAGGGGATAAAATAAGTGTGGTTTGTGATGCAGGTATTGCTCCATCGGGAACAAATTTATTTGGAACAACATTAGCCAACTTTTCTATTCAAAAAGGAGAGGGAAACCTAATAAACTATAACTACAAACGACTTTACCAATTTCAATGTGATTGGGGATATAAAGATAAAGAGAGAAGTGTATTGTCGCAAAAGAGTAATTATATACTTCCTAAAACACAACTTAACCCTATAAATACCACAGGCGAGGATTATACGCAACAGGATAACGTAATAACAATTACCGTACCCACAGGAAGCTCAAATGTACGCGATATTCGCATATACGCTCACGAAATAAATACACAGGCAACAGATACTATTTCCGACACATCGCTTGTTATAACGCTTAATAAAGACGAATTAGGAATAGCGGATAATACAACCTACGACTACGTTTTCTTAAATGATGGCAACTATCTTCCTGTAAACCTAGCGGATGCCACTCAACTTATGGACTTTGTGCCTGTAAGAGAAAAAGCATTAGTTTTCTTTAAAAACAGAATAGCGGATGCAAATGTTACAGAGGGACAAGATGCTTTTGAGGTAGATATGCGTTTCCCGATTACCTACGACCAAACGGTTTATACCAACCCTAATAGTTTCTTTCCTGCGGTACAATATCTAAAAAGCGGAGGTGTTTATGAGTTCGGACAAGAGATAACCTATGGAACAAATAGCAAGGCACGTATCAGTAACGTAAACACTCGCGCAGGTTATTCAACGGAAGCCAATAGAGGGATATTTGGAACAAGGGTAAAGATACCATTCTTAACGGAAGCGGAATATGCAGCACCACACGCTACTCCAAACCTAGACATGGAATACGTGCCAACGGTAAGTTGCTTAATCTACAACCCACCACCTGCGGATATGCTATTATACAACATAATGGCTAGTAAAAATCAGGCAATGGCTAGGTATTTACAATTCACAAGCCAAAGCACGAATTATGAACATTTAGACGGTAGCACAGCTCCTGCCACATCCGCTTATTATGTTGCGGTAACGATATTGAATATTTCGGGATTATATAAGACAGAAAACCCATCATCAAACCTAGTCTACGAATTTACAAAGGGCGACAGAATACGTTTTATTGCAAACCGAGTAAACACAAATACTATTGATACCTTTTTCCCTTTCAACGATAACGAAATATTGTCTTTTGATGCTTCAACGGGAGTAGTGCTTATGTTGATGACACCAACCGTTCCACAGAATTTAGGGGAGAACGTATTGTTTGAAATTTATACCCCTGCAAAGGATATTGAGAACGATAACGAAACCATGTATGAAGTAGGTGAGGGGGGAACGATAGGTACGGATGTTAATGGAAATAGAATATATGTTCCCAATGATAACGGACTTCCTACGGTTAATCAATTATTTCAGACATTTAGCGTTTCGGGCGACTTAGGAGGAGGATATTATAGCGTAAGATTAGTTGGAGGCGATAACTTTCATGTAAACGACAAAGTAAAGATAACAAACGACTTAAATCATTGGAGCGTTTATGGCGTTGTAAGTGCGGTAGCATACCCTAACTTGACTATCAACACAAACGGAATATATGGGTCGGATATGTTCGGGCATTTTGATGATAGAGGCGGAACAATCGTAAGGGCATCAGAGCAAACATTCACAGGGGGCGACTGCTTCAGAAGATATTGTAATATGCCTTTTCAACACTTAGGAACAACATTCCGCCAATATTCTTACATCGAAACAGCATGGGCTAGTAATTGTTGGACATCCCTAGCATCTACCGAAGCATATTGGTTTGGAAGACCTAACAGAATTGACAACCTAGCAAAAAGACTTACAAGTGGCGCAAGGGTTTTATACACCGAACAACTACTCGTAAACAGTAATGTAAACGGATTAAGCAAGATATACGATACAAATTTCCAAGACTACAACGCAAGTTTCGGGGGCATAAACTACCTATTCTATCAGAACGAGGCACTACAAGCGTATCAGCAATACAAAGTGTTGCCTATCCTTGTACAGCAACAGAATATGCAAAGTCCTAATGGTAGCGGTATTGTTGGCAGTTCAACATTGGTATTAACACCGCAACAGAAGATAGATTATTACCTAGAAGATTTTGGTATAGGAGAACACCCTGAAAGCTGGGCGTACTATGGTAACAGAAAGTATTTTATAGACGTTTACAGAAGTGCTATTGTACGATTAAGTAATGACGGACTTGTTGATATAACAAGTGAGGCAAATATGCGAATATTTATGGCTAACCTTTGTAAAGCCATACTTGCAAACCCTACCAAAGTAAATTGTGTTGGAGTGTACGATACCCGTTTCGGAACATACATTTTAAGTGTTGCGCCATTCGGAGAGGGAGATTATGCAAACGGACTTACAATAGAATTTAACGAGAAATACAATCAGTTTACAACAACATGGTCTTATGTTCCCGACTATTTCTGTCAGAACGGAGTAGATGTTGTAGCGTTCAAATATGGTGCATTATACACACAAAATACAAATACTACTCAAAATAATTGGTTTGGGGAGCAATATGCAAGTGAGATATGGTTTTATGTAAATGACAACCCCGAAAACAACAAGATATTGCAGACTATCAAACAGCGCGGTATTTATCCATTCGAGGTAACAGAAATAAGCAACCAAGAAAATCAGTTTACACACTTGCTTAATACAAACTTTAAAATGAAAGAAAGCGTTTGGTATTCTAAGGTTTACATGGATGAACACACCCCAAATATTGTAGCAAGTCCGCCATACTTGCCAAATGCAATCGTAACAGGAAATGTTATGAGAAGCAGATGGTTTTTGTGCAAGTTTAAGTACAGCGACACTCTCTACAACAAGTTATTCAGTATAGATTTAACTTATACTACAAGCAGTCCGACTATCGGATAAGCTACCCCTCTAATTGCAACCCAACCTCGTTTTCGTCTATACAAAACACCCCGATTACTTCTAGTTGGCATCCTATATCTACTACACGTTTACCTTCTTCGTAATCTATAAAAACCTCCCATTTGTCTGGGAACTCTGATAGCTTTGCTTTTAATTCGCCTACTGACATTATCTAATAGGCATTATTGTTCCTCCGCACTTTATGAAAAGTCCTGCTGCCGAAACCGCATTTTCAAGTGCAACTCTTACAACCATTGCGCTGTCAATTACCCCTGCATCACGTAGGTTTTCAATCTTTTCAGTAGCAAGGTTATATCCTGTATTTATATCGCTGTCGCGCACTCCCGCAAGTAATGAATCATCACTTATCCCTGCATTGACAAGAAGCTGTTTAAATGGCTCTTCAAGTGCTTTTTTAACCAACATCTGACCTGCACGAACATCATCATTATCGGCATCCATAGAATCAATAAATTTCGATAATTTAAGGTAGATACTTCCGCCACCTATTACGATACCCTCTTTTATTGCGGAACGCGAAGCACATAACGCATCATCTACTCTATCAATCTTTTCCACAACCTCCTCATTGGTCTTTCCTCCAACCTTAATAACAGCAACACCCCCTGTAAGTTTAGCGTATCTCTCCTGCACTAACTTTTTATCATCGGGGTTTTGCTCGTTCTCCATAAGTTGTTTTATCTCGGCAATGTGTTTTTTTAAATTCGCTTGGTTTTTTACATATCGCTTCTCCTCATGTGTATAGTCCTTTTCAGATTTTTCAGAATCAATATCAAGTTTCTTTGTTACGATAATGGTGTCGGTTTTATCAATGATGATTTTAGATGCACTTCCTAACATATCCATCGTAACCTTTTCTAAGTTTATTCCACGCTCTTCGGATATGAAATCTCCATCAACAGCAATAGCCAAATCTTCAAGTATCTTTCTCTTCTGAACGCCTGTGTCCGACATCTTAATAACACCAACAATCAAACTGCCTTTTAATTTGTTTGTTACAAGGAATGATAACGCCTCATTCTTGCAATCTTGGCACACGATAACCACAGGAATAGGTCTTTGTTCCTTTTGCTGTCTTTCAAGTATCTTTCCTATAATCGGTTTTAATTGAGCAATCGTTGAAATCTCTCTGTCATATAGCAACACCAAAGGATTATCAAACTCGCACGTTGCCTTTTCGGGGTTTGTAATGAAGTATGGGCTTACTACTGTTCCCGAAAGCAATACCCCCTCAACTTTATCAATAGATGTTTTGTAGTCATTTGAACGTTCAACGGTAATCATTCCGTCAGACGTAACAGACTTGATAGCATCGGCAACAATACCGCCTATCTCCTCATCGCTATTCGCTGAAATCATTGCCACCTCCTTTGCTAGTTGGTGATTAATGTTTCCATCGCCATCTTTTATAGCAACCTTTATATTTGCAAGTTTCGACACAACTAATTCACACGCCTGTTCCATTCCTTTTTTAAGGTAGATAGCGCGCCTTTCTTTGTCTAATTCAGCATCGGCACTATTCATAAGTGCTTGGGTAAGTACAGAGGTAACAGTTGTGCCATCTCCTGCCATATTTACCGTTGCTTCACAAGCAGAACGCACCATTGATATACCAGTATCAGTTGCTTGGTTGTCGCTGAAAATATCACGAATAACAGATACTCCGTCTTTGGTATATCTCCATTGTGGATAACGCTTACCTGAAGAATCTTGAACTACCTGCCTTAACAGAATATAGTTTCCCAACAACCCTAGTGTTTGTTTTGTCATATTAGAGGCATCATTTACCCCTACAAGCAACTCTTTTCTTGCTTCCGAACTAAAATTTAATTTTTTCATTTTTCTTTTTTTAAATTATTGTATTTATATTAGCAAATTCTTTATGTAGTTTTACAGCCATGTCATTATACGCGACAGCCGCCTCTTTTTCTGTCTTGTAACTTCCTATATTTATTTTCTTTTTATTGTGTGTTATTTTTGCCCTCCAAAACGTATATCCGTTTTTGTTTGTCTGAATACTGACTCCCAAATAAGACGAAGACGCATTTTTTCTTGGGATTCTATTCCTTGAGTTTTCTTCCTTAGTACATTCCCTTAAATTACTTCTCTGATTATTTAATCCATCGTGGTCTTTGTGGTCTATTATAATGTTGGCATCAGAAACACCTAATATATCCCTGTGCATCTGTGTGGTTTTTCTTTTGCCCGAACTAATATCTGTCCTGATAGCATACATATTTCTCCCATTTTTACACACGCCCCAGTTATATTTCATAAGTGCATCATAATCCACATCATCAACTATGGCGAAATACATATCTTTGTGCTTGCCTCTTTTAGATAGCGGAATTGTTTTCATTTTTTATTGTATTTAATTATTAGATTATTTTGTTTGTAATATTGTTTTCTTTTCTTGGCACTACGCATCCTCTTTTTAAGGTTGGATAGTTTTTTGACTTGTGTTTTTATCATGTTGTAAATATTAAATCCCTATTCGTTACTACCGCATACTTTTTCCCATTCAAGTTTAATCGGGTGCTGAAACCATGAATAAATGTAACCTTTCGACCTATCAACTCCTTATTGTCGCCATCTAAATATGTTCCCGTCTGAAACTTGTGTCGGTGTGCCTCTGTTACTATCAATCCTTTCCATACAGCATAGTCTGTTATATCATCCTCTTCAATCAGATGTTTGCCTTTTACGGGAATGATTACATTATTCCTTTCTACGCCTAGTATATTATTTGTCTTTACAAACACCAAAGGGCTATTGTGTATCGGTGTTCCTGCGCCTTTGAGTGTAATCAGCGTATCGCCTTCCATTATATCCGTTATTGACGGATGAATAGTGTGTGCCTTTAATTTTTGGTTTTCTCTCTCTCCATGTTCACGCAATATCATTTCGCCTTCCATCAGCGTTTCGTCAATAACCAATTCTGCAATGATATAGTTTTCGGTTGGCTCTAATCCTAATTCGTATTTATTAATATCCCAAACACTACCCCATACCATATCCACACCGCAAAAGAAATAATCAACGCCATCATAAACAACTTTCTTGTATTCCTCACAAACTAGATAAGAAAAGAATATAAAGGCATCTTTCGGAAGTAACCGATATTTTTTATTGTAACTTATCGGCAACTCAACTATCTGTCCATATTGAGGTGTGTGCATCAATGGCTCAAATTTCGGGTTTACTACTAATGGCTCACCATTAAGTCCAACCATTCTCAATGGGTTTCCATCAATAATCGGTTTGATAAGATAATTGTTATAAATGGGTTTTAGCACTATCGTATAACCGCTTTAAGTTCGGGAAAAGGGGCAAGGATAAAGTCCTCGCCATCAATACTCAATGTTTCGCCAAGTTCATTTGTCCAAAATACAACCTCGTCCACTCCAACATCTTCAACGTCTTTACCTTTTTTTAGTAATACTCCATAGTGCTGATTATCGCTAACAGGAAGTATCATCAGTCCTTGTTTAGTTTCGGCTTCAAATGGTTTTATCACCACTCGGTCAAACAAAGGGGTTGGTATTTTATTCCTTACATCTAGGAATTTTTCAGCATCAGCAATCGCTTCTTCAAGTCCTATAAAAGCTATCGCATTATCATTATTTAATACCCCTTTCGCGGCATCAATTAAGTTTTGTAGTACATCCATTATCGTAAATTTTGTGTTTCTCCGTTTTTGGGTTTAGCGTATTGAGGAAAGAATACAAATCCTTGCGGGTCTGCCCATATCCATTTAACCTTATCAGACTTATTCTGAACAACAATTAGAAATTTTGTTACTCCCGTTTCAATTTCAAAGTTCATATCTTTGATTATTTCTACAATAGTAGCATCTATCACTTCATTATAAGTTCCAACCTCAAAGAAAGGTTTTTTGGACTCTCCCACAAATAATTTATGTATCGCCCCTTTTGAATATTCGTTATTTTCCATCGTTATCGCTTTTTAATTTCCACTCCGCCTCTTTTACCTTTTCAAATCCACAATCCTTTAATAAGGTCTCTATCAAATGTGCCTTTAATTTCTTTTTCTTCCACATACATCGGTAAAATCGTATAATGCTTATTTCCTTTTTAGTGTGTTGAGGACACTCTGTATAAAACAGCAACTTGTGGATTAATTCATTCTCTAAAAACGACCGACCCTCACATTGAGCAACCGTTTTGCCATCTTTTAGCAGGAAGCTCTTATCTATTATAACTGTTGGCATAGTAAATATTTTGCGCAAAGATACATAAAAAATTATCATATACGCAACAATTAAAGAATATTTTTTTCACAACCCTTATAAAAAGTATAATTTTGCATAAAATTTACCATCATGGCAACAAACACCTTTAATCAGATACCTTCAACTGTTGCTTCGGCAACTAAAGTTACAGTACCGCAATCATCGGCAGGAACAGGAACTATTGTTACAAACAAACTAGGGGTAACGGGAACAGACACTAAATTCCTTACAGAACTTCCTTTGTGCAGTTGGTTATATAATTCATCAACCAATGAATTACGAAAAGTAACACAGGTGATGAGCGATACATACGCGATACTCGAAAAAGCATTTACATCTGAAATTTCAGGGTCTGCGCCATCAATCATATCAGCACTAGATGCAAAAGCCAAACAATATACATTTACAGCACTCACCGTAGCAGGGAAACTATACGATAATACAGGAACAGCAGTTACTACATTGCCTGTAAATATCCCTATCGTAAGAAGTAAACTAGGAAACTCTCGCTCCAATCGCGCGGATTTACTTTCCCCTGTTATTGTAGAAGCAGGGTCGGGTGGCTCAATAGATGTTGATATAGTGTACTAATGAATGATTTTAATAAACAACAGAGATATTTTACAGATACAGCTTGGGGTAAGTCCTGTTACTCCAATTCCTGTTGTTGTTACATTCACCAATAGCGACAAAAACCAATCTAAACGTACTTTAGTTTCAGATGACTCGCTCACTACTATTTGCGAGATGCCTAATGTCGGCACAAAATCAGAAGTCAGCAATATCGTTATTTATAATCCTAACTCGGATGACAGCACCCTTGTAGTAACTATTGTTACTCCCGATGAAACATATATCGAGGTAAGCGGAACAATATCGCAGGGCGATACCATGACCTACACAGGTGGCGAATGGAGGGTTATAGATGCAGTAGGGAATATAAAGGTTACAACAAGTAGCGGAACAGGAGGCGGAACAGTAACATCAATCCACACCGCAGGGATGCTTGTAGGTGGCACGATAACGACTTCGGGTACAATATCAACAAGTGTTGCAACAGGTAAACTCATAGGACGTAGCACCGCAGGAACGGGCGTATTTGAGCCAATATCCATAGGTACAGGACTATCTCTTTCGGGAGGAACACTATCCGCAACAAGTTCATCGGGAACGGTAACAAGCGTTGCCATGACTACTCCGACAGGACTAACGGTAACAGGCAGTCCGATAACAACGAGCGGTACACTCGCACTATCTTTAACTTCGGGGTATGTAATACCTACGACAACGGAGGAAACGAATTGGAATACAGCATACACAAACCGAATTACATCGCTTACTACTTCGGGTACAAGTGGTGCTGCTACATTAATAGGTAATGTTCTGAATATACCGCAATATACTGATGCCTACACAGGTACGGTTACGAGTGTTTCAGTTGTTACCGCAAACGGGGTGAGTGGGTCTGTGGCAAATGCGACTACTACTCCTGCGATAACACTAACATTGGGGGCGATAACTCCTTCTAGTGTAAACAGCGTAGTGATTTCGGGAAGTGCAACACCAACATTGGCGGTAACAGGAACTTCAAGTATATCGGGAAGTAATACAGGCGACCAAACGATAACGCTTACAGGGGATGTTACAGGAAGCGGTACAGGAAGTTTTGCGGCTACGATAGCAAACAATGCGGTAACATACGCTAAGATGCAGGATGTAAGTGCTGTAAGTAAATTACTTGGAAGTTCAAGTACTACAACACCCGTACAGGAAATAACACTAGGTAGTGGTTTATCATTAAGCGGAACAACATTAAGTGCAACAGGAACAGGCGGAACGGTAACATCGGTAGCGATGACAACACCAACAGGATTGACCGTAACAGGAAGTCCTATCACTACTAGCGGAACATTAGCATTGGCTTTAACCAATGGCTATGTTATTCCGACCACTACTGAAGAAACGAATTGGAATAGTGCTTATACAGACAGGATAACAAGCGCATCAGCACCACTAGGGATATCATCGCATGTCATATCTATCACACAGGCAACAACAAGTACGGATGGTTATTTGAGTTCAACGGATTGGAATACCTTTAACAATAAACAAAGCGCATTAACACTAGGGAACATAACTGATGCAGGAACAGATGGTATAACGGTAACGGGGGGAACAGGTGCGATAATAGGGTCAGGGGTTTCACTATCACAGCACGTAGCGGATTCAACACACAACGGGTATTTAAGTTCTACGGATTGGACGACATTTAATAGCAAAGGAAGTGGTACTGTAACAAGTGTATCGGTAGTAACAGCAAATGGGGTAAGCGGAACGGTAGCCACAGCAACAACAACTCCCGCTATCACATTAGCACTAGGGGCAATAACACCATCAAGTGTTACCATAGGCACATTAACATATTCTCCTACCAACACATTAATAAGCGCACAGAGTAGTGTAAATGCTTTTAATCAGGTAATATTACAAAATAGTAATGCAGGAGGTGCGGCATCATCAGATTTAGTTGTAAATAACGACCAAAGTACAAACACAACGTATTACGGGGATTTCGGAATGAACTCTTCGGGGTTTACAGGTACAGGGTCTTTTAACGCTCCCAATGCGGTTTATCTTAGTTCGACAAGTGCTGATTTGGTAATAGGAACAACAACATCAAATGCGATAAGATTTGTAGTAAATAGCGGAACAACAGATGCTTTGGTGATAGGAACAACAGGAGCTATAACTACGGGTACGTGGAATGGTAGCGTTGTTGGTGCGGCTTATGGTGGAACGGGAGTGGCGAATAACGCATTAAGCACATTAACGATAAGTGGTAACTTCGGAACAACACTAACGGTTACGGGTACAACAAGCGTAACATTGCCTACTTCGGGAACACTTGTAAATACTGCGGTAACTACTTTATCCTCTTTGACTGCTCATGGAACAATAACAAGCGGAGGATTAGGTTCGGGTGCTGTTATTGGAGGTGTAACGATGACACTAGGAAGTGATGCTAGTTACGATATGTATTACCGAAACTCAAGCGGTGTTCTTACAAGACTTGCTAATGGCACAACAGGACAGGTATTGACAGCGACAACAAGTGCTGCTCCGTCATGGTCTGCGGCATCGGGCGGAGGTGCAACAACAGCACTCGACAACCTTGCATCTGTAAATATTAACTCTGCTTTATTATTTCAAACAGGTATTGATATTGGAAGCACGACTAAACCTGCAAGGGATTTATATATTGTCGGTAGCGGAACGTACGGTACAAACTACTTTAAACTTACAGGAACACCGACAAGCACAAGGACAATAACTATTCCGAATGTTACAGACACATTAGCGGTAGTTGGGACAAATAATAGTTTCAGTATAAAACAAGCCTTTGCAGCAGGGCTATATACTAACTTTAATCAACAGGCGGCTTTCGGAACAAGCAATAACAGTATTACTTACAGAACAACAAATGGAGGGTCAGACAATACGCCTACGATAATTGCATCTACTAATAGTGTGGTAGGCGGAGAACTGGGTTTAGGATGGGATGTTACAAATGGATTGGTATTTACTCATGCTAACGGAACAAGACGTATCGCATCGGGAGGCATCAACCTTATAAACCTAACCAACACAGCAAATAGTGAAGCGGGGGATTTGGCTTTTTACACACAAACGGGTGGTACTCCTATGGCACAAAATGCCAGGATAAGCGCAAAAGGGAATATCGTGCTAGGAAACGAGGCGGCATTATCCACTTCAGCAACCGATGGGTACGTTTATTTTCCAACTTGCGCAGGAGTTGAATCGGGAACGCCATCGAGCTACACAGGGAAAGCCGCTTGTGTAATAGATACGACAAACTCTAAAATCGGGGCGTACATTGGAGGCGCGTGGAAGTGGGCAACATTAACATAAAATAAAACATCATGAAAACACAAATGCAACCAATAACAATACCGACAAAGCCGAATGGAGAGTTTATATCACTCCATATTATTTCGTATGAAATAGGAGGGGATAAAGCACAGATAGGATGGGATATAACAAGTGCAGAGAATGAATGTGTATTAAGCGGTGATTTTGTAATTGATGGTGAAGACTTCATAAAATGGGGTGCGGATGACAGCTATATAATAAACTATACAATTAATAAATTAAATTTAAAATTATGAACAGAAAAGATTTAGAACAAAAGATTGCGGCTACAAAAGCACAGAAAGAACAATTTATTTCAAATGCAAATGCTTGCGAGGGGGCGATACTTGCCTACACCGACATTTTAAACTCACTACCTGTGGATGAGGTGGTTACTGATAAAGAAGATGCAACAGAGGGCAAATAAGATAATTATAAATTGGACTACTTTTCTAACTTCGATAGCGGTTGCTATTGTTTGTTGGGTAGGTAGTCTTGTTATGAAATCGGAGGGGTCGGAAAGCAGGACACGCAATGACATTCAAGACCAAAGGTTAAATGCTCACGACATAAATGATACCGAGATGAAAACGGACATTAAGTTTATTCTCGAAGACATGAAATATGTTAAGAGTTGGGTAGAGGCACAACAAAGAAGCGAAAACAAATGAGCCATGCCATTTATAGAGAAAGTGTCGTTAGGAATACTGATAGGTCTGATGACATTCGGACTGATGATACTTTCTTACAAGTCGGGGGTAAAGGATGCGAATGTAGATAACAAAAGTTATACAAAGACGATAATAGAGCAACAGAAGCTGACGGAGAGGTATAAGAACTTGTATAAGGATTGCGCTATTGAGAAAGAGATATATGTAACGGATAAGAGGAAAAGAGAGAAGTTGTTGTTGGAGATTTATATGTTAAACGTTAAGTTAGAGAGAAAATTGGATTCAATAAGTAAGAAATATGGACGATAAAGCAACGATAACGAGGATAGCAAAATTGCATCCCAAATTAAGAAGTGAAATGGCTGACATTTTGGCGGATATTCACTCGAATGGATTGAGTATTCGTATAACACAAGGGCTTCGCACTATTGCCGAACAAGATGCTTTATATGCACAAGGGCGAACAACCGCAGGGGCAATAGTAACCCAAGCAAAAGGCGGACAAAGTTTTCATAATTACGGATTGGCAGTAGATTTTTGTTTGCTACATTCGGATGGTAGTGTGTCTTTCAGTATCACAGAAGATACCAACCAAGATAAAATAAGGGATTGGGATAATATTGTTGCATCATTTAAAAAGTTCGGATGGGAGCATGGAGATAGAGGTTATTTCGACAACCCCCACTTTCAAAAGGTATTTGGAACAACGCCACAGCAGTTGTTTGCATTAGTGCAAGCAGGGAAAGTAGATAAAGATGGTTATGTATTGATATAGATAAAAACGCCCCACTCGACATGAGGCAGTTCTTACAAATTATCCTTGCGCGATTCGGTCTCTGCGTTCCGAACAGATAACTTTCAACAGATGGCACAAAGATACAAAAATATTATGTTATAAAACAACAACTTAGTAAAATATTTTTTATGACTATGAAAATAATTGAAATGCTCAAAGATGATAAAGGCAAATTCGGACTCAAAAGAGTACTTGCTTTTATGCTAGGAATAACGGCAATATTCGTTATTCTGTGGACTGAATTTACTAAACCTGCAAACTTCGATTGGACTTCTACGTGCCTATTGCTTACTACTATTTTCGGGTGTATGACCTTGCTACTAGGTATCGGAGCAAAAGAAAAACAAGATATACTTAAAAACCTACCGAAATGAGCGAAGATAAAGAAGAAATAAACGTAGTGATAAACGTGAATAAGGTAACAAAGGTTGTTGGCTACCTAATGAAGAATTGGCACTTTGTAGCATTGCTTGGAGGCGGTCTGTGGGCAATAATTGTGTTCTTGATGGAAACTCACGACATTCATAAAACGTACCCTTTGTTTGTTAGAAAGGTTGAAAAAGACAGCACAGAAATATTTTGGTTAGAGGATAGACTTGTTGATTTAGAACACAGAATTGAACAAGACTCTATTAAGTGGAAAGAAATGTACGATAGCAATTAATCAACCACCACCGACCCCTTGAGTTCTTTCATAACTCCATGAATTGCATCCACTATCTCATCTGATATAGCCAACTCTTCGGGTGTAAATGTTTTCTCGATGCTATTTACAAACTTATCTACACTACCAACCATATTGTTAAAGTCTTGTTTTGGCTTTTGTTTTAGTTGATTGATAAGAAAGGCGCATTCACCACTTGTTACCTTGCATAAAGCATAGAGCAACATTGTATGTACTATTTTTTGTTGTTGTGTCATAAAAATTATTATTTTTGTACCATGAAATTACGGACAATCATTTATATCGTGCTAGGGGTTGTTA
>Ga0213917_1000049_pt1 | contig 38847 bp, 69 predicted proteins | sample McNCre117MG_FD_161051 | JGI IMG/M metagenome (GOLD analysis project Ga0213917, IMG submission 161051) | Freshwater microbial communities from McNutts Creek, Athens, Georgia, United States - 1-17 MG | ecosystem: Environmental > Aquatic > Freshwater > Creek | place: USA: Georgia | collected... | reverse complement strand
GCCGATGCCGGATACCTCGCGTACTCCATCGCCTAATGGCGCACCCGTACTCGTCGCAGTCAGATTTGGAGGCCAGAATCAGTCCTAAGATTCTGGCCTCACTGACGAACGACACGCCGAATACAAATGCACCCGATCCACAGGTGCTTGCCGCTCTTATCGAAGATGCAGACTCAACGATTGATTCGATGGTGGGACAGGTTTATCCGGTTCCTCTCGCGTTTGTCGGGACGTTGGTTAAGCAGATTTCCGCACAGTTGGCAATTTACAAGGCGTATCAGAGACGTTCAACGGAAGTCGCTATGCCCGCGTCATGGGATATGACGTACAAAACCGCAATGAAGCAATTACAGGACATCGCGGATTTGAAGTTGAACCTCGACAACGTGACGGAGATTGATTCACCGGAAGCTGAAATGGTTTCCAACCCACAGCAATTCGGATTCTACGACCAGAATAAACCCGTGAGTTGGTTTTGAGATACTCTCTTGGTGACATAGAGAAGCAGATTGAAGCGACCCTAAAGGCCGTTCCATCGAATGAGGGTGTTTTGATTGCCCCACATGCGGGAGAGATCAATCTAAGCACGTTCACAGATGCGACCAAGCAAGAGGGATTCATTCATATGCTTCCTCTCATCATGTACCAATACCAGGGAAAAAGACGATTCACAACGGACTCGACAAAGAAGTTGAACGTCCACGAACTGCGGTATCGGTTTTTCGTAGGTGCTGAATCTCTTCGGTTGTTGGATGAAGCCAAGCGGAATGCTTATGACCTACTGGCAACGGTTTATGACTCGATACACGGGCATTGGTTGAACACAGACCAACCGCTTGACAGGAATCTTCCTTTCCTCGCCGGCGATGTAATGGCGGGAGTGAATGCAATCTCTCCATTTATGGAAACAGAGGGAGAAGATGAACGGCTCATGGTGAATCTTCCGCATATCGTTGTTTACTACACCGATTATATCGTGCTGGTGATTGCATGAGCGAAGTTTACTCAACCGTACCAAGACGAACAAGATTTTATACACAGCCAAAGGATTTTACCGTGCGACCAGTCAGTTATTCAGCCGTTTTGGTTCGTGCCGAGGATGGCACTTGCTCGTTCACATTCACAAAGCCAGGGGTCACGGCGAACTCAAAGATCACTGCGGCTTGGGCGCAGAACGGATCGGCACTTGGAACGCTTTACATTCTCTCTCAGGTGGACAACGAGGACGGAACCGGCACGGCGGTTATTCAGAGCAACGCCGATGAAGGGCAGAATCGGAACATCATTATCACGGTGAACACGCTATGAGAAGCCTTTATTTCTTCCTGATTTTCCTCTCCGTCTCTGCGTTCTCACAGAGTAACGGCGATTTGCAGACGTGGGATCACGGCAAGTATTCCCTCAAGCCTTTGGGGTACGGTATGCGGTACGATACGACGGCTAAGGCATGGAAGGTTGATACCACCACGCTCAAGGGCGTATTCTCCGGCGGTGGTTCCTCCTTCGACACGTCAAAGAACTGGACGATGACCGGGAAATGGACGTGGAGCCGTTCGGGAAATAAGCCGACAGACTTCATGGATATTTTCGATTCAAGCACCACGAATGGCGGTTCTACGATGTGGGTGAACCGATACGATATAACAAGCTCCGGTGAAATAGACAATGCGCTATTCCAGACAACCACAGCAAGCAACGCAGACCCAAGTGTAGGTGTTGGTGGTTCGTCTTACTCGACAAATGGTGGTGGTTACGGTATTGGTGCGTATGGAATAACCTTCGGTATGAATCGTGGAATTGGCTTATACGGTGCGGCGGGTGGTTCGTCTGTTCCGTACCCAACACTTTCCTCTGGTGAATATTACGGCCTCTACTCAGACGGAAACGCTCATGTTCAAGGGGTGCTATCTGTAACCGACACAACGAACCATTCGGGCATTGTGAATATAGTTAATGCCTCTAAATCCATTTTTAATCTTAGCAATACTGCAAGGCTTGTTGTTGGCAACCTTTCTTCAGGTGGTGCTTCCGCAAATGGTATCGAGAGCGTTGTTGATAGTTCAAATGCGGGGATAGCGATAGGTGGTTATGCGAACAATGGAAAATCAGGTGGAACAACTTGGTCGCAAGGTGGAGATTTTTGGTCAACAGGCGGTTCTCCGGCGCAATCAAATGGTGCGTGGGGAGTAGCGAAGAACGCCACAAAGATTGGTGTTGGTCTTGTTGGTGCGGCTCAGAGTAACCATACAAATATCGGTGTTTACGGAGGGCTGACTACTGACGGCCCGACAAGCGATGACGGTATTTCTTGGGCTGGATTTTTTGAAGGCGGGACAAAAATCACTGGAACCCTCGTCTCCGCCGACACCGTGAAGTTCACAAACTTGCCCACAAGCGCAAGCGGTCTGCCCGTAGGATGCCTGTACGACTCACTCGGAATTATCAAGATTAAGCACTGATGGAATACTCAAACCGTATCGTAATTGACAACAGAAGCACGAACGAGAATCTACCGTTCGATGTCATTTTTATGTCGCTGCCTGACGAACCGGACACGAACGAGATACTCACGGCTCTCCGGTGGGATCAGAACGACACCGAAGCCCCAAGCGTGGATATTTCCTCTGGCTGTTCGATTGTCGGTAATGTGGTTACGGTCAATTCGTTCTGGCAGTCAGACGCATACGCAAGTCTTTTCCGCATCCAGATCGTCGCTCAAACCCTCGGCGGGAACACCAAAGAAGAAGCTAATCTAATCTGCAATGTTCCGTATTAGTTTTGACGATGGGGGATTAACTCAACGTCTCACTGCTATGTCGTTACGTGCGGAGAGCATACCGCCGGACGCATGGCAGAGTATCGGAGAAGTCCTGATACAGTCAATCATGCTCAACTTCCAAGTTGGTGGAAGGCCGGAACAATGGCCTCAAAGTAAAAGAGCGCAATTCAAGAACAGCGTCGACGGCGAGGGTAGCCATAAGACACTCGTAGACACGGGCGCATTAATGAACTCAGGCCGTGCGGACGTTGGAACAAATTTCGTAGATGTAACATGGGGTCAAGGATTGCCCTACGCCGTTGCTCAGAACTTCGGTGCTGATATTAACCAGACCGTAACGGAAAGACAAAGAGCATTCTTTTGGGCGAAATGGTACGAATCAGATGGGACTATACCCGCATTCAAAGCAATGGCACTCGCCAAAACGCTCCATATAGTTCTCCCCCAACGTAAATTCATGCGGATTCAAGATGAGGACGTGCAAACGATTCTGAATATCCTCCGAAATTACATCATCAACAACCAAAACTTCCCAATAACGATAAGCTAAGCATGCAAAAAAATATACTGAATATCGGCGGCAAAGAATACGAAATGCGGTTCCCTTCACTGTCTCAGGTCAAAAAGGTTGGACGGATTCTCGACTACGACCCCATTTCCGACCCTATCACGTCAATCAAGCTCGATCCGTTCCTCCGGGATGATGCAAAGCTCCTTGAGCTTCTCTCCGCTCTGATTGTTGGGGAAGTAAAGCCGAGTATCGTTGAAGATATTACTCAGGGTGACGTTGCAAAGGCGGTGGTGAGTTTTTTCGTAACGGGGGGAATGGCGCAGATGAAGATGAGCGGCGGGCTCGCGTCTTTGGAAAATACAATGGAACAAAATCTGGCGAAAAGATACCTCGACATTTCGGAATCGACATCTCCATCTACTCAGCCTGCAAAGGCAACCAAAGGCTGATAGAACACTTCTGGAACCGTTGCACACTCTCAGACCTGATGTGGCACTCAGACATGAGACGATTTGAAAGCCACTGCCAAGAAAAAGCAATAGAAAAAGCGAAGAAAAACAATGGCCGATGATGGACTGAAAATACGGATTGAAACAGAGAACGTAAGCCGCTCCGTTCTTCAGGATTACATCCGCGACCAAAAGAAACTCCGCGATCAGGTTGCAATCAACAGCGCAGAGTTTAAGACCTACTCTGCAAACGTAGCGGCGGCGCAAAACATTCTGCACGAATCGGCTCAAGAGTCTCTTTCTGATAACGGAAAGATGAAGGAGAGCTATTTCAAGTTGGGAGAAGAGATACGGGGGAACTACAAGCAGACAATCAGGGAAGCGCGACAAGAAGCGCGTATGTCTCGGTTCGTTCTCCTTGAACTGATGCACGGGTTTGATGGAGTTTCAACTGCAATCGAAGGATTTGCCGGAGCAACCGAACACGGGAAAAGCAGTCTTGGAGAGTTTGCATCCTCAGCCAAAGAGGGACTAAACGCCGGTCTTGGAATCAAGTTTGCCCTTGACCTTGCGGGGCCAGCGTTTGAAGCGTTTGCCGGTCCGGTGGGGATTGCAGTGGGTGCGATTACGTTCTTAGGCGGTGAAATATCCGCAATGAACAAGGATATGCAGGAGCTTTCGGAGAAACGTCTGAAAGAGCTTGAGGAAGCGTTCAAAAACTTCGATGTTTCCAACCTTGACGATCAACTCGGATTTGCACAGCGTAAACTTGAGAAATTAGACGCTCAAGCAAAGGCTATGCTTGCGGGTGGTTTTCTTGGCGAGGGTGCTGATAAGTTTATCGCGTCAAAACTTTACAGTGGCGGTGGAAAGATATTTCAAGATCAGTCCGACGCCAAAAAGGAAGCCGATGAACTTCAGAAACTGAAAGATTCGTATCTCAAGACCGCCGAAGGTGCTATGAAGTATGCCGAACGCCGTCACACTCTCGCAATAACAAGCACCGATGAGTATGTAAAAGAGTTAGAGTACGCAAAGCAACTTGAGGGCGTTCAAAAGGATCGCGTGAAGCAGTCTCTTCTTATTGCCGAAATCGACGAAAAGATAAAAAAGGCGAGAGAAGAGGACGAGAAGAAATCGGAAAAGAACCTGAAGGATCAAAACGAGGCTCTTGATAAGCGCACGAAGCTGACGATTGCACACCTTGAGGCGATGGACAAGGGTGTTTCTCAGGCTAAGAGCGCGTTATTCCCGGCGCAAGAAAAAGAAAATAAGTTGATGTTTGACTATCTTTTCTTGCTTGAGAAACTGACTCCGGAAGAATTACTGCAACTCTCAATACAAGAAACGCGCATCAAAAGAGCGAAAGACGAAGCCGCGGCGATAGCGCGTGTTCACGAAGTGAATGTCCCCAAGCTCCCTGCTGGCGAAAAGATTAATAACGAGACTGTATCGAAGGACATAATCGACGATTACTCTTCGGGTATAAATATTTTGCAATCCGGCGTTGCATCTATCACTCAAGACCTACAGGGTTGGGCGGGAAATATCGTCGGAGCCACAAGCGCACTACAGCAATTCACCGCAGGAATTATTGCGGCGATTGCAAAGACGCTTGAGGAGCAAACGGCAATCGCGGGTATAGCGGGTGTGCTTTCTCTCGCCACGGGGGGAGCATTCACACCACTATTCCAGGGTCTCGGTGGAATCAAACTCGCCGCCGGTGGTGTCATCAACGAGCCGGTTTCCGGTTTCGGGATGAAAACAGGATCGCGGTATCTGTTGGGAGAGAACGGAGCAGAGCGCGTCACGCCATTAACCAATATGGCGGGTAGTGGTGGTGTCCAGAACATACACCTAACGGGAGAGACACGCTTGGACGGGCGGGACATATTCATTTCATGGAAGCAGTATCGAGTCATTGACCGCAAGCTCGGAGGGAATGTTTGAAGTACACCTTCGATGATATTGTGATTGCAGATGGGCTGCTCAAGATAACAATAACGACAGACGCTTCCGGCTCTGACGTTGCGGTGCATGGTGATTATTTCCTGAACCTTGCGGAAACCATAGAGTCCGTAGAAGAGAACGGCGCGGGTGGTGTCTTGAGAATATCGGACGTGAACATTGAAGTGTTTGACCGTGATGGGATTTTCCAAAACGAAATCCTTTCGGGTGTTACGATTGCCGACTTCCTCATGGTTCTGAATGTTGCGGGGACGGATTACGCCCTATTCCCCGGAAGTATCGACCTCTCAACGGTTGAATATCCATCGTATTACGACAGTGAGACTGGAACGGAGTACCATTCTTGCAAGTTCATAGCGTTCTCCATCATCAAAAAACTTGAGTCCGTGAGCATGACGACCTTCCTTGCGGATATGGACACGCACTCAACGCATGGGATTGTAAGTCCGAGCTATTCCCCGAACGGTGAGACCGTGACGGTATTCAAGATCGCTGAAATTCTAAAGGTTATTCAGAGTTACATTTCTTTTGACAGTGGAACGGTGGAACCAGTTTTCGATTTCACCTCAGAGCAGACTTTTTGGTGTCGGAATAACATCGTTGGATCGCCAATTTCAGGCGGTGATCGAATACGCACAATCGGTGAATTGTACCTACTTCGCTCATGGCTTGAGCCTCACGATGGGCTTACGTACTACTCCGTTTTGTGGTCAACGGGTGGCGAGACCCGCTCCTTCATGCCGATGAAGAATGTCAAAGACTTCCTAATGCAGTTATGTTCTCAGTTCCTCGCTTATCCAGTTTTGGTGTACGATCCCGCGATGGACGTTTATCATTTCGAGTTGAAGCAGAGAGAGAATGGATCAGTGGTGGATTCCGGTGACGTTGGAACTCTTCTGACAAGCAACAAGAGGGCATTCTACGGGTACGGTGCTATTCAGTCCAGTTCAACCGATACTGACGAGCCGACGTTGTACTTCCCCGATACGATAAACGCCGAACAGTTTGGACTTACACTCCAGACTTATACCCATGTGTCGTATCTGTCTTTACAGCAACACATGGATGCATTCTTTCCCGAGTGCGATATGTGGATTACCGACCCATTGAACGCAGGAAAATTCTTACCCGTTCAACAAGCGAATTTCAGCGACCTGTATTCTGGATTTTTCTACTACAACCAATTATTGCTGACGATGTTCTCTGTCTATTGGACAAACCGGACGATGTACGAGCGCAGTTATTCCGGTGTCGCCGTAGGTGGTTCAACTCCTCTCAAGATTCTTGACCGCGTCACGATTAACAGCGCGGATTATTCTGTTATCGAAATCAAAAGAGACCTGATTAAAAGCGAAGTCTCAATCAAGGCCGTTTTGTACTAAACTTTTCACTCATTTTCAAGGAATAAAACAATGGGCGTTTTCGATTCATGGACATTCAACCTTGCCAACCTTCGGGCGGCGGGGGTTGTGTCCGCAAAAATCCGCAAACCTTCCGATGATGCTTACTATTCAGTTGGCATTCCGAGGGACGCAAAGATCACCGTGAAGCCTCTGAGCAAACCCGACACCAAACTTCGCCCGTACACTTGGGCGCATATGGTGGAAATCACATGGCAATCAATCGACGCGGGGTACAATATCGTACACCAACTCGACAAACTCATCACCAACGCTCCTTTTGATTTCAAGATCGGACTGACGGACGGACTATACTTCAACCCGATTGCCTCAAGTACCCCGATGGGATTGAAGTGGAAAATCATTTCGGGCGGTGATGCCGATGATTTCCGCATTATCGAGTACACGATTGCTGGGGTCATCAAGGAAAGCGAAATCGCTACCGTGATTACCAGCTCCCCGGCTGCGGACGGTTCTCCGAATCCTTCCGATGCTCTGTACTTCCTGAACTCCATTGATTTCAGCTCAACCTACCTGATGCCGAACGGACTCACGACCTTGTACTTTAAGGCCGCAGATGATGGTTCATACGCGAATACCGACTTCCAGGAAGGGAAGTTCACGTTTGAAACCATCGGAGAAGACGGCGGCGGCGGACGAAAGAATCCCCGGACAACTGCTATCAAGTTCACGTTCGACGCAAAAGTCCTCCAGACATCGGAAACGGAGATTGACTTGGTGCAGGCTATCGCATTGAACCAGATCGACCTCCAGTTGATTGCGTTTGACGGGGTTGCGATTCTTCTCAGTCATGATGTTTTCCAGTTGACCTGCGAAGTGGACTCCGAAGGGAACGCCGACAAAATCCGTTCTCTCGCCTTCCACGGAGAGGGTGTTATTACGGATTTCACTTCATGGAATGGTGTTTGGTCTGACTAATGCAGTCCGTCAACCTCACATATACCTACATCGGCTCAACGATTGGGCAAGATTTCAATATCTACGCTGCAAACGTAATTGATTTCGAGCTTGAGCGCGTGATTTTCAAAGGATTGAACGGCGGATATTCCGAGAACACTATCGGATTCCGCCGGGCGATCTCTCTTGACTTCGCCCCCCTGGATAATAAGGCTCTATCATATTTCGTGATGGGGTTTTGCTTCGGAGAGGATAGGAAAGTCACGATTGACGGAACGACCTACGATGTAACGATAGAATCGGAAGAACAGGCTTTCGAGTATATCGAAAACGTGAGGTTTGGCAATGCGTTTTCCATGCAGTTGAAGGAACGGACTCTAACTCCGAACCCTGACGATGATTCACCGATGACCCTTACTCCAATTTACGCCGGGACAGACGGAACGGCGGGGAATTATCTTTGCCAGTTGGTACAGGACGATCCTATCGTTATCGCCAAAAAGAATTTCCAATTCATTGGAGGGAACAGGGGTGATGCGTCTTTCGGCTATCTGCACAAGTTAATCATTCAGTTTTCACCGATTACAGATCCGGCCAAAGTTGATTGGTTGAGGAATTTCGTCTTGTGGAAACACAAGAGCATTGACACCACAACCATTGACCCCGTTAATGGTAAGGTGTACGATGTTGTTTTTGACCCCTCGGCTTCCGGTGTCCAATACACATACAACTACGGAGTACGGGCGAACCCTGTGACTACTTTGGTATTTGTTGAAGAGACTCTCCGCACGGAAGCGGAAATCGCTACACCCGTTGGCGCACCCTTCACGCTTGATTCATCCACACTTGACGGAACGGACGTATTACAATGAAAAAACTATTTCTTTTTGTTGCTCTTGTTTGTCTTTTTTCTTCCCTCGCTCCAGCTCAGTCAGCTACTTCGATGTTTGGATTCCCATTGTTCACAACTGGAGCGACTCTTTCGGCGGGTTCAAAGACTGATACAACCCCTGCTGTGACGCTGAACAACATCTCAACCCGCCTGGAAAAGTTCTGGACGCGGTACTACGATTATTACCACGACACCGCAAGGGCGATGAAGTATATCCGCATGAAAAACGGAGCGTTATTCACGGCTTCTTCTGGAAATACCGTTGCTCTAACGTCCTCGGAATTTGACCTTACGGGGAACCTCGGAGTAAACGGCACGGGTACATTCGGAAGCACTCTCGAAACTGGAGACGGCCTTGTAATTTCCGGCACGTCTGGAATGAGAATGTTGCAAGCATCTGGATCAAATTCTACCACGTTGCTATCAAAGGCCGGAAGCAACCACACTATCTATCTTGGAAGCGCGGCGGGTACTCTTGTTGCAACCGCCTCCGCTCCCCTTGCGATTGACGCAACAACGGGGAACGCAACTGTAGATACTTCGGCGGGCGTGACTCACTTAGCTACTCAGTTCTACGCAAGACCCTATAAGGTTTATGTGGCCTTGCTGAATCAATCCGGCACATCTGCACCAACGGCAACCGTACTACAGAATGACCTGGGATTTACACCAACCTACGCCAGAACGGATGCGGGGATTTATACCATAAACTCAAGCGCACATTTCACAAGTGGAAAAACTTGGGTTCACGTTGACAATCCCTTTATTGACTGGACTGCGGGAACGGGGTACTCTGTGACCTCCAATGCCTTCTGGACAAGTACAAGCGTTTTGGGATTGGATGTTCTCGAAACCGCAGGGGGAACCGGGGTAGATACGGACTCTGACAAGGGACTCGTAAACACCGCCATTGAAATCCGCATCTATCCTTAAGGGGCAGAGATGACCGACCACGATAAACTCGTATTCGCAGAGCTTCTTGATGAGAAGTTGAACCCGATAACCACACGGTTGGATGTTGCGATGAGACAGTTGGAACGTAATCAGGTTACTCTGTTTGGCGAACAGGGAGACAACGGACTCAACGGCACATCTAAAACCCACACACGACAGATTGATGGACTCCGCAAGTTTCAATGGAAAGCATTAGGCGGGGTTGGGGCTATTACTGTAATTCTCGCAATCATACAAATTATTAAGGCATTACACGGATGAACTCTCACACGCTACTGATTTGCTTGCTTGTCGGATTGATCGCCGGACTTCTTCTCGGACTCTGGCTCTCTCCAAAAATGAATCCAGCACCGAAACCTATCATTACGGATATTGTCACCGTTGACACCGGAATGATTGAAGCGACTGCGATTCTCCCCGAACGCCCCGCGAAGCCTCGCATCAAATACATTCACGACAGCATCCCCGTACCGGCTCCGCCTTACGATTGCTCACAATGCTATTGCGAACCTGAGACAGTCAAGATACAAGGTAAAACAATCACACCCCGAAAAGTGGTGACAAAAACGGTAACGAATACAGTGTACGAATCGCCCTCTTCCGTTCGTGGTTTCCTCGGCTCCGGCGTGATGCTTTTTGGCGACAATATACCTCATTTCGACATCGGACTTAGCTTCCAAGCTACAAGATTCCAATTCGATATTTCCGGCAGGCTACAGGACGGAAAGACCGGACTCGCCATTGAGGGTAAGTATTTTATATGGCGTTGAGAGACTCCGACTCATCCCGATTCTCCATTTTCTGTTATCGCTTTCAGCGAAGCCTTGCGCCCGACTACTCGAAAGAGATAGAGGCGTACATCAGCCCATCAATTAAAAAATAATCATGGCAAGTGATACTCAACATTTCAGAGGTAATGGAAAACCCGTACACTCGGATGATGAAATAATCAAGTACATCGTCCACAACACAGAAGCCCCGATTTCGTTTATTCGTCAAAAGTTCAACTGCTCCCCTGGAAGGGCAGGGGACTTGAAGCGTGTCGCTCTCAAAAAGGCAGAAGCAGCGGCCCGAACGAAAAAGACCGGAAAGACCGATTGGCGGGAATGGTTCAAGGACTCCAAGAGCCGACAGGATTTGAAGAAACAAGGTTCGTTCTCTCAGGATCACGCCATAATCGACGTTGAAAAACTCGGCATGAAGGGCAAGCCAATCATAATCCAGGTGCTTTCAGACCTCCATATCGGCTCTATGGCGGCGAATTATGACGCGATTGAAGAAATCACAGAGGGAATATTGAATACTCCGAACCTGTTTGTTATCCTCAACGGGGATTTGACCGAAACAACGGCAATGTTCAAGAACGCCCTCGCCGTTCACTCTCAGAGCATGGATATTGAGACACAGCATGAAGTCCTCGCTTCGTGGCTCGATACGATTGCACCCAAAGTTATCTCCGCAGGGTGGGACAACCACGGCGTAGAGCGTGAGGAAAAATGGGGTGCGTTCTCCCATATCAAACATATGCTGAATCGCCGATTTGTGTACCATAACGGCCTCGGCAGGCTCACGGTGGAGCACGGCAAAGCCTCGTATGAGCTTCTTGTGTCCCACAAGATCACCGGAGTGTCAATATTCAACCGACTGCACGGCGTTAAGCGCATGATGCGCCTGCAATTTCCGAATGTGGATATTGGTATCACCGGAGACTACCACACACCGGATGTTGAAACCTACTACGAAGGGGATTTCAAGCGTGCCTGTCTCATGTGCGGGAATATGCTCATCAATTCAGGGTATCAAAAGCGGTACTTCACCCTGTACTCCAAGATGAATATGCCGTGTATCGTCCTGTTCCCGGACGAAAAGTTTTTCTCCGTTCAAATGACGCTTGGGGAAGCCCTCGGCGTTGCCTCTCTCAAAGAAACTCCATACCTGTAAGGACTCACCATGAACCCGTCAAACAAAGAACGCTTCGCTTACGCCCTCGCCGGGATTATCCTCGTTATCGCCGTGACCGCATTGGTACTCCCGATGTACGTCCAGATTCCCGAAAACAACCACGATGCAATCATGCTCTCAATCGGCGTTGTCCTCGGTTGGGGTACCACCGTAGTTGGGTACTTCTTCGGCTCATCAAAGAGTAGCGCAGACAAGAATCAGCTCTTGGCTGACAAGACCCCGACAGATCCGGTGCAACCATAGGGTTATACCCTGAATTTCACGGCTCTTATTTAAGGTTATAGCCTTAAACTTTAATAGGGGCGTTCACTAATTAAGGCTGTTCACGTTCCGCGAACATGAAAGAAATATGAACAAAAGCGATTTAATTCTCCGAACAATCGACGTATGGGAAAAGGGCGCAGTAGATAATCCCCTGGACTCCGGCGGTCAGACGAAGTACGGCATTTCAAAGCGTTGGCATCCAGACGTGGACATACCGAACCTCATGAAAGACCAAGCCGTTGAAATCTACACCAAAGAGTACTGGAACCCCCTTGCTCTTGATACGCTCCATCCCCGCGCCGCTTGGAAGTGTTTTGATACGGGCGTTCTATGCGGGTTGAAAACAGCGAGAGACCTTAAAAAGCTGTTTATCGGGCAAGACGATATTGAGGGAGCTATGAATGTAGCGATTGACTTCCTCACGACTCACTTCCATACGATTGTTGACAAGAATCCTCCACAAAAGGCGTTCCTCAACGGGTGGTTGAGACGTGCAGCCGACAGGGGGGAAGATATTACTTGACCATTGCGAAGATTCTTGACGTTCTCGCCATAGTCTTAGCCCTCACGCTGATAGCGGTGGGGGTTGGACTATTGGCGGGTTGGATTTAGGCAAAACGATACAGTTTTGAGGCATTTTTAGGCAAGATTAAATTCCTTTAATCTTCGGATTTCTATTGACAATAACACCGGATAGCCGTATTATGTATGTATCAAATAACCATACACACTACACACAAGGTTAAAAATATGGCAATTCAGAAGCGCAAATTTGTCAACTGGCGGCTCAAGAGAGAGCATAGAAACGCAATCGCCAAAGCACCGGAAACGATGGGCGGGAAGAAAAACCCCCACCGGATTTCACGGCAAAAGTTTTTCGATATGGTTTTGGAAAAGGCTCTTACTGAACGTGGTCTTTTGCACGGAGGGCAAAACTAATGATCCATTTAGACACAACCGAAATCGTATTGAATCCGGGAACCGAAAATCCCCCGAAGTCAATCGCTCTTTGCCAGACGTGCCTTTATAAGTTGAAGGATTGCGTTTGTCTTTCCTCAATCGCTTCCAACTTCATAGCGGACAGTAAGGGCGGTCGTATCGTCTCGATGTCCGCTTGGATGCACCGTGAAAAGGTGGTGGTTCCCCATGCTTAACACATGGGAGAACTCGCAACAGAACGGATTGCTCTACGCTCGTGAAATCCCACAGGTGGAGGAGCGCAAGACGTGGAAACTTTGCACCACCTGTCACGGCTTCGGTGAAGAGACTGTTTACGTTGTTCATCCGATGGCGAAGGGTTGCGAAATGACCCGCATTCCGTGTACGAACCCGAATTGCATAAACGGCGAGGTGTTGTCTTGAGCAATCCGGTTATTCTCCATCATGGAATCGTGCGGGATGGCAAGTTCCACGCTGAAAACATACAGGTGTTCAAGGGTGCATTCTCTGGACTGGAAGGAAAGCGAGTAACCGTAACCGTGAAGAAGTACCACAAAGACCGGAGTAGCAATCAGAATAAATACTACTGGTCTGTTGTCCTCGGAGTGTTTGGGGAATACCTCGGTTACACTACAGAAGAACTGCACGAAGCAATGAAGATGAAGTTTTTATTAGTCCACAGCGACGGAAAGCCCGACACGGTACGAAGCACCACCGAATTGAACACGGTAGAAATGGAAGCGTACCTCGAAAGCATCCGTCAATTTGCAGCAATCTATGGGGTGTCAATCCCGTTGCCCAATGAAATCCAATAACAATGGAGAATAGCAATGGCAAAAAGTGACGCAATACAGAAAGCACCGGAAAAAACGCAGTTGCCGACAATGCTTGAATTGTACGACGAGAAAAGCATTGAGAAATGGGAAAAAGACAACGCCCTCCATGTGCTTTTGAATCAACCAGCAAACCCCAAGTGGCTTCAACCCCACCCATACGCCAAGCGTAAGGTGCGTCAGGAGGACGGTTCAACCAAGGATGCTCCTGCGATGTACCTTCCTATTGCTCGTCAGGAGTGGCTTATGACGAGAATCTTTATCAACTGGTACCCAGAAGTTTTGGACGTGAAACTAATCGCCAATTCCGTTGCTGTGACGTTGCGAGTTCATTACATGAATCCCACAGATGGGAAATGGCAGTGGGTTGATGGAGTAGGAGCCGTACCATTACAGACCGATCAGGGTGCCGGTGCTACCGATTTTATGAAGTTGAAAAGTTCGTCCGTCCAAATGGCTCTTCCCGCCGCCAAGTCATACGCATTTAAGGATGCGGTTGAAACCCTCGGCAACATCTTTGGAAAGGACGTAAACCGTCTCGACCCAATTAACTATGATCCCATGCTTGCCACATTTTCAAAAACAGTTGACCCGTTGAAACAGATGATGGCAAAGATACGCAAGGGTCTTGCCGTGTACCAGGGGGCAGATAAAACAACGCTCCAAGAGGAATGCCAACGCAAGTATGACGAAGGGGAATTTTCCGAAATCTACGCCAATTTTGTGGCGAAGAAGATTGGAGTTACGCTATGACCGTTCACCTGATGGAGCAAGGTACACCGGAATGGCTTGCGGTTCGTCTCGGAAAGTTTACGGCTTCCAATGCGGCAAAACTCATGTCCGGTAAAGACACCGCAGGGTATCAGGAGTGCGTCAATCGTGTTGTGTACGAGCGCATCACCGGAGAATCACCCGAAACGTTCAAGTCTGCGGCTATGCAACGGGGAAACGAACTTGAGCCGATTGCGAGAGAAGCGTACATCGAACGCTCGTTTAACGAAGTCCTTACGGTTGGGTTTGTGGAACGTGACGAGTGGACGGGTTGGAGTCCAGACGGTCTTGTTGGAGTTGGTGGTGCTTGTGAAATAAAATGCCCGTTGTTCTCAACCCTTATCAACAGCATCATCAAAGGGACAGTTCCGAGCGAATACCAATGGCAGATCCAATTCGGGCTGATGGTGTCCGGCAGGGCGTGGTGCGATTACTTTTCATATCACCCAAAGATGAAACCGTTGCTCGTCAGGGTGAACCGTGACGCAGCGAAGATAGTGCAAATCGAGGAACGACTTGCGGAGTCCATTACCCTCGCCAAGCAGAGATTGATTGAACTTGTGTAATCTATCCTCCCCAAGAAAGGAGCCACCCTCAAACCAACAGCAACGGACTCAAGCGGTATCGCCGTAAAAGACACCGCACCTTACTAACTCACAGATCAAATTAGAACAAATATTGTATTGGAAACCGTGCGGGTGTAAGACAGCACATCCGACATCCGCACGGATATATTTGAAGTGCAAGCATAATTCATTCACGTCGGTCGTTCAGGCCGCCAAATCTAAGAAGGAGAGAAGATGGCAGATGCAAGAATTTTGTACAAGGGTGTTGTTTGCGAGTTTCATGAGTATACGGATAATTGGACGTGCGATATTTCGGGAGGGGAATTTCGTGCCGATACCCTCGGAAAGCTAAAGACGAAGATTGATGCACTTCTTAAAAAGGAATCCACATTTGAACCATTCAAGGCGATCAAGGATGATTACCGTGAATTTTTCGTACCGGTGACGGTTACAAGCCGTGCCGAGGATGGAGATATTTGGATAAAGAGTGCAGATGGTAAGCGTTCAAAGGCCAATCAAAAAACAGTCTACGTTGATTCGTCTGATAACAACGCCTTGATTCAGGAAATCATCGGGTACAAGTTAGCACAGAAGAAACTTGACGATAAGATGGACGAGTGCAGAAAAAAGTTGAAACTTTTGTATTCCTAACCCTCAATTACGGAGTGACCCCAATGACGATACAAGAAGCAATCCTCTTTGTTAGGGCGCATGGCGGTATGTTTAAGCGCAAAGGCTCGGAAAGATGGCTGACTCTTACTTTCGGGCTGATATTGGGATTCTGCGGTGAAGAGGATGGTGACGAATTTCTTCACCCCGTAGACGCACATGACATTCTCGCAACCGATTGGGAGGTGCGTGACTGACATGGCATACTTTTCAAACGGGCGGGAGATGAATTTGGTTTTCTTCCCCTCGTTCCTACTCTTTTACATTCAATATCCAGACCCGCTAATAGTGAGTTTGTTGATTGTGGGATTGATATTCTCACGTCAGATGGCGGGAAGTGTAATCGCTTTGGCGGTTGGATTATTCATTTTTATCAAAAGGAGATTGGCGAGTTGAAAAAGCAGAAGATTATTATACCGTCTTTCGAGGAACAGATGGATGCTATGGAAAAAGCAGATACCCCTATACTATGGAAATGGTACAAGACTCAAAACTGCCTTTCGTATTGGTATTCAATTTTAAGGGAGTCAGAAGTCCTCGTACCAAAGACAAAGATAATCCATACAGACTTACAACTTATTAGACTTTGGGATCACAAAAAACTTGACGGGTATGGCGACCTAATACGGGAAATAACTGAGGCCGCCATTGAGATGGGCTTTCCTTGCTTTTTGCGGACGGGGCAAACGAGCGGAAAGCATGATTGGAAATCCACCTGTTACCTTGAAAGCAAGGACGATGTTCTGTCTCACGTTGAACAACTTGCGGCTTTTAGCGACATGGTGGATTTGCCGACAAACGTATGGGTTGTACGGGAACTGATTAAAACCGCTCCCGCATTTACCGCCTTCGATGGGGATATGCCGATTGTCAAAGAAGCACGATGTTTCATTCGAGATCACAAGGTTCAGTGTATTCACCCTTACTGGCCTTCAGATGCGTTCAAAGATCAGAAATGTAGTACCGACAACCCCGAATCAGTGCAGTCGTTTTCAGAATTTGAGTTGGAAGAAATCAATAAAGTGCTACGCAAAGTTTGTAGATATTTTGTCGGGTATTGGTCGGTTGACCTTTTGCTTGGTGACGATGGCCGATGGTGGTGTACTGATATGGCGCAAGGCGATGATTCATATCATTGGAAACCATGTTTATCAGGAAGGGTCTGACCCGTTGAACGCAAAACGAAAGAATAGCGGATTTGAAACGAGAATGTCTACGCTCTGGTCAAGGGCTATACGGAAGCGTGATCCGTTCTGCAAGATTTGCGGGAGACCGTCCGAGGATGCTCACCATATCCTTAAAAAGTCTCAGGCGAAAGGGTTGAAGTTTGACCTGCGGAATGGGATGGGAGTCTGCCGAAGATGCCATAGCGAGGTTATACACGCCAACTACAAGTCTTGGTTGCGTGTTTTCTTCGCAGACAATCCAGAATTAGCGGAATATCTGACCGCACTCAAGAAGAAAGTAATTTACAGCACCGATTTAGAAGCAATCGAAAAGACCTTGAAGGAGTCCGGATGACCGAGATAATTACAGGCGAATTGAGATACACCGTCAAAGAGGCGGGCGTGGTTGATACACGGATGGCCTTCTTCTCCGGCATGAAAGAATCGGACGTTGCAGAAATCGAGGAATGCGGTGGATATATTTATGGGGTTTCCGTGAAGCCACAACACCCCCGCACGTACCTCCCCAACCCCGAACGGGTAGAGCGCATCAAGGAACACCTCAAAGCCATTGAGGACATTATCGAGGGACGGGCATGAGAAAAAGCATCAAGTGTTATCGCATACACAATTCTATTCAATTCGGCTTTTCAATCTACCGAAGCCGATACGAATACAGTACGGAGTATGAGTTTACCCTTCAATTCCTGATATGGGGAGCATCTTTGTACGTTGAAATATTCGATGGTTTCGATGATCCGTTTAAGAAGGTGATAACCGCATGACCGAGACAGCAAACGACACCACCCGAAAGATACTGGACTACCTTGCTATTACCGGAGCAATGGCATTCCGCAACAATATCCGGCCTATCCCGAATCGGAAAGCCCCAAAGAACCACAAGGGAAGCGGTGACGTTATTGCTTGCGTGAATGGGTTTTATTTGGAGGTGGAAGTGAAACACGGTGACGATGTAATGAGCCAAGACCAGATCGACCACAGGGCTAAAGTCCTGTCCTCGGGCGGTTCCTACTTCACCGTCAAAGACTTTACCGATTTCGAGACACAGTTCAAGCAGACATTTCATTCACGGACAAGGTTTGGGAAATGAGAATTTTAGTCGCTTGCGAGTATTCCGGTACTGTTCGAGAAGCGTTCAAGGCCAAAGGGCATTACGCCATGAGTTGCGATTTACTGCCCACTGAGATTCCAGGGGAGCATTATCAGGGCGATGTGTTTGATATTATCGGGGATGGTTGGGATATGATGATTGCTTTCCCTCCATGCACATACTTGAGTTTTGTTGGATTAAGGCATTGGAACAAGCCGGGGCGAAAAGAGAACCGCGACGCTGCGGCAGACTTTTTCATGCGCCTTTGGAACGCAGATATTCCTAAAATAGCGATTGAAAACCCACTGGGACACATGAGCCGAGTATTTCGCAAGCCGGACCAGGTTATACATCCGTATTACTTTGGTGATCCAGTAAAAAAAAGGACTTGTATATGGCTCAAGAACATTCCCAAGCTGACGTGGAGCGCAAGCGATACGTTATTCCAGGTGAAAACATCAACCGACAAGCCAAAGCCGCTTTATTTCTTATCGACAACGGGAAAGCCTGTGAATTGGGTTGAGGGGATTAAGGGTTGTGGTAAAGACCGCTCAAAGGAACGTGCAAGATTCTGGCCTTCAATCGCTCAAGCAATGGCAGACCAATGGGGATAGCATGACCGGAACCGAAGTCAAGAAATTCGCAGAGATGATAGTTGCGCTTTTGAAGTTTGCCGTTGAGCATCCCGAAAAGGAGCAGATTGATTCCGAGACTCCGATAAAGGGGTCAAAGATTGCTGAGCGGTTTAATCTACGGTTTGGGACAGACTACGATGATTCAGACGTGCGCCAAGCTGTAAACTTCTCCAGATCGACACTCAAGCAGCCAGTATGCTCAAGCTGCAAGGGGTACTGGTTCGCGAGGAACAAATCAGAGTGGGATTCTACCACCTCTGGACTCAAGAGCCGAATATCCGAAATGCAGTCAGCCATTACAGGCGGTGACCGTTACTGGTTAGACCCCGGAATGTTCCCCAACGAGTAATTTTTTTTGTGAAAAAATAAAGTATTAATTCTTTCGAGCTACCACAAAAGAACTTGATTTTGTCATCCAAAAGATGTACATTAAAAATGACGATTCAACAATGAGAAAGACTTTAGCAAATATTGCCCCTGAATTAGCCGCCTTTGCACGTTCTCGTGTGTTGGATCGTCCGGTTGATTTGGGGGCTTTGCTTTTTGGAGAAAACCGATGATTGCTTTTAGGATATACGATGGGGTCAAATACTTTGAGATTCAATTCCCCGAAGATGGGTATCCGGTGATTGAGTGCGGGGATACAGGCGACCCGCAAGTTGGAATTGTTGTGACTGCCTCTGACGATGAAATAGCTCAGTTGAGAAAGTATCTTAACGACAACGCCCCGAAGCTGGAGGGGCAATAATGGCGGGATGGATTAAGCTCCACAGGCAGATCACCGAGAACTGGATATATGGCTCTGAGAGGTTTTGCAAGTTTTCCGCATGGGTTGATTTGCTTCTTTCTGCGGCCCACAAGCCCAATAAGGTTATGATAAACGGGCATTTGATCGACCTTCCCGTTGGTGGTTTGTGCGTGAGTCAACTTTCATTAGCAAAAAGATGGGGTTGGAGCAGGAACACCGTAAAATCGTTTTTAGTCTTACTGGAATCTGAGCACATGATTGAGCACGTCCCAAATGCTGTAACTACAGTCATAGTAATAACTAATTGGAGCGAGTATCAGGGGATTGAGCAGCAGATTGAGCAACAAAAGGGCAACGGATTGAGCAACGATAGAGCAAGTCTTGAGCAGGGTCTGAGCACAAACAAGAATGTAAAGAATGATAAGAATGTAAAGAAAGAACAAAAGCCCCCTACCCCGAAAACCAATTCTTTTGATTTTGACGGATGGAAAGCAATCGAAAAACTGTCCAGTATTCCAAACTTTGAAATCGCATGGAACAACTGGATAAAGTTTCGAGCCGATATTAAGCATCCGTATAAAACTCAAGGGGGCATTGATGGCACTCTCAAGAAACTTTCACAACTCAGTGATCCAGTCGCTTCAGTCGAACAATCAATAGCTAATGAATGGCAAGGTCTTTTCCCACCAAAGGACAACAACAATGCGTCAAATCGGTCAAGCAATAACAGCAATCCAGGCTCAGTCGGTGCAAGAGCAACCTACCGAAATCCGAACGCAGTTGCAGACGCTGAAAAGTTTGCAAAAGAGATTGACGAACTCCGATCACATAAACGCTCTGGAACTATTTGACAGCCCTCCGGTATCGAGCGAGACATTTGCCCGTTCCGGCGAAGTCCTGAAAGCCAATTTTGGGATAGATTTTGACCCCGTAAAATTCAAAGCCTTGTTCCTCCAGATCGACAATGCCGGATGGACGGAAGAACGCTATCGCCGGACGTTTGACTGGTTCCTGAGAAACAAGAAATTTGCCAGTTGGACGATTGCAGACTTTTTCGAGTACGGAATTGAAATGGGTGGGTACGGTTGGTATCTCAAGAAACTTCACGAAGGATGGAAGAACACGGATTTCGCTCGGTGGGAATTGCCGGACGGATCAGTAGCATACACCGCCGCAAGCGCAGACCTCCCTTTTAAGCAGTGGGAGCCGAAAGCCAAGACACCTATTTTTGATTGCCGAGATTGCGGGAAAGAGTTTAGTTCAGCCACAGATTACCATGACCATTTACCGTGCAAAGGAGAAACCTAATTAGATCATACAAAGAATATCTCGCAGTAGAAGGCGAGGGAATCCCGAAATTGCCGCAGGCTTATCATCATCACGACAAGTGGGAAGAGTTCCATGCCGGACTTTGGAAAACGGTATCGGGAGAGCTGAGAAATGAAATGTTTCAAATCGCAATCAGGTTCATGAATGATACAGACGCATTTGGGTTTCACATGGAAAAGGCTTTAACTCTTTGGCCTATTTCGTGCGAACAGAATTTCACGAACAGTTCGATCAATCACATAGCATGGTTAGGCCATGCGGCGGTTTGTATCGCGCATGGAATCCCCGAAGACATTACACGCCTTGCATGGCACGAGCTTTCAGAACAAAAACAAGATGCGGCAAACATCGTTTCCGCTAAATATGTCAATCAATGGAAAAGGGAGTATGCCAAAAAACTATTTGGATAAAAACGTGTTGGACGCGGCGCGGGAAAGAATCGCGTGGACGTTCGACAATTTCAAAAAGATATACGTCAGCTTCTCCGGCGGTAAAGACAGCACGGTCATGCTTCACCTTGTGATGGATGAGGCGATCAAGCGCAAGCGTAAAGTCGGAGTGTTCTTTGTTGACCTTGAGGGTCAATACAAAATCACAATTGACCACATTCTGAAATGCTATTCGATGTATGCAAACAACACAGAGCCGTTTTGGTGCTGTCTGCCGATACATCTTAGAAATGCTGTCAGCGTTTACGAGCCGCATTGGATATGCTGGGACAAGCAAAAAGAATTGTCGTGGATCAGAACGCCTCCCACGATTGCGATAACCGATACAAAGAAATTTCCGTTCTTCCATGACGGCATGGAGTTCGAAGAGTTTGTGCCGCTATTTGGGAAGTGGTACGGTAATGGCGAACCTGTGGCATGTTTCGTTGGGATTCGCTCAGATGAAAGCCTAAATCGTTATCGAACGGTATCGTCGGCAACAAAACAGATGCATACCGATAAGCGATGGACAACCCTCGTTATGGATGGAGTGTACAATGTGTATCCGGTCTATGACTGGAAAGTTGACGATCTCTGGATTTATCACTACAAGAATCCCAACAAGCCCTCCAATGGCTTATACGACCTGATGCACAAGGCCGGATTGACCTTGAGTCAAATGCGTATTTGCCAACCATACGGCGACGATCAGCGGCGTGGTCTTTGGTTGTTTCACCTGATCGAGCCTGAGACCTGGGCGCGAGTCGTAGCGCGGGTCAACGGCGCAAATGGCGGGGCATTGTACGTTCAAGAGTCTGGAAATATCAACGGGTACCGGCGTGTAAGCAAACCCGAAGGGCACACATGGGAGAGCTTCGCAAAGCTTCTGATAAGCTCTATGCCTCCGGCAACGCAAGAGCATTACGGGAACAAGGTGGCGGTATTCCGCAAATGGTGGATGACTCGCGGCTATCCCGATGGAATACCGGATGAAGCACCGTATGAACTTGAAAGCAAAAAGAATGTTCCATCGTGGCGACGTGTTTGTAAATCACTGCTTCGTAATGATTATTGGTGCAAGGGATTGAGTTTTACTCAGCACAAAAGCGAAGCATACCAAAAATATTTACTATTAATGAAAAAACGTAGAAAGGAATGGGCGATATGAGCGCGGACAAACAGTTGTCTTTATCGGGAGAATTATATTCGGGCAAGGCGGATTCTTACATCGTTGGAGAAGCGAAGTCTCTGTTTGCGATGTTGAAAGACTTGTCGCTTGCCGATAAGGTTGAGACTTTGAATCAGTTGAAACTTGCGATGCACGAACAAAGTCCGATGAAGGACGAACCTGTTGATTGTGTTCTATGGGTTGCGACGGAAGGTGTCCAGGCGAACGACTACAATCCCAATTCCGTAGCACCGCCGGAAATGCAACTTCTTGAGGTGTCGATTCTTGAGGATGGATACACTCAGCCGATTGTAACTTTTGACAATGGCGAAATCCGAGAAGTTGTTGATGGGTTCCACCGCTCCAGGGTTGGGAGGGAATCCGAGCAAGTGAGAAAGCGTATTCACGGTTACCTACCTGTGGTTACCATCAATCATGCGCGTGAAGATCGTGGCGATAGAATCGCGGCAACAATCCGACACAATCGCGCAAGGGGGAAACACCGGATTGACAGTATGTCGGAAATCGTGATTGAACTGAAACGCCGGAATTGGAGCGATGAAAAAATCGCGCATAATCTTGGTATGGACGCGGATGAAATATTGAGACTGTCCCAGATTAGCGGCCTCGCGGAAATGTTCAAGGACAAAGAGTTTTCAATGGCATGGGAAGCAGACCAGATTAACGAGCACGACTCAATCGAGATCACAGAAGAAAATATTCCCGATACGTTGTAGGGAATAATCATGGAACCGAGACCGTGTGAAGAGTGCGGCAAAGACTTCATGCCGAGAGTAGCGAAGCAGAAGTATTGCAAATCCTGTCAGCCCACGAAGCAATGTCGGCAGTTAATGGATTACCAAAAAAGCATAGGCATGACGCAGTTGGACGATTCGGACGTAGGGAGTACCGAGAGGCATTGCGCCATGATCGAGAACTACCTCAAGACGGACTGGAAGATAGTCGATACCGATATACTTTACAGCGAAATCCGGCCAGAAAGACCTACCCCGAAGAAGCCGAGAGCTCAATAATGCCTCGAAATGGCGTGAAATCCCCAAAGGTGGCCAGTTGTGGTTGCTGTAAATTTAATGTTCAAACACTTGCTTTTTTCAAAACTACCTATTAACTTGTATATGCAAACCGATACACTCACATTTAGCCCAATTAGTCCGTTATCGCTACACCCTCGCGGGTGTGTCGGTTTGCAAGCGGATTTCTTGGGCTAAACTATTTTTAAACGAAAGGTTGTTGCATGGAATACGGAATACACAAATCGTTCGAGGCTTTCCAGAACGTGAAGATTTCGGGCGGTATTTTCGACGGGCGCGATGGAAAAATTATCAGCCGTTCAACAGAGAATGTCGGAAAGTATTACGTCGTTCTGAATATTGACGGTCGTTCAAAGACCGAACAGATCGGCGTTGAATATATCCAAGCAATTTCGTAACCACTAAGGTAAGGAGTGACCATGAGCAAGAAACACTACACATATCCCGTTGCAACATTCACCGAGAATGGGAATTCAACCCACTACATCAATGTCGGATGTTTGCTTGGATTGTTTTCTGCCGCAAAAGTTGTTGTCGGCAATGGTGTTGATCCGGCAAAAGGCTTAAAGATTCTTGCGGAGAAAATCGCCGCCGCCGAAAAGGAAATCAATGAACAGATTACCGTACACTTTTAAGGGAGTGACCATGAAAACAGTTCTGAGCAAAGATACGCCCGTGGGGGCGAAGTTCATCGACAAGCGTTATGGTGTTAGTCCAGTAGAAACCATTGTACGACACATTGAGAATGTTGGGGTTGACACCGAACGTGGTATTTGCAATTACGGTACGCCTATCGACCTCCTTGAGCCGGAGATGCCGGAGTGGGTTGAGATTCACGAAGATGTTGAAGTGGGTACAATCCTTTTCGTTTGCAATCGTTGTAACGTGCGGGTGAGTGTTGTAAAATCGCAGTTGGAAGAATGGATTTCCCATCACTCCAAGTGTGAGCCGGAGGGCAACACGCCTACGGTGGAAACAGATTTGTTGCCGTGTCCGTTCTGTGGGACAATGCCGATAAACCATGGTTATCGTATCGACTGCGAAAACTGCGGTTCGGGATTGAGCGTTGTTGATACGTTTCACGATGACAAAGCCGCCGCGCATAGACGGTTGAGAGTGAAGTGGAATACCCGTTCCGTTCCGGTGTCTCAGGGGGAGAAGGAAACACAATGTTTATCTATGGATTGTCCGAACATGGCGAAAGGGGATGAGGTTTATTGTGACAGTTGCCTTGCGATTATTTATGCGCCTGTTGCCAAGCCCTCCATCGGCTCCAAGAAGTTGTCAGAAATCAGTTACAGGGAGCATTTGATTGCGGAGATTGCGGGTGGTTGGGCTGTATCGGACATTGGTCTGGATTTGGGGGATGGTGCGCCTGTGATTGAATTTGCCGATGCCATCATCGCTCGTCTTGATTCAGAGAATGGGGGTGGGAAATGACAAAGACACCGGAACAGTGGATGAAAGCTTTAGCGGAAGCCGACCAATGGGACGATAGGCTGAAATGCGAGATAGAACGATTTAATATCGTCAAGGCCATCCAAAGGGAGTCCAGAGATGCGGGGATACGGATCGGCATGGATGATGCCATTGCGGAAACCCGTAGCATTATGAACAAACCGGGGACGTATGATAGCGCACCCGTTTACGTTTTGGAAAAATTGCTTGAAAATCTTGAACAGTTGAAGGAGAAAAAGGCATGAAAGACTGCGTAAGCTATGAATCGGCTAAAGCCCTCAAGGATGCAGGGGTTGTATTCGATGTTGAACACGCATATTTGTTAATGGGCGATGGTTCTACACGATTGATTAAAATAATCGGCAGTGGTGCGCTCGTATTCCCCGCCCCGACCTTCTGTGAGTTGTTTGATGCTCTCCCCGATTATATTGTGGTGGACAACGTAAGGCTCTCGCTATATTCTGCTAAGGTTGGTTCTTCACATACTGGATGCAAAGGAAATTACTATAATGCCATGTATGCCAATGTATCGAATGGTATTTATTTCCCGATTGCCGCAGAAAATGCGCAATCACCACAGGATGCACTTTCGGAGCTTATTATTTCATGTCTCAAGATGGGTTATCTCACTTTGGAACAGATCAACGGGGAGGGAGTATGAGTAAGGCTAAGAAGATACATACGCCAAAATACAAAATCGGGCAAACGGTTCTGATTCCCGTTAAGATTTACGACATTCACACTGACTTGTCTAAGAATCAACCACCGAAGTATCGCCTAACCATTTTGACCGAACTCAGAGAACGGTGGGTAAGACAAGGGCTGATTCGCCCTCTCCCCAAGAAAGGAGCAAGACGTGGCAAGAAATAAGTATGCAGTCGCCATAAGAGTTTTACAAGATTCCGCTAAAATGTGGCAATCGTTCATGGGTGATATTTCATACGGAAAAGACCATGGCAAGCTACAGGCGAAAGCCCAAGACAAGATTAAAAACCTTCATCGTGCTATCATCGTCCTACGTTCTGCGGGGAAAGGAGCAAAGAAGAAATGAAGGATTGTACGAAACACGGAATGGTTGATACCAATGGATGCCCTGAATGTATGGCAGACCATTTGAACGAACGGATCGCTGAATACCGTGACGAGAACGCCTCTCTCCGCAAGCAGTTAGAGGATGCGGAAGCAAGGGGATGGAACAAGGCTCTGGACAAGGCTATCGGATATGTGAGCAACGATAAGACCCAAGACTATCTTGAAGCACTCAAGAAACCAATTCAGGAAAGGAAGGAACCCGTATGAGCGAGAAGTATGTAAAAGCAAGCCGAATCGAGGAAGAGATTGCCGCCGCACAAAAGAATCAAGACGATTCTAAGGAAAAGGTAAATCAAGAATATTATCGCGGTATGGTTCACGGGCTCAAATCTATTTTCGCCTCCGCCACAGAGATAAACGGAATAAGCAGGGAGAGACTGGAATTTCATCTCGCCGAAGCATACAAGACAAACGAAGATGCCGAAGATGCCGCATTGATACAATCATCATGGGGTGTTATCAACTTTTTGCAAGTCATTCTTTCAGAGTGTTCTCCCATAGGGGAGCAGAAATGCGAGTGGCGATACGAGCATGGTATAGAAGGAATCAACGACCCGTTTTGGCTATGTTGCGATGGGATGAAAGACGATACTTTATCTGTGAAAGAATGGAGTTTTTGCCCTTTCTGCCATTTGCCCATCGTGGTTAAGGAGTGAACCAATGGCAAAGGGAAGCATCACCTTCAAGATGAAGAAACCCAAAACCCGCAGTTTGGGGAAGATTCCGAGCCCTGACCGGAGAGACCGGAGAAAGATGTGCGCCTGTGGCTGCGGGAAGCCCGTTGAGGAAGGCCGTAGGGCTATGTCCCGTTACCGCCTGGAATGCAAGGCGAGAATCGAACTGGAAACATCACTCCGTAAAAACCGTGAACTTGGGTACAATACCCGTGACGATTCAGACGTTGGAACAGGAAAACGTCACCGGAAATTCATCGAAGAACACCTCCGAGACCGTTGGGCGTGGGATTACTCATCGGATCGACCGTAAAATTTAATCCAGAACATTCTTGTATTAGTGCTTACAATTCCTTATTATTAGGTAAGATGTCCGCAGAAGTGCAAATATCTGGTTCCTCCGCTCGCTCGACCCCGTTGCCTACCTCCCTGGGTGACGGGGTCAATTTGTTTCCGAACTACCGCCAGATTCTCGTGTCAAGGGCGTTGGAAACGCTAAAAGCCCAAAAGCGGAACCGGGAGGACGTGGCGGCTCTTATTTCCCGGCTCGATAGCGGGTCTGTGACCGCCGAAGGATTGACCTCGTCAGAGTTCAACCTTTTGAACCTGCAGGCGACTGCGATCCGTGAGTCAAAGGAAGTCTCGGAAGTAACCCGCAAGGCCAAAAACAAGAAAAAGGCCAAAGAATTGACACTCGCGGAATTAGGCTCAAAATCAGTTAATTCACCGAACAGGCGGGATAAGAATTTCGATACGGTGACACCGTGGGAAAAGTTATGAACCGAGCCGGATTGATTTCGTGGATTAAAAACCTCCCAAAGCTGATAAAGATTTGTGGACAGCTCATGTCCGGCAAACACGGGATTCTACTGCTTTGGGACACCCCGCAAGAAGAAACCGTTTCGGTGCATTATTATTTCATCAATTCACCGGAATCAGAATCAGTATCGGTTTGCGCTCATTGGGCTTATTCGCAACTGGCAGGGAATCGTATTCTTTCAGAGGCAAAAAGCATTTTATCTGACGAACAGGAATGAACCACGCTGAAACAGCCAAGACGTTGGGAATCCGTTACGAAGGAATCCAGAAAGGCTTTCGAGACCATCCCGATATGCCCCTATTCACCGACCCGGTAACAGGATCGACATTCACGTTGAAAACGGGCGAATCCGTTGCGGACGCACTGAAACGCAAAAGAGCGCAATGGGGTATAAATAGCCCAGTTTTGGCAAACTGCGAAAAGGTGCGATAATGGCGCGAAATGGCGTAAAAACCGGAGGTGGTTCAAGAAAAGGAAAGCCGAACAAGGCTGGATTGCAAATTAAGGAAATCCTTGACCGTGTCGTGGATTTTGAAGTTGTTGCGGGGAAGCTGTACGAACTTGCTCAAGGCGTAGAAGTCCAAAAGATGGATTCTCAAGGCGGGACAAGGGTTTACACGGAGAAGCCAGACCCCGCAGCCGCACGGATATTGATCGAATACCGTTTTGGGAAAGCGGTTCAGCCCGTAGGGAACGCGGACGACAAGCCTTTTGAAATCAACGTGACCGGACTTTCGGACGAGCAGCTTGAGAAAATGGCACGTTCGACCAAGCAGTAATTGGTCAAACTATCGCTTTTTATCGGGAAAACACTTTGGAGGCTCAACCACACATCGAAGGGAAGACAATGGCTGCAATAATACTTCTTTCAGTTTTATTTTGTGCGGACGGTCAAAGGGAAAAGGCTCACACGGAACACACAAGCGAGGCGATGATTCAATGGATTGAGGCCGCATGAACGACACCGTGACGATCCTTGCTTGCATAGGAGGTGCAATCCTCCTGGTATGCGTATGGCTTTGGGGTTATTCGAAGGGGTACGTGGACTCACCACGTAACGAGCCGCAGAAGGGGAAGCGAACCACGTAATGCCAGAATCACCCGACGATACCTTAAAGCAGTTTTATAAAGTACGCTCCTACGGCCCGAATAAATTTGGCGAAGTAACTATCAGCATAAATGCGATTTCCGTAGTTGACGGATCGGAAGTCAGGATGATTACGGGTGAAAAGTTTAATCTTGGATGGCAAGACCTTTTGCATGTTCAATCGAGACTTGACAAACAATGAACAAGCGAACCACATGAAACCATCTGACAAGCGGTGGGGGCGGGAATGAACTGTACGAGATGTGATGGTAAAGGAAGCATTTTGACTCGCCCACTTTGGGAAAAAGGATTATCTACGGGCATCGAATTACCATGTGATGTTTGCGATGGAACCGGACAGGTTGACGAGTTTTATCCATTGCGTGTCGAGCAGGGCGAAATATTCCGCAAGAATCGTATGGGTGCAGATTTATCATTGCGTGAGTTTTGCAAAAAGTACGGAATGAACACTGTTCGCATAAGCCAATTTGAGCGCGGGAAAAAGCTCGATTTATCCCCCGAAGAAGTAAAGATTTTGCAGATGTATGATAAACCGCCAGCCGCCCCAAAGGAGAGAGAATGAAAAGCGCAGAAGAGTGGGAACAAGACGTTTTCAATGTCGATACCAAACCAGAGATGATTGAACTGTTTGAACAGGTTCAGGCCGACTGCATACGGTCTTGTGCCGAAAAGATTTATGAGTTGGGGAACACAAAGAAAGCAGACGTGGAAGCAATAGTTCTTTCCCTTCTCCCCGCAAGCCAGAAAGAAAAATGAAACGTCTCTCTGCATTGAGGGCAACCCTCACCCCGTAGATTTCCTCAATGTGAGCTACGGTTTGGCATGAGTGGCAGAATCCGCAAACCCTGTTTGTACCTAATTTGGGTTATGCGGTATAGGTCAAGGTTGAGCGACCTGAACAGAGAGACTTATTTAACCAATTAACCGAAAGGGACGGAGAGCTATGAGTACCGCCGCAGATGGAACGCAGGTAAAATATTTTCAAAGGCTTTGTGCTTGCGAAACGCCGGTGCCGTACAATCGGAAAACCGTAACCACCACAACCAATACGGGCGGTGAGGCATACAATACAGTTTATTCGGACATATACTGCAAGAAATGTGAGCTTCCAACCGGAAATGCGGAGGGAGGAAAGGAAAAATCATGAGTGAGACTTTTACAAACCCAAATGCGTGGTGGGTATGGTTCTGGATTTGCATGATTGCGATAGTAGTCAGGAATTGCATTGTGTGGACAACCAGAGCAATTACCGGGAAATACCCACCGGAAGATTATCGCCCCGTTGAACCAACAGAGGAGAAGCAAGGATGAGTCCTATTTACGAACAGATTATTGAACTGATACCGAAACTCGACAAGGAACAACGGGAAGAACTGCGTCTTGCGCTTGAAAAGAATTTCCCGTCACCCGTTCCCGCCTCAGAGGAAACACCTCAGATTATTGGTGTAGGGGATATAGTTACACCCATTAAGGATCATAACTCATTGATACTGGGGAGAGAGTATGAGGTTGAAGATGTTTCTGGAGAATACTTGGAAATCGAAGGTGGTGTTATTTGGCTTATATCCCGTTTCCGTCTTGTCCGCAAGGCCGGAGCGAAAGAAGCCAAAGCGGTCAAAGATTTCGTGGAACAGGTGAATACACAACCTCCTGATTACGTGATCCCCGTTTCAGAGCCGACAACCGAAGAACGGGGAGAATCCGGCGTAGCTCAACTCCAAAAGTACAATAGCACGGTAACTCCATTATCCATGTTGGAACAAAAGGTCAACGACCTCACCGTAATCGTTCAGGGCATGGAAGAACGGTTTGAGAAGGTGAGCGTACGGCTCAAGGCGGTTGAGGAATTGCTTGATGCTTGTCCGACCACCGGCTTGAATCCGTTTCAACGCCTCGTGAATCTTGAGACCGCAATCATAAAACACCATGAAGTCCTTGCGAAGTTGGAAAAAACGAGCCATTACGATGGAGATACAGTGAATGAGTTTCGATCTCGTTTAGACAAACTGGAGAAAGGCGTAATGCCCACAGACGAGAAAGAAGAGAAGTTGCGTTGGTTCGGATACATTGCCGAATGGAATCGGGAGCATAGATTACGTCCCGAACAGTCTGAAATACCCGTAGTGGCAAGCATTCCCCATGAGATTGCTTCCGATAAGCACGTACCGTTCCCCGGCTACAAAGTACCTCGGACGAAAGAATGAAACAGAAATTCAGTGCATCCGTTTCCCCGTTCATCCCCAAGAAGAAGTACGGGAGGATAAGCTTTTCCCTTGAAATCGGCTACGACCTTTGGGATGGAAGGAATTACAACCGTTTCAACAAATGCTTTCAGGTTGCGGCGCACATCAAGATTCTGTTTTGGTGGATAGACCTATACTCCTATACCTATTTTGACGAAATGGCTCCAGAGTGTAGCGAACTATGACCTACACCGTGAAGCTGTTTCTCAGTCCCGAAGATCGAAAGGCCGGCACGAACGCCGTAGATGAAAAGGCGATTCCGTTTGCATTGGATTCAGACGATGCCCTAACTCAATATATCGCTCCAGAAAAGTATTGGAGTACGAAAACGTATTTGAAGGTTGAAAAATCCAAGTGACCTCCAAGCAAAAACAGGCCGCCGCCGAACTGGAACTCAGGAAGCGTGAACGCATGACTTTCGTGGAATACGTCAATCGGGCTTTCCCTCAGTACGTTTGGCACGAACACAACAAGCGGATTGCGGACGTATTGGAGCGGATCGTGAGGGGTGAAGTGAAACGGGCGATGTTCTTTGTTCCACCTCGACACGGTAAGTCTGATGCAATCTCGCGTTCTTTCCCAGGCTATTTCCTCCGCAAGAATCTGACCAAATGGGTAGGGCTTGCCTCGTACTCCGCTACTCTCGCTCAATCGCTTTCAAGGGACGCAAGGGATAGATATATCGAGTCCGGCCGTGAAGTCAGGGACGATGTAAGCGGAACAGCCGAATGGATGACGCAGAAGAACGGCGGACTTTGGGCGCAGGGTGTGGGGGGTTCAATTACCGGAAAAGGTTTCGACCTCGGAATCATTGACGATCCTATCAGCAACGCAGAGGAAGCCCTGAGCCAAAATCAAAGGAACAAGGTTTGGGAGTGGTGGCAATCGGTATTCTATACCAGACAGCACCCTGGAGCCGCTATCATCCTGATTATGACCCGTTGGCATGAGGATGATTTAGCCGGGCGGTTGCTTTCGCAGGAATCCAAACAGCCTGAGCACTGGCATATCGTAAACTTTGAAGCGATAAAAGAACAAGCCCCGACAATCGCCATACCTGAGACTTGCACACTTGAGCCTGACTGGAGAAAGACCGGAGAGGCTTTATCCCCGGCGCAGTACGATGTTGACGCACTCATGCGGACGAAAGGACAGCTCGGATCAATGTTCTGGAACGCCCTTTACCGTCAATCCCCCGTATCGCTCGGCGGTGACATCTGGAAATCCGAGTGGTTTAAGGTGTACGATGCGGGAGATTCAAGGTTGAACATTCAGGACGTTGGTAGACATTGGGATACGGCAGAAACGAGCAACGAAGAAAATGCGGCGGTTGCATTCGTGGAAGCGGGGAAAGATCCGTACACGGGGAATATCTACGTTTCTGATTGCGGATGGAATTGGTTGGAGGTTCCCGATACGCTCAGGTGGATGAAGGAAAGCAAGGTACACTACATCGAAGCGAAGTCCTCTGGAAAGTCCCTCGCTCAGTTTCTCAGACTTCACGGTATCTACGCCAAAGAGGTATCCGTTCACGGCGATAAGGTTGCGCGGGCAAGGCTCGCTTCCGTTCCGGCTGAGAATGGCAAGGTGTTCATCGAACGCCGTATCTGGGACAAGATTATCAATGACCCCAATCAGGGAATAGTCCGGTTCCCGAATGGGAAGTACAAGGATTTAGCTGACGCATTTTCAATGGCACTCACACGGCTTGGCACTCGGATTGTAAATCTGGACGGTGACCGCGTGAAGATTGCCCCCAATATGATTTCACAAGTACGCGGATTTTAACCACAATCAAAGGAATAACCAATGGCAATAGATTCAATGCAGTTGAACGAAGGCAAAATCATTCAGGAACGCAACGGGGATATTAACCTGTACATCGGGAATATCAAGACCCACACACTCAAGGCTGACTCGACACCGAAACCAAAGGAAGGGGAAGAGCCCAAGCCGACCACGTTCCGGTTCGTTCAGGTTGGACAGATCCCCAACGCCCCGCCGCTCGGAAGCGATGTGATTTTCTTCAAGCCGGATGAAGCGTAAAAATATTTCGCCAAGCTACTTGCTTCTTTAACCACATATCGGTATATTTCCTTTGAGTGAGTTAGACCAATACATAAGCGCCCTTAAAGAACTTGAGCGGCGCGGATTTTACGGGTCTGTCTCTGTGGAGTTCAAAGGTGGTAAGGTAACAGGTTGGACAACGGAAGAAACATTCAAGCCGCGTCCGCCTTTTGACGATGTGAAGATCAATCGTCAGTAGCACATAAGTTTCAACGTAGATTCACCGCGAGTAGCATCAATGCACGGCGGACATCCTCTAAATAAGGGTGTTCGCCTTTTTTTATTTTATCCCCATTTAATGGCGAAATCGAAGAAGAAAGACGCTAACCCGCAATCATTCCCCGTTGTCAAGCGTGATGACGTTCCCGGTGTGCGCTCTGCAATCCAAAAGGATGAGGCTGCATCGGCTCTTCAAGATTTTATCCGGCAGTACGTCGGCACTACCTACCCTTCCAACACCCCCGGCTCTGGAGTTTTCCTTAACACGAATGATCGTGTATTCCTTACGCAGTATTACATGGAATTGTACGGGTATGACCTGTACGAAGAGGTTGAGAAAGACCCCCATATCGCTGGCGTTTTGGACTCTTTGAAGCTCGCAATCGCCGGATTGGACAGGGATATTGTCGTTCCTCCCGATGCCTCGCCGCGTGAACAGGCTATTTGCGAATGGGTGAAAAAGACAATCGGCAAGATCCCCGCATTCAACCAGGACATTCTCGACTTAAATGACGCAATCGGCAAGGGTTTTGCCGTTTCTGAAATCATTTGGGGTATTGACCCCGATGGGTACGTTGTGCCGATTGAGATAATGTCCCGTCCTCAGAGGCGTTTCCAGTTCGATGCAGTGACTCGGAACCTCAAGGTGCGCACGATTACGAACGCTTACTACGGTGACCCCGTACCGGATCGCAAGTTCATCCTTCACCGTGCGAGCAAGAAGTGGGAAAACCCCTTCGGTGACGCGATTGACCAGAAAGTTTACTGGACATGGTTCTTCAAGCGTCAGGTTACAAAGTTCTTCATGCAATACCTGGAGAACAGCGCGGCCCCCGTGCCGGTTGTGGTTCACCCTGATTCCGCAGACAAAGAGCTGAAAGCAGAGGCCGAACAGATAGCCTCATCAATCCGCAACGGTTCATACGGGCGTATGCCGGAATCGTTCAAAATCGAATGGGCGCAAGCCAATGGCGCATCATCCGTTGGGGCTGTTTACGAATCAGCAATGAGATTCCTTGACGCACAAGCAACCAAGTGTATTCTCGGACAGGAATTGACCACAGAGGCTTCCGGCGCGTCGGGTTCAGGCTCAAAGGCTCTCGGAGACGTTCACCTTTCAACCCTGTGGGACAGAATCAAGTATTACGCAGCCGCGAGTGATGAAACGCTCTCACAGTCCCTAATCAAGTGGATGGTGGATTACAACTTCTCAAACGTGGTGAATTATCCCCGTTTAGAGTCCGATTTATCTGAGCCGACCGATGTTAAAATGCTCTCCGGTGTCGTAAAAGACCTCAAAGATGCCGGATATACCGTGTCTCAAGAGTGGATTGAAGAGAATTTTGGGATTGAACTCGCAGATGTTCAGCCTCCAGATGTGCCAAAAACAACCGACGAAACCGGAAAAACCCCTACCCCAAAAGGAAACAACGCATGAAACGCCTGATTATTTCCCTGTTTTTACTTCTCTGCCTGTCCGGTTTCACTCAGGCGGCAACCCCGACAGCCAAGACAGACACTCTCGCAACCACGTTTGACGGATTCACGACTACCGTTACGGCCTTTGTGTCGGGTTGGAACCTCTCAATGGCCTCTGGAACGATTGACACACTCACTGCGGCGGGGTACGGACGAAACCTACAGATTATCAACGGCGGGACAACGGGCGATACTGTTTTCGTTTCCCTGTCTCAGACGCTTTACAATGGCAACGTAGCAACAGCAAACTACCCGATTATCGTTATCGCCGGAGCTACTCAGTTGATAACATTCCCACAGGCATTTATCAAGCGGGTAATCGTTAAATCATCCACAAGTTTCAAGGCCACCATTGAGGTGTACTGATATGCGATTCACGTTTCTTGTTATTGCAATACTTCTCGTTTCATCGCTTGGATTTGGGCAATACTTCCCGCATACATCTGGGGGTAGTATCCCAGACTCATTATCTCTGAAACGATTAACGCTATCCCAGACACAAACAGATTCAAACGAAAGCGTACAGAAACTACTCCAAATCGTTGCGATAGATACAGCTCTTCCAAGATTCGACAATATCTATGCTTTGGATATTTATGATCGCGGGATAAGAAGCCCTCTCACTATCAACTCCATCGACCCACAAAGAGGTGTGCGGTTCCTGATAGATAGCATTATGGAATCGAACCCAATGATAGGAGTAGAGACCGATATGACTACGCAGGGTGATACCGCTGCTTCGACTGGTCAATTCTGCTACTACATGATAGGATATGGTTCCTACCTTCAAGGCACCGGACAACTGATGAACGGTTTAGATATATACCTTGGCGGGGCTGGACACCATAACAGCACATTGTCTGCCGGCGTCTTGATAGATGGTGATGGAGAATATTTTGATGCGATTCGCGCAATACATGGAAACATCATCACCCCCGATACGGTGGTTGCGGGGGCGTTGCGCCTCTCGGACACGTTGCAGTTTACAATACCGGCGCAAATGTCAACATCAACCTACGACTATGACAGTGGGATAAACACCGGAAGCGCATTTGTGATGTATCATCTGTCATCAACAGGCGGTCTCTCAAATTTCTCATGGACTGGATTCTACTCCACGTCAACAAACAGTTACCACATAAGCGCAAGAAACGACACAGGCGATAGTCAAGACTTCGCGGACGTAAACGTAACACTCATCATTCTGAACAGGTAACAACATGGCAAAGCAAATGGGTTGGATCGAAGTATTCAGGGCGGGGAATTATCCTCAGGGTGATTTCTCCGAAGCGGTGATTGATGAAATGGTGGGAAGTTACGACCCGAACGTACACAATGCCCCCATGATTCCGGGACACTCCTCGGACTGGATCAACGACAAAGGAACGGTTGACTCTCGCATCCCTGCGCTCGGATGGATCGCCGGATTGAAGCGGGTGGGAAAGGTTCTCATGGCTTTACCGGGTAAAGTCACGCCGGAACTGTCTGAATACCTCGATAAAGGGCTATATCAGACCAAGAGCATTGAAGCCTATGACCCGGCAGATCCCAACAACCCGACACCGGGCAAGTGGCATTTCAAGGCTCTGGCATGGCTCGGAGCAAAGCCCCCTGCGGTCAAGGGTCTCTCACTTGAATACGCCGAACTGAATCCGGGCGGTATCGCAATGGCAGAAGTAGGGATTTACGACACGGTAGAGGCCGCAGCCGTTGAGAACACGCTCAAGACGATTGAAGAGTTCTGTGCAAAGTTTGTCGGAGATGTAAAGGCGGCTCTTGAATCGGTTGATACCGACGACCACAAAGACTTGTGTTATCAGGCTCTTTACGACTTCACATCGAACATTCAAGAAGAAGTTGGGGAGCATTTCGGATTCATGGACAAGCTCGAAAGCATGGAAGAGGGAACAGAGATGGGCGAGAAGTCCGAAACGATTATTTCAAAGCTAAAAAAGTTTTTCAAAACATCACGAAAGGAGTCCACAGACATGGACGCAAAAGAGAAACAGGAGTTTGCCGACAAAATCGCGGCACTCGAAACCGAAAATAAGAAACTGGCAGACCAAGCCGCCGCACTCGAAGCGCAGAAGGCCGAATTTGCCGAAACGCAGAAAAAGGAATCCGCGAAAGCCAAAGTCACTGCGTTTATGGAATCCGATAAGGTGCGCGGCAAGAAGCAGAAACTCATCGACCTCGGCTTCCCGCAGTTCGCTGAGCAGTTCATTCTCTCCGGTCAGACCGTTGAGTTTGGCGAAGGCGATGCGAAAGTCACCAAGACCGCCGAACAGTTCATGACCGATTACGTCGCGGCTCTCCCCGAAGTCAAGGAAGAAGAAGTCGCAGGTCAGGACGTGCCTCGCGTGGAAATGTCCGAGAAGTACGGACACAAGAAATACGGCGCGTCTGAGAAGTCAATGCAGATCGTTGCATTCGCTGAAGAGTACGTCCGGCAGAATCCGAACTACGGCGAAGGTACGGTTGAACAGCGGAACGCTCTTGCAGTCCGCGACATCATCGCCGGAAAAATCAAAGTCTCGCAGTAAGATTTTCAACAACACAACATTATAAGGAATTATCAACATGGCAGCTCCAGTAGTCAGTTATGACACTACGTATCGCGCAGGCGCAGCACCCTTTGCGATTACGGTTGCAACGGCGGACATCGTCCGCAATGTATTCATTGGCGTTGATGGCGCGGTTTGTGGCGCAGGCGCGGCAGCCCTTGGCGTAACAGCCGAAGCGGGTGCGGTTGGCAGCACGATTCAGGTATGGACGGATGGCTTCGTTCCGGTTCTCTGCGGTGGTAACGTCGCGGTTGGCGATGACATCGTTTCGGATTCGGCAGGCAAGGCCGTGAAAGCGACCGCGTTCTCTGCGACCGTTCCGGGTTCCGGTACTGCCGTTACCTCATCCTCGGCGCAGCCTGCAATGACCCTCGCCGGTTCCACGCTTCCGCAGAAGATTCTCGGACGTGCCTACAGCGCGGGTTCCACGACCGCGTATTGCCTCGTCAAGTTGTCAGTCGCCGCGTAAGCGGTTCACTTTTTATTCATAAGGAATTACACTCATGGCAGCAGAAAAACGCCTTATCCGTTTCGACGGTCAGGGCAACCCCGTAGCGATTGAGTTCGCTGATCCAATCCTCGGAACTCTGCGTATTGCAGACCCGATTCTCACGTCACAATCGCAGGGCTTCCGTAATACGGAGCTTGTCGGTGACGTTCTTTTCCCCGCAGTTCCGACCGAGAAGGAAACCGGAAAATTCCCGGCCTTCGGTCAGGAAGCGTTCAAACTCCACAATACCAAGCGTAACTTGCGCGGTGACGTGGCGAAGATGAACGTCGTTCAGGGTGCGGTTACCCTGACGCTCGATGAACACTCCCTCGGATTCGAGCTTGATGATCGTGAACTTGAGGAATTTGCCGTCTCGAAAGAGACCTTGATGCTTGCGCGTCAATTCATGGTGGACGATGCCGTTGCTCTCGAGCGGGAAATCAACCGTGCAATCGCCGCGACAACCTCCGGCAACTACTCCTCCTCGAACAAGACCTCCGGCGCGGGTTTCGCCTGGGCTTCAACCGGTGATCCGATCCAGAACATCCAGACCGGACGTGAAGCAATCCGTCAGGCCATTGGACGCTACCCGAACGTGGCAATCTTCGATCCGAAAGCATGGAACCTCTTCCGCAACAACGCCGCAGTCCGCGACCGCATCAAGTATAGCGGTTCGTTCAATGACCGTGCGATGGTTTCAACAGACATCGCCGCTTCCTTGCTCGAACTGAACAAGGTTGTTGTCGGTACAGCCGTTGTCGGCTCCGGATTGGGTGGTGGTGTGGGTGAAACCGCACTGACCAAGCAGGACGTTTGGGGCGCGGTACAACAGGGCAACGTCATCCTTGCTTATGTCGGCACCGGCATCATGCAGCCGGGCTTTGGCATGGGCGCAATCAAGAAGGGCTACCCGAAAGCTACCTCGTACCGTTGGGAACCCCGCAAGGTCATGGTTTACGAAACCGAGCATATCTACGGCGATATTGTGACCTACGCCGATGCCGGATACCTCGCGTACTCCATCGCCTAATGGCGCACCCGTACTCGTCGCAGTCAGATTTGGAGGCCAGAATCAGTCCTAAGATTCTGGCCTCACTGACGAACGACACGCCGAATACAAA